>JAEEGI010009083.1_pt1 | contig 21833 bp, 14 predicted proteins | sample 8958751 | NCBI WGS metagenome assembly JAEEGI01 (sample SAMN16246545, study PRJNA631951) | gut metagenome | biome: gut microbiome; feature: rumen; material: KS-attached | host: Bos | place: Iran: Karaj | collected 2018-10 | reverse complement strand
TTTAAAATTAGGATTTAGTTGGGAGGGATATAGAATAATTAAAATAAATAATGATGAAGTTACTATTGCTGGAGAGGGAAAAGTTTATTTAATAGATATTAATAATTATTCTATTTTACATGAAATTAATTCTAATGACAATTTAAGTATTTAAAATTATCAAATAATTTATTTTTAACAGGAGATGATAATGGAACAATTACTAAATATAAAATAGTAAATAAAAAAATAATTAAAGAATCATATAAAACCAAATCACATGAAGAATATATTGTATCAATGACTATATTAAATGATATGATAATTATTGGAAGTGAAAGTAATAATGAAATAAAAATATGGAAATAATAAAATAATAATATTATTATTGGATTATTAATAATTTATTATGATTATTATTAAATTATTTAATAATTTTATTTAAATAAAAAAACATTATATATTATAATAAATTTAAATCATAAAATTTAAAAAAAAATAAAATGTAAATTAAATTTATAAGAAAAAAAAATATATTACCTATATTATTTATCCATTATATGAAAAATATATTAAAAATAATTATTTCTAAAAAATGATAATTACCAAAACAAAATGACTAAATAAAAAAAGTTAATCAAAATTAATTTCATCTTTTTCAATATTATTTAATAAATCATCAATATTTTGAGGAGCTTCATTATGATGATTATCTCCATTAAAATTATTATCTTTAATTTGATTTTGAATAATATTTTCATTTAATTCTTGATTCATTTGTTCTAATCTTGCTTGTTCAAACATTTCTCTTTGTTCTCTTGCTAATTCTTCTAAATCTTCTTTATTTTCATAAGCTCTTTTTCTTTTATTAGATTTTTTTTTTCTATTAATTAATTGTTTTACATTCATATTATCTTCATATTTAATTTCTAATTCTTTTTCTTCAATTTCATCATTTTCTAATTCTTTAATACTTAACTCATTTGTAAGTAATTTAATATGTTTATTAAAATTCATTGTTTTAAGTGCTTCAAGTATATGTTCAATATTTAATGTTTTTTTCCCATTTTTTGAACATATTTGAAATCCTAATGATGAAAGGTAATTTATATATGTTAAGGATATTTTGTCTAATAATGGATATATATTTTTTTCTCCTTTTACCTGATTTTGAATTAAAATTTCTTTTATGAAATTCCATAATGTTGATTTTGGTAATCCTGCTTCTCCTTTATGATCTTCTCCTACTTTTATTATCTCATTACTTGAATATCCTGGTATGTTCATTCTATTGGTCTTTTAATTTCATTTGTTATATATATATTATTAATTTTTTAAGATATTCGGAATTATTTTTTTTCTTTTTTATTTTTTATTTTTTTTTATATTTCAGATTTTAGTTTTTTCATTTTTTTATATTTGTATAATGTTTTATAAATAAAACAAGATTTAAAAAATAAAAATAGATAATACTTTAAAAAAAGTATTAAAGGAATTTAAAAATTTAAACAAAAATTAAAAAAAAATTATAGAAAAACTTAAAAAAAAAATAAAAAAGAAAAAAGATGGATATAATAAAAACAATAGATAATGATATGTCTCCTCGTTTTGGTCACACAATAACATTAATATCTCGTGCAAAAGACCATGCAAAAGCAGTATTATTCGGAGGAGCAACAGGTCAAGATGGACATTTTTCAATAAACTCTGATACATTTTTATATTTATTAGACCAACAAAAATGGATAAAATTAAACCGTAAAAATTATTATAACCTATATAAAAAATTTTTTAGCAAAGGGAACAATTCCAACTCCTCGAGCAGCACATGCAGCATGTTGTGTTAATGAGAACCAATTAGTAATATATGGAGGAGCAACAGGATGTAAAGAAAATATTTTATAATAAATTATAGCTGGTGGTTTAGCATCAGATGAATTATTTCTTCTTGATTTAAAGAAAGGAGATAATAATGCAGAATGGATGATGGTACCAATATCAAAGGGAATGACTCCAGGAAGACGATATGGTCATTCATTAGTTTTTTATAAACCATTTTTAATATTATTTGGAGGTAATTTAAATAATGAAGCAATAAATGATGTATGGACATTTAATTCTGAAAGTTCTCCACTCTTATGGACAAAATTAGACATTAAAGATAATGTTCCTCAACCTCGTGTTTATCACTCTGCTGCTGTTTGCACTTATGGTGGTGCTAATGGAATGATGGTTATTTTTGGAGGAAGAAGAAAAGATGGTCATCATTTAAATGATATGTGGGGATTAAGAAGACATCGAAGTGGTGTGTGGGATTGGATGAAAGCTCCATTTAAAGGTACTCCACATGATAGAATTCAACATACTAGTGTTTTTTGTGGAAATTTCTTTATTAATGTAGGGGGAAGAAGTCAAACTACTGGAGATGATATTCCTATTGAAGTTTATGATACTGAAACTAGTGAATGGAATACTTTCATTGTTTTTAAGAGATTTAGACATTCATCATTTTTATGCGATAATTTCCTTTATATTCATGGAGGTTTAGAAGATGAAAAACATAATAATCCTGCCAGAGCTCTCAGTGAAATTAATTTATTGGATTTGTTCCAAAGTAATAGTAATGCTTTTGGGAAATTGAAAACTTATCTTAATAAAAAAGGAAGTGATTCTTCTTCTGTGAAATCTTCTTCTTTTGATAAGAATAATAATAATAATAGTGATTTAGGTTCTGGAAATATGAAAAATATAACAATAAGCAGTCAAGTTGTTATAGGAGCAACAGCAGATACAAAAGGAGAATTTTCTGATTTAGTTCGTTATTGCTCAATTGAAAAATTAAAAAATGATGAACATGAAAAAGAAAATATAATGAAAATGTTTAAAAACAAGGATCTATCATATGAATTATGTGACAAAGTAATAATGGCACTTCTTCGTCCAAAAGAATGGATAGAACGTCCAGTAGATGAGGAAGTAAAATTTGCATTGGAACCAGATTTAGTAATGACATTAATAGATCAAGTGACAAAAATAGTACAAGAACAACCAATGGTTCTTAAAGTGGAAGCTCCAGTTAAAGTATTTGGTGACATTCATGGTCAATATCAAGATTTAATGCGTTTCTTCGATTTATATTCTGCTCCCATTCAAGGACCTGGAGGTGATATTGAAGGATTAGATTATATTTTCTTAGGAGATTATGTTGATAGAGGAACACATTCATTAGAAACTATGTGTCTTTTAATGGCATTGAAAATAAAATATCCTAATCAAATTCATTTATTAAGAGGTAATCATGAAGATCGATGGATTAATAGTGCTTTTGGATTTCAAACAGAATTAGTAACAAGAATGAATGATGATGAAAGTAATCCTGTTATCTTTACTAGATTTAATGACTTTTTCGATTATTTACCTTTAGCAGCAATAATAAATGACACAGTATTATGTCTTCATGGTGGAATAGGTTCAAACATAACAAAAATAAGTGATATAGAAAAAATAAACAGACCATTAGAAGTTATTCATGAAGTAACAAATTTGGACCAGCAATTGGTAGTAGATATCTTATGGAGTGATCCTACAGATTCAGATGTGGAAACAGGAATTCAACCAAATTCAACAAGAGATCCAACAGGTGTAGGAAATATAGTAAAATTTGGACCTGATAGAGTAGAAGAATTTTTAAAAAATAATAATTTAACTCTAATTTTAAGAGCTCATGAATGTGTTATGGATGGTTTTGAAAGATTCGCTGGTGGGAAATTAATTACAGTTTTCAGTGCTACTGATTATTGTGGGAAACATAAGAATGCTGGAGCTATATTATTTTTAACTAAGAATTTTATGATTAAACCTTATTTAATTTATCCACAAGAATGCCCTAATAAAAATTGGGATAATACTGAAGAAACTTTGAAATTAAGACCTCCAACTCCACCTAGAAATAGACAAGGAAGTGCAAATGATTTAGGAAGGAAAGTTTCGTTTAATTCATAAAAAAGATATAATAAAAGTAAAAAATAAAAGAATTTAATAGTTTATTTTTAAATGAATTAATTGGTTTTTTTGTAATAAAATACTTTAAAAAATTTTAATTTTTTAATTTAATAACATATAAACAAAAATAAAAAATGAAAGATGTTAAAAGTTTAATAGCATATGGAGATAAAATTCAAGTAGGAGCAGTTGGATTGGATACTTCAATAATACCTATGCCAAAATTTGAACCAGAAAAGCCAGATCCAGAAAAAGAATCTTTGAAAAATTTTTTAGATTCAATACTTCCTCCAAAAAAAATAATAGAAAATGATTTAATTTTTTATCATTTTGTTTCTTGTGATTCTGCAATTGTAAATGATGTTATTAAATTAAGTCATAATTTAGATAATCAATTAAAAATAAGAGGAGCTAAAGAAAAAGGAATTTGTGAAATTAGAGAAAGATTATTTTTTGAATGCTTTGAAGAAATTATTAGGGAAGTTACAATTGTTTGTATGCAAAGAGGAGATTTGTTAAATAGAATAAAATTAGAAATGAATTATTCTATTAATTATTATAGAAAATTATATGAAAGTCTAATTGCTTATTCTTTAAGAAAAGAACTTCAAGAAAAAAAGAAATTAATTAAATTACAAAATAAACAAAAAAGTTTAGAAGATGAAATCAATGAATTGGAAAATGAAATTAATGAAAAAGAACAATTATTTGAAAAGAAAGAAAGAGAAGAAAGAGAAAGAGAAGAACAAGCTCAAATTGATCATAATGAAGCAATGAAAGTTTTAAAATTTGATAATGAAAATAAAACCAATCAAGCAATTAAAATTTTAACAACTCCAAAAGAAGAGGTAGTTCTTGGAAAATAAATAAGAATAACTTTTAAAAAATTAAAATTTTTCAATTTAATATTTTTAATTACTCTAAAAAAACTTTTTCAAAAAAATAAAAAAAAATGGAAAAATATCCAAATTTAAAAATAATTACTCACCCATTAATATCACACAATTTATCAATAATAAGAGATAAAAACACTCCATCAGATTTATTTAGAACTTACTTAAGAAAAGTATGTGAAATATTAGTATTTGAAGCAACAAAAAATTTACCATTAAAAGAAACGGAAATAGAAACTCCAATATCAAAAACAAAAGTAGAAAAATTAAAAGATAATATAGAAATATATGTAGCATTAATATTAAGAGCAGGATTAATTTTTTCTTCACCTTTCGAAGAAAATGTTCCAAATATAAAAGTACAACATTTAGGAATGGAAAGAGATAAAACAACAAAACAACCAAATCATTATTATAATAAATTACCAGAAAAATTTGATGGTGATAAAGAGATTTATGTTTATATTTGTGATCCTATGTTAGCAACAGGAGGATCTGCAATTGATGCTATTAAACTTTATGTTAAAGATAGAAATATTCCTCAGAAAAATGTGGTTTTTATTAATTTAGTCTGTTGTGAAGAAGGAGTCCAAAAAATTTTCAGTCAATTTCCTGATATTCACATTATTTCTGCTGCTTTTGATGAAAAATTAAATGATGATAAATTTATTGTTCCAGGGTTAGGTGATGCTGGAGATCGAATTTTTAATACTTTTTATTAAATTTCTTTGTTTAAAAAAATTATTAAAGAGTATAAATTTTATTTGGTGTTTAAGTATATTAATTTGGATTTTTGAATTTTATTTATTTTATTTTTTTTAAATAATTTAAAGTAAAAATATGAATATTCCTAAATCTCGAATTAAGGATTCTTCAAATGAGGAAAATTCAAATAATAATATTGATGAAAAAGAAGAAAATTCTGAAATAAAAAATCCAATAATAACAAATACAAATGAAGAAGAAAAAGAATTAAATGAAGAAGAAGAAATAGTTCAGCAAAAATTAGGTAATTCAGAAAATAGTATGAATTCAATATCAAAACCTTTTATATCATTAACATCATTATCCAAATGTCAATGTTGTAATAGTGACTTTAATTCAAATGAAAATTTACCAATTTTATTACAATGTAGTCATTTTTTTTGTAAAAAATGTATTGAAAATTATTTTATTGAAGAAAATATTGGAATTAAATGCCCAATTGATGGCATTGTTGCTAAAAATTTTGATGATTTAGTAGTTTTAAAAAAATTAATAGACGATGATTTATATGAACAAATAAATAATAATAATGAACATTTAAATAATAATAATGAAGAAAATGAGAATTATGATGAAAATCAAAATTATAATATTAACTCAATAGAAAATAATAATTATGAAATTAATTATTGTCCAATTCACAAAGATCAAAAATTAACTCATTATGTAGAAGATACAAGAGAATTAATTTGTGTTTATTGTGCTTTTAATAAATTAAAAAATAATTCTAAAATGGTTATTAAAGAAATAACTGAAAAAATAAGAGATTATGTTAATGATCTTGATATTCTTCTTGAAAATAATCAAAAATATGCTGTTTCATTACAAAATATTTTAAATGAAATTCATATTAATAAAGAAAATGAAGAAAATAAAGTTAATGAAATTTATGATCAATTAATTGCTTATTTAATTAATAATAAAAATATATGTTTAAATAAAATTGATGAATTTTTTAAAGATAATACTAAATGTATTAGTGATAAATTAGATTATTTTGGAGAAAAAATTCAAAATGCTGAAAAATTAAAAGAAGAATTAATTGAAATTGCTAATGAACCAAATGGAAAATTAAACCAAATAATAGATAAATATAATAATTTTATTAGAGAAGTCAATGATAATGGAAAATATGATTTAAATATTAGTCAATATAAATTTGTTCATGATGATGAAAATAAAGTGATTAAGTATTTAAATAATTTTGCTGATTTGAAAAATAAAAAAAAGGTAATTAAATTTAATATGAATAATAATCTTAATTTTAATTTAAAAAATACTATTAATACTAATCCAAATCAAACTAATGAAAATACTCAAAGAGATTATCCTAAATTTCCTGTTATGGATAAAGTTCCTATTAGTTTTGGAAATAGATACAATAACATTGAAAATAATTATTTAGATAATACAAATGAAAGTATTAATGCTACTTTAAATAAATATATTGTTCCTAAAAATTATAATAAAAAAGTTAATAATGAAAATAATATAAAAACATTTCAAAATTTATCCAATGAAGACAAATTAGCCACATTAAATAAATATACAATCCCTTCAAAAAATATATATTCAAATAAATAGCATAAATAAAAAAATAAAATTTTTTTTTTAAAATTAAAAAAGTTTATAATAAAATTTAATAATTTAATCTAAAATAAATTTCCATTCCAAATATAAAAAATGGAAAAAAAACTTAAAAAAAGTGAAAAAAACTATGAAAAACCTTATCATAAGAAAAAATCAGAAATATATATAGAAGAGACAACATCATTAACAGAAAGAATACAATCTGAAGTTCCTCCATCAGGAAAATATTCTTTAAATTTAAAAAGAGATTTGAATAATAAAAAGGATAAATTAGAAAATTGGGAAATACCAAAAGAATATTTTAAGGATCTTCCATTATCAAAAAAAATAATAAAAGGATTAACAGAATCAAAATATTATAAAATGACTCCAATTCAAAGAGCAACTCTTCCTCATAGCTTAAATGGAAGAGATATATTAGGAGCATCAAAAACAGGAAGTGGAAAAACATTATGTTTCCTAATTCCAATATTGGAAAATTTATATAGAGAAGGTGCAATTAAAGAAGAAGGTTTATTATCATTAATTATTTTACCTACAAGAGAATTAGCAATTCAAGTTTTTGAAGTTATTAATAAAATTGGAAAATATTTTTATTTTTCTGTTGGTTTAGTTATTGGAGGAAATAATTTGGAAAAAGAGCAAAGAAGTGTTAATTTAATTAATATTTTAATTGGAACTCCAGGAAGATTATTACAACATATGAATGAAACTCCATTTTTTACTGCTGATAATTTAAAGATTTTAGTTATTGATGAAGCTGATAGAATTTTAGATGAAGGATTTGAAAATGATATTAATGAAATTTTCACTTATTTACCTAAAAACAGACAAACTTTATTATTTTCTGCTACTTTAACAAGAAATTTAAAAAGGTTAGTTAAAGTAAATATGCGTTCACCAGAATATATAAATTTATCAAATACAGACAATATAATTACTTCAGATATAATAGAAAATAATAAAAATGAATTAAGTATATTGAAAAATGATAATATTATATCTGATAATATAAATAATTTATTAATCCCAAAAAATTTAAATCAATTTTACACAATTGTAGAACCAGAAGATCGAATAAATATATTATATTCATTTTTAAAAACTCATAAAAATTCTAAAATTTTAATATTTCTTTCATCAAGAAAGCAAGTTCGTTTCTTTACAGAAATATTTAAATATTTAAAATTAGGAATGACATTTTTAGATATTCACGGTAAGCAGAATCAAAATAAGAGATCATCAACATATTTTACATTTATCCAAAAAAGAAAAAGTGTAGTATTATTTGCAACAGACATTGCAAGTAGAGGAGTAGATTTTCCAGCAATAGAATGGGTAATTCAATTAGATCCTCCTGAAGATATTGCTCAATATATTCATAGAATTGGAAGAACTGCAAGATATAAATCAGAAGGAAATTCAATTTTATTTGTTTCTAAAAATGAAGAAGAATTTATTCATGAGTTGCTTAATAAAAAAATCAATATTAAAAAAATTAAAATTCAACAAAATAAAATTTCAAATATGGAAATTGTGATTAGGAGTATTTTAACTGAACATAATGAATTAATTCAAGCTGCTCAAAAAGCTATTTCGTCTTATTTGAAAAGTGTTAATTTATTTAAAAATAAAAATTTTTTTGATGTTAATTCTATAGATTTAAATAAATTAGCTTTAAGTTATGGATTAATGAGTTCTCCTCAAATAATTGTAAAGAAAAACAATAATAATGATTTTGAAGGAGAAAAGAAAAAAAGTAAATTAGCAAAATTAAAAGAAAAAATCAAAATTAAGAAAGAAATGAAAAAAAAAGAAAATTCTGAAAATGAAGAAGATGAAGATTTTTTAATTGAGAAAAAGAATGATGATGATAAATTATTAAATAAAAAGAAAAAAAGAAAAGAAGAAAATGAAGATATTAAAAGTGATAAGAATATAAGTGATGAAGAAGATAATTTTTATAATAAAGTTAAAAGAAGATTAGAACAAAATAAAGAATCAGATAATATAAAAGAAAAAGTGAGAATAATGAAAAAACATAAAGAGGATAAAATAAAAGCAAAAGAAAAAGATTATGAAAAACATGGAATTGAAATTGAAGATGATGAAAATTTATCTGATATAAATATTGAAGAAGAAAACAGTAATAATGAAATTAATACTTCTTCTAATAAAATAAATAATAGTAAAAAAATTAATATTAATGTTGAACATTCATCAATTAAAGAAAAAGAAAAAGCTGCTCTTGAATTATTAAAAATGAAAAATAAATTATTTAGTTAAATAATAAATTTAAACAAGATAAAATAATAAAAAAATATTTAAATTTTTTTATATTAAAATTATACATCATCATCTTTACAATTTAAAAATTTAATAATTAAATATTTTTCTTTTTTAATTAATCTCATATCTCAAAATTATTTTTTTAAATAACTAGGAAAAAAATTTTGCTTTAAAACAGCTTTCATTTTAGGAGAAAGAGGTAATTTAGAATTTTTTTTAAAAGAATTTTTCTTCATAATTTTTCCTTTTTTAAAATTTCCAAAATTATTATTTTTAAAAATTTGTAAAGTAGAATTAGGAGGTGTATCTTTTTTTAAAAAGACTTTATTTTTACTAATTTCCAATTCTTCAATATCATATTTTTCTCTAAATCCATTATCTAAAAATTTATTTTTTTCCAAATTAGAATTTTGACTTGGTTCAGTAAAATTACAATTATTTTGATAAGAAAAATCTTTATTATGAGAATCGATTCTTTTATTAATTTCTTTTTCAAAATTTTTAAAGCAAATTAAAACAACAGTAATATTATCTAAACTTTTTCTTTCTAAAGCACATTTCATAATCATATCAACAGCACAAGCACATTGATCATTAATATCTTTAATAAAATAATATTCTTTAGATTTTTCTAAATCACAAGTCAACCAAACACAATTAACAATATCTTCATTACTTAACTGATCAAAAATTCCATCACAACCAAGAATTAAGAAATCTATATTATCATCAATATTAAAATATGAAATTTCAGGATTAGGAATAATAACATTTTTTTTTCCTCCAAATTGAGGAAGTTTAGCTTCAGCATCACCAATTGCTCTACTTACTGAAAGTCTACCTGGTAATACTCTATATGGTCCTATTAATATTGGATTTAATATTTTATTATTATTATCTACTATTTTCTTTGTTGTTGTTGGTGTCTGTGTTTGATATATTTTTCCTCCATTTAATTTTATTCGACGTGATTCATGCTCTTCATTTGGTTTGTGATCTGTTGTTAATGCTCTAACGTCTTTTCCCTTATTTAATGATATTATTGCTCGACTATCACCAACATTTGCTATGTAACATACTTTATTTATTATTAATGCTATTACTACACAAGAACCACTTTTATCATATAATTCATTTCCATTTTCTTTGTTTAATGCATAATTTGATATAAAATATTCTTCGGCTTTTTGAAAACCATTTATTAATGCATTTTTTGGATTTTGAGGAAAATTTTTATCATGAATTATAAATGAATGTAAATTATCTTTTAAAAAATCAGCACAAGTATTTCCACCATGACCATCATAAATTCCAAATAAAGAACATTTAGGCCAAATTCCATTATTATAATTATTTGGTTTTGCTATATTTAAAGTAATGGAAACTCTATCTTCATTATAATTTCTAAAAATTCCTTGATATGTATTTACTGCATATGCGCGAATATTTCCTATTGGTTTATTTGATGATTTTGCTCTATCAAAATCTTTATATTCTATATTTAAATATGATAATTTTAATGGTATATCTTCACTATTAAATAAAGAATTAATTGATATTATTTCCGGAGAAGATTGAGGAAATGAATCATTTCTTATATTATAATTATTTTCATTCATATAATTTTGAATTTGAGGATTTGATAATGCTTGATTTATATTTATATGAGTGTTTATATTTATATTTAAATCTTTAAATGAGTCTAAAAGTTTTATCTCATTTGCTTTATGTGTTATTCTAAAATTTTTTGCTGTTGTATTATGATTATGATTCTTTGTCTTTGATTGAGAATTTGATTGTTTTGATTTGTTATTTATATACTTTATTTTATTACCAAATGCATTTATTATATTTTTTGTAAATGCATCAGTTAATGCATTTTTAGTTTTAAATAAATTATTTAAATCTATTCCTCTTATATTATTTTCTGGGGATTTGTTCTTTTTTTTTAAACTAATTGGACGCTTTTCATTCAAAAACATTTTAATTAATTAATTAATTTATTATTTATATTAATTTAATTAATCCTGTTTATTTAATATATTCATTGAACTAAACAATGATTGTTTTTTAATATCTTTATCTAAATTTTTTAATTCAGATTTTACTTTATTTACACTTTTATTTTTTAAAGTAAGTAAATCTTTATATCCAAGAATAGAAGTACCATTATAAGAAGAATCTTTTTTTTCACTTTCACTATCTGTTCTTATTAATTGAATATAATTATTATAAGCATTTTTATCTTTCGAATATTTTCTAACATTACTTATATATGGAGTAGTAGGAATTAAATTATAAATATTTTTCATTAATATTTCATGATATTCAAGATTATAATAATAGAAAAATTCATCATTTATTTCTTCATTTAAATTTAAATTATAACAAATATTAGTATTATTATTATTATTATTATTTATTATTTGATTACTTTGAGCTTGAAAAGTAGAAATTTTTTTAAGTTTATTTGGTGGTTTAGAATATATCATATTAAAAAAAACAGTATGTCCTTCATTACTTGAACACATATTAAATTTAGTATTATAATATTTAGTTATTATTTGATAAACAGTTAAAATTCCAATATCTAAATAATTTTGTCTATAAACGTCAGCTTTAAAACAATCACATTCTAATTTATCACATTTTAAAATATGATTAATATGATTATAATTTAATGACACATCTCCAATTATTGAAAAATCAAATTGAATAAAAAAATTTACATCTTTACAATTTAAATTCCCATTTAAATTTATTTTTGTTTCACTATGACTTTTCTTTTCCAAAAAATTTTCTGCAGATTTACTAAAATTAATACAATGATGATGTAAATTTATTTCTTTTTCCATACTAATAGAACAAACAATACTTTTTTGAACTCCATTATCATTTAAATTACTTATTATAAATAAGAGTATATTAAATAAACATATTCGAAGATATTGTTCTTCAATATGAATAATATTACAATTTTCTTTGATTAAAAAATTTAAATTACAATTTTTAGAAGTTAAAAGAGGATCAAAATAATAACACCAATAATTAGTTATATTAATTAAATTAACTTTCTGTGGCTTAAAATCATTTTTTTGTTGATGATATAAAAATGAAAAATATATTTTTTGAGTATTTAATATATCAAGTAAAATTTCACTTTGATTTTTTAAAAAGAATAAAATAGAATAATTAATATTTGGAAATAAAATATTCAGATCATTAGAATAAGATAATATACTATCTTTTCTTTTATTATTTCTCATATAAATTCCTAATTTTTTCATTCCTCTTGATCTATGAGAAGAATTGAAAAGAAAATTTTTTTCACATCTTAAAATAATTTCACACATTTTATTAGAATTATCAATAAAATTTTCAAATTGTTCAGTTACTATTTTTAATTTTTGACTAAAAATTTCATTTTTTAAAAAATTATTAGAAGGTACTAAACTTAAATAATAACATTCATAATATTTCCAAACACATTTTGTACAAAAAATATTATACCAATTTAATTTAATAAAATCTCCATTAATTAAAAAGCAATTTCCATATTCTTTAAAAGAAATAGTTTTTATTCTATTATCAATAATAGCAAAAGGAAAATAAAAATGATTAATATATTCATTTTCAACAACATCTTTTAATAATTTTGTGAATAAATCCCATAAACTTGGAATAATAATATTTTGAAATTGATTTTCACATTCATAACCAATTTTTCTTTTTTTTGAAGAAGGAGATTCATCACTTGTTTTTTGAATTGATAATTCAAAATCTTTAGCAGCATTATTTGAATATAAAATATCCATATTTTTTGTTATTATATATATTGGATTGCCATTATTTTCCATTATATTCTCAAATATTAAATAACTTCTCTTAAATGAATCATATAAATTTAATGTTTCTCTTATATTTCTTTTAAAAAAATAAAAGAAATATATTGAAAAAAAAATTCCATAAAATGAATTGAAAATTAACCAAATATTATTTTTTGGATAAAGTAATATTATTGGTATTAATAATATTAAAAATGAAAGAATTAAAAAATGAAATGATATTCCAAGAATAAATATCATTAAGGCATTTAATAATAATTCATTTACTATTATTTTAGAAAAACAAGTTTTATGATTTAAAAAAAAAAAATAATATATATGAATTGATTGATTTGTATCATAAAGTATTTTCATTATTTTTCTTATTAATAATGTTTCATTACAAATTTTATAATTCTTAAATAAAAAACAAGAAATTAAAAAACAAAACAAACGGTAATAATTTTGAAAACAAAATAAATTATTAATATTTGAAAACATATAAAAATCAAAATAAAATAATCTAAGATAAGATAATATTAAAATTATTAAATTATTATTTTTAAAAAGATAATTTAATACTTTATTTTTTTCAATATTATAATCTTCATCATCTTCTTTTTCAAAATCAAAAAATAAAGTTTGATTATATTTTTCTTCTTTAGTATATATATTATCATTAGGTAATCTTTCTAAAATTTCACATATTTTTCTATTCGTTTCAATTTTATTTTCTTTTTTCTCTCTTTCTATTATTATTTGCCTAGTTTTTTCAACTGATTCTTTAAATTTTGATTGAGCATTAATTTTTGTTTTTAAATTTTTCATTATTAAAACAATTTTTTAATTATTATGAAAAATAAAAAACAATATAGTTTTTTTTTATAATAATAATCAATTATAATTTAATAACAAATTTATTATGGAAAATTTTATATTTATATTTTTAATAATTAATTTTATCATTTACATATAAATATTCATTTCAAATAATTAATTTTTTTCAAATTTTTTTTCAACAATATTTAAAAAATTAGAAAGAATTTTATTAGTTTTTTCTTTTAATTGTTCACATTTTGAAACTAAATTATTAAAACTTTTATTCCTTTCTATAACATTATTTTTTTCAATATTTCTTTTTTTTAAGGAAATACTAATTTTCTTTTTAAATTTTGGACTTTTATCAGAATTAAAATATTGAGTTGTATAATAACTATGTTTAGGCATAATTATTTTTTTTGCTCTTGAACTTAAATTATTATTATTTGAAGATAAAATAGGATGAATATTAAATTTTTTTTCATTATTTGAATTTGATTGAAGAACTCTAAAACTATTTATTTTTTTTGCTGAATTTGAAGAATGAATATAATTATTATATTTTGTTTTATTATTTGTATCTAATAAATTATCAAATGATAATGCATTTTTATTATTTCTTTTTTGAATTTTATTTAATAAAGATTCTTTTGGAATAAAAAAAGAATTATTATATATTTTTGTTTGATTGGATTTTAACGATTTTTCCAATTTAAAATTTGATTCTTCTAATTTTTTGTTTTTTTTATTTGTTTTTATTTTTTTGGTATTTGAAGTTCCATTTATTAAATTTAATTTAATATTTATTCTTTGCTTTGATGTATTTATGTTTTCATTTGAAACTGATTGTTTTAAACTTTTTTTTATTGACTTCTTATTTAATCTTTCATTTATATCATTCATTAATAAATGTAACATATTAAATTTACTGTCTGTTCTAGAAGAACTTACATTAAATGATTGTTTTAAGTTTTTTTTAGCTAAAGAATTTGCATATTGTGTTAAAAATATTTTATTATTTTGAAATTTAATATTATTAGAATTCCTCATTTTATAATTTAAATCATTTAAATTTTAATCAATATATAAAATAATTTCATTAATTATTCATAATTATTTTAATAAATGAAAAAAACTTATAAAAAATAAATATTTAAAAGGCCATGATGTAATTATTTAAAAAATTATTATTCATTTAAAAATAACAAAATTTAATGTTATCATTTGATTTAGCAATACTAAGTTTATCAATAATATATTTTTTCTTTTCCTTAATATGTTTCTACACTTTTATAAGAACAATATCATCAAAATCAATATATAAAATATGTATTCCATTTTATTTATTAATGTTAATTTCTGCTTTAATAAGAGGAGGAAAATTAATTGCTTGTGATCTTTTAAAAAACCATTTAACTAGATTTTTTTATTTTATTCTTGGAACTCCTGATATGTTTTTTATGTGTGCTTATCTTATTTTAGTTTGGCATTTTTTAAATCAATATATTATTAATCATATTAATTTAGCTAATGATAAAAATATTTTTAATGATGATGTACCAGAAATTAAAAAAAAAATTAATTATGTCTTATATTTTCTTCTTCCTATATATTTAATTATTTTTTTTATTTTCTCATTTTTACAATTAAGAAAAAGCATCTCTAATGAAATTTTCTTTGTTATAATTAGTGCAATGGATATTTTTTCTCCTTTTAATTTTATTTTTTTCTATATTTTCCTTTCTTGTAAATTTAGTGGAAGACCTTATAAAGATAATAATAGATCTAATAAAATTTTAAATTATATTTTATTCATTTGTATTTATTGGTCTATATCAAGAGTATTAATTGGAGTTACAATTTTAATAATAATTAAATATTTCATAAATAAATTCAAAGATTTAGAACATTTAGAATTTAAAATTTGTATTGGAATTATTATTTATTTTATTATTATAGAAATTATTCCTTATTATTTTTCTGTTGGTTCTGAATTGTCAAAAACTTTTGAAAAAAATGAATCATTTGAAAATTTATTAATTGGAAATGAAAATTTTGAAGAAGAAAAAATTATAGATGGTTCAAGTCAAATAAATGATATTGAATCAAATAATAAATTAATAACTCCTAAAAATTTAGTTAAAAATTATTTATTATCATTTAAAAATATTTCTTTATTAAATGAGATATATTCAAGAAAAAATGGATTAGGTAAAATTTATAAAGGAACATATAAAGGAGAAGAAATAATATGTAGATTAGTTAAATTTGATAGATTAAGTAGATATGAATTAGAAGCAATTACAAAAGATTTTGAATTGATAATTCAATTAAATAATCCAAATATATGTAAAATAATTGGTATTTGTGTTGAACAAGATAATATAATAATGATTATTACAAATTATTATAAAAAAGGTTCTTTATATGATTTACTTCATATTCAAAAAGAAAAATTATCAAATAAAAATAAAATTAATATTTCAATTGGAATAATAAAAGGAATAAAATATTTACATGAAAATAATATAATTCATTATCATTTATCTTCAAAAAATATATATATAGAAGATGATTTAACTCCTTTAATTGCAGATTATGGTTTTTATAGTTTAAAAGAAAATGCAAGTATATTTAATAAATATATAAATAAAAATTCTTATTCATCTCCAGAAATGTTATTAGATTCAAAGAAAATATGTCATAAATTAAATAATATTGAAAATAATGAAAAAAATGATATTTATTCTTTTGGAATGATACTTTGGGAAATTTTCACAGAAACTATTCCATTTGATGTTAAATTATCTGAGTTAAAAAAATATATTATTGAAGAAAAATTAAGACCTGAAGTTTCTACTAATTTAAATAAAAATATTGCTGAATTAATTAGGAATTGTTGGGATTCTGAAATTGAAAAAAGACCAAATTGTGATAAAATTTTATCCACTTTATTAAGTCTTTCAAATGAAGAAATGTTTAATTAAATTTTTTTTTGTAAATAATATAATTTAACCATTAAAAATTTATAAATAATAAAATGAATGATGAAGAAAGAGAAAATTTTATTGAAAATGTACTTTCACATTTAACACAAGAAGATATAAAATTTTATAATAATATATTAATAGAATTAACAAATAAAAATCATCCTTTTGAAGATAATGAATTATATGATTTATTTGATAAATTAGATATTGAAGGAACAAATTCAATAAAATTTCAAAAAATAATAAATTTACTATGTTTATTAAGAACAGAAGTAAATTCATTTTATGTAGATAAAATAATAACAGAATTTTCAAAAGAAAAAGCAGATGAAATTTCAAGAGATAATTTTGTTTATAAAATGAAAATTGGAATGTTAAATAATAATAATAATTCAGGAGAAATAGAAGATATTTTTAATATACTTGATACTGATCAAGATGGAATTTTAGGTTATCAAGATATTAGTACTATTATGAATGCTTTAGGTGAAGATAATTTTGATGATGCTACTTCTAAACATTTAATTAATTTATTTAAAAATAAAGATCCTTCTCAAAATGATGGAATTACTCTTGAAAAATTTAAAGAATTATTTCAAAATGAACCTTAAATTTTTTTTATTTTAAATTAAAAATAGAATTTTTCATTTTTTATCATATATAATATTTTTATTTATTATTTTACATTTTTTTTTATAAACTTTATAGAAAATTTAAAAAAAAATTTTATAAATAAAATAATTAAATTTCTTATAACTTCCCTTAAAAAATATAATCAAAAAACTAAAAAATAATTTACTTAAAACAAGTAAAACAATAAAAAATGACATCAATGATAAGAAAGAGTATGACGAGAAGAATATCAACTCGTACAAATACCTCATTAAACAAAGTTGAGACAGATGTCAAGAGGACAAAACAAGAAGAGAAAATAAACATGAATGCAATAATTATAAAAAATTTAAGTTACACAAATCCATCAATAGGAAAGAAAGGAGTGTATTATTCATATACAGAAAATAAATTTAAGAATGTAGAAGATGAAGAAACATATTTAGAGATATTAGACATTAAAGAAGCATTATTAAATAAAGAAGATAATCAATCAGTAACACAAGAAGAATATCATGCAAAAAAAAAGAAATTAAAAGCTCAAGTTAGAAAAGATGGAGAAGGAATTAATGAATTAGAAATTGATTCTTATAGATCTATGAGAAATAAATTAACATATTGTGAAAGAGCTTCTGAAACTTCTCATAAAAATATTATTCAAAGAGATGTAGAAACTAAAAAATTAAATAGAATTAATCATGATGGTATGTTTCATCAATGGGATTTATTCGATTCTTATATGGCTACTTTTATTCAAAATTTAGAAAAAAAAAGAATAGAAGAAGAAATAAAAATGAAAGGTTCTGCAACAGAAAAAAAAAGGAAAGAATATCATGGAGAAAATTTATCACGTCCTTCGTTATTAAAAGCTCTTAAATTATTAGAAAGACAAATAATGCAAATAAAAAATCAAGATAAATATTTATTTTATAGAGAATGGAATAAATTTGATGATTCACAAGAAAGTTCAAAAATGTTATATATGTTATTATCATTTCCTCAAAATGCAAGAATAAAAAATAGAGCAGTAACAGCATTAACATGGAATACTAAATTTGAAGATTTATTTGCAGTTGGATATGGTAGTTATGATTTTCCAACAAAAAAAGAAGAAAAAGGTGAATTAGATGATAGAAATGATGATACAATGGAAAATGGTTATATATATGTTTTTTCAGTTAAAAATAATTTTTATCCTGAAATGAAATATACTACTGAATCAGGTGTTTTAAGTTTAGATTTTCATCCTAAATTCTTTTCATATTTAGTTGCTGGATTTTATGATGGAACAGTTTCAGTATTTGATATAAGTCAAAAAATAAAAACTGCAATTGTTACTTGTGATATAAGAACACAAAAACATATGGATCCTGTCTGGCAAGTTAAATGGTATACTCATTTTAATGAACCTGGAGAATATGTTTTCTATTCTATTAGTTCTGATGGACGTGTTATTAAATGGTCTTTTTACAATAATAAATCTACTTTAGAAACTGAAGAAGTTATTTTGTTAAAATATTCTGATGTTCTTCAACAAGAACAAAATCAAAACACGAATAATAACGAAAATAATGTTTCTATTACTGAAAGTGCAAGTAAAGAAAAACAAGATGAAGCACTTGCATTTGGAAATGCAGGAGGAATGTGTTTTTCATTTAATCATCATAAAGGATTTGAGTATTATTTTGTAATAGGAACAGAAGAAGGGAAAATATATTTATGTTCAACTCAACATAGAGAGCATACAATATCGAATTTTGAAGGTCATACAATGGGAGTTTATAATATAAGTTGGAATCCATTTCATCCAAAAGTTTTTGCATCATGTTCTGCTGATTGGACTATTAAAGTATGGCATTATAAAAATTATTCTCCTTTAATTGTATATGATATGCAAAGTGCAGTTGGTGATTTAAGTTGGAGTCCATGGTGTTCAACAATATTTGCAACAGTTAATGTAAGTGGAGATATAAAATTTTTTGATTTAAATAGAGCAAGGAAAGCTCCTTTAGAACCAAAGAGATATAAGGATACTGCAATTAATCATATTGCTTTTAATAAAAATGAATTTGTGTTTATTACTGGAAATGATAGAGGAAAAGTTCATTTGTGGAAAATGGCAGAACCATTAAGAGTTACTGTTGATAAGAAAGAGTTAGAAGAAAAGGAAAAAGAAAAAAAAGCTGCTGCTGAAAAAAATACTAATTTACCTACTACTAAAATTGTCATTCCTCCTAATTTACAAGAAGATAATGTAAAAACTAGGAAAACTTATATTCAGAAACATAATGTTATGGCTAATTTAAATCCTGTTCAAGAAAAAGAAAGAATTGATGAATTTTTAGATTTGCTAGATATTACTGATAAATAAATGTTTTTTAGGATATTTGGCTATTTTATTTTATTTTTTAAATTGTTTTTTAACTTGATTTTTTTTTCTTTAGTTTTTTTCTATTTATTTTTAAATAGATAATAATTAATAATATTTTGAATAAAAAAATAATCATAATTTAAAAAATTGATGAATCATAATATCTAACATTGAATCAAAGTAAATTAAATAAACAATAAGAAGAATTATTTATTATAATTAAAAAAATAGGCCAAAATATTATAAAACAATTTTTCTTCAATTTGAGTTAAATTATAAGAATGACCAACATTCCAAACAACAATTTTTCCTTTTCCATAATTTTTAATCATTAAATATTCTCCACTTCTTCCATCACTTAATTCAATAACAAGATCTCTTTGATATTCTTCTGAATTTAGAAAATTAATATCAGTATGATGTGTTTGAGAAATAACAATTTCTTCCAAATGAGAAAAAGTTAAATTATAATATGAATTGAAAACAGGATGATTTTCTTGTAAAATTCTAGCTTTACTAACAATAATACTATTAATAGCTTTATAATTAGCATTAAGTAACTCTTCCATTCCACTATTACCCGAATAAAGCCATTGATCATGTGTTGTTATTACATTTCCCCCTTTTAATAAAAATTTCTTTATATCTTCTTTATTTGTTGCTTTTCCATATCCTCCATCTTGTAAATCATATATTATTGTATTAAATTTCAGTAAATATTCTTCTGGAATTTTTGATAATACAAATTCCGGTTTTATTGTTGAAAAATGGGATACTATTGGATTTAATGATAATAAATTTGATAATATTGGTGATAAACCTTTTGATATTAATAATACATTTTTTCCTATTTTTTCAAGGAGATTTTTGTTTAATTCTTCTTGTAATGTCATTTTTTGAAATAATTGTCTAAATGCTTCTTTTTCATATATTTCTCTTAATTTGAAACTTATTTCAAAATCATTTATTTTATATAATTTTGGTGAAAAAGTTACAATCAAATTATCATTTTCTTTTATTGAATATTTTTTATCATCAAATAATTCTGAAATAATTTGTTCACAACCATTCAAAGATTCTCCATAAAATAATTTAGGAGATAATTTTAATAAATCATTTTTTGATAATTTATTTTCATAAATTATACTTGGGTAATGGTTGTGTTGATAAAATTCAAAATACATATAATTATCTAGCGCATAAAATGTAACATTATATATTTTAGGATAAATTTCAATATCAGTTATTTTATATTTTGGAACAAAAACTATAGGAATACCACCAGGTGGAATACTTCCTAAATGTATTAAATTAAATAGAGATATTAATAAAATTAATTTGTTATTGTTAATCATTAATATTTTTTTTTTCAGAAATAGGGTTTTATATTAAATAAGTTAAAATCCTTTTTTTAAAGACAATTATTTTAAAGTTATTCAAATTAACTTATGAAAATTTTTAAATGTTATTTGAATTTATGAACTTTTTTGTTTAATGTTTCCTTTTTACTTTATATTTTATTTTTTAAATTTTTCAAATTGTACATGTAAATTAAAAAAGATATAACACTTTTAACATATTTTTCAATAAAATATTAATTAAAAAATGAATAATAATCATCCCTATTTATTAGTTTTTAATAAACAAAAAGATTTTTGAGTTTCATTTAACAATCAATTAAATAAATAAAAAATAATAT
>JAEEGI010009078.1_pt1 | contig 21842 bp, 15 predicted proteins | sample 8958751 | NCBI WGS metagenome assembly JAEEGI01 (sample SAMN16246545, study PRJNA631951) | gut metagenome | biome: gut microbiome; feature: rumen; material: KS-attached | host: Bos | place: Iran: Karaj | collected 2018-10 | reverse complement strand
CCGCGTGCAGTACCTTGTCACGAGGAAGGATTCTTCTGTAACCAAGGCGAAGATGGCCGCCGAGAAGGAACTCTTCACTGCGTTCGGCATCGACAATTCGGGCTTCGAAGGCTTGGCCGAAGACTTGAACGTGCTCAAGGAAGGCAAGGGCAACGCCGCCCTGCTTGCAATCTCCGTTCTCCTCCAGGGCGACCGCAATGAATCCGAACTGACTGCACTTTTGGCCGCACTGAGCGTGGACCTGGGCGACAACGGCCAGTGGGACAATGCCAAGCAGCGCGCGCAGATTGCGGACTGGGCGATGAAAACCGACCTGAACGGCGGCCTCCCCAAGATTCGTGCGAACGTGGAAGGCTGGAAACTTGCTGAGAGCGCGGCCCCCGCGTTCGAACAGCACGTTACGAACTTCTGGATGAATGAACTCGGCGTGGACACGTGCTCATCCGACAACGAAGGCGCGCTCTTCGCCGTCAAAAACAAGAACTCCACTTACTACGCCGCGAACGATTCCGCATACACCGACGGCGACAGCAGCCTCGTGCGCCTGATTTGTGCGGCTTCCGGCGATTCGTTCGCATGGCGTTTCGCGACTGATATTGAGAAGGATGTGGCGGCACTTGGCGCTGCAGAGAATGGCACTGTAAAGCGCGGCTCCATCGACACGACGAATGTCTACGTGAGGGAAAACGATAGTTGGCGCCGCGGTACGGAACTGGATGCAACACTTGGTGCCGCCTGTGTTGAGCCCAACAGGGGCATGACCGACAGCCTCGTAGTAAAGCACGAACCTGTGTGGTACATCTGCGACGTGAACGACGATGCGTCTGCATTGCCGTCTATTCCCACCGCCTGGCGCAAGGCGACAAATGCGGAAGCCGATACCGCAGGCTTCGGCGCCCCTGATGGAGAAGTTGCACGAACCGGCAATAAAGATGAGTCTCACATTTACGTTCATGAAGATACCTCGGGAAATGGCGATTACGCATGGCGTCGCGGGACGAATCTGGATATAGTTTCTGACTTGGGTCCCTGTACTAAGAATCGGTTGGACACGGTTGTGAAATTGCCTATAACGAATAATTCTTCGGCTTGGTATACTTGCGCCGTGAACAAGATTATTTATGAAAATGGCGTAGTGTTGCCTTATGCCTGGCGAGAGGCGACAGACATCGAGAAGGATACCGTGGGCTGGGGAAAGGGTATTATAACGGGACAAATCAAACTTGGAAAAGTGAACACAAACCTGGTCTATGTCTATGAAAATGGCAACTGGAGGCATGGTACGGCTTTGGACCGTTATCTTGGAGCTTGTACAGAGAACAAGGCGGCAAGACGCGACACCTCAACAAGCAACTACAAGAATGAATACTATGTGTGCACTCCGCAATCTACGCCTGATACCTTGCGTAAGTGGGTGGTTGCGCCGGATATCTATAACGACACCATCGGTTCACAGGCCGAATGTAAGGCGTTCGGCAAGTATGGCGATGGGACGATTCTGGTCGGTCGCGTGAACCAGCAGAATAAATATGTTTGTGAGAATGGTGTATTTAGGGCGGCGAACAGTGAGGAAATAAGCGCGAATCGTGCTTGCGTGGGTTATATCCAGAACCATATCTATAAAGTGAATGGAGTGTTTAGCAAGTGTGTTAACAAACAATGGACTCGCCCTAATGGGCGCCTTATGGGAACATTGAAGACATCCGATGGACAGGAGTATAGGACGGTTGTGATTGGTGAACTTCACTGGCTGCAGCAGAACCTCAATCGTATGACAGGCGCAGACTCTGGTGATAGCATAATAGTCAGTCCATATAAACGTCCGGATACTGTACTCTACAGTTATTCTAGCAGTTGTTATGACCATAAGCAGGCAAACTGCGATAAGTATGGTCGCCTCTATACTAGAGAAGCTGCAATGCGTATATGCCCCACGGGTTGGCATCTACCCACAAAAGCAGAATGGATGAATTTATTGTTTGAAGCCGATGCCGATTACGATAGCACGTTGTCTTATAGACTACGAGCTACGACTACTTGGACTTTCACATCGACAGTTAGTGATGACCGGAAAGATGTTGTTTCTTTCTCGGCGTTGGGTTCGGGTGGTTTCTGGAGCGGGAGTTTTACTGCGATTGGAGATCAAACTTATTATTGGCTTCCTTCTGAATCCTCGATTATGGTTATCACTGGGCATTGGTATTTCACGAAGGGCTCGACCACTAGTAAGTATAACCAATTTCCTGTTCGATGTATCCAGGACTAGAATCAACACTGCGGTATTACCTGCGTGCCCTCGAATGCGCCCTTGAAGTGTTCAAACTGCACGGGCTTTATGTACATGCGGGCGCTGAGCACGTCGAAACGGCACGGCTGATCGAACCCCTTGGGGGCGGCATCCCTGTGCGTATGCAGAAAGTGGCACGCCGTCTTCCAGACTTTTTTCTGCTTCTGCGCGTTCACGCGTGCGGCGGGGTTGCCTTCGCCCGCGTTCCACACCGACTTTACCTCCACGAACACGATTGTTTCGCCCTGCTTTGCCACGATGTCGAGCTCGCCGCCGCAGTAGGCGTAGTTGCGAGCGATTACCTGGTAGCCTTCGCGGCTTAAGTATGCGGCGGCCTGCGTCTCTACGAAGTTCCCTTTCGGGCGGTTCGTTGCCTTGTTGCCCCCGTTTTGCCTGTTTTTGAATTTGCGAATGGTTTGCGAATTTACTTTGTTCTTTATTTCCATGTTTTGTTCCTTTTTGCGTCGTTGATGTTTTACAAAAAAAGAACACGCGAGCGTATCGCATGTTCTAATAAGGTCGCCCCTGCGGGCTATGTCAATTCGTGACTAGGGCAGTTCCATGCCGAGCATCCTCACCTCGGAAATTGCGAAATCCTTGTTGTCGGCCTCGTACACTTCGTCGAGGTATATCTTGATTTCGCTGGTTTCCATGGCCTGGAGCACCGGGTACTGCATTCCCTTCACGTTCTCGAGCTTAATCTTCTGTTTGAATCCTTCCTTTGTTTCGAGGGTGAGCGACTTGGGCTTCTTGAAAATGCGGAAGCGGTCGCCGAACGGGTCGTCGACGGATTTCTGGTAGCCGACGGCAAATCCGATGTGCGTGATGAGCGTCTTCTTCTCGAAGAAGAGCGTGAGCACCGGGTTCTGCGGCTTTGCGGGCATCGCGGTGAGCCATGCCGTCTTGAGGTCGCCATCCACGAGGTTGTCGATGGGGTAGCCGCCCGAGATGTCCGCCTCGATGGCCGACTGCTCGAAGTTGCCGAGGGCGTCGTCCCACTCGATTTCGCGGAGCGTGCTTTCGGGCTTGTACGTGAGCATCAGGAGCACCATCAAAAGAATCAGCAGCGGGAACAGCGAGATGGCGAGTGCGGTGAGTCGCCTGCGGATAACGCGCACGCTCGCGGGTATGCGCGTGGCGGCCTCGGCGATGGAGGTCGGGTGTCTGAGCAGCGACTGTTTTTTGCCGAATCTCGTGTTGTTATGCGCGTCCTTGGGCGGGAACACCTGGTCGCATTCGTCGAGGAATTCCTGCATGTCATGGAATCGCTCGTTCAGTTTTTTCTTGAGGCACTTGAGGATAAGCTCCGAAAGGCCCTTGGGCATGTCGGGGCGGAACTGCTTGGGGTCGGGGGGTGGTTCCTGCACGTGCTTGAGCGCGATTTCTACGGGACGGTTTCCCTGGAAGGGGAGGCGGCCACAGGTCATTTCGTACAAGATAACGCCCATGCTGTAAATGTCGGACTGGAGCGTCACCTCGTCGCCGTGGCACTGCTCGGGGCTCATGTATTCGGGCGTTCCCATGGTCATGCCCGTTTTGGTGAGCCTGTCCTTCTCCATTTCCTGGATGTACGAGATGCCGAAATCCATCACGTACACGCGGTTGTCGCGGGTGAGCATGATGTTCGAGGGCTTCACGTCGCGGTGGACAATCCCTTTGCTGTGGGCGTAGAGGAGGCCACGGGCAATCTGGCGGATAATGACCTCGATGGCGTCGAAGGGGAGCTTGCTCTGGCGTTGCAGAACGTCGGAAAGCGAGAACCCCTGAACGTAGGTCATCGCGATGAACAGCTGGTTGTCCTGCTTACCGAAGTCGAACACGTGCACGATGTTCTGGTGGTCGAGTTCCTTCATGGCCTGTGCTTCCAGGTAGAACCTCTGGATGGCCTCTTCGTCGGCGGATGCGTCTAGAATCTTGAATGCGACTTCGCGTTTTAGCTTCTTGTCGAGTGCCTTGTAAACAAGTCCCATCCCGCCCTTGCCGAGTGTGCCGATGAGGTCGTAGTTCTCGTTAAAGGGGCGCGGAAAATTCTGTGCAGCATGTTCGGTCATTTTGCTTTTTTCGATCTAAGTAGAATGAATGCGGTAATAATACAAAATATGAGGGCGAGTATAAGCGCCGAAAGTTTGTTCCAAACGTCATCGGGGCGTTCCAGCAGCAGGTTCAGGAGCGTGCTCTGGTTGTAGCGCGACCACACGACGGTCGAAAGCCACTTGCCTACCTGCTGCATCTGGTCGAAGGGCACGAGCGCACCGGCGAGCGCCACCTGCGGGATAATGAGCAGCGGGAGGAACGCGTTTGCCTGCCCGGAATTCCGGGAGAGCGAACTTACGAGGATGCCCATGGCGACTGCGGGTGCAACGGTGCAGGCGAACGCTACCGCGAGCAGGGCGGGCGAGGGGTGTACCGGGATGCGGTAGGCGACAAACGCGTAAACGATGGCGGTCTGCAGGAACGCGGCTACGGTCGGGAGCGCGAGTTTGCCCGCAAGGTAGGGTATGACCTTCGCGCCCTTGCGGAATTCGCCCTGGAGGATGTCTTTCTCCTGCACGATCTCGCGTATGGAAAGCGATAGCGCAAACCAGTTCGCGCAGAGGATTATGGCGAAGGATACCGTCCAGAGGGAGGATGTCTTCGAGAAAATCTGCGAGAAGAGGAACCCGATAATGAACGGCTGTAACAGCAGTGCCGCCGTTTTGCCCTTGTCGCGGAACCATTGCCGGAGCGTGAGTGCCATACCGTAGGCGAGCGACGCCTTCGCCTTTTGCCTTGTGAAGTAGATGTGCCCGTAATGGCTCTCTACCGTATCGCGGCTCACGGAGCCCGACTTTTTCCAAATGGAGGAAGAATCCTGGTTCAGGCCCGAGAGGATGCTTTCGGGGTCGTTCGTCTTGAAGAACTGGTAGGCGGCCTGCGGCGTACCGTAGAAACTCTGCTCGCCCGCGTGCAGCACGAGTACCTTGTTCGCAATGTGGAGCGCCTCGTAACTGTGCGTGGTGAGGATTATCGTGTGCCCGAGGAAGGCGAGCTGCTTGAGGTGGGAACAGAGTATGCGCGAGTTGAACGGGTCCAGGCCCGAGAGCGGTTCGTCGAGGATGATGAGCCCGGGGTTTCCCATGAGTTCTGCCGCGAGGGCGGTGCGCCGGAGTTCACCGCCGCTGAGGGTCTTGATGCGGTTCTGCCTGCGGGCAGAAAGCCCGAAGAGTTCGCAGAATTTTTCGAGCTTTGCGCTTGAGGTTGCCGCGTATTCCCGCCGGTCCATCGAGATGCGCGCCCCGTGAAGGAGCGTTTCCTCTACGGTAAGGTCCTGACGGAGGGGAGGGTCCTGTGCCAGGATGGCGATGTGCTTGCGGACTTCCCGGTGCCGGTAATCTACGCCGCCGATAAGCACGCTGCTGCGTTCCCCCTTGCGGTAACTGCCCTCGAATAACTTGAGGAGGCTCGATTTTCCTTGGCCGGAGCGCCCGATGATGGCGAGAATTTCGCCCGCGGGGAGGTCGAAGTCTATGCCCGAGAGGAGCTGCTTTTTGCCTGCGAAAACGTCCAGGTCGCGCACGTGGATGTCGAAACCCGCAGATGCCTTGCGGAGCAGAATTTCGCCGTCCTTCGCGGTGATTTCGGTCTGGTCGTATCGCGTGGTTTCGCCCGGGGCGAGCACGAGCTTGCGGTGCGTTTTCCCGTTCTCGTCGACGGCTCCCTGCCGGAATGCGATTTCGGCGCCATCGCCCTTCTTGCTGATGACGATTTCGCGGGGGGATTCCTCGTCGCCCACCTTCCGCGTCTCGGGCGCATCTCCCAGCGTCACGCGCTCCACCTCGTCGTTCGCGTCAAAGAGGAGCAGGGTGAGTTCTTTGCCCTTGAGGTTCACGTGCAACTGCTTTACGCCAATCCCGATAACGTCGCCGTCGCGCAGGGTGGTTTCTTCTACCTGCACGTCGTTCACGAGGGTAAAGCTGTTCTTGGTGAGGCTCCGGATGTGCCAGGCGCTGCCGCCCGCATCTTCGCTAAATTCTATGATGGCGTGTTCGCGGGATACGAAACGTTCCGTGAAGAGCAGGTCGCTGCCTTCCTTGCGGCCGATGGTAAACGGCTTTGCCTTATCGGGTGTGATGATACGGAACATTCGTGAAACCTTCTTGTGCCGGGATTTATTCGTGCAGGCCCAGAATCCCCTTCTCGAAGCGTTCGCATGCCTTCGCGAGCGTCTCGTCGCTTGCGGCGTACGAGAAGCGCACGCATGTGTCGTCGCCGAAGGCGGCGCCCGGCACGATGGCTAGCCCCTGAGTTTCGAGCAGGTACTTGCAGAAGTCTATGGACCCGCTGACGGTTGTGCCCGCGGGAGTCTTTTTGCCGTAGTACTTTGCGACGGGCGCGAACAGGTAGAACGCACCCGCGGGTGCTGCGACAGGCGTGCCGAGAATGCGCGAGGCCTGCGATACCATGAAGTCGCGGCGCTTGCGGAATGCTGCCTGCATCTTTTCTACTTCGCCCATGCCCATCTGGAGCGCCCCGAGGGCGGCGTACTGCGCGATGTTGCTCGGGTGGTGCGTTGCCTGGCCCTGGATTTTCCCGATGATTTTCGCGATGGGTGCGGGGGCTGCATCGTAACCGATTCTCCATCCCGTCATGCAGTGCGATTTCGAGAAACCGTTTATGACTATGCTGCGCTCCGGCATGCCTTCAAAACAGGCAATGCTTGTGAACGCGCCGTTGTAGACAAAGTATTCGTAAACCTCGTCCGAAATGCAGTAGATATCCTTCTCGACAATCACATTCGCGAGGGCTGCGAGCTCGTCGCGCGTATAGACGCTTCCGGTGGGGTTGCACGGGTTGTTGATGAGGATGGCCTTTGTCCTTTCGGTAACGGCAGCCTCGAGTTGCGCTGCGGTAATCTTGAAATCGTTCTCGATGCCTGCCTGCACGAACACCGGGCAGCCCCCGAGCCACTTTACCAGTTCGGGGTAGGTCACCCAGTAGGGCGCGGGTATAATCACTTCGTCGCCGGGATTGATGAGGGCGGCAAGTGCGTTGAATACGGCGTGTTTCGCCCCGCTCGTCATGATAATCTGTTCGGGTGCGTAATCGAGTCCGTTGTCGCGTTTTAGTTTATCGCAAACGGCTTTGCGGACTTCGAGAATCCCCACGGGGGCCGTGTAGCGGGTTTTGCCCTCGTTTATCGCGTTGCAGGCGGCGTCGCGTATGGGCTTGGGGGTAGGGAAGTCGGGTTCGCCCGCCCCGAGGCTCACGACGTCCTTGCCTTCGGCAATCATCTGTTTTGCAAGGGTATCTATGGCGACTGTAAGCGATGCGGCAATGTTTTCGGTGCGGGTAGAAAGAGCGCGTGTCATCTTGATTCTCGTTTCTTTTTCCAGATGCGGTAGTGGTCGAGTGAACCCGCGATAAGCGGGAATATGGTAAACTGTGCGGTGAATATGCAGATGAGCCCGACAAGCATGACCTGGCCTATGCTCCGTAGCCCGGGGTGCGATGAAATCAGCAGCACGTAGCAGGCAATAAGCGATGCCATCTGGCTAATCGCGATGCCCGAGAATTTTTTCTGCATCACGGTGAGCGCGGTGCCTTCTTGCTTGTTGTAGAATGCGGTCCATAACTGCAATGAGCCGTCGACGCTTGCCCCGATGATGATGGGGAATGCAAGCGAACTGTACACGGAAAGTTCTATTCCCAGGATGCGCATCAGTATGAGCAGCCAGCTCATCGCGAACAGCGATGGGAGAATCGTGAATATCGCACGGCTAAAGCGGTTGTAGTAAAGGAGCAGGAAGAACCACACGAGGAAACTCCCGACGGTAATGGTCTTGTCGAGGTTCTTGAGGATAACGTCGAGCACGGTCGCGCGTATGACGGGGATTCCCGTTACCCTGTATTCGCCGTCCTGGATGCCCTGCAACTTCTTGATGTCGCTGTTCAGGTGCCTGCACTGCAGGCCGTCGTCGGGGTCTATGTTGTGGAACAGGAATGCGAACACCCCGTTGTTCCCGTTCTTGTCGCTGAACTTGCTCAGGATATTTTTGGGCTGGTCGTGCGCGTCCAGGTTCCTGCGGTAGAGCGATTCGCGGATGAGCGTGAATGTGCGGAGCTGGCCCGAATCCAGTTGCGAGATGACGTTCGGCGTGAGCATCGCCTGCAGGGAATCGAGCTTTGCGGCCCGGCTCTCGCTCATGTGCGGCGAGAACTGTGCGAGCGTGTACATCTTCTTGATGTTCGGGATTCCTCCGCGCTCCTTGAGTTTCGTGAAGTTGCGGTAGAGTTCCTTGCCCGATGCCTCGTCCGGCACCTGGATGATGATGGGGTCATATTCGGGGAACCCCGTCTGCGCGATGAGCGAGTCTGCTGCAGAAGGCGGCTTCTGGATTTCGGTCTTGTCGAAGTCGTAGAAGAACTTGAGGTTCTTGCCGCCGTAGATAAGGCAGACGAGGCTTATGACCGAGATGATTGCGATGAGCACGACGTTCAGTTTTTGCGGGAGCAACTGGATCTGGAATTCACGGCTGAGGCGGAAGTCGCTCACGGCGAAGGGCTTGCGCTTCTGGAAAACCAGGAGCAGTGAAGACGTAACCAGGATGCTGACGAACCAGTTGAGCAGAATGCCGAGCGAACCGAGTACGGCAAGTTCCTGCAGGCCCGGGAGCGGTACGAAGAACATGCAGGCAAACAGCGCCGCCATGATACAGGTGAACGCGCCGGTCGAAGGCCCGATGCCAAGTACCGCACTCTCGATGCAGAGCTGCGGGCTCAGGTTGCGCGCCCGCTCGATAAAGTAGCGCTTGAGTACGTGATTCACGACCTGGCATGCCTGGCCAGGGAGCACGAGGGCGAGGAGCAGCGTGAACAGGTTTATGCGGCCGTAGATGCAGCCCGCGAGCGCGAGCGTGTAGAGAATCGGGAGCGCCGTCGCGATGGACGAAACTACGATGAGTTGCGGCTGCCTGTAGAAGTTGATGACGTACAGGAGAAGAATCAGGAGGGCGGTCAGCTTGCCTGCGAGCTTTGCTTCGGGCAGGAGCGTCTTTCCCTTGCGGATGGTGTCGTAGACCTTGCCCGTGTAGTACACCTGGATGTCGTTCCCTGCGTTGATTTCGGCCAGGTGGTCTTGCGTGAGTGCAAGCAGGGCGCGGCTAGCCTTGAGGTCGGTGTGCGATTGCGTGGGGTAGATGTCCACGACGCGGATTGTGCCGTCGGCGCTGGAATGGCTCTGCGCCATCATGTCGAAGTACTTCTTCTGCAGGTCGCCGAAGTTTTCCGAGGTGCGGCCCGTATCGCTTGCGGTTGTTCCGGATGAATCCTCGCTTGTGAGTTCCACGATAAACGGGTTGTTCTCTTCTATGGCCTGCTTCTTCAGTTTGGCCACGCGTGCGATAATCGTATCCAGGTCGCTCTCGTCTATGTAGAGCAGGCTGTTCCTGGTGTAAAAGTCCGTTTCGGTCTCGAATTCCACGAAGTGAACGAGGGAGTCGTTTTGGAGCTTGCCCGCAAGTGCCTTCGCCGTATTGTAGTTGAGCAGGCTGTCGCTTGAATGCAGGACTACGGTAAGGCTACCGAGCCCGCCGAAGTCCTTCTCGATTTTCTTGTAGTCGCTGTTTTCTTCCCCGTTGTACGAAAGCGTATCCTGTAGCTGGATATCCCAGCGCAGGTTCATGATGGGCGGGACTGACAGAATGGCGAAAATCGTGCCGATAACCAGGATGGCTATCGGAAATCGAGTCAGTCTTTTGACTATTTTGCTGATAAGCGAAAACATCGTGTACAATATAATTATAAATTGCTTTATGATGAATCGCATGGGAGTGAACACGACGATGCATAAGCGCCTTGGGAAGGTTTGCCTTCTCCGGGCCCTGTTCGCGTTGTTCCTGTTGGCCTGTGTAGTGCATGCCGAGGACGCTCCAGTTCCGGCGGATTCCGCGCAGGTTGATTCGGCTGCCGTTGCCGCACCTGCCGATTCCGCGCAGGTTGATTCGACTGCTGCAGATACTTCGCAGGCCGCTCCGGAAGAACAGTCTTCTGGCGGGTGGAAGCGCATTTTTTACTGGCCCTTCGAGCACATTGTCCAGCCCGTGCTGAACGGCGTCGTCTACCCGATTGCGGCCCCCATCCGCTACGCCTTCGATAACGGCGTTATCGAAACAGCGGTGGACATGATTACTTTCGGCGAAAAGAAAAACGTGCTCCTGTACCCCATAATGAACTTGAAACCGGGCAACTCCACGATGCTCGGCTTCACGTACCGTCACAGGAGCGTTTTCCTGAACAAGGACTACCTGGTGGTCTCCCCGCAGTATTTTGCGAATGGCGACTTCTACGGCGATTTACGTTATACGAAACACGAACTCTTCGGTACGCGCCTGTTCGGCGGATTGCGCTTGAGGCAGTACCTGGACCGCGATGGCGTTTTCATTATTCCCGGCACCAAGGAATCGTTCGTAATGCCGGATTCTTCGACATACATCGACTTGCGCACGGGCTTCCCGTTGACCGAAGATGGACGCTGGAGCCTGGAATTCTCGGGAAGTGTCGAGTTTATTGACAGGAGCCTGCCCGAGAAGGCGCAGGACAGCATTCTCGTGGACCCGAAGTTCGATATCTCCGGGCGCGGGCTGTACCAGAAGTTCAGGCAATACCCGCTGAAGATGACGCTCCTGTACGACAACCTGGATTTCCCGTTTACGCCGAGCCGCGGGTCCCGTATGGAACTTGGGGTAAGGTACGTGTTCGTGAGCGACTACGACGGGCTTTCGAACGACGATGTCGCAAAAATGATTGGGCATAACCGTTTTGCGGATGTGAGCGACAAGGGCTTGAACCACGACTACATCCGTACCGACCTCATGCTGCAGCATTACTTCTACTTCGGCAAGGCGGAAACCTTCCATTTCTCGAAGAAGGAGGCACGGCAGAACAGGCGGTTCTATACGGACTTCAACTGGGATGCGGCGCTACGCATGTGGCGGCCCGAGAACGTGCGCGAAACCTTGTTCGAAAGGCGCGTGATTGCGTTGCAGTACAGGCTGGTCGATATCTGGGAAATGGAACAGGGTTCGGCGAGCTTTGATGCGTTCCCGTTTATCGGCACGCGGTTCCCCATGCGCGGGTACAAGGATTCGTGGGCGGCAAGGCACGTGATGAGCCTGAGCGCCGAATACCGCTGGCCTATAGACTATTACGTGGATGGCGTGCTTTTCGATGAATACATGATGCATGCGCCCGGGTTTACGGACTGGTCGTTCAAGCGGTTCTACAACTCGTGGGGATTCGGCGTGCGCGTGCGCAGGCCAGACATGTACTGGTTCCGCGTTCAGCTCGGGTTCCACGGCCTGCACGGCGTGAACCTCGTACTTACCATCGCGCCGGAATTCCGCTAAAATATTCTTCGCAGAATCAGTTTTTAAAGTTGTCACCCTGGAGGGAGTGCGAAGCACGACCGATAGGGTCCATAAGCATTGTCAGAACAGGTTCATCTGGTCGAGTTCGGCCCTGTTTTGGGGGATAGTCTTGTGTAGCATCATGTACGCATTTCGCGTGGCGACGCGCCCGCGGGGAGTGCGGTTCAGGAGCCCCTTCTGGATAAGGTAGGGCTCGTAAACCTCCTCGATGGTGTTCGGTTCTTCGCCCATGGCCGCACTGATGGTGCCGATACCTACGGGCCCGCCGTCGAACATGTCTATCATCGTCGTGAGAATGCGGCGGTCCGTCGGGTCTAGCCCTTCGCTGTCGATTCCGAGCATGTCGAGCGTCTTGCTTGCCGCCTGCACGTCGATGATTCCCGTGCCACGCACCTGCGCCACGTCGCGGCACCGGCGGAGCACGCGGTTCGCGATGCGGGGCGTGCCGCGACACCGCCCGCCCAGCAATTTGGCCGCGTCTTCGGAAAGTTCCACCCCGAGAATACCCGCACTCCTCATCAGGATCTTGACGATGTCCTTCTCGTTGTAAAGTTCAAGCCTGTATTGCAGGCCGAAGCGGTCGCGGAGCGGCCCGGTAAGCTGGCCGCTTCGCGTCGTGGCGCCCACGAGGGTAAAGTGCTTGAGCGGCAGGTTTACGCTCCGGGCGGCAGGTCCAGAATCCAGCATGATATCGAGCCTGAAATCTTCCATGGCGGGGTAGAGGTATTCCTCTACGGTGCGGTTCAGGCGGTGAATCTCGTCGATGAACAGCACGTCGTTCTCTTGCAGGCTCGTGAGCAGGCCCGCGAGGTCGCTTGCCTTCTCGAGTACGGGCCCGCTGGTGATGTGGATGTTCACGCCCATCTCTTTTGCGATGATGCCCGCGAGGGTTGTCTTGCCGAGGCCCGGCGGCCCTGCAAAAAGGCAATGGTCCAGCGCGTCGCCGCGGTGCTTGGCCGCCTCGATGGCGATGGAGAGGCTCTCCTTGATATCGTCCTGGCCGGTAAATTCTGCAAGGCTGGGCGGCCGGAGGTTGCGGTCGGTGTCGCTCTCGTCAAATGCGCTCTTTTGCGGTGAAATGATGCGGTTGTCTTCCATTCTATGACCTGTCATCCTGGAGCGTAGATTCCTGCTTGTCATTCTGGAGCGTAGCGATAGAATCTATCGGGCTCATTGCTTTAAAGATACTTTAATGCCTCGGGGATAAGTGCCGCTGCGTCTGCGGAATCTCCTAGGATTTCTGCCGCCTTCACGACCGCCTTCTCTGCTGCGGGGTCCTTCACGCCGAGCGTGTGCAGGGCGAGTACCGCCTCCATCTTCGCGCCGGTAAGGGCTCCCATGCCGGTGATGCCCGAACCTTCCACGTCGCCGAGCGCCTGCAATAGCGCTCCCGCCTTTTCCTTGAGGCTGAGCGTCATCTGCTCGCAGGTCTTTTTGCCGAGTCCCTTGATTTTCGATAGGGCGGCCTTGTTGTCGCTTGCAATCATGTTCAGGAGGTCTGCGGGTGTAACCCCGCTCAATATGCGCTGGGCCATCTTGGGACCCACGCCGTTCACGTCGAGCAGCATCAGGAAGATATTCTTCTCTGTCTTGTCGGCAAAGCCGAACAGCGTCATGGAATCCTCGCGCACGACGAGGTTCGTGTAAAGCGTGACCTCGGAACCCTCCTCGGGCAGCTTGCCAGCCGTGTATGCGGAAATGTTCACGCCGTACCCGACGCCGTTCACGTCCACGACCACGAAGGTGGGGGATTTTTCAGCCAGAATACCGCGAATGCGCTCGATCATGAAGCCTCCGGATAGAACTTTTGTATATGCACTTTTGTGCTACTGCACAAATATATACTAAATCGGGGGCTCTGTCAAGCCTTTTTTGACGGCCTGATTACTTTTTCTTTTTCGGGAGAAAGAACCTGTAGGTAAAGTCGGCGGATAGCGCCCAGTAGGTGCCGTCAAAGTCGCCTGCCACGTGAATCCCGCCTAATCGGAGGGAATAGCTCGGAGTAATGTTGTAGCCCAGCGAAAAGCGCTGCGTTGTCACCAGCGGCCACTTGTTGCCCAGCTTTACCTCTTCGACTTCGGGATCTTCCGTTATCTTTACGGTATAGAAACTGCCGGAATACTCCAGGACAAAGTCGCCGATGAACACCGATGCAAACAGGCCCAATCCGTAATGGTGGGTCATCAGGTACTCTTCGTAATCAAGATTTTTCCCTTGATACGGTAGGTGCGGTCCCAGAAATGGTCAAAGACAAATCCGCCTGCTTCGAAATGCTTCGTGTTTGCACCGAAAACTAGCCCCACGAACGGGAAATAATCTGCTCCGGCTGTTATCTTGAGAAAGGGCCCTTCGCCCTTGAACAGCACGCTGAAAGCACCTTCGACGGGCGTATTCCCGAGATCGTAGATAAGTTTGTAGTCTTCTCGTTTCTTCGAGCGAGGCGCATGAGGCTAGGAGCAGGGCTAATGCTAGACACAGTAAGCGCAACATGGGGCGGGTTTATAACAGGTTGTAGATGAGCCCGAGGCGCAACCCGAAGTTGTCTATGTCTTTAATGCCCACGAAAAAGCCTTCCTTATAGGGCTCGTTCATCTGGACATCGAAAAATGCAAATACCAGGAACCTGGGGCTCACGATGATTTCGCCCCCGACAAGCAGGGCGATGTCAAGCGGCGAGCGAACGCCATTGTCAATCAGGTCGTCTTTGGTGCTTCTTTCCTCGATTTCTTCGATGAGGGGAATCGAGAAGCGGGCCCCGATATCGAACATTACGGGGCTTTTCATTGTCTTCATTGCGAGCAGTACCGGGAACGACAGAAGCGCCCGTGTAAGGTTCCCGTCAGACTCCTCCTTATATTCAACTCCTCCATTTTTAGTGCGGTCTATCATGATGCGGTCCAATACGTCTGTTTGGGTCGGCATGTCTGCGTAATCAAGGAGGACTCCGGTCCTTATGGCGAAGTTGTACTGGTTTATCGGAATCAGCGCTGTTGCCCCGAGCGTAAATTGGAATCCGAAGAACATACCGTTGGTGGTGTCTGTCGCGTAGTAATGCAGGTCGCGTTGACCGAAAACACCGCTAAAGCCGATAGATGACATTAGGCCGACGGAAAACTTTAAGGGAACTGGTTCGCGGTTTTCAAGTTCCTTTTCCTTTTGGACCTTGACGACGCTGTCCTTGAATACCTTTGTTTCCTGGACGCCGATGCGGATAATGCGGTAGCCTTCCGGCGTGCGCTCGGGGGCGGTCTGTTCTGCGGGTTCTTCAGGCGCGGCTTGCTCGACAGGTTCTTTTACGGTTGCTGAGCTTGCCGAATCAGTCGAAGCATCCTGTGCGAAGGCGAGCGATGCCGCTAGAAGGAGAATGCCTAGAATGTAGTGCTTCATGATATTCTCCTAGTAACACAGGTTCTTGTTGAGGTATTCCTGCTGTTCCTCCTCGGTAAAGTAGGAGGGGCAGCCAAATTTGATGTCGTCGACGAAACTTTGGTGGATTGCCGGGTCGACAATCGCTCCTGTCGCTGCCCCGATTGTGGCGACCGATCCTGCAAAGATCCCCAAAAGGAGTCCAAAATTCGAACCGTCGCCCATTATGGAAAATATTGCCGCCATCGGGAATCCCGCGAAGGCTCCGATTCCGCCTCCGAGAATGCCTCCAATGACTATTCCGCGTAGCAGGTGGTTTCTCGAGAAGTAGGAGTTGTTCCAAACTTCCCCGTTCTTGCAGAGCGTGACGCTGTCCGTGGGGATGATCATGTAGTATCCCTCGCCTGAGCGGGATGTCGGGAACACGAGGTAGTCGTTCTGGGGGTCGTAGCAGAACCCGGTGGTCTGGAACATAGTCAGGCTGTCGCCCATCTTGGATTCGAAAGAAATGCGCGTTCCCTGGGGCTGCATCTTGACGCCTTCGTACTTGACATATTCGCCCTTGGACCTTTCGGGAATATCTGTCGGAAGGTAGGAGTGCGTCGGGTTTGCGCAACCCGTAAACAGGGACGCGACCGCATACAGCGCTACCGCGATTAAAGGCAATGGACGGAACTTCATGAGCATTTTCTCCATGCCTATAATATATACAAATTATTAGCGGGGGTGTTGCTTTTTTATTTGTTTGTTGCGATTTTACCGTAAAAATCGCGGAAATCTTCCCAGCGGTAGTAGGGGGCTGCGGGGCAGTTCTGCACGGTCCCTGAGTTTTGTCGAAGGGCCGCCGTGTTGCAGGTCACGGGCAGCTTCTGCTCGGTTTCGTTGAGCATTACCTTCACGAGGATGGGGGCGCCCTTCTTGCTGGACTTGTAGAAGACGAATTGCACGTTTGCTGCCATCGGGCTGATTTCATAGTCGCGCCAGACCTTGTGCAGGTTTTCCATGTCGGCGGTCTCGATGCCGGTGTTCTGCGTGCCGTTCTCCAATTGCAGGAGCGTGGCGAACGGGAAGATGACGGTGTCGTGGCCGAAGCGGAGTGTGGCCGTAGTCTTTTTCGCGGGCTTTGCTGCGGTCTTTTTCGCGGATGCCGTAGTATCGGCGGCAATTACCTTGTCTGCAACATCGAGGAAGTTCTTCAGCAGCGGGCGTGCGTTCTCGAGGCCTTCCTTTTTACCGAAGGGGTTGTTGCCCAGCACGCTGTACCACCAGGCGTTCTGTGCGTGCCAGCGGGCGGCGAGATCCTCGTCTGTCCACAGGTCGTCAAAATTGAACTCGATTTCGGGGCTGCCCTGCAAACTATTGCCGATTTCATAAATCTTGCTGAGGAGGTCGCCCGCGTCGATATTCTTTTGCACGTAAGTCGAATCGTTGAAAATCGCATTCATCATGCGCGTGGGGTTCACGTGACTGTAGAGTTTCTCGTTTTCTTTTTGCCATGCGGGCGTGTTGGATTCACCGATGATTTTCCCGAAGTCGAGCGGGCTTATAAATGCCATCAGGTACTTGCCCGATTCCTGGTGGATGTCTAGCTTGGGCTTCTGCGCACGCAGTTCCTCGAGAAATGCTGCCATGCTTACCACGCAACGCACGCTCGTGCTCGCGTAGGCCTCGATGTAGGCATCGTTCTTGAACACCTCGGGGAAGTTTTTCACCATGCGCTTGGCGATTCCCTGGTGCTGTGCTACGCCGAGTTGCGTGAGGTCGCCTGCGCGCGGGGCCGCGTATTCGTCCAGGAATTTTGCGCGTTCGAGCAGGCTCTTGCCAAGTTCGGTGAGTTTGCCTGCAGAATCTGCCTTCGCAAGCGTGTTGAACAGAACGTGATAATGGTCTGCGGGCTGGTGAAAGCGGCTGCCGTGCCTGCCGTAATGCGTGAGGTAGAAGGGCTTGTAGCCTGCGGGAGTCTTGGTGTACTTGACGGTCGGAGTGGGGTAGGCGTAGTAGTTGCTCCCCATCTGGTGACGGTCCTGGGCAAGGCCAATAACAGCCATTGCAAGTATAAATACAATCGCCGACTTCATCTTTTGTCCCTCGTCTGTAGGCGCATTGCGCCGTTCACTTGTCTATTTATCGCAGGTCTTAAAGAAACAACTTCGTGCGCCTGTGTGGCAGGCGACCTGCGGGCCCTGCATACGCACCTTAAAGAGCAATGCGTCACTGTCGCAGTCGGCGGCCCATTCCACGACGGTCATCACGTTCCCGCTGGTGTCGCCCTTGTGCCAGTATTCCTTGCGGCTACGGCTCCAGAAAACCATTTCGCCACATTCGACTGTACGACGGAGCGCTTCTTCGTTCATCCATGCCATCATCAGCACGTCGCCCTTGTCGGCATCTTGAACGATTGCTGGCGCAAGTTTTACGCCACCGAATTCCACTTCAAACTTGATTTCTTTAATTAGGTCCTCGAATTTCATCTTAGCCCCTAACTTGTCCGTTGCCGCGGAGAATCCACTTGTAGCTGCAGAGGCTTTCCACGCCCATGGGGCCGCGGGCATGCAACTTGTCGGTGGAAATTCCCACTTCGGCGCCGAGGCCGTATTCGCCACCGTCGGCAAAGCGCGTACTGGCGTTCACCATCACGCTGCTGCTGTCCACGTTCGCCACGAAGTAGTCCTGAACAGAAGCGTCTTCGGCGACCACGGCTTCGGTGTGGCGGCTGCTGTTCTTTTCGATGTGGTCGCAGGCTTCGGCGACGTTATCGACGAACTTGACGCTTGCCTTGAGGGCGAGGTATTCGTGGTGGTAGTTAGAGTCGTCGCCGATGTCTGCGATGCGGCTGTCGTGGCTCTGGGCGTCCTTGTTGCCGAAGAGTTCCACGCCACGGTCGGCGAGGCAATCCAGGAGTTTCTTGACGTTGGCGTCATCGATATGGCGGTCGATAATCACGCATTCCATGGCGTTGCACACGCCGGTGCGCTGCGTCTTGGCGTTGATGAGAATGTTCACCGCCTTGTCGATGTCGGCGGACTTGTCCACGTACACGTGGCAGATGCCGTTGAAGTGCTTGATTACGGGAATCTTGCTCTGGTCGACCACGGCGCGGATCAGGCGTTCGCCGCCGCGGGGAATCACGAGGTCGATGCAGTCGTTGCGCTGCAAAAGCATGCCCACCAGGTCGTGGCTCGTTTCGGTCACGAGCTGCACGGCGTCTTCGTTGACGCCGTTTGCGGCAAGCGCTTCGTGGAAAATCCCGGCGAGGCACTTCGCAGAGTTGAGCGATTCCTTGCCACCGCGCAAAATCACGGCATTGCCCGCCTTGAAGCAGAGGCATGCGCCGTCAATCGTCACGTTCGGGCGGCTTTCGAAAATAAAGAATACGGCGCCGATAGGCACGGCTACGCGGCTAATCTTGATGCCGTTCTTGAGCTTGCGGCTTTCGAGCACGCGGTTCAGCGGGTCGGCAAAGGAGGCAATTTCTTCGGCACCCTTGGCCATGGCCTCGATGCGGGCGTCATTCAGGGTCAAACGGTCCATCTTCGAGTCGTCGAGCTTCCCGGCGGCGGCTTCGAGGTCAATCTTGTTGGCGGCCAGAATTTCCGGTTTCTTCTCGCGGATGAGTTTTGCCACGAGGTTTAGCACGGCGCTCCTCTTCTCGGCGGTCAGCGTGCGGAGATTCTTGCTTGCGTTTTTGGCGTTATTTGCCAAAATATCAGAGTATTGGTCCAAGTTGGAATATGTTTGAGTCATATTTTCTAATATAGAAATTTGGATTTTTTCCCGTTTAGAGTTATTTTAAAATTTACAGGTTTGTTTTTATTCGCGACGAGGGTGAATAGTTGCGAATATCGGACTTGGGTGATTAGGGCCCGGCGCTCTCTCTCTGCGCTAGGGTCCTTTTTTGTGCATAAAAATCGGTTTTTCAGGATGAAAACATTTTTTTAGATGCCAGAAATCCATTTTATGCTACATTTCATTTTCCTTTTGCGTTTGGACTCGCTTTCCATGTGCATTTGTAGTGGGGGATTGTGAAGAACGTTTCTGTAAAGGACCTCTCCGTTAATTTCATGCTGGGCGCAGCGTTTTTGGCTGTCCTCGTTTGGGCGTGTACCGACGCGGAATCCGATGCGCCCGCTGAACCGGCGGTAGAAAGTTTAGTACAGGAAGGTACCCCGTTCACGGACCCCCGCGACAATCGCGTGTACAAGACGGTGAAGGTGGGCGAGCGAGTCTGGATGGCCGAGAACATGAAGTTCTATGATGCCGACAAGAAAGGGGACTTTTACGGCAAGTCCTGGTGCTACGGCAACGTGGAGGAGAACTGCGAAACCTACGGGCGGCTCTACCACTGGAGCGCCGCCACGAAGGCTTGCCCTGCGGGCTGGCATCTCCCTTCCAAGGAAGAATTCGTGAAACTGTACGAGGATGTCGGCGGTGTCGATGTGGCGGGAACAGCATTGAAGGCTTCGGAAGGCTGGCCGGAATCCGACAAGAACGACGACTCTTACGGGATGCGCTTTTTGCCGGGCGGTTACTATTACATGAAGCATTTCTTTTACGGCGGCGAGAACGCCTACCTGTGGACTTCTACCGAAGTGCGCGCCAACAACATGAACAGCGCGGGCTTTGTCGCCGGCCGTGCTTCGGGCTCCATTGACGAGACTTATGCAGAATTCGGGCTGTCCGTCCGCTGTGTCCAGGACTCGTCCGCAAACGAATAAAAGAAAAAATCGGCCCGACGGATCGGACCGATTTCAAACTAATTGTATAACCAATTAGAGCAGGTCGACGATGGCCTTGAAGAGCCTGTCGGCCAGCGCGTTCGTTTCGAGACCTTCGATAACGCTGAACTGGTTGAACATGATGCGTCCCTTGCCGAACGGGTAGAGCTGCAGGTCGACGCCTGTCTTGACTTCGCCGTCCTTGATGCTGACGGAACGTGCGTAGACGGTCGCGTTCGGGAGCTCGTTCAGCGAGATGCCCGGCATGGCCGCTGCCGAGTTGTGGTCGAGAACTTTCTTGTTGCCGAACACGTGCAGGAGCGGGGAACCTTCGGGGAGGTAGTGGACGCTGATTTCCTTTGCGCCGGTAGACCACTGGGCTTCGATAGTCGAATCGAAGTGGTGGCTTTGGTTCAGGAAGTCGATATCTTCGGTCGTGAGGTCGGAGAGCAGGAGCGTCTTGCCGCCGTTCTTCGTGACGTCGATAATCTTGTACAGGATTTCGTCGGGCCAGGAACTCAGGTTGGCCGTGAAGATAATCTGTTCCGGGCCGGAGAGTGCGGCGAGGGCGTCGCTCGATTCTTCGTTTTCGTCGAGGAAGCAAACCTTCTTCATCGCGCTCTTCACGTCGGACTGCTCGATGACAATCAGGTCTTCGAAGGAGGAATGGATTTCCTTGCCGTTGTCCTTGAGCGTGAGCTTAATCTGGTAGAAGCCCAAGTTGCGCGGGGCGACCATCGTGCAGATGCCCAGCTGAGTGAGGCTCGTCTTGCCGGCGGGCTCTTCCGGGGTGATGGTCTGGGTAGAAAGCACCTTGTCGTTTTCCAGCAGCGAGACTTCGACTTCCACGTTTTCGTAGCGGCTGTTGTTGAGCAGCGTGAGCTGGAAGTTGATTTCGCTCTGCGGGGTGACCACGTGTTCCAGTTCGCTGATGAGCACGCGGCTCGGCGCGGTGATTTCGCGGGTGAACTTCTCGAGGCCCTTGCTTTCGCGGTTCTCGTTGCAGATACCGCTGAAGTCGGTGCCGTAGTCGGCCCACTGGTCGAGGAAGAAGCCGGCGACCTGCGGGTTGCTCTGGAGAGCGGTAATCTGGTCAAGCTTGCTCTTGGTCGCGATGGCGCGGAGGTCCTTGTTGAAGTCCTCGAAGGACGCCCAGACGGACTTGCCGCTTTCGTTCAGGAACGTTTCGACGGACTTGTAGAGGTTCTTGATTTCCTTCTGGCTCTTGATGCAGCGCGGACCGTTGATGTTGGTCGGCTTGTTCGGGAGCAGCGTGTGGTTCTTGAGCGTGACCAGCAGCTTGTTCTCGATGTCGGCCGCGAAGTTCTCTTCGCCTTCCTGGAAGTTCGAGTCGCCGAGGCCGGTATCCGGGATGTCGAGTTCGTCGTTTTCCTTGTCGAAGCAGTGGGCGAGGTAATGCGTGTAGGCGGCACTCGGGTTCAGGCGCGGGTTGATGCGTAACGTGGCGTACTGGAAAATCCTGTCGTTCGAGACGGGCAGGAGCTTGCCGGTATCCTTGTAGAAGGCGCCTTCGTTGTCGAGGTAGATACTGTCGAGGTTGCTGATGGCCGGGCGGCACATGTCGAGCGGGCTAATCATGTTCAACAGCTTGTTGCCGTTCTGGAGCATGAAGGTGCCGTTCTCGGAGCCGAGGACCCACACGGCGATACACGGATGGTGCTGCTGTTCCTTGACGATATCGTTGATGAGTTTCTTCGCGATTTCGAGGCCCTGCGGGGTGGAGCGCATCGTGTGGAACGGGAATTCCTGGAACACCAAAAGGCCGATGCGGTCGCAGATGTCCAGAGCGTCGGTGCTGAGCGGAGCGCCGCAGCTGCGGATGGCGTTGAATCCCGCCGCCTTCACGGCGCGGAGGTCCTTTTCGAGCTTGGGGTTGTCGGTGGTCCAGAGGCCGCCTTCGCTCCATTGCTGGTTGTAGCTGACACCCTGGATCTTGAGAATCTGGTCGTTCAGGTAGTAGTCGCCCTTGAGGCAGTCAAACTTGCGGAAGCTGAACGTCTTGACGACGGGGAAGGAGTACTCGGGGGCCTTACCCTTGTTGCCCTTGAT
>JAEEGI010009073.1_pt1 | contig 21853 bp, 18 predicted proteins | sample 8958751 | NCBI WGS metagenome assembly JAEEGI01 (sample SAMN16246545, study PRJNA631951) | gut metagenome | biome: gut microbiome; feature: rumen; material: KS-attached | host: Bos | place: Iran: Karaj | collected 2018-10 | reverse complement strand
CATCACCACGTAGACGGGAGACGGCAGGGAGATCCAGCCGACGACCACGACCAGGGCCAGGCCGACGACCTTGATGAACATCGCCCAGAGCAGCCGCATCGACGAACGGACCGTCGCGTAGCGCTGCACCAGGCGCTGGCTGCCGACGAGCCATAGGGCGGCAACGGTAAGGACAAGCGACGCGCCCAGCCAGCGGAACAGGATGGCCGAGAACCCGGGGATCGGGTCGGAGAGCCATCTGACCAGCAGCACTGACAGCAGGGTAGCCGCCACCGACAGCGCCGTGTCCTGCAGGAGGACCAGGCGACGGGAGGCGAAGCGATTGTCAGTATGCCGGTTGTTCATGTTCAGTTTTCTCAATTTACTGTAGATCAAGGATTCAGCTCCATTTTTCCAAGTATCTCTCTGGCAGAGATATGTTCCTCAAAACCCTACAGCGCATTTTAGGGAACAAAGTTACGACAAAAATCCGGAATAACAAAGGTTTTTTTAAGAAATTGCCATTTCCCCTCTCGTTTGCTCAAATCGGCCTTGTACGGTCTTGCAGGGCCGATTTTACGCATTCTGGGTCCTCAAAAAACGCATTTTTTACCCTGATTTTTTTTGAAATAAAGACGTATTTATAAAAATATTTACAAAGCGAGCCGTGTTTTTGGGTTTTATATAATAAAAAAATCATTTTTCATCGCACCTCAAAGCAGGCCGATAATCATCGAATTCGCCTTGTCAACCTTACTGTTTGAAACCGACGCCAGATAGATCCGAGTTGTCCGCTCGGAATCGTGCCCCATGGCCTCCGAGATGATGCTGACCGGCACATTCCGGGCATAGGCGATGCTTGCCCAGGAATGGCGGGCGACATAGGTCGTGATGGGTGGCTCGACATGGAGCATCCGGGAGATCTCTGCCAATCCGGAATTAACGCGAAATAGGACATTTCGATACTGACTTCGATCGTTCAAATCAGGGTGTCGGATGATAGGAAGAAGGTAGCCGCAGGCGGACGGGGGATAACGGTCTACGATCTCCTGCATGCAAGGTTCCCACTTGATCCGGATAGTTTGTCCCGTCTTTCTCCGGACATAGGAAAGATAGCCACCCTGAATATTGGAAGGACGTAGGTAGGACATGTCGACAAAGGACATGCCCCGGGTGTAGAAACTGAACAAAAACAGGTCTCTGGCGAATATGAGATGCTGTTTTTCATGCAAATCCAATTGTTTCATCCGCCGGATGACAAGGACGCTTACGGCTCGTTTTCGGGTTTTGTCAACCCCGGTGTAAACCTGTTTGAAAGGCTCTGCCGGCGGAGCCAGACCACGTTCGACTGCACGGTTATACACCGCTCTGAGCACACGCATGTAGAAGCTGCTTGTATTCCGTGTGACACCGTTTTCAGCGAGCCATCTCTCGTACTGAACAATCAGTGTAGATGTGACTTTTCGGGAATAAATATCCTGCCCTTTCAAGAAGCGTTGAAAGCTGTTCCGGGTCGTGCTGTAGGTCTCGGCCGTCCGGTATTTCTTCCCCATTTTCAGTTCTCTGATAACCCTGGTCATAAATGCAAGGAAAAGCTCTTGTGCCATAGCTTACATAATTGAAGTTTTTCGCCGTTTACGGCAAATATTGAAAAATAAAATAGGATAATCCAGTAATGAATCTCTTGTGTTTATACTATTTTTTCTTATTCGTAAGTATCTCTGCCAGAGAGTTTTGCAAAACACGACAGCGACAAGATAAGGAAAAAACAGGAAAAAACAAGCACCAGTGCCTGAAAACAGCCATATCGCCAAGGGGAATTTCGCCTCCCGTCGCCTGGTCCTCCTGCAGGACACGGTGCTGTCGGTGGCGGCTACCCTGCTGTCAGTGCTGCTGGTCAGGTGGCTCTCCGACCCGATCCCCGGGTTCTCGGCCATCCTGTTCCGCTGGCTGGGCGCGTCGCTTGTCCTTACCGTTGCCGCCCTATGGCTCGTCGGCAGCCAGCGCCTTGTGCAGCGCTACGCGACGGTCCGTTCGTCGATGCGGCTGCTCTGGGCGATGTTCATCAAGGTCGTTGGCCTGGCCCTCATCGTAGTCTTTGGCTGGATCTCCCTGCCGTCTCCCGTCTACGTGGTGATGGCCCTGCTGGCCGACTTCGTCCTGTCGATGGGCTTCCTCCTGTTCGTCCGCCTGATGGCCGCCGAGCTCACGCGTGAGAACGCGCGCGTCGCCGAGAACGCCGCGAAGGGCACCGTGCTGGTGTACGGCACCGGTCCCGAGAGCGTGGCCCTGGCCGACGCGACCGAGCGCGAGGGCCGCTACACCGTGGCGGGCTTCTTCACCGAGGACCGCTCCCAGACGGGGCTGGTGATCGGCTCGCGCATCGTCTACCACTGCGCCAACACGGAGGACCTCATGCGCCTGCAGTGGCGCCTGGGCGGGGTGGACGGCATCCTGTTCCCCAAGAGCGGAGTGGGCGACGGCACTCCCGCCGCCTCCGCGGACATCCCGCAGGCCGACGGCATGACCCGTGCCGGTCACGCAGTCAAGCGCGTCTTCGACGTGTCCCTGTCGGGCTTCCTGCTGCTCCTGTTCTCGCCGCTCATCGGCCTGTGCGCCCTCGCGGTGAAGCTCGAGGACGGCAGCCCCGTGATTTACCGGCAGGAGCGCATCGGCAAGAACGGCAAGCCGTTCGACATCCTGAAGTTCCGCTCGATGCGGACCGACGCGGAGGCCTCCGGCTCCCCGGCCCTGTACGCCGGCGAGGAGGACCCGCGCCTCACCAAAGTGGGCAGGTTCCTCCGGGCTCACCACCTGGACGAGCTCCCGCAGCTGTGGAACGTGTTCCGCGGCGACATGTCGTTCATCGGGTACCGTCCCGAGCGGCAGTACTACATCGACCAGATCATGGAGCGCAACCCGCGCTACCGTTATCTATATCAGATCCGTCCGGGCGTGACGAGCTACGCCACCCTGTACAACGGCTACACCGACACGCTGGAGAAGATGCTCACGCGGCTGGACCTGGACCTGTACTACCTGCGGAACCATTCCGTGCTGTTTGACGCCAAGGTGCTGGGACTGACGTTCCTGAGCATCGTAACCGGGAGGAAGTTCTGATGGGCGCGGTACGGAGCATACAGGGTACCTGCTGGTTCGCGGCGCGCACGCGCTGCGGACAGGAGCTGAAGGTGCGGGACCGTCTCCTCGCCGAGGGCGTGGAGCACTTCGTCCCCACGGTGCCTTCCTCCGGGAAGCGGGGCGAGCGCGCGGCCGTGAACGGCCTGGTGTTCCTCCGCGCGACGAAGGCGGAGGCCCTGGAGCTCGCGAACGTCGGCGGCCTGCCGGTGAAGTACATCGTGGACTGCGCGACGCGCACCCTCCTGGTGGTCCCGGACAAGCAGCTGGAGGACTTCCGGCGGGTGATGGACCTGGGCCTGGAGGAGGGCGGCCTGATGGACCGGCCCCTCGCCCTGGGAGACCGGGTCCGCGTGACCAAGGGCCCCCTCAGGGGCGTCGAGGGGTACGTGGTGGAATTCCACGGCAAGTTCTACGTCGTGGTGAACCTCCTGGAGTGCCTCTTCGCCAAGGCAAGGATCCCCAGGAGCTGGCTGGAGCGGATCGATAAATAGAAATATGAACGTGCACGCACGTATAGATAGAAGTTATAAGGAAACAAACAAGTAAGTACTTATATATTATGAACAAACAACAAACCTATCAGACCCCGAGGGTCTTGCAGGAAGTGAGCGTCCTTCTGGAACGCGACTTCCTGGAGGGATCCATCGTGGATGACTCGCTGCTGATCGTCTCGGACGGCCAGGAAGTCACGGAAGTCGACGCTGCCAGCGAAGACTTCGACTGGAACAACAGCTGGGAGTGGGAGTAATGAAGGAGGACATGACCATGAAGAAACAAACCATTCTCATCGCCGCCCTCCTCGGAGCTCTCGTGCTCCTGGGAGGTTGCAACAAGACCGGCCTCACCGGCAAGGGAGGGGAAATCACTTTCGGATCCGTCTCCAACGGGGCTCAGACCCGTGCGCAGTACGGTGACGACTTCACCAACCCCAATGACAACAAGCTTTACTCGGCCATCAACTGGGAGACGGGTGACATCGTCCGCATCATCAGCCCCGAGGCTGCCGTGACGGGCGACGGTTCCAACCTGCACTGGGCCGACTACACTGTGAAATCCGTCTCCGTGCAGGCAGACGGGACCAGCGCCGCCCTGGTGAACACCAATCCCAACGGCCTGGCCTGGACGGGCAAGGAGACCTATTCTTTCTATAGCGTCTATCCGTCCACGGCTCCCATCAGCCTGGAGACCGCCACGTACGCGCAGGTGAGCGCCGACTTCATCAAAGCCGCCCAGTCCCTGCCTTCTTCCTCCACGACCAAAACCGTGGGCGAAGGCGATGCGGCCATCACCTATACGGTTTATACGCCCGATGTCAAGTCTGCCGTCATGACGGCGGTCGCGACCGGTGTCAAGGAGAACGATGCGAAGCCCCAGGTGGTCCTGCACTTCAAACCCGCGTGGACGGCCGTCGAGTTCAACCTCTCCAGCCTGGATGACGATATTGACATCACCGAGGTTCAGCTGGTGGCCGATGCGACGGGCAGCGACTACCTCGCCGGCCCCTTCACGATGACTGCGGGCAACCTCGCCTCTGTCGCGGTGAACACGGCTTCCGCCTCGAAGACCGTCACTCTCTCCGCCGGCGACGGCGTGACAGTGACGAAGACCGAAGGCGCCACCTTCACGATGCTGCTTCTCCCGGTGGCCAATACGGCCGCGCTGAAACTCCGCCTCACTTCCAAGGAGGGTGACGGAACCAAGACCAGCGTCGTGAGCCTGACGAAGAACGGTGCCCCGTTCGTGTTCGAAGCGGGCAAGAAGATCCGTATCAACGGTTTCAAGGCTCCCGGCAGTTCCTGGAAGATCTTCTATGCCCCCGACATCCTGGATGTCGACCAGTGGGAGGAACTTGGCACGACCACTCTGATTGTCGAATAGTAGGAGGAAAGAGTTATGAAGAAAGTATTTACATATTCCGCCATCGTTCTGCTGCTCGCCGCTACGGCCTGCAACAAGACCGAAAGCGTATCCCTCGGAGAAAACGGCATCCGTTTTGCTCCCGCCTCCGTTGAAACCCGTGCGCTCATCGAAGATGAGGCCGGTCTTCAGACCCAGAAGTTCCAGGTCTATGACCTGCTGGACGGAGCTTCCTATATCAATGAGGTCATCTCCTATGCCGACGGTGCCTGGAATTATGAACCTGAGAACACCTATTCCTGGAAGGCCGGTTCCCACAAGTTCTTCGGATATACCCAGAATGCCGGGACGCTGACCAACAATGTCCTCAGCGTGAGCAAGACCCTCACCACCGCCGAGGCCGACCAGACCGACCTCCTCTACTCCGAGGTGTTCTCCACCACGGCTGCTGACTGGAAGGCCGACGCCGCCCACACCGTGGACACCCCCGTGGCCCTGCATATGAAGCACCTGTTCTCCGCCGTGAGCATCACGCTGAAGAACTGCACTGACTTCGATGCCTCCGTGACCAAGGTCACCGCTCCTGCCATCCCGAATGCCGGCAGCGCTTCCGTGAGTTATGCCGGTGACGCGGTTGCCGTCTCGTACGGTACCGTGGGCATCTCCGGTTCTTTCGTTACTGCCACTCCGATCAGCACCGCTACCGCGCTGGCTTCCGGAAAGACGATCGACGTCCTTTCGATGGCTGTCGCCGATGCGAAGGGTTACCAGATGGTTTGGCCCCAGACCCTTGCCAAGGACGCCGTCACCGTCACCGTGAGCTACACCCTGAACGGTACGACCTATACGGATAAGACCGTCGCCCTTCCCGCCGATACCTGGGTGGCCGGCAAGAAGTACGATTACGAACTTCAGATCCTTCCGTCCGACATCCGGCTGGTCTTTGTGGTCCAGCCGTGGGACAGCGGCGAGGCTGGCGATATCGACACGTCCACCGGTTCCATCAACATGTCCAACGTCACCTGGATGAACACGAAGCTGTATGTGAACGACGTGCTGGTCAACACCGTCGTCAACAGCGCCTTCTCGGTATATATGTACAAGGATCCCTATCTCACCATCACCAAATACCCCGAGGATGTCTATGCCGAAGACGGCGTGACCATTCTCCATCATGCAGGGGACCTCATCCTGGATGAGAACGGCCAACAGGATTACCAGAAGGGAGCCCAGTACAGCGGCTACTATCCCGCCCAGGGCTATTTCACGGTGAACTACCCGAAGGCCGGCCTGTTCAAGATCGGCCTTAAGCCGGCGGTCAAGGATCCTCAAGGTCAATACTTTGATGCGAGCAAGTATGAGATTCTGATCTACGACTCCTCCCTGGAGACCCCCGCATTCCGAGCCATCGATCCGGACGGCGAGGAGATCACGAACAACACGGTCTATTTCCGGGTCGCCGCCGCCGCGGAACAGGACGGCGCCATGCACCAGGCCCAGATCGACATCTGGTTCAAGCCGGACGGAAGCGATGAATGGATCAGCGCCTACTCCGAGGTTCGTGCGAACTACGCCTGTGTCATTCCTGCAACCAACTAACCGGAGATGAAAAGTATGAAAAAGACAATCTATATTGCATTGGCGGCCGTTCTCGCCGCCGTGTCCTGCGCGAAGACGACGGAGTTCGACTCCGTCCAGTCCGACCCGTCCGTACAGGGCGTCACGATCCGGTTCACCACCGGCGACCTGTCCACCCGCGCCACCGTGGAAGGTGTGGGCAACGAGGACCTGATCAAGAAGATCGACTACTTCATCTTCCCGCTCAACCTGGACGACAACGGGAAGATGGTCGGCACGACTGAATATGTGTACAAGGGGACCCTCGAACCCGAGGACGACGGACTCGCCGGGGAATACGAAGCGACGTTCTCCCCGGGCATCCTGAGCCAGATCTTCCCGGACGGCGCCACCAAGGCCATGGTCTTCGCCGTGGCGAACTACGTGGACAAGTTCGGAGCGGCCGTCGAGAATCCCAACACGACCATCCCCGAGTCCGCGACGACCTGGGCTGACCTCCATGCCCTGGAGGTCGGCGAGACCTTCTTCAAGGACGGCGGCCCCGGATTCTGGCTCCGCTGGCCCCGCGTGATGCAGCCCAGCCCCTACGAGGTTCCGGCCGAGGAAGAGGGCGGCGAGCCTCAGACCGTGACGGACGACCTGTTCTTCGTCATGACCGGCGAGGAGGAGATCGAGCTCGTCACCACGGGGGGCTATGCCGTGGACGCCGAGATTCCGCTCAGGCGCCTGGCCTCCAAGGTGACGGTGGACTTCACCTATGAAACCGTGATCGAAGAAAAGACCAGCGGCAAAATCTACTGGATCCCCCAGCCCTCCGGCGAGGAGACCCGCGTCTACCTTTCCAACGCCATCGAGCACACGACGCTCGGCGGTCCGCTGACCCGCGCGCTTGTCGCCGACTCCTGGGCCACCGCCACGAAACCCACGGAGGGCGGCGACGGCACCCGCGACCTCTTCGAGTACGCTTACGACTACATGACGGACATCGCCGAGGTCGGCGGGAAGAAGACCGCCCACTACTACACCTATCCGATCAGCATGGCGGAGGGCGATGACAACCAGCCCTACCTCAAGCTCGTCCTGCCCTGGTACGGCTACAAGTGGGTTGGCGAAGGAACCGCCCCTGCAACCGTGGATCCGACGGTCGCCGGCTGGCAGATGTACAAGCAGAAGGAAGTGTACTACAAGATCGTCCTTCCCCGCGAGACCATCTGCGACCCCAACTACATCTACGAGTTCCACGTGAACGTGAACATCATCGGCTCCGACAAGGAGATCAAGATCATCGGCGAGGAATATGTGGTGAAGGACTGGCTCTTCAGGGATCCTGTCTCCTCCAACGTCGCCACCGGCCGCTACATCTCCCTGGACATCCCGAAGGACGAGTACGACATGTATGTGGACGAGATCGACATCGCGTTCGTCTCCTCGGGAAAGGTCCTTACGTACGTGAATGACATCTATCAGTGGAATTACAGCGGAACCACGCCCACCAAGGATCATTTCATGCAGAACAATACGGTCACGACCGACCAGGCCTTGCTGAACAAGAAAGGTTTCACGGCCGCTCAGGTTCGGAATTGGGTGTCCATCCCGGCAAACACTTCCTATCTGAAGATCAACCATGAGATGGTCAACGACATCAACGTGGATCCTGTTTCGAAGTTCGATGCGGCGCCTTACGTCTATGAGATCACCCTCTACCTGGAGGATGCAGGTTACGGCTCGTCCTTCGACCGGCACATCACCATTACGCAGTATCCGGCGATGTATATCGAGGCGGAAACCAATTCCGCCTATCCGAACAACAGCTATGGCTATGTATATATCCATGGCCTGCAGGACACGTCGCAATACCAATACTGGTATCATGTTTCCGGCCTGAGTGGAAACAACGCCAATCCGAATATGTTCGTCATCACCTCGACCATCCTGTCAAAACCGACGATGATCCTTGCCGACCCCCGGACAACAACCGTCCAGAACGGTTATAACGACAATGACAACCAATGGAGCCGCACCGACAACAGTATGTACGAAACCGGGGAACGGAAACTGACGTATTATTATCCTACTGACGCTTCGGACGCCGCGAAACAGAAGGTGTCGCCCAAGTTCCGTATTGCTTCCTCCTACGGCAAGACCTATCCGGTAGAACGTCAGGAAGCCTGGCAGAGATGCGCTTCATACCAGGAAGACGGATATCCGGCCGGCCGGTGGAGAATCCCTACCTCTGCAGAGGTGGAATATGTCGTCAATCTGTCCGCGAACGGTTTCATGGATGTCCTGTTCGGAAATCCCCGTACTAGTAATCAGACTGTATATTATTGGACGGCTTCAGGATATATCTCAGTCAATAACTATACCGAAACCGTTGTCCCTTATGACGGCGATAATGACGATGACAACGTCTACGTTCGCTGCGTATACGATGAATGGTATTGGGCTGACAAGGCTCCTGACAAGACAGACTTCATCTGGGGAGACAAACTGCGCTAACGAACTAAATTGTTTGGAATATGAAAAAGACACTATACATTCTTTCAGCGCTCCTGCTTGGCCTGGTCTCCTGCACCAAGACGGAGTATGAAGCCGTCGTTGCCAAAAAGGATGTCGAGCCGACCGGTCTCGTGGCAATCACGATGAAGGCGGACATCCCGATGCTGCAGGCTTACACCCGTGCGCTCGGCGATTTCTCCGACACTCCCAGCATCAAGAGCATCCACGTGGCGGTGTTCGGCACCTCCGGCTACCCGCAGGCCTATGCCCTGGCCGAACCGGTGGACGAGAATGGCCAGCCGCTTTCCACCTATGCCACCCAAAACGGCTTGACCTATTACTTCAAGGTCCTGCTTCCGGTCTATGAAGGAGAGGCACATGTGCACATCATCGCCAACGGTCCCGAAAGCATCCCCTTTGTCGTCGGAAATGAAGAAATGGACGAAGAATCGATCATGGCTACGATGCGTTCCGAATCTCCCGTGGGAGCCTATTGGGCCCGCATCATCATGCCGGACGGCATCTTGACCCAGCTTGACGACAACGGCATCATGCAGACCGACGACGAAGGCAACTACATCCCGAGTGACGGAACGGCCCACCTGTTCGAGGACCTGGTGTTGGTCCGTAACTTCGCCGAAGTCAAACTGATCGTCGATGGTACGGTAGAAAACCTCACCGACATCCATTGGACCATTGTGAACAAGCCTACCGTGGGCTCTGTCGCCCCGATGGCTGCCGGCACCTGGGTCGATGACTTCAAGGACTACACCTACAATGCCGAGACAGGCGAGATGAAGAGCCCGGAAGGGTTGGTCTATGAAGGATTCATGTTCGACGACACGATGGATTTCACAGTCCCGACAGATGATAAGATTACAACGCCTGCTACGGGTTTGAACTTCGTCTATGAGCGTCCTTACCCGGGAGAAGAGAAGGCGACCTGCATCCTGATGAAGGGTAAATACAAGGCTACAGGACAAGCAGTCGACAGCGACTATAGCTACTATCGAATCGACCTGATGGACGAAGCCGTGGGCGGATATTTCCCGATCTACCGCAATTATCGTTACCAGGTCAGGATCCACAAGGTGGGCAACCGCGGGGCGAGCACCATCACTGAGGCCATGAACCGCGACAGCGGCGGTAATGTTTCCCTGTCCACGGAAGCTCGGAAACTGACGGACATCTCCGACGGCACCTCCCGTCTCTATGTGGAGTATGTGGAGAAGAACTTCATCTCCGGCGGCAAGAAGAGCCTCTGGGTCTACTATGTCCCGGACGTGACGCATCCCGACGACGTCGACAACTCGAGTATCTCCATGAGCATCAAGACGCAGGGCACCGCTTTGAAGGAGGGAACGGATGTTACGCTGTCTCCCACCAGCACCCGGACCGGCGCCTATGTCTACGAATTTGAACTGAACGAGCAGAGTGAGACGACTGACCTCGTCTCCGTCCTTCGAATCAAAGCCAGCAATGGCGTGGAAGGCGACGACAACTCGACGCTCTACCGCGACATCACCCTCCGCGTGATGAAGAAGATGGACATGACCCTCAGCCTGGTTCCGAAACAGGTATCCGGCCAGGGTGCGTCTACGGTGCTGGGCATCAAGCTTCCGGACGGTCTTCCTTCCTCCATGTTCCCGCTGGAGTTTTACATCGAGGACATCAACCACACGCTCTATTCGACAGGTAAGGACGGCAATAACAACACGATCATCGTGCCGGTGAAAACCGACAACAGCATCGTGGACGGGACGACGAACTCCTTCTACTTCATCCGCACGGTCAACGAGAGCGAGTATGTCGCGGACCACACCATTACCACCCAGTTCAAGACCAGTGTGGACGCCAGCGCGACGACCATCTACGTGGCGAACGAATACTTCAAGACCCAGAGCATCAACCTGCTCAATGACGGCATGTACGTGAACCCGGTCAAGACCACGGTTCCGTTCAATACGACCTCCGTGGAGGTCCAAGTCGAGTTCGCGGAGCCGGATGGCAAGAGCTGGACGGTATCTGGCACGGATCCGGTCACGATCACGGACAAGGATGGAGCTGCGCTTACGGGTGGCACCGGCAACAAGACTATCGTCCTGAACTTCCCGGCCAACAACAGCACGACAACCACTGCGACCCGCACGGCTACGGTCAGATACAATGGAAAGGACCACACGGTGACCATCATCCAGAATCCGCTTGAGTTCTCGATTAGCGCTCCTTCCGACCCTGTCGCTTTCAATGAGACCACTGTTAATGTAACTGTGCATGCTGAGGAAGGAAAGTCCTGGACGGCAAGTATCACTGGCCCGAACGGACTGGAAGGGTACTCCCTGAACGAGACTTCCGGAACGGGCACCAAAACACTGACGGTTACTCTCCCGGTGAATACGACAGCCAACCAGCGCCAGTTCACTGTCACAGCTGAGATGACCGATCTTGAAGGCCATGCCTCTGCGACAATCATCCAGAAGAGAGGTCCGTCTTCCCCTTATACTTTCAGTCGTAATGCCATTACAGTAGGCCAGTCGACGGGTTATGCCGCCGAGGTTCTTTCTTCAGATGAACTGATTACACTCTCTCTGACGAATTGTGATAACTACTATGACTATATTCAATTGGTTGGAGCTCAATATGGAGTACCCGGTACAGTAACTATCACTCCCGCCGATGGCATTAGAATTACTAAAGTAGTTATTAATTATTACAGCAGTGGTTACGCGGATGCATCTCCGATCATATCTGCAGGTGATTATAACTTGAATAACGCCACGGGAACTTGGACAGTTACCTCAACCGAACCCATTTCGCTTACAGCAAGTAAGTCCGGGAGAAACAATTTTGATTTAATTAATTCTATTGTAGTTACTTACGAAGTAGTACAGTAATCTATACTCTACTCATTTCGAGGGAGACCGTCCGGGTCTCCCTCGATTCTATGAACTATACCTTTACGCGACATGCACAAACGCACCTATACCGCTCCCGGAGCCGAGCTCCTGGAGGTGAGATTCGAGGAGAGCTACCTGGCCTCCTCGGGCACGATCAGCAAGGAGGAGAGCACCGAGCTGTTCGTCGATGACGGCGAAGTGGACATCTAATCGGCAGGGACCATGAAAGCATCTTTCAAATCTATGTCAGTCATCGCTGCGGCGACGCTCGCGCTGGCCGGCTGCCGCGGCCTGGAGACGGACCAGCCGCTGGAGGGCGTGCACAAGTACACCTTCACCATTGACGAGGAAACTCGCGCCGTCATCGGCGAGAAGAACGTCGAGTGGGCGGAGGGCGACCAGGTCGGGATGTTCGTCGGCAGCTACAAGGGCAGCGCCCGGGTGGACGTCTCCACATCCCCCAAGACGATCGTCATCCAGACCGGGTCGGAGATCCCGGCTGGGACCAAGGCCTATGCCTACTTCCCCTACGATTCCGAGGACAGTGAGAGCGTCCCGGAGAGGACGAAGATCACCCTGTCCAACACGCAGAGCGGGTACCAGTCGTCCGCCATGCCGCTTGTCGGCGTCCCGTTCGAGCTCGAGGAGGGGGACGGCAACGGGCAGATCCGGTTCCTCAACCTGGGGACCCTCATCAACTTCAAGATCTGGTCCTCCAAGTACGAGTACCGGCTCGAGACCGTCAAGTCCGTCCGGCTCGACGCCTCGGTCCCCATTGCCGGTACCGGTTACATCGACCTGACCGCCGTGTCCGAGGGCGACGAGAGCACGCTCAAGGTCGTGACGGACGCCAAGAACGCGCCGACGAACTCCGTCCGCGTGGACGAGAAGGTGCCCGTCGGTGTCGACAAGATTGACGCGAAGCTCGTCAAGATGGTCGTGTTCCCCGGTACGTTCAAGGCGACCCTGACGGTAACGACGAATGCGGCCGAATATACGAAGGAAATCCCGGAGTTCACTTTCGCCCGCTCCCATTCCCGGACTATCAACGTGGATCTGGCTACGGCGAAGCGCTCGGAGGACGAATCCTTAGCCAACCTGAAAGTGGATGAACTGACGGTTGAGTGGCTTAAGGTCAACCCGGCCCTGATCGGCCCCACCTATAAGGAATGGGCCGGTGTGCCCGGATCGGCCAGCAAGGCCGTTTATGCCGGCTATACCGCGAGCGGCAATGCTTCCATCCAGTTCAATGATGACAATAAGGCAGGAATCGTAACCACCAAAACGGGCGGAAAGGTCCGGAGGGTGTCTGCTGTATGGAACAGTTCTACGGCAAACGGCCGGAGTCTGGCCATTTATGTCAGCCATACGCCTTTCAAATCCGCTGATGACCTGTTTTCCACATCCACGCAAGGAACGCTCCTGGGGCATCTGTCCATGGGCTGGCCTTCGACCGACTTCTACATTGAAGACGACTGGGAATATGTAGGCCTCCGCAGTTACGACAAGACGCTGTATATTACCGAGATAGATATCGCCTGGGAAGAGTAGGGATTACCTTCTCTCTTTCCCTTTTTTTAACCCGAGGGAGACCCATGTCACGGGCCTCCCTCGACTGTTTATATGCAATTCTCTGAGAAAATTGCTATATTTGCAGGATGACAGACATTTGCAAGGAATGAAAGGAATCCGGAAAATAGCCCTTGGGCTCCTGCTTGCCGTGGCGGCATTGGCCGTCTCGGGGTGCGGCGTGGCCAAGCTCAAGGACCTCAAGGTGACGTCCGTGGGGGTGAAATACCTCGTGCCTACGTCATCCCGGTCGATGGATGCCGTGCTGCTGCTGGGGCTGGACAATCCTTCCATTTCCTTCACGGTCGAGGATGTCCGGGGCGTGGTGAAATACTACGACCGGGAAATGGTCCATTTCACTGCGGGAGAGCTTCCGGTCCAGGAAAGGAGCGTGCAGGTATACGAACTCCCGTGCACGGCGCTGCTGGCGGAGAAAGTGTCCCTGCTGGACCTCCTGGCCATCGCGGCCAAGCGCTCGATGGAGGGGATGACTGTCGATGTCAAACTGCATGTGAAACTCAAGAGCGGGGCGGGGACGACGTTGTCCTTCAACGATATCGACCTGTTCCAGTTCAGTCAATAAGCAATCTGTATGAAAAAAATACTGGTCACTGTCTTTTTGGTTCTTCTCTCCGGTGCGCTCCTCAGCGCGCAGGAGTTCCGCCGGGATACGGTCAAGACTTCGCAGGTGGATTCTTCCCTCGTGGGCAGGAGCATCCTGAACATCCTGGGCAAGGGTTTTACCGTGAACCAGTCGCAGTCGATGTCATCGGCCCTGGACCGCTACGTGGCCAACAACGGTTCCAAGAAGCTTACGGGCTACCGGATCCGGGTTTTCTATGAGAGCGGCCAGAGCGCCCGCAACCGGTCCGAAGCCATCGCCCGTTCCATCTCCAATGCCTATCCCGGCATCGGGGTATACCGTTCGTTCGAAAGCCCGAATTTCAAGGTGAGCGTCGGGGATTTCCGGACCCGGGGAGACGCGCTCAAAGTGTATCAGTCCCTCAAGGCGACCTATCCTACGGCCCTGATTCTCAAGGAGACCATCAACTTCCCGCGTTAGGAATATGGCGACGACGATCAAACAGGAACTCGGACAGAAACTCCAGCAGAAGCTTTCACCGCTCCAGATCCAGACCATCAAGTTGATCGAGATGCCGGTGCAGGCCTTGGAGCAGCATGTCCGCGAGGTGTTCAACGACAATCCGGTCCTGGATGATACGCCGGCGCAGGGCGGCGAGTCCGATGAGCCCCGCGACATGTCCATCTCCGAGATGGAGGACCGCGAGAACAGCGGCGGCTCCTTGGAGGAGAACTATTCATCCTACGGAGACGACGATCCCACACCGTATTACAATCGGTCCATCAACAACTGGGGAAAGGACGAGCGGCCGGAGTACAATACCTTCTCCGTGAAGCAGAGTTTCACCCAGAGCCTGATGGAGCAGCTGGGCTACCGGAACCTGACCGAACACGAGCGTGCGGTCGCCACTTTCATTATCGGAAGCCTGGATGACGACGGTTATCTTCGCCGCGACGTGGAGTCCCTGGTGGATGATATCGCCTTCCGGGCCGGGCTGGAAACCTCGGCCGAGGAAGTGGAGCGCCTCCTGAAGATCATCCAGCAGTTCGAACCCTCCGGCGTCGGCGCCCGCGATCTCCGCGAATGCCTGCTCATCCAGTTGGAGGACAAGAAGCAGACGCCGTCGGTCCGCAATGCGGTCCGGGTGATCCGGGACGGCTTCGACGAGTTCAAGGGCCATCATTTCCAGCGGCTGATGAACCGGTTCCATCTGACGGACGAAGAGATGAAGGACATCGTCCGGGAAATCCGGAAACTCAATCCTTCTCCGGGCGGCCAGATCGACGACAGCTACAACGACCAGGCCCAGCAGATCGTCCCCGATTTCCGGTTGGACTATGAGAACGGGGAACTCATCCTGTCGATGCCCCGCTTCTCCATCCCCGAGCTCCGGATCAACCGCAAATACGCCGAAATCCTCGAGACCGGCAAGTACGCCACCGACCGCTCCCAGAAGGAAGCCGCCGTGTTCGTGAAGCAGAAGCTGGATTCCGCCAAATGGTTCGTGGAGGCGTTGAAACAGCGCCAGAACACGCTGGAAAGCACGATGCGGGCCATTATCGAGTATCAGCACGACTACTTCGTGGACGGGGACGAATCCTCCCTCCGCCCGATGGTCCTGAAAGACATCGCCGAGAAGACCGGCTTCGACATCTCCACCATCTCCCGCGTGGTGAACAGCAAGTGGATTGAGACGCACTTCGGCATCTTCCCCTTGAAATATTTCTTCTCCGAAGGCTTGGAAAACAGCGAAGGGGAGGAAATCTCCACCCGCGAAATCAAGAAGGTCCTCCGCGAACTCGTGGACGGCGAAGACAAGCACAATCCCTTTACGGACGACGACCTGGTGGAAGCCCTTACTTCCAAGGGTTACAAGGTTGCCCGCCGCACCATCGCCAAATACCGCGCCCAGCTGGACATCCCCCCGGCACGGCTCCGGAGGGAACTCTAGCCCCGCATTCCCTTTGTACTGCTTATGAAGAAAGCCTATATCGAAACATACGGGTGTCAGATGAACGTGAATGACACCGAGGTCATTTTTTCCATTCTGGCCAAGGAGGGATACGGGCGGACGGAGTCGATGGGGGAGGCGGACCTGATTATGGCCAATACCTGCTCGGTGCGTGACAATGCGGAGCAGCGGATCTGGGGCCGGATCGAGCAGTTCAACCTGCAGCGCAAGAAGCGTCCGGGCGTGGTCGTCGGTATCGTGGGATGCATGGCGGAGCGCCTGAAGGACAAGCTGTTGGAGACGCGCAAGGTGGATCTGGTCGTCGGGCCGGATGCCTATCGTTCGCTGCCCCGGCTGCTGGAGGCCTTGAAACCGGATGCCCCGCAGATCGACGTGCTCCTTTCCCGGGATGAAACTTATGCGGACATTACGCCGGTACGTACTGACAAGAATGGCGTTTCCGCTTTTATCTCCATCATGCGCGGCTGCAATAACGTTTGTTCCTACTGCGTGGTGCCGTACACCCGCGGTGTCGAGCGGTCGCGAGACCCGCATTCCATTGTCCGGGAGGCTTGTGACGTGTTCCAGAAGGGCTACAAGGAGGTGACGTTGCTGGGCCAGAATGTGGACAGCTATTTGTGGAAATCGGCGGAGGAAACCGTGAATTTTGCGGAACTGCTGCGGCGTGTGGCGTCCGTAAGCCCCGAACTCAGAGTCCGTTTCGCTACATCGCATCCGAAAGACATCAGTGACGAGGTCATCGAGACGATGGCCGCGTACGACAATATCTGCAAGCACATCCATCTTCCCGTCCAGTCCGGCAGTTCCCGGATGCTGGAGAAGATGCGCCGGAAATACGACCGGGAGTGGTATCTGGAGCGGGTCCACAAGATCCGCAGCGTGATGCCCGATTGCGGCCTCACGACCGATGTCATCGCCGGTTTCTGCTCCGAGACGGAGGAGGACCACCGGGAGACATTGAGCCTTATGGAGGAAGTTGGCTTCGACTGGGCCTTCATGTTCGCCTATTCCGAGCGCCCCGGCACCCTGGCGGCCCGGAATTATCCGGACGACGTCCCGCCGGAGGTGAAGACGCGGAGGCTGAACGAGATTATCGACCTGCAGAACCGGAAGTCCCTGGAGAGCTATCGCCGGGATGTCGGCAAGCGCCTGAGAGTCCTTGTCGAGGGCCCTTCCAAGCGGAATCCCGACGACCTGTGCGGCCGCGCCTCCAACAGCAAGATGTGCGTATTTCCCGGCGGTGGACACCACACGGGCGAGTATGTGGATGTGGAGGTCGTGGACTGCACCAGTGCGACGCTTATCTGTAAACTAATCATATAATTATGGAAAAATACATTCTGGCCCTGGACCAGGGAACCAGCTCTTCCCGGGCCATCGTCTTCGACCACGAAGGCAACATCCGCTCTACCGCGCAGATGGAATTCACCCAGTATTTCCCGAAACCGGGCTGGGTGGAGCACAATCCGATGGAAATCTGGTCGTCCGAGGCGGCGGTCATCGCCGAGGCCATCACCAAGATGGGCATCAATGGCTTGAACATCGCCGGCATCGGTATCACCAACCAGCGTGAGACCACCATCGTGTGGGATGCGGAAACCGGTGAGCCGGTGTACAATGCCATCGTCTGGCAGGACCGCCGCACCTCCGAATTCTGCGATACCCTCCGCGACAAGGCCGATTTCATCCGCAAGAAGACGGGCCTCATCATCGACGCTTACTTCTCCGGCACCAAGATCCGCTGGATCCTGGACAACGTCCCCGGCGCCCGCGAGAAGGCCGAGGCCGGCAAACTCCGCTTCGGCACCGTGGACAGCTGGCTCGTCTGGCAGCTTACCCGCGGAGAGGTCCACGTGACCGACGTGTCCAATGCCTCCCGTACGATGTTGTTCAATATCAATACGTTGGAGTGGGATCCCGAATTGCTTGCCTTGCTGGACATCCCCGCATCCATGATGCCGTCCGTGCGTTCCAGCTCCGAGGTGTACGGCGTCACGAAGACGACCATTTTCGCCCATGAAGTGCCCATCGGCGGCATCGCCGGCGACCAGCAGGCCGCCCTCTTCGGCCAGATGTGCACCGAGCCCGGCTCTGTGAAAAACACCTACGGCACCGGCTGCTTCCTCCTGATGAACACGGGTGAGAGGCCCATCCTCTCGAAGAACAATCTTCTCACCACCGTGGCGTGGAAGATCGGCGACAAGGTCAATTACGCCCTGGAAGGCTCCATCTTCGTGGGCGGTTCCGTCGTCCAGTGGCTGCGGGACGGCCTCGGCATCATCCGGAGGTCCTCCGAGATTGAGGCGCTTGCCGAAACGGTTCCGGACAACGGCGGCGTGTACTTCGTCCCGGCCCTCACGGGCATGGGCGCGCCCTATTGGGACCAGTATGCCCACGGTACCATCTGCGGCATCACCAGGGGCACTACGGCGGCCCATATCGCCCGTGCAGCCCTCGAAGGCATCGCCTTCCAGACCATGGACATCGTGGGTGCGATGGAGAAGGACGCCGGCGTTCGTCTTTCCGAGCTGAAGGTCGACGGTGGCGCTTCCCGCAACAACCTGATGATGCAGTTCCAGGCCGATGTTCTGGGCACGTCCGTCATCCGTCCACAGGTTACCGAGACCACGGCGATGGGCGCCTGCTACCTGGCAGGCCTGGCCGTCGGCTTCTGGTCCTCCCTGGACGAAATCAAGGCCCAATGGCAGGCTGAGCGTGTGTTCGAGCCCTCCGGCGCCGACGCGGCCGCCCTGAAAGCCGGCTGGGCCGATGCGATTTCCCGGACGCTTAGCAAATAATTTGTCATCCTGCGTGTAAAACCTTCTGACTATGGAGAAAGCATACATTTTCGAATTCATCGGCACCCTGGTGCTCGTCCTTTTCGGTGACGGCGTTTGCGCGGCCACCTCTTTGAACAAATCCAAGGCGAAAGGCGGCGGATGGGTGGTGATCGCCCTCGCGTGGGGCCTCGCCGTGATGATGGGCGTGCTCATCGCAGGCCCGGTTTCCGGTGCGCACCTGAACCCCGCCGTAACCCTGGGCCTCGCCATCGCCGGCAAGTTCGGCTGGAACCAGGTTTTCGGCTACATCGTCGCCCAGATGCTGGGCGGCTTCGTGGGCGGCCTGCTGGTCTATGTGTTCTATAAGGACCATTACGCCGCTACGGCCGACGAGCCCGACACCATGCTGGGCACCTTCTGTACGATGCCGGCTATCTGGAATCCTTGGCGGAACTTCCTGTCGGAGTTCATCGCCACCTGCCTCCTGGTATTCATCATCCTCGCCATCGGCTTCGAGGGGAATGCCTTCCAGGTAGGCGGAGCTGCCGCTTCCACCGGAGCCCTCGGCGCCTGGCCCGTAACCTGCCTGATCATGGCCCTGGGCATGTCCCTTGGCGGAACCACCGGCTACGCGATGAATCCGGCCCGCGACCTTTCCCCGCGCTGCGCCCACGCCGTCCTGCCCATCAAGGGCAAGCGCGACAGCGGCTGGTCCTACAGCTGGGTCCCCGTCGCCGGCCCGATGCTCGGCGCCTGCCTGGCCGCCGGCCTCTTCCTGCTGGTGTTCTAAGCCTTTTCGGTCCGTAGACCCTTGGCCAGGACCGACTAGCCCCGTGCCGGACCCTGTCAAACCGGAGTGCGGATAACCGCGCTTCGGTTTTTTTGTGTAATCCGGGCCGAATTACACAGTTTTAGGTCAGAGCGGCGGAACCGAGGTAACGCCCTACAGCTTTTCGCCGAAGGCGAGGTCGCCGGCGTCACCGATGCCGGGGATGATGTAGCTGCGGCCGGTGAGTTCTTCATCGACGGCGGCAACCCAGAGGGAGACTTCGTTGCCGTAGCGGACGGAGAGCTGGTCTACGGCGTAGCTGCTGGCGATGGGGGTGATGAGGTGGATGGCGGAGGGATGGCCGCCTTCCTCGACGAGCTTGTCGATGCAGACTTCCATCGAGGCGCCCGTGGCAATCATTGTGTCGGCGATGACGAGGACTTTGCCTTCCAGCGAGGGAACCGAGCAATAGTCTACGCGGAGTTCGAAGTAGTCGCCCTTGCCGTATTTCCGGAAGGTGGCCAGGAAGGCCGATTCGGCGTGGTCGAAGTAGTTGAGGAATCCCTTCTGCAGCGGAAGGCCCGCCCGGAGGATGGTGGCGATGACCAGGGGCGTGTCGCAGGTGTTCACCGTGGCGATGCCGAGGGGGGTCGTGACCTCCTTGGGGGAGTAGGCGAGGACCTTGGAGAGCTCATAGGCAAACACTTCTCCAACCCGCTCGAGGTTGTACCGGAAACGCAGGGGGTCCTTCTGGATGGAAGCATCCCGCAGTTCTGCGAGGAAGGTATTGAGAACGGTATTGTTCTCACCGAGATTGTTCACTTTCATAACGCCGAGGGATTGGTTGGGAATACAAACATACACAAAAAAATCCGGTTTACAAACGCATCTTCACGACCCTTTCGTCCTGGAACGAATAATAGGACCCGTCCGCCAGGACGACATGGTCGAAGAGGGCGCAATCGAAAGTCTTCAGTGCGAGCTGCAACCGTCGGGTCTCCCGGATGTCCGCCTCGCCGGGAAGGGGACTGCCGGAAGGATGGTTGTGCACGAGGATGACGGCCTTGGCCTGGCGCTGGATGACGCCCCGGAGGACACGCTTCACGTCAATCAGCGTCGTATCTGCCGTCCCAGATGTAAGCCGTTCTTTTCCAACGACATAGTTCGCGCGGTTCAGATACAGGGCCCAGCATTCTTCGTGGTCCAGTCCTTTCATCAGGGGAAGCATCAGCCGGAACACGTCCGCCGGTCCGGTAATGGTGATCTGTTCCGCCGATGCCTCGGTCAGGAACCGCCGGCCCAGTTCCAGGGCGGCGGCGATCGTGACGGCCCGTGCCTCGCCGATCCCTTTATGCTCCATCAATTCCTTCGGCGGACGCATGCACAGTTCCGACAGCCGCCCACCGGCCGAGGAAAGCAGTCCCTGCGCCACATCCACCGCATTGATTCCGGGAACGCCTGAGCCGATGAAAATGGCCAGCAATTCCGAATTCCCCAAGGCCCCGGCTCCCAGGCGGAGGAGTTTCTCGCGGGGCCGTTCCTCCGCCGTCCAATCTTTCAGTTTCATGCTCCGAAGATAGGGCACGAAACGAAAAAACAACACAAGCTGTTGATAACTTGTGTTGTTTCAGGGGGTAAATTAACGTTTTTTACTGGATGAAGGCAATGATTTCGCCCTTGGCTACGTTGTCGCCCTGCTTTCCGGGCACGGCAACGATGCGGCCGTCCACGGCGGCGACAACTTCCTCCATCCCGTACCAGGCCTGCACGTGACCGATCACCTGGCCCGCCTTCACGGCCGTACCGACGACCGGAGCGGAAGAGGCATCGTCCACGTCCACCTGCCACAGCAGCTGTCCCTTGACGGGAACCTGCACCGGCGTGGCCTTCGGGTACTTGGCCACATATTCGTCGATGGAGAATTTGGGCATCTCCACGACAGGACGGGTGACCACGATGGGGGCGTTGGCCTTGGCCTTCAAATCGGCCAGGTCCTTGTTGAAGCGCTCCTTGGCGATGCCGCTGCGGTAGTCGCGGTACTGGCGCTCGAACATGGCCATATTCAGGAGCTCCTCGTCATCCTCGCCGCAGTCCCAGCCTTCTTCCTTCATCATCTCGCGGAACTTCGGAAGCTCGTTGGGATACATGTCCTGCGGGTTGCCGGTGTAGAATTCCATGCCCTTTTCCTTCGCGAGGGCCACGATCTCCGGATCCAGCTCGCCGGGCAGC
>JAEEGI010009072.1_pt1 | contig 21853 bp, 17 predicted proteins | sample 8958751 | NCBI WGS metagenome assembly JAEEGI01 (sample SAMN16246545, study PRJNA631951) | gut metagenome | biome: gut microbiome; feature: rumen; material: KS-attached | host: Bos | place: Iran: Karaj | collected 2018-10 | reverse complement strand
GATGACTCTCTCCTGCCACTCCACAATGCTCATCATAGAAAATTTCCAGCCGCTGAAAGTTTTGGAGGAAATGAAAAAGCATAACGCCACCATTTTCCTCGGCGTTCCCGCCATGTACGCCGTTCTGGCGAACGTGGAAGCTCCGCCGAAAATTCCCAGCTGGCGCATCTGTGTCTCGGGCGGCGCTCCCTTGCCCGCGGTCGTAGGTGAGAACTTCTTAGCCAAATACGGCCTTGCGATCGCGGAAGGCGACGGCCCGACGGAATGCGGACCAGCGACCGCCTTCAATCCCGTGCACGGACCTGTGAAAGTCGGCACCATCGGCTTCCCTCTGGAAGGCGTCTCGATGAAGATCGTCGGCAGCGAGAATCAGGAGCTGCCGCAGGGCGCCATCGGCGAGATCGTCGTCAAAAGCCCCTCGAATTTCCTGGCCTATCTGAACCAGCCGGAAGAGACCGCCAAAACGCTCGTCGACGGCTGGGTCTACACGGGGGATCTGGGCTTCGTCGATCAGGACGGCTACTTCGCCATCGTGGACCGCAAGAAAGACATGCTCTTGGTGGGCGGGCTCAACGTCTATCCCAGGGAGATAGAGGAATACCTCATGCGCCATCCCGCCGTCCGGGAGTGCTCTGTCATAGGCCGCAACGACGATCTGAGAGGCGAAGTGCCGGTCGCCTTCGTCGCCTTGAAAGAAGGACAATCCTTGACTGAGCTCGAGATGCGCCAGTTCTTAAGAGACAAGCTCGCGGCCTACAAGATCCCCAAGGAACTTGTCATTCTCGACGCTCTTCCGAGGAATCCCACAGGCAAGATCTACAAGCTGGCCCTAAGGGCCGGCTACCAAGACGGAACGTACAAGTAGTTTGACTTTAAGAGGGGTATAAGATACAATTTACCCCATATTTTTCTTGACGCGCCAATAGCTCAGCTGGATAGAGCAACGGATTTCTAATCCGTAGGTCGCAGGTTCGAATCCTGCTTGGCGCGCCATTTTTATTTGCCGGCGTTTTCTATCCTAAGCCACTCGAAGTTTTTCGTGACTTTCAGTTTGCCTTCTTCTTCTTCGATGAACATGGCCGGCAGGCCGCCTTCCCCTCCCACTAACTTTTTCGCTTCTTCGGGAGGCAGGACGAAAAGCAGCGTGGACATTCCGTCCGCCCGAAGTCCTGTGGAAGTGTTTACAGAAACGCTCAGAAGGCTCGTTTTGGCCGCTTTCCCGGTCTTGGCGTCAACTATATGGGTGAAAGAGTTGGAACCGCTTTTATAGAAGTTTGCGTAGCTTCCTGACGTGGATACTGCGCCTAATTCAAGCGGCAGCACGGCCGTCTCCTCTTCGCTTTCCGGATCTTTCACGCCTATTTTCCAGACGTGGCCGTGAACGGAAGAGCAGACGATCTCTCCCCCGGCGTCTACGAGATAATCCGTGAAACCGTGATCCATGAGAGCATAAGCGGCCCTGTCGGCGGCGTAGCCGGCCGCCAGGGAATTGAAGTCCACCTGCATTCCGGGAGGAAGATAAACATGATCGTTCGACAGTATGACCTTGTCGAAACCGGTGTATTTCAGCGCCTCTTGTATTTCTTCCTCCGTCGGCGTCTTTTCCCGTCCTTCCGGGCCGAAGCCCCAGAGGCTGACAAGCCTTCCGGCAGTCACATCAAAACGGCCGTTCGACAATTTGTAAAGATTGTCCGCTTCTTTCCACATTGGCAGAAAGAGCGTGGAAAGCTTGTGCCATCCGCCCTTGTTCACTTCGTTGATCTCCGAATCCGGAATGTAACGGCTGGCCATGCGCTCCACTTCGTCGATGGCCGCGAAAGCATCCCGGAGGGCGGCGCGGCTTCCCCTGACGTTGGGGATGACGATCTTCGTAACGGTCGCCATCTGGAAGCGCTTTTCCTCGATCCACTCGCCTCTTTTCCTGTTGGCGAAGAAGATCGTTGCGGCGGCCAAAAGCAAAAAGGCCACCGTTATAAGAGTGGCCTTTTTCATCAGATTATTATTAGCTCTTTGCTGAAGTGGTTCAGAAGCTCGACTCCCTCGTCGGTTATCATGACGAGGTCCTCGATCCTCACGCCGCCCAAGCCGGGAACATAGATGCCGGGTTCGACAGAGAAGCACATGCCAGTTTCCGCGTGCAGTCCGTTGGGAAGGCCGATGGAGGGCTCCTCGTGCACTTCCAAGCCGATGCCGTGGCCCAGGCGGTGCGTGAAGTACTGGCCGTAGCCGGCTTTTTCGATGTAGTCGCGGGCGACGGTGTCTATGTCTTTCAGAAGCACGCCGGGCTTGATGAAATCGAGGGCTGCCTGCTGGGCGCCTTTCACGATCTCGTAGATCTTGCGCATTTCCGGGCTCGGTTCGCCAAGGAAGACGGTCCTCGTCATGTCGGAGCAGTAGCCGTCGAGGACGCCGCCGATGTCGAGGACTAAGCAGTCGCCTTCCTTGGGCATAGTGCCGTCGGGAACGTGGTGCGGCTCCGCGGCGTGCGGCCCGTAGCCGGTTATGGGATCGAAAGAAAAGCCCGAGGCTCCCCTTTTTAAATACATGGGCAGCAGTTTTTCCGCCAGTTCCTTTTCGGAAATGCGCGTCTTGGCGAGCTCGATGAGTTCGCCCATCACCTCGTCGTTCTGCAGAGAGGAGGCGCGCATCTTAGCCTGCTCGTCCTTGTCTTTGTACATGCGGACAAGCGCGGTAAGAGCGCCGCCGTCCGTAAACTTCAGATCGCTTCTCAAAGCCTGGAGACGGAGCAAAAGTTTGGCGGGCATCAAACCGTCCACGCCGCAAGTGCTGTTTTCCGGGAAAGCTTCGGCCGCGGCCTTCAGGGGATCGTCGCCGTCCTTGTAGCTCTCTATTTCCGCGTCTTTGCATTCCGTGACCGAAAAGAGCACGTTGACGAAAAGCTTGGCGTTTTTCTCGTCGACGTAGAGCGCGAAGAACCTTTCGCCGGGCGCGACTTTGACGCCGGTTAAATAAGCGATGGACATCGGCTGCGTGAGAAGCAAAGCGGCAAGTCCGCTCTTTTTCATCTCAGCTCTGAGTTTTTCTATTCTGTTCATTATTTATCCTTACTGTTTTTTCTGGATCTTGCCCCAGCTGTCTTTCAAAGTGGCGGTGCGGTTGTAGACGGGATGCTCGGGGGTGGAGGTACGGTCGGGAGTGAAATAGCCTATTCTTTCGAACTGCACGGGCGTGAGCGGCTTCACGTTCGCGGCGGCCGGTTCCGCCAGAGCGTTCTCGTTGACGGAGAGGGAATCGGGATTGACGTTGACGGTGAAATCCTGGCCCTCGGGAACGTTCTCGGGATCGTCGACCTTGAAGAGGGCCGAGAAATTGTTGAGCGTGACCTTGACGGCGGAGTGCGCGGCCACCCAGTGGATGGTGCCCTTAACCTTGCGGCCGTCGGGCGATTCGCCGCCTCTGGTCGCGGGATCATAAGTGCAGCGGAGTTCCGTGATGTTGCCCTGCGCGTCTTTTACGACTTCCTGGCAGGTGATGAAGTAAGCGTATCTCAATCTCACTTCGCGGCCCGGCGCCAGACGGAAGAACTTGTTGGGGGGATCTTCCATGAAGTCCTCGCGCTCGATGTAGAGTTCCCTGCCGAAGGGCACTTCCCTTTTTCCGGCGCTTTCGTCTTCCGGATTGTTGATGGCTGTCAACGTTTCCGTCTGTCCTTCCGGATAGTTGGTCAGCACGACTTTCAGGGGATCCTGGACCAGCATCAGGCGCTGGGCCGTGCGGTTCAATTCGTCCCTGACACAGTGCTCAAGGAGCGCGAAATCGACGACGCTGTCAACTTTGGCGATGCCGACTCTTTTGATGAATTCCCTGATGGCCGCGGGCGGATACCCTCTTCTGCGCATGCCGGAAAGCGTGGGCATCCTGGGATCGTCCCAGCCCGTGACATAGCCGTTGTCCACGAGCGTTCTAAGTTTGCGCTTGGACATGACGGTGCCCGTCAGGTTCAGTCTCGCGAATTCCGTCTGTTCGGGATGGTGGACGTTGTCGAGCTGATCGAGGAACCAGTTGTAGAGCGGACGATGGTTCTCAAATTCCAGCGAGCAAAGGGAGTTGGTGATGCCTTCTATGGAGTCCTCGAGACCGTGGGCCCAGTCGTACATCGGGTAGATGCACCACTTGCTGCCCTGGCGGTGATGGTCTTTCCTCACGATGCGGTACATGACGGGGTCGCGGAAGTTGATGTTCTGGGACTTCATGTCGATCTTGGCTCTTAAGACTTTCGAGCCGTCGGGGAATTCGCCGGCGCGCATACGCTGGAAGAGGTCGAGGTTCTCCTCCACGCTGCGGTTGCGGTACGGGCTCTCGACGCCCGGCTCCGTCAGCGTTCCGCGCATCTGGCGGATCTCGTCGGGCGTGGAGTCGTCGACGTAGGCCTTGCCTTTCTTGATCATTTCTATGGCCCACTCGTACATCTTCTCGAAATAGTCGGAAGCGAAGTAAAGATGCTCTCCCCAGTCGAAGCCCAGCCAGTGGATGTCCTCCTTTATGGCCTCGACGTACTCGTCGTCTTCCTTGGAGGGATTGGTGTCGTCGAAGCGCAGATGGCACTCGGCGTCTGGGTATTCCTCCGCCAGGCCGAAGTCGAGGCACAAGGCCTTGGCGTGGCCGATGTGCAGATATCCGTTAGGTTCCGGGGGAAAGCGCGTCACCACTCTTTTGAATTTGCCGGCCGCCAGTTCGTCGTTGATCTTCTGGCGGATGAAATCGAGGTGTCGTTCTTCCGTTGCTTTGATCTCTTCGCTCATAGTTTTTTTATGTTAGTTCGTTAAAGAATTTTTTCAGTTCTTCGACTGTCTCGAAAGTTTTTTCCGGGCTTTCCGCCAGGACTTTCTCCCTATCCACGATGCTGCTCCAGAAAACGGAAACGGAGTGCAGTCCGGCCGCTTTCGCTTCTCTTACGTCGCTGGGCGCGTCGCCCACATAATAGACGTCCCCGGGCTCAAGCGAAAATTCCTTGAGGAAAGCTTCGCAGCTCTCTTTTTTGTTCACGCCTTTTTCCGAGCCGGTCCTTATGAAGTCGAAGGCGTTCTCGAGTCCGGTCATCTCAAGGGAAATGGCGCAGCTGCCAGAGGCTTTGCCGGTCACCAGGCCCACTTTCACGCCTCTCTTTCTCAGGCTGGAAAGCAGTTCCCTGATTCCGGGATAAGGCTCCCGTAATTTTTGGTGCAGTTCGCGGTAGTGCGCGTTGTATTCGTCGAGGGCCGCCTGCCAGTTCTCAGGCTGGTTTTTGAGCTTGATCATGATGATGCCGAGCTCGTTGACGCCGAAATGCTCCATGATCTCCTCGTCGCTGAGGTTCTTGCCGAGATAGGTGATCATGGTCCGGCGGAAAGCTTCCACGCAGACCGGCAGGGTGTCGCAGAGCGTGCCGTCCCAGTCGAACAAGACGCCAGTTTGCATCACTTCACCGCCAGAAGCCCGTCGGGCGAGAAATAGTCGATCTTCATGGCGCGCTTCACTTCCTTCAGAGTCTGGTCGGCGACGGCGGCCGCTTTTTCGCTGCCGGCCTTCAGGATCTCGCAGACTTCCGGAATGCGGGCTTCCCAATAGGCCCTGCGCTCTCTTATCGGCTTGAGTTCGGCCTGCAGAACATTGTTCAGGAACTTCTTGACTTTGACGTCGCCCAAGCCGCCTCTGCGGTAATGGTCCTTCATCTCGTCAAGGTTCTTGTATTCCAGGCCGTACTTAGGGAAGTCCTCGTCTTTCGCGAAGGCGTCGAGATAAGTGAAGACCGGGTTCCCTTCCACCTGACCGGGATCCTCGACTCTCAGATGGTTCTGATCGGTGTACATCGTCTTCACTTTCTGCCAGACTTCCTCTTCGGAATCCGAGAGGTAGATGCAGTTGCCGAGCGACTTGCTCATCTTCGCCTTGCCGTCGGTGCCGGGAAGGCGCATGCTGGCGGCGTTGCTGGGAAGAAGTATTTCCGGAAGCACGAGCGTCTCGCCGTAGATGGCGTTGAACTTCTCGACGATGTCCCTGGTCTGCTCAAGCATGGGCTTCTGGTCCTCGCCGGCCGGGACCGTCGTGGCTTTGAAGGCCGTGATGTCGGCGGCCTGGCTCACGGGGTAAGTCAGGAAGCCTATGGGGATGCTGTCCTCGAAGCCGCGCATCTTTATTTCCGCTTTCAAGGTCGGGTTGCGCTTCAGCCAAGCCTCACTGAAAAGGTCCATATAGTAGAAGCACAGTTCGCAGAGCGCCGGGACCTGGGACTGGATGAAGATGTTGGAGATCTTGGGATCTATTCCGCAGGAGAGGTAATCCAGGGCCACGTTCAGAACGTTCTCCCTCACCTTCTCGGGATGTTCGGCGTTGTCGGTCAGCGCCTGGGCGTCCGCGATCATGATGTATATCTCGTCATAAAGGCCGGAATTCTGCAGTTCCACGCGGCGGCGGATGCTGCCCACGTAATGGCCGATGTGCAGTTTGCCCGTCGGCCTGTCACCCGTCAAGATTATTTTTTTCGTCATATTAGATTTTTCCTTCTTTGCGCAATTTCTCAAAGATCCTGAAAGCGCAGGCTTCCTTGCCTTCGTTCTCGGGGTCGAACGTTTCCCAGGGAGCGCTTGGCGCTTCGTAGGGCGCGTTGACGCCCGCCAAGCCTTTCACGCTGCCGTCTTCGGCGCCTTTGTAAAGGCCTTTGTCGTCGTGCTTGGCGCAGTATTCCAGGCTGGCCTTGACATAGACTTCCTCGAAGCGCTCTTTGCCAATGATCTCCGCCGCCTGCGCCCTGGCCTTCTTGAAAGGCGAAACAAAGGCGCAGATGGCCGTGACGCCGGCCTCGTTCAGAAGCTTGGCGGCTTCCGCCACTCTTCTTATGTGCTCGGCCTTGTCGCAGGCCGTGAAATCGAGATCCTTGCAGAGGCCGAGGCGCATGTCCTCACCGTCCAAGACGTAGGCAAGCCCGCCTTTCTCGAAGATCTCTTTTTCAAGAGCATAGGCAAGGTCGGATTTCCCGGAAGCCACGAGCCCGGTGATCCAGATGGTCTGGGCCTTCTGGCCGAGGCGCTCTGATCTTTCCGCCGTTCCCACGGCGTCGGGATGGCGCTTCAGCCTTTCGTCGATCACTTTCTGATCGTTGAGGCCGGGCGCGTCGTCCGCGGAATCCCTTCTGATGATCATGCCGGCGCCGACCGTGTTGTTGGTGATGGCGTCGATCAGGATGAAGGAGCCGGTCGCCCTGTTCTGTTCGAAGGGGTCGTACATCAGCTTCCGGTTGGAAACGATGGAAACGCGGCCGATCTCGTTCAGTTCAAGATGATCGGCTTTCTGCCGATGCAGGGTGTTGACGTCGATCCTGTAGCGGATCTGATCGATCCTGCAGCGGGAAGTCATGGTAGTCTGTTTGATGAAATAGCTGCCGTTGGGATCCATCGGCTGCTCGCTCATCCAGATCAGCGTCGCTTCGATGTGGCGGCCGATCTGAGGAAGATTGTTGGGTCTGACCAGCATGTCGCCGCGGCTGATGTCGATCTCGTCTTCCAATGTCACGGTCACCGACTGCCCGGGAATGGCGTGGTCAAGATCCCCGTCCATGGTGACGATGGCCTTGACGTGGCTTCTCTTGCCGCTCGGCAGCGCCATGACTTCGTCGCCGACTTTGATGACGCCGGAAGCGACCTGTCCGCAGAAGCCGCGGAAGTTGAGGTTGGGCCTGAGAACGTACTGCACGGGATACCTGAGGTCGACCATGTTGCTGTCGCTGCCGATGTAGACGTTTTCCAGCAGTTCCAGAAGGCTCTCGCCCTCGTACCAGGTCATGTGCTCCTTATCCCTGGCGGCCACGTTGTCGCCGACGAGCGCCGAAATGGGCACGAACCTTAAGTCCTTGATGTTAAGCTTGCGGGCAAAGGCCGTGAAGTCCTTTTTGATCTTCGCGAAGACTTCCTCGGAATAATCCACCAGGTCCATTTTGTTGACCGCCACGATGATGTGGGGTATTCCCATAAGCGACGAGATGAAAAGGTGGCGTTTTGACTGCGTGAGGACGCCTAAGCGGGCGTCTATGAGTATGACCGCGAGCTGCGCCGTGCTGGCGCCGGTCGCCATGTTTCTCGTGTACTGTTCGTGGCCAGGCGTGTCCGCCACGATGAATTTGCGCTTGGGCGTCGAGAAATAGCGGTAGGCTACGTCTATGGTGATGCCCTGTTCCCTTTCCGCCTTCAGACCGTCCGTGAAGAGGGCGTAGTCTATTTCGCCCTTGGCCATTTGCTTGCTGGCGTTTTTGATGGAGGCCAGCTGGTCTTCGTAGACGCCCTTGGCATCGTGCAGAAGGTGGCCTAGCATCGTGGACTTTCCGTCGTCCACGCTGCCCGCGCTGCTAAAGCGCAATAGTTCCTTCTGCTCGTTTTCCTTGAGGAACGCTTCTATCGTTTTGCCTTTTTTCATCTTAAAAATATCCTTCCCTTTTCTTGATCTCCATGGATCCTTCCGTGTCGTGGTCGATGATGCGCGTCGATCTTTCCGAGATCGTGACGACCATCATCTCCTCGATGATCTCCGGGACCGTCTTGGCCGTCGAGCGGATGGCGCCCGTGCAGGGGTAGCAGCCGAGCGTTCTGAAGCGGCACATGACTTTCTCCGGCTTTTCCCCTTTCTTCAAGGGAATGGGGCCGTCAAGCGGGATGAGCATGTCGTCTCTCACCACCATTTCCCTTTCCTTGGCGAAATACATCGGGACGATCGGGATGTTCTCCTTGTAGATGTACTGCCAGACGTCCAGCTCCGTCCAGTTGGACAGCGGGAAGACGCGGATGGATTCGCCCTTGTTGATCTTGGCGTTGTAGAGGTTCCAGAGCTCGGGGCGCTGGTTCTTGGGCTCCCACTGCCCCATTTCGTCGCGGAAGGAGAAGATCCTTTCCTTGGCGCGGGACTTTTCCTCGTCTCTTCTGGCGCCTCCGAAAGCGGCGTCGTATTTGCCGAGCCTCAAAGCGTCGACCAGGGCCTTCGTCTTGAGGAGCGCGCAGCATTTCTGCGTGCCCAGCGCGAAGGGGTTCGTTCCGGCTTCGATGGCGTCCTCGTTGCGATAGATCCTGAGTTCCGCGCCGATGTCCTTGCAGAACTTATCCCTGAAGGCGTACATGTCGTGGAATTTGAAGTTCGTGTCCACGTGCAGAAGCGGGAACGGGATCGGCGCAGGGTAGAAAGCCTTCTGCGCCAATCTCACCATCACCGAGGAGTCCTTGCCGATGGAGTAGAGCATCACGGGATTGGCGAACTCCGCCGCCACTTCCCTTATGATGTGGATGCTTTCGCTTTCCAGTTGCTGAAGATGAGTCAGCCTGTCTTCCATAAGCTTACTCCATCTCGTCGTAGAAGGCGACGAGCTTGCTGCTTCTCAAGGGGTTTTTCAGTTTCTTAAGGGCTTTGGATTCGATCTGGCGGACACGTTCACGCGTGACAGCGAAGACTTTGCCAACTTCCTCGAGCGTCTTGGGCGGGCCGTATTTTCCGGAGAGGCCGAAGCGCAGCTGGATGACCTTGCGCTCCCTGTCGGAAAGCTGGTTTAAGGCCTCGTTGATCTTTTCGTTCAGAAGCTTGTTGTTGGCGGCGAGAATGGGGTTCTCGGCGCTCTTGTCCTCGATGAAGTCGCCGAAAGTCGAGTCGTTGCCTTCGCCGACCGGCGTCTGCAAGGAGATCGGCTGCTGGGCCATCTTCAGGATGCTCTGGACCTTCTGAACGGGCACGCCGATGTCGTTGGAGATCTCGTCCGGGGAAGGTTCGGAACCGTTCTGCTGGACCAGCTTCTTGGTCGAGCGGCGCATCTTGTTGATCGTTTCGATCATGTGCACCGGAATACGGATGGTGCGGGCATGGTCAGCAATGGCGCGCGTGATAGACTGCCTGATCCACCAGGTCGCGTACGTCGAGAACTTGAAGCTTCTCTCATGGTCGAATTTGTCGACCGCCTTCATAAGGCCGGTGTTGCCTTCCTGGATGAGATCGAGGAAGTCGAGGCCGTGGTTCATGTATTTCTTCGCGATGGAGACGACCAGCCTCAGGTTGGCCAGCACCATCTTGTTCTTTTCCTGCCTGGCCTTCTCGGTCCACTTCTCCAGCTGGTCGGCCTTCGAGAGGATATCTTTGGCGGACATCCTGCACTCGAATTCCTGCATCTGGATCTTCTGTTCTTCCTGGGCGATGCGGCGTCTGTTGCGGTCTTTCGTTTCCTTTTCCTCTTCCTGGCGGTTGGCTTCCTTGAGGTCGGCTATGGTCTTTTTCGTCTCATTGATAGCTTCGCCCATCTTGAGGACGTCTTCGGCGAAATTCTCGATCATGCTGTGCTTGAAGTGCAGCTGACCGATGAGTTCCGTCATGGTGACGTGGTCTTTCCTGAGTTTTTCGCCCAAAGCCTCGGCGTCCGCCTTGCGACCGTCGCGCCTGGCTCTGGTCATGCGCATATACGTCTGCCTCATGATGAGGTCGAGTGATCTGATCTCTCTCCTGATGGGGCGCATCTTCTTGACGTAGTTGTCGCGGCTGCCTGCGCTCTTTCTTTCCTCTTCGGAGACGATGTGGTCGAAGCGCTCGCTGGCGCCGAGGAGGCTGTTGCAGAGCTCAAGGACGCGGGTGGGCAGATTGCCGAAACCGCCGACGATCTCCTTGATCTGGCGTTCGGCGTCACGTATCGTCTTGGCCATGTCCTGCTCCTGCTGCTTGGTCAGAAGCTTCGTGCGGCCCATCTGGCGCAGGTACGTCTTGACGGGGTCGTCGCTGGCGCCTTCCGCGATGCCGATGTCGAGGGCGTCGTCGAGCTCTTCTTCGTCTTTGAACTCGATGCCGACTTTCTTCAGGATGTCGACCACCTTGTTCTGCAGCTCTTCCACGTCGTCCATGCCGACGTCTTCGGGCACGATCGTCGTGAACTGCGTCAGCGTCACGAACTTCAGGCCGCTTTCGTCTTCCATGCACATCTCGACCAGCTGCCTGGCCAGGTTGCTGGCAAGGCTGTTGCCAGTGATGACGATCTCTTCGCCGGCCTTGGCGGAGGCTTTCTTGCCGCCGGTCTGCTTTATCTTGGCAAGATTCCTTTCGGCTTCCTGCCTCTGCTCTTCCGTCGGCTGGGGTTTCTTGACCTTTTTCAGCTCAGGTTTCTTGGCGGGCGCGGACTTCTTGACGGGAGCCTTCACGACCGGTTTCTTCGCGGGAGCAGCCTTCTTAGCGGGTACAGCCTTCTTAGCGGGCGCGGACTTCTTGACAGGAGCCTTCACGACCGGCTTCTTCGCGGGCGCTTTCTTGGCGGGCGCGGGCTTCTTCGCCGGAGCCTTCTTCACGACCGGCTTTTTCGCCGGCGCTTTCTTAGCGGGAACGGGCTTCTTCGCCGGAGCCTTCTTCACGACCGGCTTTTTGGCGGGCGCTTTCTTGGCGGGAACGGGCTTCTTAGCCGGAGCTTTCTTTACGACCGGTTTTTTCGCGGGCGCTTTCTTGGCGGGCGCAGGCTTCTTCGCCGGAGCTTTCTTCACGACCGGCTTTTTCGCCGGAGCTTTCTTGGCGGGAGCGGGCTTCTTAGCGGGCGCTTTTTTCACGACCGGTTTTTTCGCCGGCGCTTTCTTGGCGGGCGCGGGCTTCTTAGCGGGCGCTTTTTTCACGACCGGCTTTTTCGCCGGAACTTTCTTGGCGGGCGCGGGCTTCTTCGCGGGGGCCTTCTTCACGACCGGCTTCTTGGCCGGCGCCGCTTTTTTCGCGGAAGCGGGCTTCTTGGCGGGGGCCGCCTTCTTCACAGTTACTTGCTTCTTGGCCGTTTTGGCAGCGGCCGGTTTCTTCGCGGCGGGCTTTTTGGCCGGCGCGGGTTTTTTGGCTTTACTGTTCTGAGCTTTGGTCACAGTTTTACCTTTGGGTTTGCTTTGCGAAGATCTCGCGTTAACTTTTTGGGGTTTCTTTGTTGACATAAGGTCCTCACAAAGTTTGTTTAGGCGCTTTTAGGAGCGCGCGCAATTGCGGCATGACCAGTTTGTAGGCCGCGCCGCGATGAGAAATTAAATTTTTTTCCATTCCGTTTAGCTCCGCCATCATCCTGCCGTCCGGCAGAAGGAAAACGGGATCGTAGCCGAAGCCGTTGGTGCCGCGTCTTTCCCTGGCGATCGTGCCCGGGCAGTCCCCCTCGACCACGAAAAAGTCGCCGTTGGGGAAAGCAAGGCACAAGGAGCAGACGAAGCGCGCCTGACGTTTGCCGTCCGGCACGTCCTTCATGCGTTCCAAGAGCTTTTCTATGTTGGCGTCGTCATTATGTCCATCGCCTGCGAAGCGGGCGGAGCGCACGCCCGGCGCGCCGTCCAGGGCGTCCACGCAGAGTCCGGAGTCGTCAGCTAAGACGACTTCGCCCAGCGTTTCCGCAGCGGTCACGGCCTTGATGCGGGCGTTCTCGCCGAACGTCGCGCCGTTCTCCTCAGGAGCGCGGTAGTCGGGATAGTCCATAAGGCCGCTTACCGCGATGTCAAGGTTGGCCTTTGACATCATGTCGGAAAGCTCCCGGACTTTGCCGGCGTTGGTTGTCGCTAAAACGATCTTCATATTTTCGGCGTTGTCAAATTCTCTTTGCCGCCTGCTTCGGAAAGAGTTCCGTCCTGCAGCACGAGCGTTCTGCCCAGAGAGGAAAGCTCCCGGTTGTGCGTTACGAAAAGCATGGCGAAGCCCATTTCCTTCTGCAGGTTCACAAGGAGCTCCGTGATGTTTTCGCTGTTTTTGCGGTCGAGGTTGCCGGTCGGTTCGTCCGCCAGCAAAAGTTCCGGCACGTTGATCAAAGAGCGGGCGATGGCCGCTCTCTGCTGTTCGCCGCCGGAGAGTTGCGCGGGGAAATGCTTCTCCCTGTCTTTTAGGCCGACCGCGCACAAAAGATCCCTGGCCCTCGCCCTGGCCTTGGCGTCTTCGTGGCCCATTATGCGAGCCGGCAGCAGGACGTTCTCCAAAGCCGTCAGCTCGGCCATGAGATGGTAGAGCTGGAAAACGAAGCCGAGCTTGCGGTTTCTTAAGGCTGAGATCTTCCTGTCGTTCAGGGCGTAGATGTCCTCACCGTCAAGATAGACCTTGCCGGAGCTCGGCGGGTCGAGCGCACCGATGATGTTTAGGAGCGTGCTCTTTCCGGCGCCGGAGGAACCTAAGATCGTCGCGGCCTCGCCCTTTTCAAGCGAAAGGGAGATGCCTTTCAGAACGGCGATGCGGTTTTCCTCGCTGCCGAATTCCTTCACGATATTTTCGCAGACCAGAAGACTCATAAGCTGATCTCCCCTGAAAAAACTTCCGTCGCGGGGCCTGTCATAAAGACGGACTTTCCTTCGCCCTCCCAATTGATGGTGAGCGTTCCGCCGTCTAAGATAACTTTCCCGGTCGCGTCCGCGAAACCATTCGATATCGCCGCGACGTATGTCGCGCAGGAGCCGGTGCCGCAGGCCATGGTGATGCCGGCGCCGCGTTCCCAGACGCGCATGCGGACGGTCTTCCTGTCCAGGACCTGGACGAACTCCACGTTCGTTCTCTTCGGGAACATCGGATGTCTTTCGACTTGCGGGCCCCATTCCGCCACAGGAAAACTTTCCGCGTCGGAAACGAAGAAGACCGCGTGCGGGTTCCCCATGGAAACGCAAGTCATGGGAGGAAGCGCCAAGCCTTCGGGAGGAGCCGAGGCAACGCCTTCGATTTTCGGCGCGCCCATGTCGACTCTGACTTCGGAGCCCACGATGACGGGGCGCATGATCCCGGCCGGCGTCTCGATCGTCATCTCGTCCTTCGCTACGAGGCCTCTCTTTCTCGCGAAGAGCGCGCAGCAGCGGATGCCGTTGCCGCACATCTCCACTTCGCTGCCGTCGGCATTGAAGATCGCCATGCGCAGATCAGCCTTGTCCGAGGGATAGAGGAGCAGGAGCTGGTCGCCCCCTATGCCGAAGTGCCGGTCCTGCAGAAAGGCAGCTTCTTTGGCGCTGGGGTGCCAGGCGCTCAGAGTTCCGGTGGCGTCAACGACGACGAAGTCGTTGCCTAGCCCGTGCATTTTCGTGAAATTTATCTGCATATCTTTTCGTTTCTCACCTGGTCTTCGTAAGTTTCCCTTTTGCGGATGAGTTTCATCTTGTCCCCTTCGACTAAGACTTCCGCCGCGCGGTTGCGGGAATTGTAATTGGAAGCCATCGTGAAGCCGTAGGCGCCGGCGGAGCAGATGGCCAAAAGGTCTCCTTCCGAAACTTTCGGAAGCTGGCAGTCCTTGCGGAAAAAGTCGCCGCTCTCGCAGACCGGGCCGACTACGTCGCACACGAAAGAATCATCCTTGTCTTCCACCGCGACGATCTCATGGTGAGCGTCGTAAAGCGCGGGCCTGATAAGGTCGTTCATGGCGGCGTCCACGATAACGAAGGTCTTGTCGGGATTCTCTTTCACATACTCCACTTTCGTTATGAGCATTGAGGAATTGCCGACCATATAGCGTCCCATCTCGCAGACGAAGGTCATGCCCAGTTCCGAAATGGTAGGCAGTATCTCTTTTATGAGCTCGGCGGGCGTGGCCACCGTTTCGTCTTTGTAGACGATGCCCAAGCCTCCGCCGATGTCGAAGTACTTGAGTTCCACACCCTGCGATCTGAGTTTCTTCACGAATCCCGCCGCCTTTAAGACGGCCGTCTTGTAGGGCTCGGTCTCCGTGATCTGGGAGCCGATGTGGATCTGCAGTCCCACCGCCTCGACGTTCGGATATTTTTCCTTGAAGCCCTTCAAGATCTCTTCCGCCGTTTCAGCCGTCAGGCCGAATTTGTTCTCGCTCTTGCCGGTCGTGATGTATTCGTGGGTGTGGGCGTCCACGTCGGGGTTGACGCGCAAGGCCACCCTCGCGACTTTGCCGAGTTTCGCGGCTATGGCGTTGATCCTTTCCAACTCCGGAAGGGATTCCAGGCCGAAATAAAGGATCTCGTTCTCGATCGCCAGTTCGATCTCCTCGGCGCTCTTGCCGACGCCCGCGTAAACGCATTTTTTAGGATCGCCGCCGGCGTCGATGACGCGCAAAAGCTCGCCGCCGGAAACGATGTCGAAGCCGGAGCCGGCCTTGGCGAAAAGTTCCAGGATGTGGATATTGCTGCAGGATTTCACCGCGAAGCAGATCTCGCTCGGATACCCTTTCAGGGCCTCCGCGAAATTGTTGTAGCGCTCTTTTATGTGCGAAGCGCTGTAAAGGTAGAGCGGCGTCCCGAATTCGCGGGCCGCTTCCTTGACACTCACTCCCTCACAGTAGAGCTCTTTGTTTTTCCTTTCGAAATATTCCTGCTTCATGTCGTCCTTAAATTAAAACGCGCCTTCCAAATATGGTTTCTGCAGTTCCAATAGCTCCTGGCAGCCTTTCTTTCCCAAACTGAGGAACTCGTTGAGAACGTCCTGGGGGAAAGGCTTGCCTTCCGCCGTGCCCTGGATCTCTATGAATTCGCCCTCGCCCGTCATGACGAGGTTGCAGTCCACTTCCGCCCTGGAGTCCTCGGAATAATCGAGGTCCAATAGGCTTCTGCCGTCCACTCTGCCGACCGAGATGGCCGAGATCGTCCTGATGAGGGGCGACTTTTTCAGCACTTTCTTCTGCAGAAGATCCTTGACGAGCAAAGACAAAGCCACGAAGCCTCCCGTTACGGAGGCGGTCCTGGTGCCGCCGTCCGCCTGGAGAACGGTGCAGTCGATCCAGATGGTTCTTTCGCCCAGAGCCTCAAGGTCGACGGCCGCTCTCAAAGAGCGTCCGACCAGGCGCTGGATTTCGTGCGTCCTGCCGCTTATTTTCCCCTGGGAAACTTCGCTGGCTTTCCTTTCGCCGCCGGCGAAGGGCAGAAGATCGTATTCCGCCGTCAGCCAGCCGTGGCGCTCCACGCCGGGAGCCATCAGCCAGCGGGGCAGCTTCTCCTCGCAGGTCGCGACGCACAAAACTTTCGTGTCGCCCATCTCGATGAGGACGCTGCCGGGAACGCGGTTCAGGTACGGCGCCGTTATCTTTGTTTCCCGCTTGGCGTCGGCGGAGCGTTTGCCGTTCCGCTCGATCACTATGTCGAGGTCAGAAAAACTTTTTATTTCCATTATCCTTTCACCACGATGTTCAAAAGTTTGCCGGGCACAAAGATCTCTTTCACGATCTCTTTGCCTTCCAGCCATTTTTTCGCGAACTCGTTTTCCTTGGCGGCCTCAAGGGCCTTTTCCTTGTCCACGTCCGCCGGGACCTGGATCTTGGCTCTCACTTTGCCGTTGATCTGCACGACCAGCTCTATGCTAGCGTCCACGGTCTTCCCGGGATCATAGCTCGGCCAGGACTGCTTGCAGACGAGGCCTTTGCCGCCGGTCAGGCTCCAGAGCTCTTCCGCGATGTGCGGCGCGAAGGGCGCCAGGCACAGTATCAGAGCTTTCGCGTCCTCTTCGGAAAGTCCCTTCTGGGATTCGTTCACGAAGATCATCATGGCGGAGATGGCCGTGTTGAAGCGGAAGTTCTGGATGTCTTCGCCGACCTTGCGGATCATCTTATGACGCCTGATCTCAGTCTCGGGATCCTGCGGCACTCTGTCGCTCAGTATAAGCCTCCAGGCTCTCTGCAGGAAGCGCGAGACGCCCTCGATGCCCTTGGTGTTCCAGGGCTTCATCTGATCCAGGGGTCCCATGAACATTTCATACAGCCTAAGCGAGTCGGCGCCGACTTTCGCGATAACGTCGTCGGGGTTGATGACGTTGCCTCTCGATTTGCTCATCTTCTCGCCGTCTTCGCCTAAGATCATGCCCTGGTTCAATAGCTTCATGAAGGGCTCCTTGGTCGTGACCACGCCCAGATCGTAGAGGACCTTGTGCCAGAAGCGGGCGTAGAGCAGGTGCAGCACCGCGTGTTCGGTCCCGCCGACGTAGAGCGAAACGGGCAGCCAGTATTTTTCCTTTTCAGGATCAATCAATTTCTCGCTGTTCTTGGGGTCGCAGTAGCGCAGGTAGTACCAGCTCGAGCCGGCCCACTGCGGCATGGTGTTCGTTTCGCGGCGCGCCGTCTTCCCGCACTTCGGGCAGGGCGTGTAGAGCCAATCCTCTATGCCGGCCAGGGGCGATTCGCCCGTGCCGGACGGTTCGTATTTCTTGACGTCGGGCAGGCGCAGCGGCAGGTCTTTTTCATCCAGCGGAACTATACCGCAGTCCGGGCAGTGCACGATGGGTATGGGCTCGCCCCAGTAGCGCTGGCGGGAGAAGACCCAGTCGCGCAGACGGTAGTTGATGGCTTTTTCGCCTTTGCCCTGCGCGGTCAGCCATTCCGTCATCTTCGCCTTGGATTCCTTGACGTGCAGTCCGTTCAGGAACTCACTGTTGATGAGTTCGCCGTCGCCTTCCCAGGCCGCTTCCTCGATGGAGCCGCCCGCGATGACCTGGATGATGGGAAGACCGAACTTCTTCGCGAAGTCGTAGTCGCGCTGGTCATGCGCCGGCACGGCCATGATGGCGCCCGTGCCGTAGGTGATGAGAACGTAGTCGGAGATCCAGATGGGGACCTTCTTGCCGTTGACGGGATTGATGGCGTAGGCGCCGGTGAAGACGCCGGTCTTGTCCTTGGCCAGGTCGGTCCTGTCGAGGTCGGACTTCAGGGCCGCTTCCTCGCGGTAGGCCTTGACGGCGGCCTTCTGCTCGGGAGTGGTGATCTTCTCGACCAGAGGATGCTCGGGAGCGAGGACCATATACGTGCAGCCGAAGAGCGTGTCGGGGCGCGTGGTGTAGACTCTGATCTTTTCGCCGCTTTCAGTCGTGAAATCGACGTAGGCGCCCTCGGACTTGCCGATCCAGTTTCTCTGCATCATCTTGACCGGTTCCGGCCAGTCGACCAGGTCGAGGTCTTCCAAAAGTCTTTCCGCGTAAGCCGTGATCTTAAGGTTCCACTGCTTCATCGGCATCTTGACGACCGGGAAGCCGCCCACTTCGGACTTGCCGTTCACGACTTCCTCGTTGGCCAGCACGGCCTTCAGCTCGGGGCACCAGTTGACGGCCTTCTCGGCCTCGTAGGCCAGGCCCATTTTGTAAAGCTGCAGGAAGATCCACTGCGTCCACTTGTAGTAATCGGGGTCGGTGGTGTCGATTTCCCTGTCCCAGTCATAGGAGAAGCCCAGAGCCTTGATCTGCTCCCTGAAGCGGTGGATGTTCTTGTCCGTGCACTGCCTCGGGTGCGTGCCCGTTTTGATGGCGTAGTTCTCAGCCGGCAGGCCGAAAGCGTCCCAGCCCATGGGGTGCAGAACGTTGAAGCCCTGCATGCGTTTGAAGCGGCTGTAAATGTCGGTCGCGGTGTAGCCCTCGGGGTGTCCGACGTGCAGTCCGGCGCCGGAAGGATACGGGAACATGTCCAAAACGTAAACGGGCTCTCTCGTCTTGTCACAGTCAACGGCCGCGTAGGGTTTTTCCTCTTCCCACACTTTCTGCCACTTCGGCTCTATGCTTGCCGGATCGTAATTCGGGATCTCTTTCATTTCGCTCTCTCTTATTTGAAGCGCGCCAGCCATTCGGCGCGCAGTTCCTTGTATGTGTCAAAATCCCGGGCCTCCAGGATCTTTCGGCCCGCGGTTTGGCAATCGCTGAGTTTAGTTTTCAAAAGCGCTCTCTTCAGAACGGACTGGGCTTCCGCCGGCATGGAGAGCGAATCGACTCCCAAGCCGAGGTAAAGCAGCCCGCTTTCCGGTTTGCCCGCCGCCGCGCCGCAGCAGCAGACCTCGATCTTCCTTTCCCCATTGTGCGCCGCCGCGACCGTCATGGCGATGAGGCGCAGCACCGCCGGGTGCAGGGCGTCGTAAAGCTTCGCGACTTTGGCGTTGCCGCGGTCGGCCGCCATGGTGTACTGCACAAGGTCGTTCGTCCCGATTGAGAAGAAATCGACCTGGCGGGCGAAATGGTCGGCCATCACGGCGGCCGCCGGGATCTCGACCATCATGCCGCAAGGGATGTATTCCTTGACGGTCTCGCCTCTTTCCTCAAGTTCCCTCTTGGCTTCCAAGAAGAGCGACTTGGCGTGCCGGAATTCCTCGACGGTCGCGACCATCGGGAACATGACCCTGACGTCGCCCAAGTTCGCCGCCCTTATGATCGCCCTGAGCTGCGTGCGGAAAAGTTCCGGCCTGTCCAGGGATATCCTTATCGCGCGCCAGCCGAGGAAGGGATTGCTTTCCCTGATCTTGCCGAAGGAAAGCGCGAACTTGTCGCCGCCCAAATCCAGCGTCCTTATGACGACCGGGCGTCCTTCCGCCGCCAGAACGGCCTTGGCGTAAGCTTCGTACTGCTCCTCTTCGCTCGGCAGTTCCCTTTTGCCCATGAAGAGGAATTCCGTCCTGTAGAGGCCTATCCCTTCCGCGCCGTAGTCGATATGTCTTTTCGTCTCTTCGGGGATGGCGATGTTGCCCAATAACGTCACGGGCTGGTCATCCATGGTCTTCGCCTTGGCGCCGCGCAGCGCTTTCAGTTCTGTGCGTTCCTTTCTCTGCTCCGCCAATATCTCGCTGTAGACTAAGAGCGTTTCCGGAGCGGGGTCTATGATTATCTCGCCTTTCGTTCCGTCCACGATCAATTGATCGCCGTCCTCTATGTGCGTAAGAAGATTCGCTACGCCCAAAACGGCCGGCAGGCCCATCGCCTGAACCATCAGAGCGGTGTGCGAAGTCGCGCCGCCGTATTCCGTGACCAAGGCCGACACTTCCTGCCTTTCAAGATCCGCTGTCTCGGAAGGAGCGAGTTCCCTGGCGACCACGATGCCGCCCTTGACCGTCACTTCCGCCGGGCCGCCGCCCAAATTGTTCAGGATCCTCGCGGTTATGTCTCTCACATCCGCGGCCTGCCTTTCGGCCGCCGGCGTTCCCATCTTCTCGAAGACCGCCAGGCAGCGGTTCATGACGTTGTTGAGGGCGCCTTCCGCGGAATAGCCTTTGGCGATCGCCTTCTTTATCGGCCCCAAAACTTCCGGGTCGTCAAGGAAAAGCGCGTGCGCCTCGAAGATCGCGGCCTCTTTCACCTTGCCTTCCTGGTTCAGTCTCTGCCTGAGATCCTCCAGCTGGACTTTCGAATTCTTCAGCGCTTCCAGAAAGCGCGCTTCTTCCTCCGCGGGCGTCCGCAAAGACATGGCGCTTTCCTGCTTCTGGGCGTGCACGTGCACGATGGCGCGGCCGATGGCCACGCCAGGGGAAACTCCCAGTCCTTTCATGCGGATCTCTTTGCCTTCAGACATATCCTTTTTCACTCTTGAAATAATTAGAGATTTTACCAAAACAGGTCTTTGAAAGCAAGGGCTTTCTGAGTCAATACGAAGCCGCAAAAAATTTTGGTTTTGCTATACTTTTTTCCATGAGTTACCCCATAGAGATCTCCGAAACTTTAAAGCCCCTTATCGAGGCTATGCACAAGGGCCTTTATTACAACTCTTCCGACGAGGAGCTTATGAAGGTCCAAACCCTTTGTTTGGAAAGGCTCTACGCCTTCAACGCCACCAAGCCTAACGAGCCGAAGCTCAGGGAGCAGCGCCTTAGGGATCTTTTGGCGGAAATGGGCGAAAACTGCTACGTCGAGCCTCCCTTGCACGCCAACTGGGGCTGCCACACCCATTTCGGCAACAACGTCTACGCCAACTTCAACCTGACGCTGACGGACGACACCCACATCTACATCGACGACAACGTCATGATCGCGCCCAACGTCGTTCTGGCCACGGCCGCCCATCCCCTCGACCCCGAGGGAAGGAAGCTTTTCCTGCAGAAAAACGCCCCCATCCACATCTGCAAAAACGTCTGGATCGGCGCGGGCGTGATCGTTCTCCCCGGCGTCACGATCGGTGAAAACACCACAATCGGCGCCGGCTCCCTCGTAACGAAAGACATTCCTCCTAACGTTCTGGCCTACGGCTCCCCCTGCAGGGTGATAAGGCCCTTAACCGAGGCGGACAAAGCCTGGCGGGAAAACGTCTATGGAATTTGAAGTTCTAGACCTCGGCCTAACAAGATACGCCGACGCGCACGCCAAGCAGCTTGAGCTCCTCCAAAAAAGGATCGCTGGCGAAATGCCCGATACCCTGATCCTAACGGAACACCACAAGGTCTTCACCTTAGGCAAGACCGGGCACATAAGCAATATTCTCGTCCCCAAGGAAAAGCTGGAACAAGAAAATATCGAAGTCGTCAATGTTGAAAGAGGCGGCGACATCACCTACCACGGCCCCGGCCAGCTCGTGGCCTACCCCATCTTCTTCCTGCCCAAAGGAAGAAGAGACCTCAAATCTTTTTTGCGCCTGCTTGAGCAAAGCGTTATCGAGACCGCCAAAACTTACCAGGCCAAGACCTGCGTCATAGACGGCCTGACAGGCGTCTGGGAGAGCAAAACGGGCGAAGAGCACCTCATGGTCTGGCGCGGTGAAAGAAAACTGACCTCCATGGGATTGGCCTTCAAAAACTGGGTGAGTTTCCACGGCCTGGCCCTCAACGTGGAAGCCGACCTCACGCCCTTTTCATACATGAACCTCTGCGGCCTCGTCGGCAAAAGGCCGGTGAACTTAAGGGATCTGACGAACGATACCTTCACTTTCAACAACGTCAAAAACACGCTTGTCGAAGAGATCAGAAAGCAAGTAAAAGATTGGTGACACCATGACGGATAAAGAAAAACGCCCCGTAAACAACGCTGAAGAAAAAGCCAAGGCCTTCCTGAGATTGAGCGCCGTGATCGCGGCCCTAAGAGCCCCGGACGGCTGCCCCTGGGACAGAGAGCAGACTTCCTATTCCCTCGCCCCCAACTTCCTCGAGGAGGCACACGAGCTAATTGACGCCATAGAATCCGGCGAAACGAAAGACATCATCGAGGAAGCCGGCGACGTCATCCTTCACGCCCTCATGCAGGCCCAGCT
>JAEEGI010009070.1_pt1 | contig 21856 bp, 12 predicted proteins | sample 8958751 | NCBI WGS metagenome assembly JAEEGI01 (sample SAMN16246545, study PRJNA631951) | gut metagenome | biome: gut microbiome; feature: rumen; material: KS-attached | host: Bos | place: Iran: Karaj | collected 2018-10 | reverse complement strand
CTTTCCGCTCTCGAGATGCGGGAAACCTGGGTGGCGTAGCGGGCTGAACCGAGGACAATCCCCAGCAGGATGCTGACGATGAAAAGTACCGCCAACATTTCAACTAGGGTGAAGCCTTTTTTTGCGCGCGCGTGTGACATAGCAAAAATTATGCTAGCAGAAAATGTGCCGATTTGGTAGAGTAAAAAGCATAAAAGGAAGGAACTTTTCACATGGAACAGGACTTTGAGAAGCTTGGCGCATTCTATCTCGGCCGCAAGACGCAGGAGGACGAGGGTCTCCTTTTGTACAATTCTAAGCACCTCACGACTCATGCGATGATCGTGGGTATGACGGGTTCCGGCAAGACCGGCCTCGCCCTCACGATGATGGAAGAGGCGGCCATTGACGGCGTCCCCGCCATCCTCATCGATCCCAAAGGCGACCTCACCAACATCCTCCTCCAGTTCCCCGACCTCTCCCCGTCGGACTTCCGCCCGTGGATCGACGCGGCCGAGGCGCAGCGCGCCGGCCTCACCGTCGACGAGTGCGCCGACAAGACGGCCAAACAGTGGCGCGAGGGCCTCGCGAAGTGGGGGCAGGACGGCAACCGCATCCGCCGCCTCGCGCAGTCCGCCGACTTCGCTGTATACACCCCTGGCGACACGACTGGACGCCCCCTGCAGATTCTCCGCTCGTTCAACGCCCCCGAGGGCGCGGACGAAATCACCCTCCGCGACTCGATCATCAACAACGTCTCGAGCCTCCTCGGCCTCATCGGCATCCAGGCCGACCCCGTGCAGTCGCGCGAGCACATCCTGCTTTCGGCCATCTTCTACAGCCAGTGGAAGCAGGGGCAGGGCCTTCCCCTCGAGCAGCTCATCAACTACGTCGCCACGCCGCCCTTCGCCAAGATAGGCGTCTTCGACGTCGAGAGCTTCTACCCCTCCAAGGACCGCATGAAACTCGCCATGCAGCTCAACAGCCTTCTGGCCTCGCCCAGCTTCGAGGCGTGGCGCAAGGGCGAGCCCCTCGACATCGGCCGGCTCCTCCACACCGAGAACGGACGTCCGCGCATTTCCGTCCTCTCCATCGCGCACCTCACGGACGCGGAGCGCATGTTCTTCGTCACCGCGGTGCTCACCGAGACGGTCGCCTGGATGCGCCGCCAGACTGGTACCGGAAGCCTCCGCGCCCTCCTCTACATGGACGAGATATTCGGCTACTTCCCGCCCACTTCGAATCCGCCCTCTAAGTCGCCGATGCTCACGCTCCTCAAGCAGGCGCGCGCCTTCGGCCTCGGCATCGTCCTTTCCACGCAGAACCCCGTCGACCTCGACTACAAGGGCCTCTCCAACTGCGGCACGTGGTTCATCGGCCGTCTCCAGACGGACCGCGACAAGCAGCGCGTCCTCGATGGCCTCGAGGGCGCAGCCGCCGACTCCGGCTCCCGCTTTGACCGCGCCGCCATCGACAAGCTCATCTCCGGTCTCGGCAAACGCGTCTTCCTCATGCGCGACGCCAACGACGACCAGCCCGTGATGTTCGAAACCCGCTGGGCGATGAGCTACATGCGCGGCCCGCTTTCAATGGCCGAAATCAAGTCGCTGATCCACAAGGACGAAGCCGAAGCGCCGGCCTCGGCCGCGGTGTCGCCCTTTGACGTCGGCGGTTTCGGCGGAATGCCCTCGCCATTTGACTCGACGTTCTCGTCCTCGGGCGAGGCGACAGTGCCTGCCCCTGTCGAGGAAGAGCCGGAAGCCGCCGATGTCGTGGCCTCCGTGCGCCTCCACTTCGTCAACGCCAAGACGGCGACCGACGTCTGGCAGACGCGCTACTACCGCGCCGAAGTCGGCGCGGACGGCTATCCGGCCTGGTGCGACTCCGACGAGCTCGACACGATGCCCGCCGGCGCCCGCTCCATCGGCGCCATGGTTTCCGAGAAGAAGCTTTCCGCCTGGCAGAAGGCGCTCGTCTCCTACCTCTATCAGGAATGCTCGCTTTCCTTCTGGCGCGACCCCGAGACGAAGCTCACCTCCAATCGGGGCGAGTCCGAGGGCGATTTCCGCGTCCGCGTCGCGCAGGTCCGCCGCGAGAAGCGTGACGACTCAATCGAGAAGATCAAGGACGCCTACCGGCTCAAGCTGCAGCGCGCGGGCGACGCCGTCCGCAAGGCGGACGCGAAGATCGAGCGCGAGAAGGCCATGGCCAAGCAGAAGAAGGCCGGCGCCGCGATTTCCTGGGGCACCGCCATCTTCGGCGCCATCCTCGGTGGCATCGGCAAGGTCAGCACCGTCAGCCGCGCCGGCACCGCGGTCAGAAGCTCAACGATGATCAGCAAGAAGCAGCAGGACGTTGCGCAGGCCGAGGAATCGGCCGAGGTCGCGCACGAGCGCTACGAAGCCCTCGAGAAGGAGTTCGAGGAAGCCCTGCAGGCCGCGCAGGAGGAGATCAATCCCGCCGCCATCGAGCTTGACGAGATCATCGTCCGCCCGCGCAAGACCGACATCGTCGTCGAAAAGCTCCTCGAGGTCTAGCCTTGGGGCCGTAGACAGGGTAAATGCCTCCTTGGCAGACTGCGACACGCCGTGCTGCGCGAGACGTTCCGTCAGGAGTCCACCGGCCGGGATGTCAAATGGACCTGGGCCGAATACTGGGACGACCCGGCCCATTCAGCCCGCCACGGACAGCCGCGCCTCGTCTACGGCAACGCCCGGCCCTGGGTCTACACAGACTTCGACGACTTCGGCCACGAGATTCTCCGCGTCGAGCAGCGCGGCAACTCCCCCATGCCAAATTTCGACTTTCCACTTTCAACATTCAATTTGCCATCGGAGGCATTGTAGGAGGCTTTTTTGGAACGAAAACAACGGAAACGGCCTACGATTGGGTTTTCACTCCACTAGAAAAGGAAGAATGGGAGGTCGGTTGTGAGCAATAACAAACAACTATGCATAATCTGTCGTGGTTTCAATAATAACTTTGACGTTCCTAGAGTGGATGGTAAAGGTGCAGCCCAATTCCGCACGGCGATTATCATCAAAAAAAAGGACTTTTATGACGGGTGGGAGGTATACGATGCATTTCTATGGCGGATTGTCCAACGTCTTATTTCCGACTTAGACGCTACCATTTTGATTAAGTGCCCAGAATCAGAATTTGGTTTGGTGAAATCCCTAGATGAATTACGAGAGTGGCAGAAACAACAGGCTGCTGAGGATCCTGATTTTGGGATTGACGCTCCTACTGAAGTTCGGTTCTTTAACCGAGAGTCGTTCTTATGCCTGATGCTGCTGGAAGACTGGTCTGATATTGGAAAGATTGAGCCTTATGCCTGTTCGTACACCTACTCGTTTTACAGTTACGATGTGAAAGTTGATGCAAAAGTTTCAGCATCTTTAGAGCGCGAGCTTGATGTTGATTCGGAAATGGTGAGTGTTTCCCACATTCAAGAAGAACCATCTCCTAAATGGTACTGGCCGCTTATAAACAAGCTAAAAAGCTGGATTCGCTGTCCATTGAGATACTCCGCCGAGCAGGATTGATTGTGGGCTGGAGCGACCCGTACTACGCGCCCGACCAGGATCCCCGTATTGTCGCCGAGGTCAAGCGCCTCCGCGGCTCTACGTCCATCTGTCGAAGGACGTGGAAACCGCGACAAAGGTCGGCTCGCGGCACGGTCGTCCCGTTGTCTATGAAGTGGCCAGCGGCAAAATGCGTCGCGACGGCATCCGGTTCTTCCTTTCCGCGAACGGCGTTTGGTTGACAAAGACCGTGCCGCCAGAGTACCTGCGCAGACTTGTCAATTTGTAGCGCATTTAGCTGCGTTTTGTGGTACAATGTTTTCCGTCCCGCGTGGAAACGCGCGGGACGATGAGGTGCGGCGTCCCGCCGCGCCACTAACTGACAATTTGGCATCACGCCAACAAGTCGTTCAAGCGAAATACGACCAATTTTGCACCTTTGGAACGATATGTTGTGGCGATGCACCAGCATGGGTGCATTGTCGCTTCATGTATTCCCAATAGCCTGTGGAAGGGCTTCGTCAGAGTGCATGGAAGACAATGCGCTCTTTTTTCGTGCACGCGAGGCGGTCTCCGCGACCGGGAAAGAGGAGGAGAACGCATGACTGACGACCGCCACGATTTCAAGGTCGAATCCGGGATGGTTATGCTCGACGAGGCGTTCGGCTCCAGTCCCATCCGGCACTCTTTCCCTTCGCCCTGCCGCCCTTGGACACCATGGCCCTGTGCGCCCGTTTCGACGACATCGACTGGGATGCGACCATCGGCGGGGAAGAGTCCGTCTTCCTTCGCCACGGCTGAAACATGGGCCGGCATTCATCGTAAGCATGCCACGCGGAGTACTCCCCCCGGCGCTACGCGCCCCCCCCCTCTCGGAGGGGGGAAGTAGGAGGCCCAGGAGACGAAGCGCGCGGGCAAGCGCGCCTAGGCAAACGCACGCTCATCGCTTCCGCCATGAGGAAAGGGGGACGCCCGTTTCTCGGCGGAAGAAGCGCGAGAGGGCGGAGACAGAGCCGAAACCGCAGTTGACGGCGATTTCCGTGGCCGAGGCGCGGGTTCCGGAGAGGCGACGCCTGACTTCTTCAAGGCGCGCCGCGGCGATGGCCTTCCCGACGCTTCCCCCATGCAGTTGGCGGAAGCGCAGATCGAGGAGGGGCCGTGAGACGTGCAGATGCGCCGCCACTTCCGCGACGGAAAGGGCGTGGTCCGCGTTCTCGCCGATGAACTTCAGCGCCTGCCGTACGAGATGTTCGGCTGGCGGGAGGTAACGCGTGGATTCGCGCACCGCCACCGCGCGGATGGGAAGGCGGATGGTCATCGTACGTCCGGGCCGTCCGCTCATGAGCCGCGCCAGTTCGTCGACGGCGCGTTCGCCGAGGACGAAGTGGTCGGGCTGAATGCTGGATAGCGTCGGCTTCGCGTTGAGGCAGACCATCGTGTCGTTGTCGATCCCCATCACCATCGCCTGGCCGGGGACGGCGATCCCGGCCAGGCGGCAGAGGCTGAGCACATTCAGAGCCATGTTGTCATTGACTGCAAGAATAGCGAGTGGTCGAGGGAGCGACTTCAGTGTCTCCAGGGCCGCCTCCCGGCTTCCTCCCCCTTCGCCCCCTCCGGCACTTCCCGCTTCGGCTTCGATGCCGGGCCAGGGAAGCGTAACCGGATTGAGGTTGGGAAAGCGTCTTAAAAGCGCCTCGGCAAAGCCCGCGCCGCGCAGGCGCGAATAGCGCCTGTTATGGCGGTCGGGCGCAAAGACCCACGATTCGAACTTGCCAAGGGCCGACAGATGCCGGAACCCCTCGCGTCCGATTTCCTCGTCATCGGGAAGCACGTACGAGATGCGGCGGGCATCCAGCCGACCATCGGTGACGTTCTTCGTGAAGACGATTGGAACGTCGAGGGCGGCAAGTGCCGCCAACTCCTCTGCACTAGCGGGGTTTTCCGCGATCATGCCATCGTAGCGGTCGCGATTCGCCTTCAGCATTCCAAAAGCCTTGTCACGGTCGAACTCATAGTCGAAGATCCACGACGGGTGGTTCCCGTTGATGCGCGCGACAATGCCCGAGAACGTTTCGCGCGCCGCAGTCACGCCGATATATGTCGACACCAGCACCCGCTTGGGCCGCGTTTCCGTCGTCTGGCTCCTCAGTGTCTTCGCTTGCAACTTCATGGTTTGACAAGCCTATCAAATCGTTATTCAAGTTGTCAAGATTCTTTTATTGAAATCGTCAAACATTCATTTCGGGATTCGGCTATCATATTTTTATCGACAACTGGGAATTGTCAGGAGAAAACACTATGACTTCTTCACGCAGCGCCATCTTCGCCGTCGCACTGGCAACCGCAGCGGGCACAACGCTTCCCGTCTCCGCCGCCATCCGTCCGTGGGAACCCTCGGACTATGTCACGAACGGTCTCGTCCTCCACTACGACGGCATCCGCAACGCCGGTCCAGCCGCCCCGCACGACACCGCCGCCACGACATGGGTGGATCTTTCGGGCTACGGCCGCGACGCCATGCTGACTGCGGGCGCAGGCAGTGCCTGGCGCGAGGACGGCACGGGTTTCCATTTCGCCAAGACCGCCTGGTTTGCCACATCCGCCGAGTTTTCACTCGGCACCACTTACACCATTGAGGTCCTGTCCAATTTCAAGGGGTCGGACAACAGCGCCAACGCCATGCTGGTCTCGCCGTCCAACGGCATCAAGGGCGGCGGCATCTGGTGGAAGAACGGCGACCAAAACTTATTCTTCCGCGGCGACAACGCCTTCGGCACGGCATGGAACAATTGCGCCGGCGTCCGGCCCGCCGGATCGAGCTACACCGCGACATACCTCACCGCGTTGCGCGACGGTTCCCGCACCGCGCTAATCACGGGGACAGAGCTTCCCACGGGCGAAAATCTGAAAGGGCCGGCGAATGCGACAACGAACAGTTGGTGCGTCACTTCCGTAAACAACGCGGTAAACGCATGCCCGTATCTCGTTGGCGCCAGTTCGGCGAGCGGCGACGAGAAGTTAACCGGCGACATCCGTTCCGTGCGTTTCTACACGAAACTCCTCTCCAACACGGAACTCGCGTGGAACCGCGCCGTTGACGAGGCCCGCTTCTTCGGCGCGTCGTCCGTGATCGCGGCCGAGCCGGTTCCCGGCGCAGTGCCGGACGCCTTCATCGCCTCGGCCGTCACGGGCGCCACCGGTGCCGAGCCATGCGGCGCGTATGTCGTCGATGATGGCGGCTACACCTTCCGCGCCGCCCCCTACGCTTCCGTGGCTGGCGTCGGATACGTTTGCACGGGCTACACGCTTGCCGCGTGGAATGGCTCCGCCTACGGCACAGCCGTCGCACACAACGGCGAGTTCTCCTGCCCTGTCTCCGCGGGCGACAAAGTCCGGATTACCTGGCAGTGGACGGCGGCGAGCGGTTCGCTTGGCTCCGACGTCGCCGGCTACGTCACGGACAACCTCGTCTTCAACTTCGACGGCATCCGCAATGTCGGTTCGGATCGTCCGCACGATTCCACTGCGACATCATGGGCCAATCTCGCAGACCGCTCCCTTGACGTCGCGCTCTGGCACAAGACCGCCGACAACTGCGCCACGGGTTTCGGCGAAGGCGATTTCGCCGGCGAATGGGCCAAGGACGGATTTGTTTTCCGAGGCACCAATTTCTTCCGCAGAAGCGGGGCCTGGACCATGCCGGCGGACGCCACCCTTCAGCTAGTCGCGGACATCAAGCCCGGAGAGCAGGAATCGAACATCCCGTTCATCGTTGGCGAGACGGACTCTACAAAGCGATCTGGCGGCCTTACGGTAAACAAGGGGGCGGGTAGACTCGACTTCTACTGCGACGGGCAGCTGGGCTGCAACTACGATTCCCGTCCGCGACTGACTACCCCGCCCTTCACCTACGCCACGGCGGTCATCACCGGCAACAAGGCGGCGATTTTCACCGGGACCGCCATTCCCGACGATTCCAATACGGCCGCCAACAACGGCGGATGGTTTGTCCAGTCCGACGACAGCAAGGTAAAGGGCGACTTTTCCAACGACAGGTTTGGCATCGGAGGCGGCGTGAACTGGAGCGGAACCTACCTGGTCGGCACAGTCAAGGCCATCCGCCTTTACCGGGGCGTCCTCACCGACGACCAGCTCGCCCGGAACCGCGCGCTCGACGAGGCCCGCTTCTTCGGGAACGGGGCGCCAGCCTCGAATGCCGTTGTCGTTTGCTCCGCCATCGCGGGATTGGAGGGCCGCGAACCGAGCGGCGTTTACTTCCCCGACAATTGGACGTTCGCCGCCGGTGCCGGCACACAGACCTCGCGCGGTATCGAGTGGGAATGCGCCGGCTACCAGCTCCAGACTTGGGATGCCGACACTGGCACATGGGGCGCGCAACAGACAATCCAGCGCAACGGCGGAAACGCTGTCGATTATACATCCCCCGCCGCCCCATTCCCCTCCGTGCGCCTTACCTGGCTTTGGAGACCGGTGTCCGGCGTCCGCACCGCCGCCGACTATGCGCTCGCCGACTACGCGACGGGAGCCATGGAATTGCATCTCGACGGCAAGGAGCACGGATCTTCCTCCACCATCTGGAGCGACCTCTCTGGCCATGGCCGCGACGCAACGCAGCACATCTACAGCGGCGGCACCGGCAATGAATGGCGTTCCGACGGATTCTACTTCAACGCCAGCTCCGACTTCGGCACAACCGCGAAAATCGCGCTCGGCAAGCGGACGACCGTTCAGATTCTCGCAGACGCATCGGTGAGCCAGCCGAAGACCCTCGCAACGCTCCTGGGCGCGGACAGCGCGACTTCTGGAACGATCCTCTATAAGAGCGCGAACAACTTCCTGCTCTACCAGATGGACAAGCTGACATGGAGCGGCGACTCCAACGCATGGCAGTCGCGTTCGACCATTGAATCCCCGGTGTCGATTGGCTACCTGACTGCCGCGCGCGACGGCAGCCAAACCGCGCTTTTCACTGGAACGTCCTTCCCGACGAACGCGGCGAACGACCGCAATGGGCAGGCCTTGCGCGGCTGGTCCTACGGCCCGACAGACCTGACGTCACCCGCGATTCAGTATTCCGTCGGCGGCCTGCGAGACAACGGGACAACGCCCAGCGCCAACTACGCCCTGCAGGGCACCGTCAAGAGCATCCGCATCTACGACCGACTGCTCACCGAGGATGAACTCGCCTGGAACCGCAGCGTCGACAACGCCCGCTATTTCGGCATCCTCACGACCACGAACGTCGTCGTCGTCGCAAACGAGTTCAGCGGCGGCCTGGCCGACGCCTACGAGGTTTTCGGCTCGCATACCTTCACCGCCTCGACATCGGTTCAAAGCGGGGCAGTCGCCGACCATGTCCGCGTCCGGCACCTCCAGCCAAACGGCACATGGGGCGCGGCTTACATCGTGCGTGCCCCCTCCTACACCTACACCCCAGGCGACGGAACCGTCCAGATTGAGTTCCGAAAGACCAAGGCGTTCATGCTGATTGTGAGATGAAGCCCCGGTTGCACGGCCGAGGAGCGTCGGACCGGCGCGCCGGGATTCGCCTTCAACATCGGCCGCGAAGGCGGTGGCCGCCAGGACGTGGGCGTTTATGACCAGCCGGAGGGCAAGTGGGTTTTCTACGCCGTCACGTACGGGGCCGATGGCGTTCTGCGCTTTTACCAGGGCAATCCAGACGGCAACCTCTATTTCGTCTCCGATAACGCCTCCGGCTGCGTTCCCGCCTCAGGCATGCCGTTCTTCATCGGGCAGGATGGCACCGGCCGCTACCGCTACGCCTTCGTCGGCGACATCGACGAACTCGTCATCTGGTCCCATGCCCTTGGACGTGCGGAACTGCAACGTCTTTTCACGTCTCGCACAACCTTGTTTTCGTTTGAATTTGGAGAGTTGCTCTGTGGAGAAGAACAAGGCATTTCCATTTGCAGCTTTGGGCCTACGCCTGGCGCAGGCGAACGTAGCGAAGACCAGTAGAAGGGCGATGGCCGCGAGCCGTTCCGGAGTGACCGCCATCGAGTTCGGAAAGGCGGCGTAGGCGGCAAGGGCCAGCGCCGGCCAGAGCTTGGCAACGTCGTCCCGGAGCCAGTTGCCGCCTCGCCGGTTCCATGGCATGGCAAACCGCCGGTCGGCGTCGAGAAATACCTGCCGCGGCGTTTCGGCGGGAGAGAGAACCAGCGTCACTGGCACATCGCGCACTTCGACTGGGAGCGGGAGGCGAGGGCGGAAAACGATGTCCGTCTTCACGCGGTTAAAGTGCGGTTCCACGCCAATGGAGAGCTCGGCTTTCGCGGGGCGGAAATCCAGAGAATAGACCACGAATTCGCCACCTTTTTCGCAATAGGGGCATAGCGTCCATTTCTGAATCGCACCCTCTGTCGCGCATTTTGCCGCCGATTCCAAAAAGGCCTTGGAGAATGCCGGGAAATCAGGGGTGAGCGGATCCGGCGCAAATGACATCTCGGCGCTTCTCCGCCTACGCGCCAGGTTCAGCCACTCGGGAAGCGTGGCGAGAACGGCTGCGACCATGCCTGCCCAGGGATGGTTCGGCAAGAGCGCGGCCGCCATGGATAACGCAAATGCGCCGTCGCAGAAGGCGGTGAAGACCGGGCTAGTGCGGCGGCGCAGAATGCGTGCGCTGGGAGTTGCTATTCCCACGGGGACGGCTGTATGTTAGAATGCGTAGTTGAAACCGAACGTGAACGCCACGTACATGTTCTCGCAACCGGCGCCATCTTCCTGTTCTTCAAACTCGCCTTCGCCGTAGTCGTTGAGTTTCATGTCGCCTTCATGGAGAGTGGCCTGCTGCCAGTCGAAGGCAAGTGTGAAGGATGCTTTTTCCGTGACATGCCAGTCGAGCGCGACGCCTGCGGCATAGACTTGGCCGTCGTCGTAGTCGAAGTCTTCTTTGAAGTCCTTGTAGACCGCGAGGTGCTTGTCATGGTCCTCGCCGCCGTAGACAGGCGCCCAGGAGAGGTATGCGGAAAGGCCGAGGGCGTCTGTGAGTTTCCATTCTCCGCCTACGCCAATGTAAGCGAAGTTGATCTGCTGCTCATAGTCGCAAATGTGTCCCTTGTCGCGGAACCACTGCCAATTGTAATCGGAATAGCAGTAGTCGTTCCATCCGTCGCACTCCCATTCCCACTGCTGCCAGCGGAAGCCGACGAAGGCGTAGCCGGTAAAAGCCTCTTCGCGCAGGAAGTCGTACGAGACGTTGGCGTCGATCATCCAGGCGTCGGTGAGCTCCGTGTCCGAGCGGGAGTATTCCGTGTAGGGGTTGTGATCGCCAGCCAACCAGTCGTAGTCTTTCATTTCGAGGTCGGCATCGTCGCCGCTTCCGCCGTACCAGACGCCGGCGTTGAACGAGAAACGGTCATAGCGGATTGAACCGGCGAAACCGATCAGCGCCGCGCCAATGTCCCAGTCGAGGCGGGAGAGCTGGTGGCGCTTCCCATCATCTGGAACGCCGAATTCCCTGGCATAGTCTGCTGAGGCTGATTTTGGAGCGAAAACATGTTCTTTCGCCTCGCCGCCGACGAACGTGGCGTCGATTGTCCCGCCCAGGGAGACATCCCCCTCCTTGTACTGGGCTACGGGGTGTGCCCTGTATCCGCCGGCAAGAGAAGTGGCGGCAACGAGGGTGATGATGGTTATGAGGCGTGATGCGCTGTGAGTCGGAGTCTTCATGGTAAGTTCCTTGTAGTGTCTAAAGGCAGTAAAGTGCCAACACAAATAATTATACCACTTTTCCGCCACGCGCGACATTAATCGCGCGTGGCGGAAAAGTGGTATAATAAAAAGAATCCTAGGGGAGCTCGCGGGTGCGGGCTGAGAGGGGGCCGAGTGGCTCCGACCCTTCGAACCTGACTTGGGTAATTCCAACGTAGGGAGTGAACATGAACGAAAACAGTGCAAAAGGTACGTCCGTATTCCAAAACGGACTTGTTTGGTTTGGCGCGGCAGTCTCCATTGCGGAGATAGAGGTCGGCGGGCAAATGGCGGAACTTGCGGCCGGTGGCCGCACAGGGCAGGTCGCCGCCGCGATTCTCATAGGTCATCTCATAGGCGGCCTGCTGCTTTTCCTTGTTGGCCTCATAGGCGCGCAGTCACGTCGGGCCGCGATGGACTGCGTGAAGACACCGTTCGGTCGTTGGGGCGCGGGCTTCTTCGCCATCGCCAACATCGTGCAGCTGCTCGGCTGGACTGCCGTCATGGTTGCACAGGGCGCGCAGGCGGCGGCGGAGCTTCTGCCAGGTGTCCCGTTTTCGGCGCTTGCCGTAGGCATAGGCATCCTTGTGGCTGCGTGGATCTTCATCGGCCTCGGCGGCGTAAGCCGAATCAATGCCGTGGCGATGGGGCTCCTTTTCGCTCTCACGGTCTTCCTCTGCGTCCGGCTCTTTTCCGGAGGAGCGGCCGAGGAGGCGGTCGAAGTTGCCGAAGAAGCTTCCGGCGGCGTCTTCTGGACTGCCCTTGAGCTTTCCGTTGCGATGCCGCTCTCCTGGCTGCCGCTTGTCGCGGACTACACAAAGGACGCGGAGCGGCCCGTTGCCGCTTCCGCGGCTTCCGCCGCGATTTACACCGTCGTTTCCTGCTGGATGTACGCGATCGGTCTCGGTGTCGCCCTCGCGGGACTAGGCGACAGCTTCGCGGCCAGCGTCAGAGCAGCAGGCGTAGGACTCGCCGGAGTGCTCGTGGTCGTCTTCTCCACGGTCACGACGACCTTCCTCGACGCCTACTCCGCCGGTGAAAGCGCCAGAAGCCTCTGGGACCGCTTGCCCGCCAAAGGCTTTGGCGTCGCCGTCTGCGCGTTGGGCACGCTCCTGGCCATATTCGTTGGCATGGACCACTATCTCGACTTTCTCTACATGATTGCCTCGGTCTTCGCCCCGATGGCCGCCGTGCAGGTGGTCGACTGGTCCATGGCCAAAAGGCCGGGGGGCGATTCCCCCGCACCCCCGTTGCATCGGCCCCGCATCCCGAGGCACATGGCCGTGAACCTTGTGGCCTGGCTCATCGGCCTCGCCGTCTACCACCTCTCCCTTCGCTTCAACTCGCCTGTCGGCGCTACGCTTCCGGCTATGGCGGCGGCAGCCGCCATAGCCGCGCTTAATCGGCGTCCTTCACTAACCCACTAACCACTAACCCACTAACCCACTAACCACTTATGAAGATCAGCACCTATCTCGACTCCGTCCGCGCGACGACACCGCTCGTACACAACATCACCAACTACGTCACAGTCCATGACGTGGCCAACATCCTCATCGCATGCGGCGGCAGTCCGATCATGACAGACGAACCCGACGACGTCGAAGACATCACTTCGATCTGCGGCGGGCTCAACATCAACATCGGCACGCTCAACAAGCGCTCCATCGAGGCGATGTTCATCGCCGGGCGCAAGGCGGCCTCCCTCGGCCACGCGCTGCTTCTCGACCCCGTCGGCGCCGGCGCGAGTCGGCTTCGCACCGAAACCGCGAAAAAACTCATCGGCGAGTTCCGCTTCACGGCCATCCGCGGCAATGTCTCGGAAATTCTCGCGCTCGCCTCAGGTGGCAGTTCCACGCGCGGCGTCGACGCCTCCGTGGCCGACGCCATCACGGAGGCCAACCTCGCAGCCAAGGCCACCTTCGCCAAAGCCTACGCCGCCGAGACGGGCTCCGTGATAGCCATTACCGGCGCAATCGACCTCGTGGCGGACGCCACCCGCTGCTACGCCGTGCGCAACGGCACGCCGCGCATGGGCGGCATCACCGGTTCCGGCTGCCAGCTATCGGGCATGATGACGGCCTTCCTCGTCGCCAACCGCGAAGAGCCGCTCGAAGCGGCCCTCGCCGCCGTTTGCACGATGGGGCTCGCCGGCGAAATCGCCGAGTCACGCATGCAGCCGGGTGACGGCAATTCCACCTATAGCGACCGCATCATCGACGCCGTCTCACTCATGGACGGCGCAACTCTTGACAAGGGCGCAAAGTATGAACTGCTCTAGGGAATCGCTCCTGCTCTACGCCGTCACGGACAGAAAGTGGCTTGCACCCGGCGAACGCCTCGCCGACAGGGTCGCCGATGCAATCGACGGCGGCGCGACATTCGTACAGCTCCGCGAGAAGCACCTCGATCGCGACGCCTTCGTCGCGGAGGCGCGCGAACTCAAGGCGCTCTGCGCGTCGCACCACGTCCCATTCGTCATCAACGACGACGTCTCCATCGCGCTTGAAGTTGGCGCAGACGGCGTCCATGTCGGGCAGTCCGACATGGAGGCCGGTTCCGTCCGCGACCTCATCGGCCCCGACCGCATTCTTGGCGTGTCGGCCGAAACGGTCGAACAGGCCCTCCTCGCCGAGCGCCGTGGCGCCGACTACCTCGGTGTAGGCGCGGTCTTCCCGACGGGTTCCAAGGCTGACGCCGAGGCCGTCAGCCGCGAGACACTTGCGGCGATTTGCGCCGCCGTGAAGATTCCCGTCATCGCCATCGGCGGCATCACGCTCGACAACCTCCCAACCCTCGCCAGCACCGGCATCTGCGGCGTCGCCGTCATCAGCGCGATTTTCGGTCAGAAAGACATTCGCGCCTCTGCGGCAGCTTTGGCTGCCGCAGGGCGCGAAGTCTTTGGTGTTTAGTTATGACTCCTTCCTTGACCATTGCACACATCGGTGATCCGCAGTTTGGGTTCAACCTGAAAGGGGAAGACCCCGAGACCAAGTACAGCGAGGACTTGGCCCGGATGGAACGGGTAATCGAAGAGGTGAACTGCCTGAAGCCCGATGTCGCCCTCATTTCAGGAGACATGACGCATCGGGTCGCGGACATTGTCCGTGACTGGCCGAGGCTGCTTTCAATGTTCAAGGTGCCGGTCATTGCGACACCGGGCAACCACGACATGTGCCAGCGGCTTGAGCGTGAGGCTCTTGACAATTATAACGCCATATTCGGACCCGACTACGGCACGATGGATGTCAACGGTTGGCGCATCATCTTCGGCAATACGCAGTACTGGCTTGAGACCGATGAAAAGGACGCGCAATCCCGCTATGAGGAGTGGCTCGCCGCCGAGCTTGAGCGCGCGAAGGCGTTGCACGGCAAAATCATCCTCGCCGGCCACAACGCGCCATTCGCCTACACACCGGAGGAGCCCGACGGCTACGAAAACTGCCCGAAGACATGCCGCTTCGCTCGTCTCGACGCCTATCTTGCGGCCGGAGCGCGCTTCTACCTCGCCGGTCACATGCACCGGCTTAGCATGCGCGGCTGGCGCGGCCTCACGATCCTCAGCGCCGAGGCGCTCTCGTACAACTTTGACCAACGTCCCTTCGGATTCCGCCTCTTCCAGGTCGCGGACGACTTCTCCTTCTCGTGGGACTTCCGCGCCATTTAGCTTGCGTGTTATAAAAAATATAGGCCAATTATCAGTTTTTCCTTGCAGGCCTTGGCAGATTCTGCTAAGGTTATGGAATCTGCATTCGAAATGCTTTTCTTCACCGCAGGGAGTCGTACCATGAAATACAGAACGATCACATCTCACGATATATCACGCGCGTCGCGCTTCGCCGCCATCTTCCTTGGCGTCTTTGGCGCGACTTTCATTGCCTGCGCCAAAGACACTTCGCATTACGTGCAGGACGGGCTGATCGCCTGCTGGGACGGCGTGGAAAACGCCGGGCTCGGGCAGCACGCGGCCTCGACCGAAACATGGACCGACACTATCGGCAACGTGTCGTTCGCCCTCACAAACGTTGTCGTCCACGAAGACAGGATGTTCTTTTCAGGCACGGCCTTCGGCAAGCTCACCGCAACCGATACCGCCGCGACCTTCGCCCTCGCCAAAAACGGCACAGTGGAGGTTGTCTACGCTTCCACCAACGGACTCGGCAGCCAACTGGTAGTCCAATCCTCTTCGGCCTCAACCATCTCCATTGGCCTTTACTCGGGCGACCGGTTGATCGTATCCTGTGCCTCGGGAAGCCCAACCTTTACTTATACATCGGGAAGCAAGACAAACGTCGTAGCCGTCCGCTACTCGTCGGGGAAGGCTCAAAACGCGTTCATCAATGGTTCCGCCGGAAAAACAGGCAACAACAACTACTGGTCGCGTTCCGACACGACCACGACGCTTGGCGCCCTTTCCAATCTTACCGGTTACTTCAAGGGCGCGATCTACGCCATACGCCTCTACAGCCGGCGGTTGACAGACGCTGAACTCGCGGCCAACTACGCCGTTGACTTCCACCGCTTTTTCCAAGGACATCCCTACGGGGATGACGCCCTCACCATCGACGGCTCACCTGAAACCTTCGGGTCTCCCACGCCGCCGTACGGAACCATGTGGGGCCTCGCGGGCGGCGAAACGCGCGCCGTCTCCGCTCCTGCCGTTTGGACAAATGCGGCGGAGACCGTCGCCGCGACCTGCGTCGGCTGGAAGCTGTACGACGACGACGGCAATGTCGTCTCAAACGGCGCTGGCAACGCCTTCACATACATCCACCCCGATCCAATCGCCTACCGCCGCCTGGAGTGGCAGTGGGAGGTCGAATACAAGGTGACCGCCACGGCCGGCCTCGGCGGAACGGCCGCGCCTGCCGTGCAGTGGGTGCCGGAGGGCGGCACGGCGACCGTGACGGCCACGCCCGACGCATCGAACCTCTTCGCCAAGTGGACGGGCGACGTCCCGAACGAAGCGAAGTACGACGCCGTCGTCACCATTCCCGTTCCCGCGCCTTGCGAAATACAGGCGACTTTCGCACCCCCCGGCGGCGGCGCGACCTGGCACTGGTCGGGCGCCGGCGCCAACGCCCTCGCCTCCAACCCCACCAACTGGGTGGAGGAGACCGTCCCGACCGACCTCGCCAACATCGTCTTCGACGAGGCGGGTGACGGCAACCCCTGCACATGGGACCTCGACATCCCGCTCCAGTCATGGAAGCAGACCAACTATACGGGCACCGTCACCTTCCGGACGGTGTACAACCCCGATGGTTTCACCGTCCTGCGCGTCCTCGGCGACGTCACCCTCGCCAGTGGCACCTGGAAGCACGTCGCCAATGCCGCGACCTACCGCCAGTACCGCCTCTACGCCTCCGTCGGCGGTGACATGACGATCAGCACGAACGCCTCCATAGATGTTTCGGCGTGCGGCTATTCGCAGCAGTACCTCGTTGGAACGGGAACCTTTGCCGACTCAAGCGGTTGCGGCGGGATCTACGGCGGATACGCCAGGTTGAACAGCGGCACGCCACACGCGAAGGGCATCGAGCCCTACGGCTCGATTACCGCGCCGGAAGACCCCGGAAGCGGTGGGAGATACAACAACACATACAACAACGGCGGCGGCGCCGTCAGGCTTGATGTCGCCGGGGCGTTGGCGCTTGACGGCGCAATTCTCTCCAACGGCAAGGTGTTCAGCTACTACACCGGCTCCGGCGGCAGCGTCTACCTCCGTACGGGGACAATTTCAGGCAGCGGAACCATCTCCTCCAACGGGCGGATCACGATGAGTGACTTCGCCGTCGGGTCGGGCGGACGCATCGCCATCATCCTTACCTCGCAGGGGGCCGACTTCTCCGCCTTCGACCCGGCAAGGCAGTGCACGGCGACCTCCACCACGACCGGTGGGGGAACGTATGCCGGGGCGCCCGGTACCATCTACGCCGAAACCCCGGCCGATGTCCCGGGCAGGGGATGGCTCATCTTCAAGGACAACGGGAACAATCATGCGTCGAACTTCTGCAACGCGAACCCGTTCAAGCCCGGGGTCGACTCCGTTTCCGCGTTGGACTACTCGCGCATAACCGTCACAAACAATGCGAAGATCTATCTGGCCGCCGGAAACACCCTCGACCTTCGCGGTGTGATTTTCGACACCCCTGACAAATCGGGCGTCTGCCTGAACGGCGGCACGCTCATACCGGCGGCAGGCGGCGTCATCAACTATGATGTCATCGCCGCCTCTGGACTCGGCAATGTCGACTCCCCGTCACTTACCTTCGAGACCGGATCCTCCCTTGCCATAGTCACCGCGAATGCAACATACACGGGCGACATGACGATTGGCAACGGCGTTACCGCAACCGTCGCGACCACCCTCACCGTCGACGGCGATCTCGTCCTCAACGGCACCATCCGGCGATCGGACGGTCCCTTCAACACCGATCCGAAGATGCTTGATTTGCATGTGACGGGCGACATGTCCATCGGCGCGACCGGACTCGTCGACATGTCGGGCAAGGGTTTCTCGGTCAATTTCTGCCCTCCGGGACAGACCTTGCCGTCAGGCGGCGGAGGCAGCCATGGCGGGCGTGGCTGGGTTGGCACGAAGGTTGCGACCGCAGTCCAGTCCATTCTCGCATACGGTTCCATCACGGAGCCGATCAGCGCCGGCTCTGGCGGCTCTGGCCAAGGCTCCGGTGCCGGAGGAGGCATCGTGCGGCTTGTCGTGGATGGAAACCTCGTAAATGACGGCGCCCTCCTAGGGGAAAGCGCTAGCGCGAAATATGGTCCGGCTGGCGGATCGGTCAATGTCCGGGCAGGCACACTCGCCGGCACAGGCCGCATTTCGGCGGATTGCCACAAGTTGACAGCATACGCGCCAGGGGGCGGCGGACGCGTCGCCGTCCGCCTGACTTCGCCGGGAGCAGATTTCTCCGCCTATTCGGGCGAAATTTCGGCCCGAGGCGCGCGCTTGTCGGACGCCGCCAACCAGTGGGTCGGCGGCGCGGGCACGGTCTGGACGCGCACGGCCTCCCAAGGCGAAGAGGCCGGGACGCTCATCGTGGACAACATGTTCGCCGGGCTTAAGTACTGGGCCGACACAACCGTCGGAAGCTCGCTCGTGGAGGGATCCCACTTCGGCGATGTGCTTGTCCGTCGCTCGGCGCGGCTGAACCTCGCCGACGGCGCCACGATGTACGTCTCCGGCACCCTCTCGAACGGTTGCGAATTCGTCGTCGGGGACGGTTCGACCGTGGCCTTCACAGGGGCGGGCGAGAGCCGCCTCTACGGCAATCTGGTCTTCTCAAACCTGACCTGCTCCGCCGCCGGGAAGATACTCACGGTCGAAGACGGCGCGACCATCACGCTCAAAGGCCTTGGCGCGTTTGAAGGGACGGCCGGCTCCCCAGTCACACTCCGCAGCGCGACAGCCGGTACGCCCTGGACGCTCAACGTGACCGAATCCGGTTCCGTCGTCATGAACGGCGTCGCGCTTCGCGACTGCCAGTCCACGGTCGAGATAATCGTGATGAACGGCACGGACCTCGGCGGCAATTCGGCGAACATCATCTTCAACAATGTCGTCGCAGGCGAACTTATGACCTGGACGGGCGCCGAGGACACCTCGTGGGCGACCCCGGGCAACTGGGACCTCCAGCGCGCCCCCATCGCCACCGACCGCATCCTCATCCCCTCCGGCGCGCCGCGGATGCCCATCCTGGCGGCCAACACGGCGGCGGCCACGCTGACGGTCCAGCAAGGGGCCTCGCTCGCCCTGGCCGGCAGGGACTTGTCCGTCACGGGCGATGTCTCCATCGCCGGCTCATTCGTCGCGTCCGGCTCGGAAACCCTCGCGGTTGGCGGCAATCTCTTGCTCTCGAACGCTTTCACTCCCGCGCAATCGACTGTCCGTCTCTCCGGCGCGGCCGCCCAGGCGGTCGCCTCGTCTGGCGCTGCGCTGTACGCGCTTGAAGTCGCGTGTCCCGCCGCCGCCTTCACGGGCGACCTCACCTGCACGTCGTTTACGGCCGGTGACGGATCGACGGCCTTCGACCTCTCCTTCGCCAACGGCATGACGCTCACGGCCAACACCTTCGCCGCGCAGGGCGACCCGTCCGTGACGAACGGCGTCCTGCGTTGCGCCACGGATGGCGGGTCGTGGAACCTCACGGTCAACCAGGCCGATGTCTCCGGCGTCGCCGTGAAGGGGTCCGACGCCTCCCGTGGCGTCACCATCGTCCCCTCCGACTGCCGCGACGACGGCGGCAACGTCAACTGGCTCTTCGTGGACGACCGGACGCACTGGGACGGCACCTCGTGGTCGCGCGGAGAACCGACGTCCACCACTGACGCCGTCGTCGATTCCGGCGCCTCGCTGGCCGTTTCGTCGCCGCTGGCGGCGCGAAACTTCACCGTCTCCTCTGGCGCAAGCGTCCGCGTCACCGAGGCCTTCGAGGTGGCCGGGGCGATGACGGTCGAGAACGCGGCGACCGTGACTTGGGACGTTCCTGGCGTCATTGGCGGCAACCTCGTCCTCCTCCCCGGCGCCACCCTTACGCACACCGCGAACACCTCCGCCGAGACCTACAAGATTGACCTCTCCGTGGGCGGCTCAGGTTATGTCGCGGAAGGCGCGCAGATCACGGCCATGGGGCGCGGCTACAAGAATGGCGATTATGGTCCGGGTGCGAGTGGCAGCAAGGGTGCCTCGTACGGCGGTCGCGGTTACGCAGGCACCAAGGGCTGCTACGGCTCCGCCCTCTGTCCGACCAACTGCGGCTCAGGCGGCTCGTACAATGGCGCCAACAATAGTGGCGGAGGAGCCATTAGACTCGTCTTCGCCGGACCGCTTGTGCTTGATGGCGGAATCGACGCGAATGGCGTCACAGGCGTCCACTACACAGGTTCCGGCGGCAGCGTGTGGCTCACCGCAGCCTCGCTCTCCGGCTCAGGAACAATCAGCGCGTGCGGCGGCAATGGGTCTGGCCAGAACTTCGGCGGCGGCGGCCGCGTGGCGGTCTACCTCACTTCCGCAAGATCTGCCGAAACCTTCCAGGGGACAGTCTCCATCCACGGAGGCCTGAAAACGGATACCGGCATGACCCAAGGCAGCCCGGGCACCTACTACCTGCAGACCGCGGCCGACGCCGATGGCGCTGGCGTCCTCACGAGTTACAGCCTTCCCGCGAACACCAGCATCAAGGCCAATGACCACGTCACGGAAATCGCGCCAGCCGTCCTGGCCCGCGAAGGCGAGACGCGGAAGGCCCGCGTCACCGCCTCGGCCTACTCGTACCTGTATCTCCTCCAGGACGCGCGCGTCGGCGACATCCGCCTCCTCGACTCCACCGCCAAGTTGTACCTCAAGGGCCATACGCTCAGGGTCGGCAGCCCCAAACACGCCGTCTCGCCCAACGACGCCTCGCAGATCGTCTACGACGGCGGCGAAATCATCTGGCAGCAGCCGGCAACCTTCTTGATGGTGAAGTAGCCGCCGTACGCATCGCCTCTTCTTGAAAACCCATCAACAGATAGGAAAACGACCATGACGATTACATCCCGCGACCTCTCACGCGCGTCGCGCTTCGCCGCCATCTTCGTTGGCGTCATTGGCGCGACGTCAATTGCCTGCGCCAAGGGCACTTCGCAATACGTGCAGAACGGGCTGATCGCCTGCTGGGATGGCGTGGAGAACGCCGGACCGGGGCAGCACGCGGCCTCGACCGAAACATGGATCGACACAGTGGGCAACGTGTCGTTCGCCCTCACAAACGTCGTCGTCCACGAAGACCGGATGTTCTTTTCGGGCACATCCTTTGGCAAGCTCACCGCAACCGATACCGCCGCGACCTTCGCCCTTGCCAAAAACGGCACCTTGGAAATCGTCTACGCCTCCACCGATGGACTCGGCAGCCAACTGCTCGTCCAATCCTCCACGGCCTCAGGCATCTCCGTTGGCCTCTACAAGGGAGACCGTTTGGTCGCATCCACTTCCTCGAGTCCAACCATCACGTATACCTCGGGAAGCAAGACAAACGTTGTGGCCGTCAGCTACTCGTCGGGAAAGGCGCAAAACCCGTTTGTCAATGGTGCAGCCGGAAAAACAGGCAGCAACGACTACTGGACGCGTTCCGACACGACCACGACACTTGGCGCCCTTTCCAATCTTTCAGGTTATTTCAAGGGATCGATCTACGCCATGCGCCTCTACAGCCGCCAGTTGACAGAAGCTGAACTCGCGGCCAACTACGCCGTGGACTTCCGCCGCTTTTCCCAAGGACACTTCTACGGGGACGACGCCCTCACCATCGACGGCGCACCTGAAGCCTTCGGGTCTCCGACGCCGTCGTACGGAACCATGCGGGGCCTCGCGGCGGGCCAGACAGTTGCCGTCTCCGCGCCCGCCGTCTGGACAAACGCGGAAGAGACCGTCGCCGCGACCTGCGTCGGCTGGAAGCTGTACGACGATGACGACAATGTCGTCTCAAGTGGAACCGGCAACGCCTTCACCTACATCCACTCCGACCCAATCGCCTACCGCCGCCTGGAGTGGCAGTGGAACCTCGAGTACAAGGTGACCGCCGCGGCCGGTGCCGGCGGATCGGTTTCGCCCGCCGTGCAGTGGG
>JAEEGI010009068.1_pt1 | contig 21856 bp, 17 predicted proteins | sample 8958751 | NCBI WGS metagenome assembly JAEEGI01 (sample SAMN16246545, study PRJNA631951) | gut metagenome | biome: gut microbiome; feature: rumen; material: KS-attached | host: Bos | place: Iran: Karaj | collected 2018-10 | reverse complement strand
CTTGCCGGCCAAGCCCGTCATTTCGGGCAGGATAGCATATTGCGGTTGCGGGTCGTAGCTGTAGTAGCTTGAATAACTGGAAAGAAGCTTCATGTAATTGGATCCAGAGTGGCCGTATGAAGAAGGTGTATAGCTTGACATGCTTGGATAATACATATAGGAGTTATATGTACATGTGTTGATGTAGTTCCAGCAGAAGGGAAGCTCTCTAGTAGAAGGCGTGTAGTCTGCGGCTGGCGAATAGCTATCGAAGTTTTCGCTATAGCCCAGGGCGGCAATCACATCGCAAGCGGTGGCGAAGGAAACAGCCGAAGTCCAACCACCGCTGATATCCGGGTCTTGTGGTGTTCCGCAATTGCCGCGGATCCAAACATAATATTGGGTGGCGGGAGTGAGGCCGGTGATTTCATACGAAGTGCCGCTTTGGTTGGCGGCCAAAGGTGTAGTGTTCACATCGGGAGCCGTGTTGGTGGTTGACCAATAAATGTCGAAGTATAGTTGGTCCTCGTTGCTGGCCGTCCAACGGATGGTGGCTGCGTTGGCCTCTATATCTTCATCTGCCACTTCGAGCAGTGTAGGTCTGGGGCAGGTGGCGGGATTTTGATAGGTGAAAGTGGTCTTCGGGAGGAAGTTTTGCTGTGTGGCCGAAGTGCCTCCAATACTGGCTCCAGTAACCGTTTCGCCTGCATATAAAGGTTTATAGTCATTATAACTGCCAGTGTAAGTGCCTTTTGTCACAATGTAAAAACCAATTAGGAGGTTTCCTCCATTATAGGTGTAATTATCGGTGAACAAAATCTCCATCTCAGACTGAGTGCAGTCCAATGCGCCTAAATAAACCACAGTGGCATCGGCATATCCAGTGAAGCTGCTGATGGTAGTGGCTTCAACTTCCTTCATGAATACACGGAAAGTGGCGTTGCCCCAAGATCTGTTTCCGACAGTGGAAAGATAAAGGGTCATTTTTGTGATTTCCTTACCGTTCATTGCGGTAAGTTTGCTAGCGGGCATAATGTATTCGGCCTTGATGTTAGTACCGTCAACATTGTAGCCGTCAATCGGGACATAACGGTTTGTTGTTTGTGTCCCATCACCGTAAACGGTGAGGGTTTGTGCATTCGCTGCCCAAGGCATGAACAATGCCACTAGCAGCGCGAAAAGTAATGATTTTCTTTTCATACTTTTTTTTAATTTAATTGGTTAATTGTTAATTGTTTAAGTTATGCATTCAAAATTTAAAGATTAAAAGAGCTTCGCAAAAACAACCCAAGCATCGCCAAATCGGCATTGGGCAGGGAGAGCGTTACGTCTTCTATGTTTGCATTTGTCGGCATAGCTTGCCGTTTTGTTTGTCAGTTAATTGATTTTCAGTAGTTTAATAATAGAACAAGGAGTTAATCCAAGGGCATAAAATACCCTTAGAGCGTGCAAAGATAAAAAATTTAACGATAGGGATGAAAAAAAGATATCAAAACCTTAAAAATTCATCTACCAGCTTGTAGAAGACTCGGAAACAGCCTCCTCGGCCTCCTGGTTGGGCAACACCTCTCGGGCATAGTCCTTCACCAAATCGAAACCACGGTATACGTAAGGCACCGTCCGCTCAATGTAAGGATACAACTTCGACTTTTCCTTTGCCTCGGGCTTCACCACACCCAACAGCTGGAAATTGTTGAGCACCATCAGCAGGACACTGCATAATAGGACACCTTTAATGAGGCCGAACAAGAATCCACCCAACTTGTCGAAAAAGCCCAAGTTCATGGATTCCACCAATTTCGAGACAAGCCTACCAATGAGGTTGACCAAGACAACCAATATGATGAAAGTCAACACAAAAGCGATGGTATTGAGGTATTGCGGCTTGATTTCCATGAAATCCTGCAAATGGCTTGCGGTGAAATCGGAGAAATGCATGGCACCATAGATGCCCACACCAAAAGCCAACAAGGTGACCACCTCAATGATGAGACCCTTGCGCAAGCCTTTCCATCCGAAGAGAAAGAGGATGATGGCGATGATGATGTCGAGGTAGTTCATTAGTTGTTCAGTTGTTCAGTTGTTCAATTGCCGCTTCGCGTCATTGCGAGGAGGAACGACGAAGCAATCTAGGGTTGGGTTTTCAGTTGTTCAGTTGTTCAGTTGTTCAGTTGCCGCTTCGCGTCATTGCGAGGAGGAACGACGAAGCAATCTAGGGTTGGGTTTTCAGTTGTTCAGTTGTTCAGTTGTTCAGTTGTTTAGGTTTTGTTGCCTGAGTTTTTGGTTATGCTGTTGAATATTTTGTTTAGCTCCTGACATTTTTCGTTGATGTCATCGTATTCGTCTAGGGTCAGATAATCTGTTCTGTATAGAAGCTTAAGCCAATAGTTTGTTTCTGCACATTCTTTTAGCGATATGTAGATTTTTGCTACAAAATCCCTATGGCTAATGCCGTTTTGTGCTTCAACAAGATTTGCCCCAATACTTGTACCACTACGAAGCAGTTGTTTTGACAAAACATATTCTTTTTTGTCCTCGCACAGGTGTTTGTATGTGTTAACAATATCAACAGCAAAATCCAAACATTTTTCTCTAATATAATCACCAAAATTTTCCATAGCGTTATTCCTTTTAACTAACAACTGAACAACTGAACAACTATTAACTATTTACTATAATAAAGTATCATTCGCTCGATGGCGCGTTGGCAGACAGGACAGAACTCATGGCCGTTGAAGGTCTTCATCAGGCAGTCCATGCGGGGACTATAAACACCTTCGGGCTCGTAGCCACCGCCCTCGAAGACGCCAATGGTGTTCTCGTATTTCTTCTCACGTGGCGTAGGCACGGGCGTTTTCTTGTCCATCATGTCCTTCCACTTCGCGTCGAAGTTGACGAGTGTGGTCAGGTTAGGCTCCCACGGCTCCAGGTCGTTGTTGTACATGTCGCCATAGGTGTCGTCGTTGTAGTATTCATCGGCCAGGCCTGCAAAGCCGTGACCGAACTCGTGGATGATGACATCGCTCGAGAAACCGTTGCTGCTCGCGCTGGAGCAATAGAAGTTATAGATGCCTCCCCCACCGTATTTCTCCGTGTTGACGAGGATATAGATTTGGTCGTAAGGCACTTGTCCAGCGAGGTCGCGGATGTCGCGGTTATCGGTGCTCATGCAGTAGCGTTCCGAATCAAAGGTCCAGAAGCTGAACCGCATGACGGTGTTCTTGTAGATGTGATCGCCCGGCATGGTACAACCGCTTTCTGCCGAAGGAGCCATCACGCCACGGATGTTGAAGCTCTCGCGGTAGCGGTCGTATGGCGCATAGTCGAACATGCTCTCCACGAAGAAGTCGCAATCCTTGATGAACTTGCCCATCTCGGCTTGGGTGTAGCCCTCGGGAAGTATCACAATGTCAACGGCTTTAGTAATGTCCTTGTTGCCAATCCAAGCCTCGTAGACGGGCAGGTCGAGTTTGTCGTAGTCGCGGATGAAATAGTCGTCGGGGCTGACGGTGAGGCGCATCCCTTCCACGAGTTGGCCTTCCCAGGTCTTGTGGCACAAGACGATATCAACCTTCACTTTGGGAAAAGGCACGATGACCGACTCGTCGAAGGTCTTCGTGACATCTTTGGCCTCGTCGGTGGTCTGCCATTCGCCGTAAAGGTTTTGGTAACCTTTCGAAAACAGCAGATGGTCAGTACCCGCTTCAAATACCTTGACGATATAGCTGCCAAACTCCAGATTGTCAATGAGGTTGGTCTTGGAGCCGCTCCAATAGGGCTCACGGATGAGCTCCTTGAGGGAGAATGTGGTTTCTTTGCTGTTGCCCGTCAGACAATAGTCGACACGCAACGAAGATGCTGTAAAATAGGCATCAAATTGGGCCCATGCCATCATCGGCAGGAAGGCAAACAGGAAAAGGAGGCTTTTTTTCATGGATTATTTGCTGAATTCAAAGTTATAGATGGCATCAAACACCGCCTTGAAATGGGCGAAGTTGTCCTTGGCAAATTGCAGCAAGAACTGGCAGCCTTTCACCACCTCAGGATGGCTTTTTTCGTTGATTTCCATCATCTTGCCGCTATTGTCCGACATTTTGTAGATGGTGCGGATGACATCGCCGTCTTCACCATAATACTGTCGCAACTCGATTTTGGCCAATTTGTCAAGCTCATCGGTCAGGATCTCATCATAGCGTATGTAATAGAACAGCGGGTTGCCCTTGTCGTCATAGACATACTCTTCCTGGTGATTGCGCACGGTCACGTTATAGGAATTGCACACCATGCAAAGGGCATAGCCGACGGGATAGGGGTCTTCTTCGACTTCGATTTCGTCGTAATAGAATTCCGTCGTTTCGGTACGTTGTCCCGTAGCCGGCCAGTTTTGTTTCCTGACCACGGTGGCAAAGTTGTAAGGCGTGTCCTTATTCGCGTTATAGGCAATTTTATCTTTGCCCTCGGCGTATAGTTTGCGGGCAAGTTGGATGCGGTCTTCCGCTTTGTTCTGGGCCAGCACAGGCAAGACCAAGCCTAGAAACAATAAAAACAAAAGTTGTTTCTTCATAATGGAATGGGGGACGATATTAACCTGAAAAACAGGCGCAGACTTTATTCGTAATACTCGATGGTGCGGGCCTCCTCGTATTCTTCGGCGCTGTCCATGTCGGCGATGATGACCTTAACCGCACGACGGATCCAGTTGCCATGTTCGTCGAACTCGAGATAGCTGTATTCCGTGGTCGACCAGAGGGGCAACTCGTCGTCTTCGTCTTCAAAACCACCAATATAATCGATGAGCTTCACTAAGCGGCCTTCGTCATCATACTCGTAATCGCTCCTCCACACCGTACCTTCTTCGAAGCCTTCGGCGCTTACCACACGGCCGCCGTCCCATGTGAGTTCCGACATGCCTTCCATAAACGTGATGGACGCAATGCGACCTTCTTCATCACGTTCCCATTTGGCGTATTCCACATATCCGTTTTCACCATCCAAGTCACGGTATGCCTGGTCGATGGAGAAAGGATCAAAGTCACCGATACTCACCATATTGCCTTCGCGGTCGAATTCCACTTCGTCGCAATGCTTCACTGGACCTTGCAGTTCCCAATAGGTCAAATCAGGCGTAGTAGTCACCTTCGCGACTTCTTTTGCGTCTTCTTTTGCATTCTTGTTTTGGCTGTTGTCACATGAGCCGAAGACAAAGAGGGCCATCACGCATACTGCCAGTAATAGTTTAATGTGTTTCATGATTGTATGAATTTAGGGATTAATATGTGCTTCAAAATGCATCGTTTATTGATGATTGATACCACAAAAGTAGTAAAAAACCAATAAACCATAAAAAAAAGCACTATTTTTGCCCTAAAATTCGTCAGATGCCCTCCAAACTGCTAACTATTCGTAACCTTAAAGTTGCTTTCAAGCACGAAAACCAATGGGTTGAAGCCGTGCATGGCATCGACATGGATGTGTATGCCGGCAAGACGTTAGGTTTGGTGGGCGAGTCGGGTTCAGGCAAGTCGGTGAGCTCTTTGGCGGTGATGCGCCTGCTCAACGAGAAGATGAGCCGCATCGAAGCCGACAGCATACAGATTGAAGGCGAGGAAATCAAAGGCTTCAGCGAGAGCCAGATGGCCGAAGTGCGCGGCAAGCGCATTGCCATGATTTTCCAAGAGCCGATGACCTCGCTCAATCCCGTCTACAAATGCGGCTATCAGGTCAGCGAGATGATACTCCAACACGAAACTGTTAGCAAGGCCGAAGCCAAAACACGGGTCATTGAGCTGTTCAAGCAGGTGATGCTGCCTCGGCCTGAAGCCATCTACGACAGCTATCCACACGAACTATCTGGTGGTCAGAAACAGCGCGTGATGATTGCCATGGCCATCGCCTGCCATCCCAAGTTGCTCATCGCCGACGAGCCCACCACAGCCCTTGACGTGACTGTTCAAAAAGAGATTTTGAAGCTTTTGCGTCAGCTGCAGGCCGAGACAGGCATGGGCATGATCTTCATCACCCACGACCTTGGCGTAGTGGCCGAGATTGCCGACGACGTGGCCGTGATGCACAACGGGAAAATCATGGAACGCGGCACGGTGCAAGACATCCTCAACCATCCGCAGCAGCCTTACACTCAAGGACTTTTGGCCTGCCGGCCTCCTATAAATGTGAGACTCAAGCGTTTGCCCATTGTCAAGGAGTTTCTCGACGGACAATGGCAGGGCGGCAAAGAACAAATCCTGCACGACTTGCAAATCACGCCCGAAGAACGGCAAGCACATCTTGAGCAACTCTACAGCCAGCAGCCGCTTTTGCGTGTGGATAACCTAAAGACCTGGTATCCGTTAAGAAAAGGTGTGTTCGGCCGTGTCTACGACCATGTGAAAGCCGTCGACGATGTAAGTCTCGAAGTCTATGAAGGAGAGACCCTTGGGCTCGTGGGCGAGTCGGGCTGCGGCAAAACCACGTTGGGGCGCAGCATCCTGCGCTTGGCCGAACCCACAAGTGGTAAGGTGTGGTTCGATGGCATTGAGGTGACTGCCCTGAAAGGTCAAGCCTTACGTGACTTCCGCAAGCAGGCTCAAATCGTATTTCAAGACCCCTACTCTTCCCTCAACCCACGACTTACCATTGGCGAAGCCATCGCCGAACCGATGCTTGTGCATGGCATTGAAAAAGACAGAAAAAAGAGTCGCGTTATGGTTTGCGACTTGTTGGAACAAGTGGGTTTGCAAGCTGAACATTACGACCGTTACCCACATGAATTTTCGGGTGGCCAGCGGCAGCGCATCTGCATCGCCCGCGCTTTGGCGGTCAACCCTCGTTTGGTTATCTGCGACGAATCGGTGTCGGCCCTGGACGTGTCGGTGCAGGCCCAGGTCTTGAACTTGCTGAAAAAGCTGAAGGAAGAGCGGCACCTCACTTACATCTTCATTTCCCATGACTTGAGCGTGGTGCGTTTCATGAGCGACCGCGTGGTGGTGATGTATAACGGGAAACCCGTTGAGACGAATGACGCTGACGAATTGTTTGAGCATCCCCAGAACGATTACACGAAGAAACTGATCGCGGCCTTACCTGGGCGCAAGTAGGGAAATTTGGTTTTCAAAAAACCAAAAACGAGCCGACGGTTTCGTCGGCTCGTTTTTGAAATAAAGGGAATATTATTATTAGTCTTCCTTGTGCTTTTTGGCAACCATGTAGGCAGCGCCGAGTCCGAGGAGGACGGCGATGCCGCTGCCCAGAGGAGCGTCCTGGTGTCCGGTCGCGTTGTGGTCAGGGAGCATGGGGTTGCCCATGGTACGGTCGCCGTAGATGCCGGAGGCGGCAGGTTCGGAGGCGCCGCGTTGGAACAGGCCGCCGTCATTGTGGTTTGCAAAGGTCGTCAAGCTCAGTCCGAGGACGATTGCGATTGTCAATGCTAATTTTTTCATCGTTATGTATCGTTTTAAAGGTTAGACAATAGGATTATTCCACAACCACTTTCTGGACCTTCACGTTGTCGCCGTTGATGAGGCGGATCATGTAGACGCCAGGTGCGGCGTTCAGGTTGACGCTGGCGCAGCCGTTGACGGTCTCGGAGCTGAGGATGCGTCCGGTGACGTCGACCACCTGCAGCGTGGCGTTGCCGTCGTTGTTGACGATGAGGCTGCCGTTGCTGAAGAAGGCGAAGCTGTCGTCGTTGCTGCCCGTGGCGAAGACGAGGCGGAAGCGGCTGGCGTAGTCGGTGGAGCTGGCGTCGAAGGTGTAGCTCGGGTTGGCGAGCAGGTCGACGTCATTGCCGGTGAGGTTGTCGATGAGGTGGAGGTAGCCGAAGGAGACCTCCTCGCTGGTGAAGTTCAGGGTGTAGCTGCCGCTCTTGGCCGCCTTGAAGCTGACGGGCACCTCGCCGTTGGCGTCGCTGCGTACGACGGCGTAGTCCTCGTTGTCGACGGGGATGTAGAGCTTGGTGCTGTTGGGGTTGAGCTGGAACTTGGGCAGGGTGCGTCCTTCGCTGAAGCGTACGACGGCGCGGTCGACGACGGCGCGGCCGTTGGTGAGGTTGAGGGCGAGCATGGATCCGCCGGAGACGGGCTCGGCGGAGAAGGCCATCTCCTCGCCGTCCTCAGCGGCCAGGACGAAGACGCCCTCCATGGGGGCGATGGCACCGGTGGTCGCCTCGGAGATGAGGTCGGAGCCGTCCTCGTTCATGGTGTAGAACGGGCGGTCGATGTAGGCGTCGAGGTTGAAGGGGTTACCCACGAGGTTCCATCCCTGGAGGACGGCATCCTCGTCCTTGACGAGGGTGACGGTGACACCCTCCGTGTAGGCCGTGCCGGGGAAGGTGAGGGTGACGTCCTGGCTGTTGGCATAGAGGTAGCCCTTGCCGGGTTCGAGGTCGAAGAAGGAGAGGTCGTCGTATCCGTACTGGCGCCACTCCAGCTCCTCGCTCTGGTCGAAGGAGTAGAGGTCGTAGTCGTTCTCCAGCATGTTCTCCACGTTCTCGGGGCTCACCGTCCCGACGGGGGTGGCGATGAGGTACCAGCGGTTGTCTCCCTCGCCGTAGCCGATGATGTCCTTGGTGATGGAGGAAATGGAGAAGTCGAGGACCAGTGCGTCATCGTAGTCGAAGTACAGCTCGTTGTGGTCTTCACCGGTGGCGACTTCCATGTTGGCGGTGCAGGCGTCGTACAAAGTCCCAGTACCGTGGTCATACAGCATGAAGGTCACTGCCTCGCCCGTGGCGTCGTAGTAAAAGGACATCTCAACAATCGGGTACGGGTCACCTTCATCCGTGTAGTCGTTCAGGAAACCGTGTCCCCTGATCACGTCACCGACGAAAGCGCCGATTTCCAAGTTGGCCCAGTCGTCGTTTGCGGTGACGAACTCGCCGTTGATCTGGATAAATGCGACGATGCCGTCGTTGTTCTCATAGTCGTGGTAGTTGAATTCCGGCCAATGAGTGGTTTGTGCGAAGATCGCCCCGCAGAATGCGAATGCTGCGATCAATGTCAATAATACTCTTTTCATAGTGCGTTAATTTTGTGTTGTTTGTTCTTTTTTCTATTCTTTTGGTTTACGATAGACTGTTGTTTTATTTTGCGCTTGTGGGGAAGACGAGGGTCCTGTCTTCCTGTACATTCGAATTGTAGATGTAGCCCTTTCCAGGCTCAAGCGTGCTGAACGCCCCTCTCCAGCGGTTGGTGTAGGTGGACAGGCCCTCCTGGGACGTGACCTTGTCGCCGCTGATGGCGAATCCGGCAAAGGCGTTGGTGAGGGTCATGCTCTCGCTGAACGGGAACCCGATCCAGTTGGCGCCATTGGCGATGGTGATGGGGTGCTCGACAGGGTCGATGGGCATGCCCGTCAGGGTTATCTCACAATCGGCTTCGACCTTGATCCTGTACATCTGGGTCACGTCCAGCGTGGTCAGCGTGCCTCTCCATCTGCTACCATTATAGGTGCTATTGCCGTTGTTCTGCGACTTGATCGTGATGTTTGTGGCGCCCGGCATGGCCTCAAGGAGTGCTGCCTTCAGGTCGTCCAAGGTGATTTCGACGTTGGTCGAGAACCAGTTCCAGTTCGTCGACAAGGCAATCGTCTGCTCCTCGTGGTCAAGAGTGGTGAAGGTCACCAAGTTGCTCCATGTGGAATCTGCGTCGCAGTCGGCCATCACTTGGGCTTCGTAAGGAGTTTCGAGGGTGAGACCAGTAAGTTTGGCGGTAGTTTCGTTAACAGTGACGGTCTGCCAATCCGTGGCAGGAATGGTCTGCGGGTTGCCGATGACCACATTGTCGATGTGCAGGTCGTTGTCGCCGTTGCCACTAACAGTGGATTCGCCGTAGAAGGCAATCTTCACAGCTTGGCCAACGTAGGCGCTGAGGTCGATGCTCACAGCTTCGCCTTCGGTGGCGATGGTGTTATAGACATAGTCCGAGCCACTGTTGTTCCACTCGCGGAGGATGGTCCAAGCCTCATTGGCATAGACCAAAACAACGAATCTGTCGTCAGCCTGGGCTGTGGGATCTTCGATAGGATCTGAATTGTTATAGTCAGTCAGGGCAAGGTCGAAGCTGAAGTTGCCACTGGAGAGGGTAACCTCAGGTGTCACAAGCCAATATTTGGCGGAAGTACCCCAGATATTGACCTTCATGTTATAAGTGCCCAAGGCATATTCGTTCGTGTACCAGCCAGAGGTTGTGGTTGTTAAATCGGCGGTGCCAGCGATGACATCGTTAACCAAGCCGCTGTATCTTGTCCAACCAGCGGGAACGCCACTGACATCGAACGATTCAGAGATACCACCTACAACATGTTCAGGCGATTTGTAACGCACGGTGAAGCTTTCCACATCGGGCGAGCCGTCCCAGCTGAGGTTGGCGGAGGTGCCGTTGATGTTGACAACAGTCAGATTCGTAGGTACAGGGCAAAGGTCGTTCGTGGTGGTGAAGGACATGATGGCGCTTTCTTCGCTCATGCCAAAGTCGCCGCAGTCGCCCTGCACTTTCCATTCGTACTTGGTTTCAGCCGTGAGGCCGGTGAGGGTGGCGGCAGCTTCGTCAGCGTCGACGGGCATCCATTCGCCAGCAGGCACGAGAGTTCCGAGAGCCACATTGTCGATGTGCAGGTTGTTGTCGGCATTGCTAGTGGTTGATTCACCGTAGAAGGCGACGTACACGGTTTGGCCAGCGTATGCACTGAAGTCGAAACTCACGGTTTCGCCAGTGGCGGTATTGGCGATGTTGTTGTAAACATATTCCGAACCGGCGTTGTCCCACTGACGCAGGATAGTCCAAGTGGCCATCTCGTCGGTCGAAACCAATACGACAAACTTGTCGTCGGTGCCATTGGTGGCAGGAGCAGCCACTGTGCCGCTATAGGCGGTGAGGGCAAGGTCGAAGCTGAATTCACTACCTTCAGAAACTTCCATAGCAGGTGTAACTAACCAGTATCTGCAGCTGGAGCCATAGATGTTGAGGCGGGCGTGGTTATCAAACACCCCATTGTAGTTGCCAAAGTACCAGCCACCAGTGGAGACTGAAAGGGCTGTGGTACCATTCAAAACATCATCGGTCAGAAGCGTATTGTAGCGTGTCCAGCCTGTAGGAGCACTTGATGTGGCGAATTCTTCGGTATTGCCATTAACAGAGGCGGCGGTTCTGTAGCTCACGGTGTAGCTTTCGCTGATGCCTTCCCAGCTCAGCACTGCGCTGTTGGCGTAAGGCGTAGCGGCAAGGGCTGTAGGAGCGGGGCAAGCAACATCGGTGGTGAAGTTGGCTTCCGTCCACCAGCTGTAGCCTTCTTCTTCGCAGTTGGAACGCACTTGAACGATGTATTCGGTCTCAGGCTCAAGGTTGGCCAAAGCGTACTGGTATTCGGTGAGGCCGGTAACATTCACCCAATTCAAGGCACCACCAACATAGGCGCGAATCATCCAGCCGTAGTCGGAAAGTTCTGAGGTCAATTCTTGCCACACGCCATCAGTGCAAATCCATCTGTTGTTAGCATCGTTGACTGCGCAAGCAGGCATTACATACGGGCCGGTAGCCGTAAGGGCAATCCACAGGTTTTGGGTAGGATCGATGGTCACAGGCTCGGTAAGCGGGACATTATGGAATCCAGCGTTCATAGGAACGACGACCTCTGTATAGAGCAGCGTCTCGGGAGCTGTTTCACCACCTTGATAGATGTTAATGGTGATGTTACTTTCAATATTGGAGTTTTCATAAATCGAGAGCATGGACAACACGGTATTGCCATCCAACATGCTTGCAGGATACATCACAGCCCAGGTCCTTGTGCTGGCTGCAGAGGAGCCAATATTAGTGGCATAAACGCCATCGTCATAAACGAGCCAGCTGTCGCCTTCGTTTTCAATGTTAGGCGTATATCTCAAATCGCAGCTGCTTGCGTCGGACACCCAGCTGAGGTTAGCAGTAAAGCCTGTGATGTTGGCTACGGCTAAGCCGGTGGGAGCGTAGCAAGCGATATCGGTGACAGCAGTGACATGGGTTGACCATCCGCTGAAGTCAGTGTCGGTGCAACGGGCGCGAACCCTGAACGAATACTCTGTATCGGGTTCGAGGCCAACCACAGTGTAAGGAATCTCGGTAGCTGTCCAAGTGGTGGTGTAGGAACCAACGACTTCCACATCCCACGTGGTGGCATCGCCATTCTCTGTCCAGCTGAGAGTGACCGTGTGTGCCGTAGGATCTCCAACGACAGCCAAATTGGTCGGAATCAAGCATGTGGGATCCGTAGTGAAGGTGGTGGTAACCCAATTGCTTACGCCGTTCTCGGTGCCGCAGTTGGCGCGAACCTGAGCGATATAATGCGTTTCAGGAATAAGATCGGTCATGTTATACTCAAAGGCCTCGAGACTGGGCACTTCAACCCAAGTCAAGTTGTCAATATCAACAGTCTCAACATAGGCACGAATCATCCAGCCATAGATGGCATCTCCACCAACGTTGGCGAGGTCGGACCAAGTCGAACCATCGAAGCTGCACCAGCGGTTATTTGCGTTACCTTCATCAGCGCTATCGTATTCGCAGACGGCAGCTGGATAGCTGTCTGAAGAATAGAAGACCAGCCAGAGGTTCTGTGAAGGATCGATTATAACGGGATCAGCCAAAGTAACGATATGGAAGTCATTGCCGGCTGCAACCTCAAATTCTTCAGCGTAGAGAACATTCTCAGGTGCGGTTTCACCGTCACACACATAGACCGTGATAGGCTCAGCATAACTAGCGGCCTCGTACACGGCAATCTTGGACAGTACATTTTCAGTAAACGTACCTGCTGGGAACATGGTGGCCCAGTACATGGAGCCACTTGCGCCAAAGCTGGTAAAGTAATTTCCATTGTCATAATAATACCATCCGTCTCTGAGTTGTTCGCCTCTTGTGCCGTTGGGTCGTGCGTTGGGGGCGGCAGAAACTTGTTGGTTGGCGTTGTAGTCAGCCGAGCTAAGATTGATAATGTCAGTCAACTTAACGGTTTTGGTAGTGTTACGGGTAGTAGGCAGGACTGCATATCTCAAGTCGTAGGTGGTTTCTACACCTTCCCAGCTGAGATGGGCCGTGTAGGCGGTGATTTCGTCAGCGTACAGGTTAAGGGGAGTGTGGCACAACGGTTCGGTGGTAAAGCTGACAGGAGTAGACCAGTCGCTATAAACATCCGTGCCGCAGACGGTGCGAACTCTCACCGTGTATGCGGTTTCAGGTTCAAGACCCTGCAAGGTGAAAGGAATTGCGCTTGCATTCCAAGTGGTGGTGTATTCACCAACGACTTCCACTTCCCAAGCGGTGCCATCGCTGGTCCAGCTCAGTTCGGCAGTGCGGGCAGTCACGTTGCTCACGGCAAGGTTGGTGGGCCACATGCAAGCGGGTTCTTCGCCGGGTTCATAGTCGAAGGTAGTCTTGGGCAGGAAGTTCTGCTGGGTGATGCTGGTGCCATAGCCTCCCATGGAAGCACCCGTGGCAGAAACGCCGTACCAAGAACAGCTTGAATAAGTACCAGTAACCGTTTGGAGGAAACCAATCATCAGGTTGCCGCCCATATAGCTATAAGGAGTATCAAACTCAACCACCATTTGGTTGCCGCTGATGCTGAGGGAAGCAGCATTCATGACCTTCGTCATGGTAGTGTAGTCGGCAAGTTCGGAAACGGTGGTTTCGCTTGTTTCAGTGATGTAAACCTCAAACTGGGCATTGCCCCAGTTCTTATCAGCAGCAGCATAGAACGTCATCTTGTTGATGGTGCCCCAGGCCATGTCTGCCAAGTTTTCGGCAGGAATGATGAACTGGCTCTTGGTGATTGCGTCAACATAATAACCATAAATCGGCACATAACCATTGGTTGTGGTGCCGTCGTTCACGGTGAGTTGGTAAGCATTGGTGGGTTTGAAGGTCACCTCGTTGCTCCAATCACTCTGTTCGCTGCCGCAGTTGGCGCGTACCTTAGCGGTGTAGGTCGTTTCGGGGGTAAGTCCAGTGAGCGTGTAAGGATTGGTAGTAGCAGGAATGAGATTGGTCTCGTCGCCATTGAGGCAAATCTGCCAAGCATCGGCATCGGAGGTCCAGCTCAATGTAGCTACGGTGCCATCACCAGGAGTGAGGGCAAAGTTCAAGCCGGTGGGCTTGGGGCAAGTAGCAGGAGGCAAAATGCTTACAGCATCGATACCAAGGCCATAACCATAGTTATCGGTGTACTCGAAAGCAATTTGGTAAGTGCTGCTCGGGTTGGGCAGGGCAATCCCTTCTTCAGTGGTCCAGGACCCATAGGCATTGGTGTATTCCTGTAGCATAGTCCATGCCTCACTAGAAGAAGTGCGGTAGTAAACCCTTAATTCGTCAATGTCGCCAGCCCACGAACGTTGGACGTGCATGAAGCTCAATTCGGCTGAAGCAACCGTTGAAAGGTCGATTTCAGGGGTAATCAGTTTGGTGACGTTGCCAGTTGTGCCATGCTTAATCAGGGCATTGTAGGAACCGTGGCCGGCACCAGTGGAAGTGGAGTAGTCTCCTACTCCAACTGACCAGCTACCAGATCCATCTGTAGTCCAGCCAGCAGGCATAGAGCCGCCTTCAAAATCTTCGCTGAAAAGCGAAGTCTGTGCATTCGCTGCCCACGGCACCAATAGGGCCAATAGCAGCATCATTAGTAGTGATTTTTTACACATAATGATTTGAATTTAGTTAATAATTGAGTTAATTGTGTGTTTAATCTTGGTGATTTTGATGAATTTTCAATTTGTCTGGTTGTTTTCTTTCTGTTCTTTAATTGTTGTTTTGTTGGTTAGTATTAAGGGTTAAACTTAAAGATTTTAGCATGACTTTTTGTTTTGACCAAGGTGCATAATACACCTATTGCAAGCCGCAAAGATAGTGTTTTTTTTTATATGGAGAAGAATAATGTAAAAAAAATGGATTTTTGTGCATTGCAGTGACGGGAAAACGCCTACCGGACGCTTATTTTTTTGCGTTGCTTTGCGACGTGGCGTTTTGCGCGTCTCCCTTAAAGGGACAAGAGAGATTTAAATAAAATTATCCGTTCAATGCCTCAGCGCCGCCGACGATGTCGATCAGTTCGTTGGTGATGACGTTTTGGCGGGCCTTGTTGTATTGGATCTTCAGCTCCTGCGAGAGCTGGTCGGCGTTGTCGCTGGCGATGTGCATGGCCGTCATGCGGGCGCCGTGCTCGGCAGTCAAGGTGTCGAGCATGATGGAGTAGAAATTGGTACGCACCACCTTGGGAATCAGTTGGTTGACAAAGGTCTCCTTGTCGGGCTCCACAAGGTAGTCGAAGCTTGGACCTTCGCCTGCGGCTTCGGCCTTCAGGGGCAACACTATCTCGCGCGTGGGTACCTGTACGCCGGCGTTCTTGAAGTGGTTGAAAATCAGCTCTACACGATCGACCTTATGGCTGAGAAACAACTCTACCATCATATCGCTGATTTCCATGGCCAGTTCGTATGACATGCTCTCGGCCAAAGGCGCATAGGTCTTCTCCACCTTTATCCCGAACTTTTTGGCATAGTCGTTTATTTTCTTGCCGACGAGGAAGACCATAACATTCTCTGCGCCAAAGCTCTTGATGCATTCTTCATACACTAGCTTGAAGAGCTTGCAGACGCTGGAATTATATACGCCACACAGCCCACTACTCGACGAGAAAGCCATCAGCGCGACCTTCTTCACCTCACGCTTTTCGGCCAGTGGGATGTTGACTTCGCCCTCAAGCGAGCCGAGGTAGTTGGAGAGAGCTTCGCTGAGTTTATTCTTGTAAGGCAAAAACCGTGTCGTGATGCCTTCGGTCTTTTTCAGCTTGGCTGCCGATACCATCTTCATCGCACTCGTGATTTTCTGTGTGGAAGCGACGGAGGTGATGCGGGCTCGGATTTCTTTTAGTGATGCCATGTTCTTTCAGTATTAACCATTGTCCTTGCCCTTAACCCTCATTGCGGGCTTGACCCGCAATCTCCCAAGCGAAAGGGAGTCGTCTCCGTGCTTGGGAGATGGCGGATGTTCCTCCGCCATGAGGGTAAAGGGTTAAGGTCGTGTTGCATGGTTTAGTGTCTTATCCATTAAAGTGTTCACTTAAATTCAAAGCTTCCTCTTTCAAGACTGCCTTGATGTCGTCGTCGATCTTGCCAGCTTTCAGCTGCTCCATCACGTCCTTGTGTTTCACCTCCATGAGGTCGAGGAACTGTTTCTCAAATTCCTGCACCTTGTTCTCAGGCACTTTGCTGAGTAGTCCGTTGGTGCCACAGAAAATGATGGTCACTTGTTTCTCGACGGGCATAGGCGTGTATTGCGGCTGTTTCAGCAGCTCCACGTTCTTGCGGCCCTTGTCCAAGATGGCTAAAGTAGCGGCATCGAGTTCGGCGCCGAACTTCGAGAAGGCCTCCATCTCACGGAACTGGGCTTGGTCGAGTTTCAATGTACCAGCCACCTTCTTCATGGACTTAATCTGGGCATTACCGCCTACACGCGACACCGAAATGCCGACGTTGATGGCAGGACGGATGCCTGCGTTGAACAGGCTGGTTTCCAGGAAAATCTGTCCGTCGGTGATGGAAATCACGTTGGTGGGGATGTAAGCCGACACGTCGCCCGCTTGCGTCTCGATGATGGGCAGTGCGGTGATGCTGCCGCCACCTTTCACGATGTCTTTGATGCTGTCGGGCAGGTCGTTCATTTGGCGCGCCACGTCGTCGTTCTTGATAATCTTGGCGGCACGCTCCAATAGACGGCTATGGAGGTAGAAGATATCGCCAGGGTAAGCCTCACGTCCTGGGGGGCGGCGCAGGATCAGTGACACCTCACGATAGGCCACAGCCTGCTTCGAGAGGTCGTCGTATATGACGAGGGCGTGACGGCCCGTGTCGCGGAAATATTCGGCGATGGCGACGCCAGCGTAAGGGGCGTAAAACTGCATGGCGGCAGGGTCGGAGGCGGTGGCGCTGACTACGATGGTGTAGTCCATGGCACCATACTTCTCCAAGGTTTTTACAAGGTTGGCTACGGTGCTACCTTTCTGTCCCACAGCGACATATATGCAGTAGATGGGGTCGCCGTTCTTGAAGTTCTCTTTCTGGTTGATGATGGTGTCGATGGCGATGGCGGTTTTACCCGTCTGGCGGTCGCCAATGATGAGCTCACGCTGGCCGCGGCCGATGGGAATCATGGCGTCGATGGCCTTGAGGCCGGTTTGCAGTGGCTGGTTGACAGGTTGGCGGAAGATGACACCTGGGGCCTTGCGTTCCAAGGGCATTTCGTAAGTCTTGCCTTGTACGGGACCTTTGCCGTCGATGGGGATACCGAGGCCGTTTACGACGCGGCCCAAAAGGCCTTCGCCGGCCATGACGGAGGCGATGCGCTGGGTGCGCTTCACCGTCTCGCCTTCCTTGATACTCTCGGTGGGGCCGAGAAGCACCACGCCAACGTTGTCTTCTTCAAGGTTGAGCACCACACCCATGGTGCCGTTTTCGAACTCGACGAGCTCGTTCGACTGCACCTTGTCGAGGCCGTAGACGTGCGCCACGCCGTCGCTCACTTGCAGCACCTTGCCAATCTCCTCGAACTGGACCTTGTTGCTCATGTTCTGGAGTTGCATCTGCAGGATGCTCGATATTTCACTTGGTTTGATGTTTGACATATATGTTGTTGTTTATTTATTGTCTATATTTTTGGCTTTCAGCTTTCAGCAATCAGCTTTCAGCTTGGTGTCACTGGCTGATGGCTGACTGTTGATGGCTGATAGCTTATTGCTTCAACTTATTCTTCAGCGCATTCAGCTGCCCCGCCACGCTGGCATCCATCCTCGTGTTTTCGATGTCGAGGATGAAGCCGCCGATGAGGCTTGGGTCTATCTTGACGTCTATCTCGGCATCAGCGTCGAAGGTCTGCTTGACGAAGGCCTTGATCTTGTCGTAAGTCTCCTCCGACAAGGTGGTGGCCGTAGTCACCTGTGTGCTCATGATGCCGTGCTTTGAGCGATACATCTCCATGTATTTCATTGCGATGAGGAACATTTTGTCTTCGCGTTTCTGTTCAGTCACATAGGCGATAAACTGCTTCAACGCATTGTGCATGGGTTCTCCAACGGCCATCTCCAGCAGTTTCACCTTTTCCTTGGGTTGCACGATGGGGTCAGCCAGCACCTCGTTGAACTGGGTGATGGCCAAGAGGTAGTTGTGGGCAAAACGCGTCAAGCCGTCATAAACGGCATCCTCGCAACCCTGCTCTTGAGCCAGTTGGAACAGCGCCCGCGCGTATCTCACTGATATCTTTCCGTTATCCATGGTTTATGCCTCAATGCGGGGTTGGTTATTTTTGAGCAACTGCTCGATGTAGGCATTCTGCGATGGTTTATCACTCAGCTCGCGTTGCAGCAGTTTCTCGGCGATATCAACCGAGAGAGCGATGACCTCGTTCTTGATTTGTGCCATGGCCTCGGCTTGTTCCTTCTCAATCTTCAAGCGGGCATCGGCCACAATCTTCTCGGCTTCCTGTCGGGCCTGCGTCTTGGCTTCTTCGATGAGCTGGGTCTTCAAGTCTTGGCTCTCTTTCATGATCTTGATTTGCTCGGCCTGTGCTGCTGCCATGGTCTCCTGCCGTTTCTGTTCGATTCCGGCGAGGGCATTGTTAGCCTCTTCGGCGGCCAGTAGCGATTCGGAGATGTGTGTATTGCGCTTTTCGACGGCACCCATAATCATTGGCCAGCCTGCTTTTGCCAAAATGACAAGCACGATGACGAAGGCGATGAGCATCCATATCACTAATCCACTTTCGGGAAGAAATAGATCCATGTGTTATTTTGTTTAATTGTTGAATCGTTGGTTGTTAAATCGTTGCTTTTGACGCGGGACTTCGGGACTTCGGGACTCCGGGACTCCGAGTCGATTCACGTCTCGCAGTCTCGTAGTCTCGCAGTCCCGTGTCATATAGTCCTGCATCGCGTCATGGGACTGTGCCCCAGACTTTAGCCGAGCGAAGCCAGCAGACAGACGACGATGGCGAACAGCGTTGCACCTTCGACGAGAGCACCGGCAATGATCATGCCCGAGCGGATGCCATCGGCAGCTTCAGGTTGGCGGGCCATGGCTTCCATGGCCGACTGGCCGATTTTGCCGATGCCGAGAGCGGCACCAATCACTGCGATAGCGGCTGCGATAGCGGCCAAACCTGGTACGTACGATACGGCGTCAAGGATGATTGATAATAACATGGTGTTTAAATTTAGTTGTTGAATTGTTGGTTGTTTATTAACTACGTTGAATCTTCAATTTGCTGATTTGTTTATTGTCGTTTGTAGAGACGTGGCGCGCCGCGTCTCTACAGGGTTTTTATTCATGTTTAGGTTCTTCTTGTGCCATGCCGATGAAGATCGACGAAAGCATAGTGAATACATAGGCTTGAATGTAGGCCACTAACAGTTCCAGGGCGGTCATGAAGATGGTCATGAAGATGGAAACGACGCTCATCACGCCGCCCATGCCAGCGCCATACATTCCGCCGATGATGAAGATCAGTGCCATGAGCACCATGATGACGATGTGGCCAGCGAGGATGTTGGCGAACAAACGCACCATCAAGGCAAAGGGTTTGGTGATGGTAGAGATAATCTCGATGATGGGCATCAGCGGGAATGCCTTCAGGAAGACGGGCACGTCGGGCCATAGGATGTCTTTCCAGTAGTGGCGGTTGCCGAAGATGTTCACGAAGAAATAGGTCAGGAGGGCTAGCACGATGGTGATACTGAGGTTGCCCGTCACGTTGGCACCGAAGGGGAAGAAGGGGATGAGGCCAAATAGGTTGGCGAAGAAGATGAAGAAGAATACCGTCAATAGATAAGGTGCGAATTTGTTCACTTTCTCCTTTCGGATGTTGGGTCGGATGATGCCGTCGAGGACGGTGTAGGTGAGCCATTCCACCAGACCTTGGTATTTGGTGGGTTGGGCCATGGGGTTTTTCTTGTATTTGCGTGCTGCGGGTAGGAAGAAAGCTAAGAGGAAGATGCACACGATGAAGATGCCGAAAGCATTTTTGGTGAACGAGATGTCGAAGGGCCTCGAGAGGTTACCGTCGGCTTTCACTTCCACCAGCTTGCCTGGGTATTTTTCGGCACTGATGGGGGCGATGTAGAAATTGGCCCCCTTGTGGTTAAAGGTCTCGCCTTCCTTCAGCTCGCAGACATGTTTCGACGAGAAGCAATGCCAGCTGCCGCCGTCCTTACACTTTACAATGACAGGCAGCCATACACACACAGGTTCTCCCTTGATTTCAGTGATGTGGAAGCAATAGGAGTCGCCCGTATGCCCGAAGATGAACGACTTGACGTCCAGTTTCTCCGCCTTCTCTTCAGTTGGGACTTGGCTCTCTTCGGCTTTGGCAATGGGAATCGAGTCTTGAGCTCGGCCCCCAAAGGGGGTCAGCAGCATGGCTGAGAAGACGAGGAAAAGAGCGATATGACGGAAAACATTTTTCATGCTTTACTTTCTTTGTTCTTATGTTTGACGTAATGATTGTAGACGCATGTCTCAGCTACCAATGCAACTAAGTATGCTGCAGCCGTGACGATGACAAAAGCCTTGCTGTTTTCCTTGACAAAAATGATATATAATACCATGGCTGCCACAGTGAGCAGTATTTTGATGCCCTTGTAGACCAGAAGCCAGGTGAGCTTGTCGGGATGCTCATCTACATTCTTTTTCATTAGGTGGCAATAGAAAGCCCCCAAAATCATGAAGAGGTTGGGGCCCATGATCATCCACTTGTTCCACCACGGCTTGTCGGCGAAGGAGCAGAGCAGGATGCCATCCAAGACAATGCAAATCAGCAGGAAAACAGCCAGATATATGGTCAATGCGTTTTTTTTCATAGCTCTACGCAAATGGTCAAATGGTTGTCGTGGTTTTCGGTGAAGCCTCCTTTGATGACGAACTCCTGTCGCTCGCCTTTAGCATCGGTGAGGTGGACCTTGCCGGCCTCAAGGATGGCTACGATGGCAGCATGATGCTCCAACAGGGTGAAAGGCCCTAATTGGCTTGGCACCGTGACGGAGCTGGCTTCGCCTTCAAACAGGGTATCGCTCGGTGAAATGATTTCGACTTTCATGACACCTTAATTAATTATTCGCATTTTTCAGCAGTTCCTCGCCTTTGGCGATGGCATCGTCGATGGTACCCACCAAGTTGAAGGCTGCTTCAGGATATTGGTCGACTTCGCCATCCATGATCATGTTGAAGCCGCGGATGGTCTCTTCGATTGGCACCATTACGCCCTTGAGGCCGGTGAACTGCTCGGCCACATGGAAGGGCTGCGACAGGAAGCGCTGCACACGACGGGCGCGGTGGACGACGATCTTATCCTCCTCCGAGAGTTCCTCCATACCGAGGATGGCGATGATGTCCTGCAGCTCCTTGTTGCGTTGCAGCAACTGGATGACACGCTGGGCGGTGTTATAGTGTTTCTCGCCGATGATGTTGGGGTCGAGAATGCGCGAGGTGGAGTCGAGCGGGTCAACAGCAGGGTAGATGCCCAACTCGGCAATCTTACGACTCAACACTGTGGTGGCGTCCAAGTGTGAGAAAGTGGTAGCAGGGGCAGGGTCGGTCAAGTCGTCGGCAGGAACATAGATGGCTTGTACGGAGGTGATAGACCCATTCTTAGTTGAGGTAATACGCTCCTGCATCTGCCCCATTTCCGTAGCCAAAGTGGGCTGATAGCCCACAGCCGAAGGCATACGACCGAGCAGGGCCGACACCTCAGAACCTGCTTGCGTGAAACGGAAGATGTTGTCGATGAAGAGCAGGATGTCGCTCACACCATCGCCTTGGTTGTCGCGGAACGACTCAGCCACGGTCAAGCCCGACAAAGCCACGCTAACA
>JAEEGI010009061.1_pt1 | contig 21868 bp, 13 predicted proteins | sample 8958751 | NCBI WGS metagenome assembly JAEEGI01 (sample SAMN16246545, study PRJNA631951) | gut metagenome | biome: gut microbiome; feature: rumen; material: KS-attached | host: Bos | place: Iran: Karaj | collected 2018-10 | reverse complement strand
TCGTCGAAAAAGGAGCTCGACCATTTCGGCTACAATCCCGAATAAAAAAGCACTATCGCAGGTCAACGCCCCCCCCACTTGAAGCGCGCTCGTGGGCCATGGCTCAGATGCCTTGAAATGCCCCAATGGCAATGCCCGCGACACGGAAAGAAAAAGGATAGGACAAGGCATTCGCTTTTTTTTTCGAAAAAAAACGTAAAAAGTGTGGTGGTCTCAATTTTTTTTATTAATTTTGTATTTCCAATTGTTTAAAGCAGGAAAAAGAAACTATGAACGACTTCAGAAAATATGCTACGCAGCACCTGGGAATGAATGGTCTGGTGCTCGACGATGTGATGAAGGCTCAGGCCCAGTATCTCAACCCCTACATCCTGGAGGAGCGCCAGTTGAACGTGACGCAGATGGATGTGTTCAGCCGCTTGATGATGGACCGCATCATCTTCCTCGGCACGCAGATTGACGACTACACTGCCAACACGCTGCAGGCCCAGCTGCTCTATCTGGACAGCGCCGACCCCGGCAAGGACATCAGCATCTACATCAACTCGCCCGGCGGCAGCGTCTATGCCGGACTGGGCATCTACGACACCATGCAGTTCATCCAGAGCGACGTGGCCACCATCTGCACCGGCATGGCCGCCTCGATGGCCGCCGTGCTGCTCGTGGCCGGACAGGAGGGCAAGCGCTCGGCGCTCACCCACAGCCGCGTGATGATACACCAGCCCTTGGGCGGCGTGCAGGGCCAGGCCAGCGACATCGAGATTGAGGCCCGCGAGATTCAGAAGCTGAAGAAGGAACTCTACACCATCATCGCCCAGCACTCGCACACCGACTACGACAAGGTGTGGGCCGACAGCGACCGCAACTACTGGATGACAGCCGAGGAGGCCAAGGAGTATGGCATGATCGACCAGGTGCTGGTGAAGAAGTGAAAAGTGATAACTGAAAGAAGTGAAGAAGACATGTAATTTCTGCGGGCGCAGCGAGCGCGAGGTGGGGCTGCTCATCACGGGCGTCAACGGCTTCATCTGTGAGGATTGTGCCCAACAGGCTTATCGCATCGTCGTTGAGAATGGCTATGGCGAGAAGCAGACAAAGGGTGACAGCAAAAAGTTCTCCGTGCAGCGCATACCCAAGCCAAAGGAAATCAAAGACCATCTGGACCAGTATGTCATTGGGCAGGACGATGCCAAGCGCGTGCTCAGCGTGGCCGTCTACAACCACTACAAGCGTCTGCAACAGCCCAAGGACGACAAGGACGGCGTGGAGATAGAGAAGAGCAACATCATCATGGTGGGCCCCACGGGCACGGGCAAGACGCTCCTGGCGCGCACCATCGCCAAGTTGCTCGACGTGCCCTTCACCATCGTCGACGCCACCGTGTTCACCGAGGCCGGCTATGTGGGCGAGGATGTGGAGAGCATCCTGACCCGACTGCTGCAGGTGGCCGACTATCAGGTGGAGCCCACCGAGCGGGGCATCGTGTTCATCGACGAGATTGACAAGATTGCCCGCAAGCAGGACAACCCCAGCATCACCCGCGACGTGAGCGGCGAGGGCGTGCAGCAGGGACTGCTGAAACTGCTCGAGGGCACCAGCGTGAACGTGCCACCCAAGGGGGGGCGCAAGCATCCCGACCAGGAGTATATAGCCGTCGACACCCGCAACATCCTCTTCATCTGCGGTGGCGCTTTCGACGGCATCGAGCGCAAGATAGCACAGCGCCTGAACACCCACACCGTGGGCTACAACTCGGTGCAGAACGTGCGAAAGATTGACAAGGACGACCTGATGAAGTATGTGCAGCCACAGGACCTGAAATCGTTTGGACTGATACCCGAAATCATTGGCCGTCTGCCCATCCTCACCCATCTGAACCAGCTCGACCGCCCCGCCCTGCGTCGCATCCTGGTGGAGCCGAAGAACTCTATTGTGAAGCAATATATAAAGTTGTTCGCGATGGACGGCATCACCCTCACTTTCGCCGACGACGCCCTGGAGGCCATCGTCGACAAGGCGGTGGAGTACAAGCTGGGTGCGCGCGGCCTGCGCAGCATCGTGGAGAGCGTGATGATGGATGCCATGTTCGACCTGCCATCGAGGAGAATCAAGAAATTTGAAGTGACGAAAGAGTATGTCAACGAACAGCTCGGCACGTCGCATCTGGAATAACACAAGCAAGCCTATGACCAAGAAAACTAACCTTACGCAAGCACTGAAGAAGTACTTCGGCTTCGACACCTTTAAGGGCGACCAGGAGGCCATCATCAACAACGTGCTGGAAGGCAACGACACCTTTGTGCTGATGCCCACCGGCGGAGGCAAGTCGCTGTGCTATCAGTTGCCGTCGCTGCTGATGGACGGCGTGGCCATCGTCATCTCGCCCCTCATCGCGCTGATGAAGAACCAGGTGGACTTCATCTCGCACCTGAGCGAGCACGAGGGCACGGCCCACTTCCTCAACTCGTCGCTCACCAAGACGGCCATCGACCAGGTGAAGACCGACATCCGCAGCGGGCGCACCAAGCTGCTCTATGTGGCGCCGGAGAGCCTGACGAAAGAGGACAACGTGGAGTTCCTGCGCACGGTGAAAGTGTCGTTCTATGCCATCGACGAGGCGCACTGCATCTCGGAGTGGGGCCACGACTTCCGCCCCGAGTACCGCCGCATCAGGCCCATCATCAACGAGATTGGCGCGGCATCCGTGATTGCGCTCACCGCCACCGCCACCGACAAGGTGCGCACCGACATCAAGAAGAACCTGGGCATCGTCGACGCCAAGGAGTTCAAGTCGTCGTTCAACCGCCCCAACCTCTACTACGAGGTGCGGCAGAAGACCAAGGACATCGACAAGGATATCGTGCGATTCATCAAGCAGCACCCCGGCAAGAGCGGCATCATCTACTGTCTCTCGCGCAAGAAGGTGGAAGACCTGGCCGAGGTGCTGCGCGCCAACGACATCAAGGCGCAGTGCTACCACGCCGGGCTGGACACCGCCACACGCACACAGACGCAGGACGACTTCCTGATGGAGAAAATCGACGTCATCGTGGCCACCATCGCCTTCGGCATGGGCATCGACAAGCCCGACGTGCGCTTCGTCATCCACTACGACATCCCCAAGAGCTTAGAGGGATACTACCAGGAGACGGGGCGCGCCGGGCGCGATGGCGGCGAGGGCATGTGCATCGCCTTCTACAGCTACAAGGACTTGCAGAAGCTCGACAAGTTTATGGAGGGCAAACCCGTGGCCGAGCAGGACATCGGGCGGCAGCTGCTGCAGGAGACGGCGGCCTATGCCGAGACCAGCGTGTGCCGAAGGAAGATGCTGCTGCATTACTTTGGCGAGGAGTACAAGGAGGACAACTGCCACAACTGCGACAACTGCTTGCACCCAGGCACGAAGATTGAAGCATCCAACCAGCTGGTCATCGCCCTCGAGGCCATCCTGGCCATCAAGGAGAACTTCCGCTCCGACTATGTCATCGACTTCATTACCGGCCGCGAGACCGACGAGATAGTGGCCCACCACCACGATGAGCTGGAGGAGTTTGGCTCGGGCGAGGACGAGAACCCAAAGATATGGAACCCCATCATCCGCCAGGCGCTCATCATGGGCTATCTGAAGAAGGAGGTGGAGAACTACGGTCTGCTGAAGGTGACCGCCGCCGGCAAGAAGTTCATCAAGAACCCGCGCTCGTTTATGGTGGTGGAAGACCATGAGTTCAACGAAGACGACGATGCGCTCTCGGGCGAGGGGGGCACCAGCGCCCTCGACCCCACGCTCTCGGCCATGCTCCACGACCTGCGGCGCAAGTGGTCGCGCAAGCTCGACCGACCGCCATACGTCATCTTCCAGGATGTGTCGATAGAGCAGATGGCGACATACTACCCCGTGACGCTCGAGGAGCTGAAGAACATACAGGGCGTGGGCGACGGCAAGACCCGACAGCCATACGCCAAGGAGTTCGTGGCGCTCATCAAGCGATTCTGCGAGGAGAACGACATAGAGCGGCAGACCGACCTGCGCGTGCGCACCAAGGCCAAGGACTCGATGCGCAAGCTGAAGATATTGCAGAACATCGACCGGCGCATCGCCCTCGACGACATCGCCAACGCACTGGGCATCGACTTCGACGAGCTGCTCGACGAGCTGGAGGGCATCGTGCTCTACAGCGGCAACAAAATCAACATCGACTACTTCCTCGACGAAATCATGGACCCCGACGACGTGGCCGACATCTGCGACTTCTTCCGCGAACAGGAGAAGGATGACCTGGAGGCGGCCTACAGGGAGTTCGGGCAGGACATCCCAGAGGAAGACATCCGCCTGGTGCGCATCAAGTTCATCAGCGACATGGCCAACTGAGGACAGCCTGTTTGTTCACCGAATAATAATTCAAAAGCAATATGAAACCAACAGCCATTATGCTGCTGCACTGCCCTGACCAGCAGGGCATCATCTCGGAAATCACCAAGTTCATCACTGACAACCAAGGGAACATCGTCTATCTCGACCAGTATGTGGACCGCCAGGACGGCATGTTCTTCATGCGCATACAATGGGAACTCGACGGGTTCCTCATCCCACGCGAGAAAATCAGCGAGTATATCGACACGCTCTACGTCAGGCGCTACCAGATGGAGTTCAGTCTCTACTTCAGCGACCAACGGCCACGCATGGCCATCTTCGTGAGCAAGATGAGCCACTGCCTCTACGACCTGCTGGCACGTTGGAAGGCTGGAGAGTACGACGTGGACATCCCTTGCATCGTGAGCAACCACGAAGACCTGCGCTACGTGGCCGAGCAATTCAACATCCCCTTCCACGTGTGGGCCGTCAACAAAGACCACTCGAACAAGGCCGAGGTGGAGCAGGCCGAGATGGATCTGTTGCGCCGCGAGCGCGTCACCTTCATCGTGCTGGCACGCTACATGCAAATCATCAGCGACGACATGATAGCGGCCTATCCCCACCACATCATCAACATCCACCACTCGTTCCTGCCAGCCTTCATCGGAGCCAAGCCCTATCACCAAGCCTACGAGCGAGGGGTGAAGATCATTGGGGCCACCAGCCACTACGTCACAGCCGAACTCGATGCCGGGCCCATCATCGAGCAGGACGTGGCACGCATCACCCACAAGGACTCGCCTGAAAGCCTCGTGCTGAAGGGGAAAGACTTGGAGAAGATTGTGCTCTCGAGGGCCGTGACAAAGCATATCGAAAGAAAAATCCTTACCTACAAGAACAAAACCATCATTTTCAGCTGATGCCCCAACGCACGGCGGGAGGGTTAAATCGTATTAATTTACAGACGAAAAAGAAGGTTTTTGCGTGCAAAGTGCGAAAAATGTCGTACCTTTGCACGCAATATATATAATAAGGTGTATTTTTATGGCTTCATTTATTGCTGACAAAATCGTGATGGACGGCCTGACATTCGACGACGTCCTGCTCATTCCCGCCTACTCGGAGGTGTTGCCGAAGACGGTGGAACTGCGAACACACTTCTCAAGGAACATCGAGTTGAACGTACCATTCGTGACGGCTGCCATGGACACCGTCACCGAGAGCCAGATGGCCATCGCCATCGCTCGCGAGGGGGGCATAGGAGTGATTCATAAGAACATGAGCATCGACGACCAAGCACGGCAGGTGGCCATCGTGAAGCGTGCCGAGAACGGCATGATCTACGACCCCGTCACCATTCCTCGGGGGAGTACTGTGGCACAGGCTCTCGACATCATGGCAGAGTATCACATCGGAGGCATACCCGTGGTCGACGACGAGAGGCACTTGGTGGGTATTGTCACCAATCGCGACCTGCGCTTTGAACGACGCCTGGACCGCCCCGTGGAGGAAATCATGACGAAGGAGAACCTGGTGACCACTCATCAGCAGACCAACCTGGCGGATGCCGCACAGATACTGCAACAGAACAAGATTGAAAAGCTGCCCGTGGTGGACAAGGACAACCGCCTCGTGGGGCTTATCACCTATAAGGACATCACCAAGGCGAAGGACAAGCCCATGGCCTGCAAGGATGAGAAAGGACGGTTGCGCGTGGCTGCCGGCGTGGGCGTCACCAGCGACACGCTCGACCGCATGCAGGCACTGGTGAACGCCGGGGCCGATGCTATCGTCATCGACACCGCCCACGGTCATTCGAAGGGTGTCGTCGACAAGCTGCGCGAAGCCAAGGCTTCGTTCACCGGCATCGACATCGTGGTGGGCAACATCGCCACGGGCGAGGCAGCACGGCTGCTGGTGGAGAACGGTGCCGACGCCGTGAAGGTGGGCATAGGGCCGGGCAGCATCTGCACCACACGTGTGGTGGCTGGCGTGGGCGTGCCACAGCTCAGTGCCGTGTACGATGTCTATCATGCCCTGAAAGACACTGGCGTCCCCCTCATTGCCGATGGCGGACTGCGCTACAGCGGCGATGTGGTGAAGGCGCTCGCTGCGGGCGGCTCCAGCGTGATGATTGGCTCGCTCGTGGCAGGAACGGAGGAAAGTCCCGGCGACACCATCATCTACAACGGACGAAAGTTCAAGAGCTATCGTGGCATGGGCTCGCTCGAAGCCATGGAGCACGGCTCGAAAGACCGCTATTTCCAGTCGGACACGAAAGACACGAAGAAACTGGTGCCCGAGGGAATAGCAGGGCGCGTGCCCTACAAGGGAACGGTGCAGGAGGTCATCTACCAGCTTACGGGCGGTCTGCGCTCGGGCATGGGCTACTGCGGCGCCAAGGACATCCATGCGCTGCACCAGGCCAAGTTCACGCGCATCACCAGTGCAGGAGTCATGGAGAGCCATCCGCACGACATCACCATCACCAGCGAGGCACCCAACTACTCGCGTCCCAACGATTAAATCACTTTTTGCAATCATGAAAAAGATATTCCTGGCAGCACTCTTCGCTGCTGTTCCCTATGCTGCGATATTATCGCAGCCCCAAGCCAACGACCCTGTCATCATGGTGGTGAACGGGCAGCCCGTCTTGCGCTCGGAGTTTGAGTATTCCTACAACAAGAACAACTCGGAGGGAGTCATCGACAAGAAATCGATTGATGAATACGTCGACCTCTTCATCAACTACAAGCTGAAGGTGTGTGCCGCCCTCGACGCGCACTACGACACGCTCAGCTCGTATAAGAAGGAGTTTGCACAGTATCGCGACCAGCAGGTGCTGCCCATGCTCGTCACCGATGCCGACATGGAGGCCGAGGCCCACAAGATTTACGATGAGACCGTGGAGCGCATCGGTCCCGACGGACTCGTCAAGACGGCGCACATCCTGATTCGTGCCGACCAGCAGGCTCCGCAGGAGGAGTGGGACAAGGCCAAGGTGCGCATCGACTCTATCTACAAGGCACTGAAGGACGGTGCCGACTTTGCCGACCTGGCCAAGCGCGTATCGCAAGACCCCGGCTCGGCACGCCAAGGCGGCGAGCTGCCCTTCGTGCAGCACGGCCAGCTTGTGAAGGAGTATGAGGATGCTGCCTTCGCACTGCAGCCCGGCGAGATGTCAGAGGTGGTGAAGTCGTCGTTTGGCTATCACATCATCCTGATGAAGGAGCGCAAGATGCTCGAACCCTTCGAGGAGCATCACGATGCCATCCTGAAGTTCATGGAGCAGCGCAACCTGCGCGACCGCATTGCGCAGCAGAAGGTGGAGCAGATGGCGAAGGAGGCCAACACCACCAAGGAGCAACTGGTGGAGGCAAAGGCCGCAGAGCTGTCGAAGAGCGACATGGAGCTGCGCTATCTCATACAGGAATACCACGACGGGCTGTTGCTCTATGAAATCAGCAACAACCTGGTGTGGGACAAGGCCGCCAAGGACGAGGCGGGCTTGGCACAGTATTTCAAGAAGCACAAGAAGAACTACCAGTGGGACCAGCCTCGATTCAAGGGCATCGCCTACCATGTGAAGGATGCCGCCGACGTGCAGGCCGTGCGCAACTGCGTGAAGAAACTGCCCTTCAACCAATGGGCCGAGGCGCTGCGCACTACCTTCAATGGCGACTCTGTCATCCGCATCCGCGTGGAGAAAGGCATCTTCAAGCAGGGCGACAATGCGCTCATCGATAGCATCGTGTTCAAGAAAGACACCACCGTGCATCACCTGAAAGACTATCCCATCGATGCCCACTATGGAAAGATTCTGAAGAAAGGCCCAGAAGACTACACCGACGTGCGCGGACTCGTGGTGGCCGACTATCAGGAGATGCTTGAAAAGGAGTGGGTGGCACAGCTGCGCCGCAAGTACGCTTTCCAAGTGAACGACGATGTGCTGAAAACGGTCAATAACCACTGATGCGCCTAAAGACATCAAAGAAAGTGATGAACGTAACAAATATAGCGAAGCGAAACGTGTGGAAGGCAATAGCGTTGCCGCTCCTCTGCTCACTCTTTGCCAATGGCGTAGCCGCCCAGAATGATTCTCTGCGGAATATCGTCGACGAGGTGGTGTGGGTCGTGGGCGACGAGGCCATCTTGAAGAGCGACATTGAGGTGACGCGCATCCAGGCTGCCATGGAAGGCGTGCACTGGAGTGGCGACCCCGACTGCGCCGTGCCCGAACAGATAGCCGTGCAGAAATTGTTCCTGCATCAGGCCGTCATCGACAGCGTCGACAAGGATGTCACCGAGAACGACATCGCCTCGGAGGTGGAAGGACGCATCGACTACATGGTGGAGCAGATTGGCTCGATGGAGAAGCTGGAGGAGTATCGCAAGCAGAGCATGAGTCAGATACGCCAGTCGATGCACGACGATCTGCGCGACCAGCTGCTCATTCAGCGAATGAAGCAGAAACTGGTGCAGGACATCAGCGTGACACCTGCCGAGGTGCGCCGCTACTTCAAGGACATGCCCGATGACAGCATCCCTTACGTGCCAACGGTGGTGGAGGTGCAAATCATCACCCAGACACCACGCGTAAGTGCCGAGGAAATCAACCGAGTGAAGGACGAGCTGCGTGGGTATACGGAGCGCGTCAACAAGGGCGAGACATCCTTCTCCACCTTGGCGAAGCTCTACAGCGAAGACCCCGGTTCGCGCCGTTCGGGTGGCGAGATGGACTATGTGGGGCGTGGAGTGCTCGACCCGGCTTTTGCCGCCGTTGCCTTCAACCTCACCGACCCCACGAAGGTGTCGAAGATTGTGGAGTCGGAGTATGGCTTCCACATCATTCAGTTGGTGGACAAGCGCGGCGACAAAATCAAGGTGCGCCACATCCTGCGCAAGCCCGTCGTGGGCGACTCGGCCATCAATGCCTCGCTGGCCAGGCTCGACACCATTGCCAGCGGCATCAGGAATGCTGAGCCTCCCGTTCAGTTCAAGCAAGTGTTTCTCGACAAACCTTACACCTTTGAGGATGCTGTGGCGTTGTATTCCGACGACAAGGACACCCGCAACAACATGGGATTGATGGCCAACAAGGACGAGCGGGGACAGCTGAAGTCGTCGCGCTTCGAGATGCAGGAGCTGCCGACGGAGGTGGCCCGCGTGGCCGACACGCTGAGCATTGGACAGGTGTCGGCGCCCTTCCAGATGGTGAACGCACAGGGCAAGACCGTCTGCGCCGTGCTGAAACTGAAAAACCGCATACCCGGCCACAAGGCCAGCATCACCGAGGATTTCCAGGTGATGAAAGACCTAGTGCTCGAACGCCGGCGCACGGAATTCCTGCACGACTGGGTGGTGAAGAAGATTAAGAGCACCTACGTCAGGCTGAATGAACAGTATTGCGACTGCCAGTTTGAATACGAAGGATGGGTGAGGTGAGTGTGGAGTTAGGAGTTACGAGTGAGGAGTGAGGAGTTAGGAATTCGTAATTCGTAATTATTAGACATTCGTCATTCGGAATGAAGCGTAAGTAGTGGATAAGCGACTCTCTTATCATACATCAGGTTCAGGCAGAAGCATCGTTTCGATGCTTCTGTGTGTGCTTTGTATGCTCGTCGTCAGCTATGCCATGGCCCTGCCTGCACCTGGCGTCACGGCTCCTCCTAAGTCCAATCCCAAGCGGGTGTATCTCATCCATGCCGACGAGCTGCGCTACGACCGCTGGCGCAACAACGATGCGCAGGTGCTGCGAGGCAATGTGGAGTTCGAGCACGATGGTGCTCACCTCTACTGCGACAGCGCCAACTTCTTCGAGTCGAGCAACAGCTTTGAGGCCTGGGGGCATGTGCGTATGGTGCAGGGCGACACCCTCTCGCTCACCAGCGAGCAAGGCTACTACGATGGCAACCAGCAGATGCTGGAGGCACGCGAAAATGTGGTGCTGCGCCACCGCAAGACCATCCTCTACACCGACGAACTGTTCTACGACCGCATCTGGAGCCTGGGCTATTTTCAAGATGGCGGCAAACTCATCGATGGGGGCACCACGCTCACCAGCGATTGGGGCGAATATCACACCGACTCGAAGATGGCCATCTTCTACTACTCCGTCGACATGATCGACAAGCAGTTCCACCTCACCACCGACTCGCTTTATTACGACACGCAGGTGAAGCGGGCACATATTGTTGGCCCCAGCGACATCGTGTCAGGTCGCAGTCACATCTATTCCGAGCTGGGCTATTATAACACGGTGACCGAGGAGGCCGAGCTGCTCAACCGCTCGCGACTCGACAACCAGGGACGTACGCTCGTGGGCGACAGTCTGTGGCACAATGGGAAGACGGGCATCAGCGAAGCCTTCGTGAACGTGGTCTTCAACGACACGGTGAACAAGAGCATCCTGATGTGCGACTATGGCCACTATGAGGACAGCGTAGGCTATGCCATGTGCACCGACAAAGCATTGGCCATCGACTATTCGCAGCGCGACTCGCTCTTCGTGCATGGCGACACCATCAAGATGTTCTCGTACAACCTCGACACCGACTCCGTCTATCGCGTCCTACACGCGTATAATAAGGTTCGCGCGTACCGTAATGATATACAGGCCGTGTGTGACTCCCTTGTCTACTCCACGCTCGACTCCTGTCTGACAATGTACACCGACCCCATCACCTGGAACATGAACCAGCAGCTGGTGGGCGATGTGATACAGGTGTTCATGAAGGATTCGCTCATCGACTATGCCCACGTCATCGACAACGCTTTCTCCATCGAGGAGTTGCGCGAGGAGAAATGCTACAACCAAGTGTCGTCGAAAGAGATGTTCGCCTTCTTCACCGATGGGCGTATCCACGAGGCACAGGCCAAGGACAACGTGGTCACGGTGTATTATCCCGAGGACAAGGCCGACAGCAGCTACGTGGGACTGGTCTACATGGAGACCAGCCAGCTGCGTATGTTCATGGACAGCATTGGCAAGCTGAGTCGCATCTGGGCACCAAAGAGCGATGGCACCATGTACCCCATGTCGCAGATACCGCCCAAGAACCGCTTCCTTGATGGGTTTGCCTGGTACGACTACGTGAGGCCCGTTTCCAAGGACGATCTTTTCATTTGGCGCAGTAAGAAGAAAGATGATGAAGAAGCCGAGACCGTTCAGCCTTAAGCCGATTTATATCGACGAGCACCGCGAGCGTCTGGCCCAGGCCGAGCACCGAGTGGCTGGTGGCACGGGCGCGCAAGCGGGGACACCTCACCTGACGTTCAGCGCCGCAGGAACCCAACAGAAGGGTAGGGGAGCCTTCCCCGTCAGCACACCTATGCTCCTTTCCGTAGTGCTCATCCTCTTGGCCTCGCTGCTACTCATTATCTTCTCCTAATCACTCACCTCTTACCTCTCACCACCCACCTCTCACCCCTCACCCCTCATCTCTCACCACCCATGCCAGATATAATCCAACTCCTTCCCGACTCCGTAGCCAACCAAATAGCTGCTGGCGAGGTCATCCAGCGCCCCGCCTCAGTCATCAAAGAACTGGTTGAGAATGCCGTCGATGCTGGTGCCCACAACATTCAGGTGATGGTGGTCGATGCCGGTCGCACGTCGATACAGGTCATCGATGACGGCTGCGGTATGTCGGAGACGGATGCCCGTCTGGCCTTTGAGCGTCATGCCACCTCGAAGATACGCCAGGCCGACGACCTCTTCGCCCTTCACACCATGGGCTTCCGGGGCGAGGCCCTGCCGTCGATAGCTGCCGTGGCGCAGGTGGTGCTCACCACACGCATGGCCTCCGACGAGGTGGGTACTTGTCTCACCCTCCATGGGTCGCGAGTGGTCAGTCAGGAGCCGGTGGCCTGCCCCGTGGGCTGCAACTTCCGTGTAGACAACCTTTTCTTCAATGTGCCCGCACGGCGAAAGTTCCTGAAGACCAACGCCACCGAGCTGAACAATATCCTCACGGCTTTTGAGCGTATCGTACTGGTCTATCCCGACATTTCGTTCACGCTCTACAGCAATCAGCAGGAACTGCTCTCTCTGCGGGCGGGTTCGATGAAGCAGCGCATCGTCGATGTCTTTGGCAAGAAGCTCAGCCAGGAGCTGCTGCCGCTGCAGGTGGAGACACCGCTGTGCAGCATCAGCGGCTTCGTGGGCAAGCCTGAGTCGGCCAAGAAAAAGGGAGCACCCACCTATTTCTTCGTCAATGGCCGCTACATGCGCCATCCCTATTTCCATCGCGCGGTGGTGGGAGCATACGAGCGGCTGGTGGCCGAGGGTATGCAGGCACCCTACTTCATCCATTTCAATGTCAGTCCGGCCGACATCGATGTGAACATCCATCCCACGAAGACCGAAATCAAGTTCGAGAACGAGCAGGGCATCTACCAGATTCTCATGGCTGCCGTGAGGGATGCGCTGGGACGCTTCTGCGACATCCCCACCATCGACTTCGACACCGAGGGACGCCCCGACATCCCCGTCTTCGACCCTCAGCGCGATGCTGTCAGCAGTCCGCAGGTGCGCTATAATCCTGGCTACAACCCTTTCCACACCTCAGGTGGCGGCAACGCCCACATTGGCGACTTTATGGAGCCGAAGCGTCCGCTCGCCAGCAGTCCAGTGGGGGCCGACATGCCATCGCTCTTCCCTGATGAAGAGCCAGCGGCACCGCTCATCGCCGAGAAGTCGCCCCAGCACTACCAGTATAAAGGGCGTTATGTGATGACAGCCGTGAAGTCGGGGCTGATGATTATCGACCAGCATCGCGCCGATGTGCGCATCTGTTATGAGCGCTATATGGAGCGGTTTCGACAGAAGACGGCCAGCACCCAGCGGCTGCTCTTCCCCGAGATGACGCAGTTCTCGCAGGCCGATGCCGTGCTGATGCAGCAGTTGATGCCCCAGCTGGCGCTCATGGGCTTCGATGTCAGCCCGCTGGGGGGCGGCAGCTTTGCTGTCAATGGCGTTCCTGCTGGCATCGAGGGGGTCGATGCCCTCTCGCTGCTGCGCAATGTGGTGAGCGATGCTGCCGAGCAGGGCAGAAACGAGAGCATCGACGAGATGCGCGCTGCACTGGCGCTCAGCCTGGCCCGCAACACCTCTATCGCTTACGGGCAGGTGCTCTCCAACGACGAGATGGAGCGTGTGGTCAACGAACTCTTCGCCTGCTCCAATCCCAACTACACCCCCGACGGCAAGCCCATACTGTGTATCCTGCCCCAAAGCGACATCGAGCATCTGCTCGAATAAAAAGCCCCGACCTGTCAGGTAGATATTCAGCGGCGTTTCGCCATAGGGCATCACCTACCAAAATTTGGAGCACTCCAAATTTTTATTTGGCGTTGACTTTTTAAAATCTGGAGCGCTCCAAATTTTCCCAAACCATACGCCTTTGTCACATCGTAATGCCTGATACCCCCGAAATACATTCCCCAAGGCTTGCATAATTACCGAATAAATCATCGATATAAATATTTTTTTAAAGAAAAGTTGAGATTTTCTTGGCGGGTTGTGAAAAAATGCTTAACTTTGCCACGAAAATTGCACTCATAGTATCGATTTAACAAATTATAAGTATTAATCATATAAATTTTATGTTCATGAAAAGGAAATTTATTAATGGATTGCTCTTGGTAGCCCTCTTTGTGGGCTTCACGGGCTCAATGGTTTCTTGTAAGGACTACGATGAGGAAAAGATCGGATCCTTGGAAGGACAAATGAACGATCTGCTTGTCACGCAGAAGAAAGACCTGGAGGGAATGATTGCAAAGCTGCGGACTTCCCTGGATTCGTGCAAAAAGAGTTGCGCTGACTTCAAAGTTTATGTCAACAACAAGTTCAATGACTATGTCACTCTCACTTATTTCAAAGACTCTTTGACCAAGTTTGAGGATGGCTTGAAGAACACGTATTACACAAAGGCACAGATTGATGAAAGTGCACGTAGACTCCTTGATTCACTGAAGAACCGCTACACCAAGGCCGAAATCGATGCCTTGCTGCAGAAATTGGAAAATAAGTTTGGTGCCTACTACACCTCAAAAGAAATCGACAGCTTGCTTGCCAATTTGGAGAAGAACATGGTGAACCAGATGAAGCAGTACGTTCAGATTACCGCTTTGGATTCGACCATCATCAACCTCCTTCAGAACACTGAAAGCAACCTCTCGCTGGCGCTGGATAGCTTTATCCTCAATTCGAGCCTGAAGCAGTATGTCGACAGCATGGACAATGTCTACTACAACAAAACCATCAACGAGGCAAACATCTATGCTGATACACTTTACAACCGCGCTGTTGTTTACATCGACAATCAAATTCAGCAGGCTAATATAGCCATCAATAAAGTTGACTCTTTGGCAAAGAAAGCTATGGAGCGCGCCAATGATGCTTACACCTTGGCTGAAGAGGCCAAGGGCTTGGCAGGCGATGCATTGGATTCAGCTTTAGTCGGCACTCGGATTGCAGAAGAAGCTCTGGCCAAGGCTAATGCTAACGAGCAGAAGATCACCAAACTCCGCACTGACGTGGACAAGCTGATGGAAGACTATCCCATCCTGGAAGGTCGCGTAGGCACTCTGGAGACCAACTACGGCATCCTCGAAGGCCGCGTAGGAGATGTTGAGGAGCAAGCCAATGAGGCATGGCTGCAGGCTCAGACCAACTATGGCTACATCACTAATCTTCAGGAGGACTTTGCAGACCTGCTGGAGCTGGCCGAGAACACTGCTGGCGACGTGGAAGTGTTGAAGGAAGAGATGAGGAACACCATTGAGGATTTAGGTATTCTGAGCGAAATAGTGAAAAACAACAAGGAAGAGGCCGACAGACTACACAACGAGATGCTGGAGACTATCAGTGGTTTGGTGGATGGAATCAACCTGAACGCAGAGAATATCGCCATCAACGCTGGCAACATCTCTACCTTGATGGACCAGATGGCCGATACGGTGCTGCCTAAACTGCAGAAACTTGAAGAAGACCTTGGTGAACTCTCTGGCAAAGTGCAGGAGAACTCGGAAGCCATCGAAACCCTCACTTCTAGCCTGGCTGCTGTGAAGAACTCAATGGCTAAGTTCATCAGCAACATTGAGCTGAATGGAACCTACAATCCTATGTTTGGTGAGCTCCGTCTGCCCTTAGGCATTCAGAGCAATGTGCTCATGGCTTTCCATGGCAACACCAGCGACAACGGACTGCAGTTCCCCACTAACCGTCCTGCTTACTATGCTATGCCTGAGGCTAATCAGCACACCCTCATCGATGCATCGGATATCGCCATGATTGGCGCTCTGGAGAGTGTTCCTGGTTATCTCAACCTTCCCGCTCAGCAGCAGTTCATCAGCCAGGACGGTGCCGAGGGTAATGCTGGTACGGTCTATCTGACCATCAACCCCACCAACCGTGACTTCACCGGCACTCAGTTCGAGCTCATCAACAGCAACAATGTTACAATGCCTATCACTCTGAGCCCGCTTAAGAAGAGCAACTACACCCTGTGGCACGGCTACACTCGTGGTGGTGTCGAGGGCGAGCAGAGCGACAATGGCTTCTATGAGGCAAAGGCTACCTTCAAGCTTGAAGACATCGACAAGGGCAACCGCATCCGCGTCAACATCCAGTCGCTGAAGGATGCCGTTAAGGACCTGAAGAGCTATGAGGATGGTTTCGACCTCCACAAGCTTACCGAGGCTGTTTACACCAACATCAGCCGCGTGCTCCAGGCCAATGCCATCAAGGCTACTTGGACCGATGAGTTTGGCACCAAGAGCGTTGTGTCGCAGTATGACCTCGGTCCCGCCACTGTGAAGCCCCTCTCGTTTGCTTGGGGTAAGGATCTCGACGAGATGACTTGGGGACTCGGTTTGGCTGAGGACTTCATCGACCGTTTGATTGACAAGGCTTGCGCTGGATTCCCCGAACTCCGCTTCATCGACTATGAAGTTGAGTCCATCGAATTTGAGGACTTCGAGGATCTGGATGGCGACGGCGAGGTGAACCCCAATGCCATCGTGGCCAAGTTCAATGTCTATCTCACCAGCATGTATCTCTGGGAGGCTGGTCCTAAGGTGGTTTGGGTGAATGTTCCCACATGGCACGCTTACGACTCCAACGGCAACATCCATCAGATTCATCCCGCCGATGTGCGCGTGAAGATTGAAATCGTTCCCGATCCCGAATTCGCAGGTAAAGTGAAGCTCTGCATTTCCTACGACATCAGCGAGGAGCTGAGCCGTCTGGCCAACTACTACTACGACAGGGATAAGGCCGATGAGATGGATCACATCCGTGAGCAGATTAACCTCTATCTCGACGACATCGCTCAGTTCCTGAACGACTTGAGAGACATCAAGCCTTCGGTGATTGCCGACAAGGCCAAGGAGAACATCAGCGAGTACTTCGACAAGATTTACAATCGCTATAAGAGGTATCTGAACCCCAACAAGTATGTGCAGCCCATGATGCTCATCAAGAGCCAGGATGGCTACCGCCGTCTGAGCCGCTCGGCTAAGGTTCCTGCTCAAATCAAGGGTACCAGCATGCTCCTCTTCCCCACCACCTACACCGCCGAAATCGTGTCGCCCGCCTACAAGAAGTTCCTGGCTGTGACCAACGTTTCGAAGGATGGTGCCAGCGCTAAGGAAGGTGATGCCACTTGCAAGGCTATCCTCGACCAGGCTAATGCACAGCCTAACCTGAAGCAGGTCATCGATGGTGGCTTCACCAGCTTCATCCCCTTCGAAGCTAAGGCAGGCTACACCTATGAGATGCTCTACACTGCAGTGGACTATGCCGGTATGGTGTTCACTCTGAAGTACTATTTCGAGGTTAGTGAGTAATCTTAACACATGAAAAGGAGAATTGATATGATGAATATTAAGAAAACAATACTTTCCTGTATGCTGATGCTGGGCTTTGTCTCAGCATCGGCACAGGCACCTGAGCAAGAGATGGAGTATGACTTCAATCCTCATTGGTACGTACAGGTGCAGGGTGGCCTACAGCACACTCTTGGCGAAATATCGTTCGGCGACCTCCTCAAGCCCAACGTTCAGGTGGCACTGGGTTATCAGTTCAACTTTGTCCTGGGCACGCGTCTCGCAGTGAACGGATGGCAGTCGAAGGCTGGTTCCATCTATCCTAAGGGAGGTGAGTTCAGCTGGAAATGGAAGTATGTGGCTCCCACTATCGACGTCACAGCCAACATCTCGAATTTCCTCTTTGGAGTGAATCCTCATCGCTTGCTCAATGTCAGCCTCTTTGCTGGCGTAGGTGCCAATATCGGCTTCGACAATGATGAGGCTGCCGTCTCAAAGGCTGAGATCAACAAGTACTATCCCAACGCCATCACCATGAACGCTCCCCTCGACTATCTGTGGGATGGTTCGAAGATTCGTTTCGTGGGTCAGGCTGGTGTGATGGCCGATTTCCGCCTCAGCGACAAGGTGAGCCTTGGTCTGGAACTCTCGGCCAACACCCTGAGCGACCGCTACAACTCTAAGCGTGCAAAGAATGCCGACTGGTACTTCAATGGCCTTCTGGGTCTGAAGTTCAACCTTGGCGATGCTGCCGTATTGGTTCCCGCTGGTACCAACTTCAAGTCGCGTGGCATCTTCGACCGTTCACCTCGCGTCATCGAGAAGGTCGTGGAGAAGAAGGTTGTCGAAGAGAAGGTTGTTGAGAAACCCGTCTACATCGACAAGATTGTTGAGGTTGAGAAGAAGCACGAGCCTCTGCGCCGTGATGTGTTCTTCACCATCAACAGCTCGCGCATCGATCCCACCGAGGGCAAGAAGCTCGACGAAATCGTTGCTTACCTGCAGCTGAATCCTGCTGCTAAGGTCACCGTTACCGGTTATGCCGACAAGGGCACTGGTAATGCACAGATCAACGAGCGCCTGGGTAAGAACCGCGCCAACGTGGTGGCTGACCGCCTCGTGAAGCAGTACAAGGTTGATCGTTCACGTATCATCGTCGACAGTAAGGGTGACACTGAACAGCCCTTCGCTGAGAACGACAAGAACCGCGTGACCATCTGTATCGCAGAGTAATTGAGGGCTTATAGCTAATCTATCATCCTGCCCCGCAGTTTGTCTTCCACGGCAAGTTGCAGGGCAGGATTTTACATTATTTGAAATCCTTATGAACCGAATTATACTATCGCTGCTTGCAATCTTCCTCTCCACTCAGGCTTCTGCCCAGCTCAGTGGCGATGGCTATTATCGTGTGCAGAATCTGCAGTCGTCGCGCTACATCTATATGATAGATAACAAGACTACTGGCTTCAGCTATCAGAAGACGTCGTACGATGTGGGTGCTCTGCGCACCATCAGCCCTTTCAGCCGAGTGGTCAACGATCCTGGGTCGGTGTTCTACATCACGAAGGTCAATGGCAATCAGTACAATCTGCGCTCACAAGGTGCCGATGCCCACAACATGGTGGGGCGCTATCTCACACTCACCTCTACCACTTATCAGGGCAAGACCTATTATCGTGCTTCGGCCACCGAGCAGGGCATCACCCTTTATCTCTTTGACGAAGACTACAGTGGCCCCGAAGGCATCATTACGACGCAGAAGACTGGCAGCGTGGCGTTGATGTGTTGGGATTTGCAGCCTGTCAGTGCTACAGCCGACAATTATTTCGGACTTAATTCCACGGTGCAGGTGGGCGGTCAGCATTTCACCACCCTCTACGCTTCTTTCCCCTTCACCCATGCCTCTGAGAACATGAAGAGCTATGTGGTGACGAAGGTCGACGGCGAGTTTGCCGTTTGGAAGGAGGTGACAGGAAAGGTTGCTGCCAGCACTCCCGTTATCATGCAACTGTCGGGAGCCACCGCTACCGACAATCGTCTCAACTTGGAAGTATCGGGTGGCAATGCCCCTTCGGACAACATTCTGAAAGGTGTCTATTTCGAGAACAGCACGGTCGATATGATTAGTCCGTCGAGTTTCCATTTCAACGCTACTCCTTACGACCCGAACACGATGCGTCTGCTCGGCGTTACCTCGAAGGGCAAGTTGGGCTTTGTCAAGTCAGATGTTCAGTACATCCCCCGCAATCAGGCTTATCTGGTGGTTCCTGCCGGTTCGCCCAATGAGCTGACCCTTCTCTCGCAAGCAGAATATGAGGCCGAGCTGGCCAATGATGTGGTCACCGTCACTGCTCGTGACAAGCAGCGTCAGTATGGCGATGCCAACCCCACCTTTGATTACGACGTGACAGGAACGGGCACGCTGAAGGGCCAACCCACCATCACCTGTTCGGCTACGCCGTCATCGCCCGTGGGCACTTATCCCATTGTGGTGGGCAAGGGCAGCGTCACCAATCGGCAGTTCACTCCTGTCAATGGTACGCTCACCGTCACTCGTGCTCCGCTTGTCGCCACCGCTCGCAGCTATACCATCAAGCAGAACGAGCCGTTGCCCCAGTTCGAGGTCGATTATTCGGGCTTCAAGGTTGGCGACACCAAGTCTGTGCTCACCACCCAACCCGTTGTCACCTGTAACGTGCCTGCCGACAAAGCTCCTGGCCAGTATCCCATCACCGTCAGCGGCGCCACGGCACAGAACTATGACATTAGTTTCGTTGCAGGTGTGCTGACCATCAACGAGGCCGATCCCATCACCATCCGCGCCACCAGCCTCACCAAGGGTTATGGCGATGCCATGCCGCAACTGGCTTATACTGTTGAGGGAGGCTCCGTGACGGGACAGCCGGTGCTGCAGTGCGATGCCACTGCTGCCTCGCCTGTTGGCACTTATGCCATTAAGGTGACGAAGGGAACCATCGACTATCCCAACCTGGTGCTGGTCGATGCTGTGCTCACCATCGAGAAGGCTCCGCTCACCATCAGTGCCGGTGGACCGTACACGATGAAGCAGACCGACCCCCGTCCCGAATTCAAACCCGTGTTCCAAGGCTTCAAGTTGGGCGAGAACGAGCAGGTGCTCATTGCCCAACCCGTTTTGACGACGAATGCTCCCGCCGACAATACACCCGGCACCTATGAGGTCACCGTCAGCGGCGCACAGGCTGCCAACTATGCCATCACCTACAAGTCTGGCCGCCTTGTCATCACCGAGGCTGATTTGATTACTATCATGGCCAACGATGCTGCGATGGTCTATGGCGACGAGGTGCCACAGCTCACCTTCACCATCACTGGTGGAGAGGTGGCTGGCATGCCCGAGATTAGCTGCGTAGCAACAAGCCAGTCTGATGCCGGCACCTACGACATCGTAGTTTCAAAGGGCAACATCAATTACCCCAACCTGAAGCTCGTCAACGGAAAGCTCACCATCGGTCAGGCTCCGCTCAAAGCTTCGGTGGGTAGTTACTCGCGTAAGCAGGGTGAGCCTAATCCCGTCTTCGACATCGTCTACGACGGATTCCGCAATGGCGATACGGAGGAGGTGTTCATCACGAAGCCCGTGGCCACCACCGATGCCGATGCCAGTTCCGCTCCCGGTGTCTACGACATCGTGGTGTCGGGTGGCGAGGCCCGCAACTATGCGTTCACCTATCTGCCCGGTCGTCTTGTCATCACCGAGGCCGACCAGATTGTCATCATGGCCCATGCTGCCACGATGGTTTATGGCGATGAGGTGCCACAGCTGACCTACACCATCTCTGGTGGTGAGGTGGAGGGTGTGCCCGAGCTTTCTTGCGTGGCCACCAGCCTGTCGGATGCTGGCACTTACGACATCATCGTATCGAAAGGCACCATCAACTACCCCAACCTGAAGCTCGTTGATGGAACGCTCACCATTACGCAGGCTCCACTCACGGCCTCGGTGGGCAGCTACACCCGCCAGCAGGGCGAGGAGAACCCCGTATTTGAAATTCTCTACGACGGTTTCCGCAATGGCGACACGGAGGAGGTGTTCATCACGAAGCCCGTGGCCACCACCGCAGCTGATGCCGACGCTCGTCCTGGTGTCTACGACATCATCGTATCGGGTGGCGAGGCTCGCAACTATGCCTTCACCTATGTCAGTGGCAAGCTCACCGTGCAGGTGCCCAATGCCATCAGCCACATCAGCTTCTCTGCTCCCGTAGACATCTACACCACTACGGGCCGCTTGGTTCGCCGCCAGGCCCTCTCCACCGAGGGGTTGCCGCGTGGCATCTACATCGCTGGAGGACGCAAGGTCGTGGTGAAACAATAGATGATGGCGACCTGCTGACATACAGAGAAACTTTACTAATCATTTGGCGTTGACTTTGCAGAAGAGTCAACGCCATTTTTATTATGATTATCCGCATGTGTCCGCAACTGACGCTGATGATTGCGATTGAGCGAGGACACGACTTTTAAGAATTTCATTTTTCTCTATGCTGTATTATTCATTCCCAGTGTTATCTACCGCAGAGCGGCCTTTTTAAAAACCAAATAAAACCAAATAAAACCACCAAAACATGTTTTATTTGGTTTTATCTTTTTCAAGGTACGGTTGAAAAGACGGTGAAGCCGTCTCCTCTCAATAGCCGTAGG
>JAEEGI010009056.1_pt1 | contig 21878 bp, 18 predicted proteins | sample 8958751 | NCBI WGS metagenome assembly JAEEGI01 (sample SAMN16246545, study PRJNA631951) | gut metagenome | biome: gut microbiome; feature: rumen; material: KS-attached | host: Bos | place: Iran: Karaj | collected 2018-10 | reverse complement strand
AAATAAAATGATCGGAGAAAGATTTTAATGGACGAAAATAAGAACGTACAGCCGGCTGCTTCCGAAAATGCACCAGCTAAAAAAGTAATGCTTTCGGGAATTCAGCCCAGCGGAGATCTTCATCTGGGCAATTACCTCGGAGCTATCAAAAACTGGGGGGCGAGAACGGAAGAGTTTGACTGTTATTATTTTATGGCAGATCTTCATACCATTACCGTAAGACAGGAGCCTGCAGAACTCAGAAGAAGAACTCTCGAGCAGCTTGCACTTTACATTGCCTGCGGACTCGATCCCGAGAAGAATACTCTTTTCATTCAGTCACAGGTGCCCGCACATGCGCAGCTCGGCTGGATCCTTCAGTGCTACACCCAGTTCGGTGAGCTTTCAAGAATGACCCAGTTCAAGGATAAGTCCGAGAAGCACAAGGACAATATCAATGCAGGCCTTTTTGCGTATCCTTCACTTATGGCTGCAGACATTCTTTTATACAAACCCGATTACGTTCCCGTAGGCGAAGATCAGAAACAGCATGTAGAGCTCACCAGGAACATCGCTACCAGATTTAATTCTATATACGGTGATGTATTTAAGATTCCCGAGCCTTATATCGCTAAGACCGGTGCGCGTATTTACGGACTTACCACTCCCGATTCCAAGATGAGTAAATCCATTCCCGAGGGATGTGTATTTCTCATGGACGATCCCGATACCATTGCGCGTAAGTTCAAGCGTGCGGTAACCGATTCCGATACAGAGAAATGCGTAAGATACGACAAGACGGGTAAGCCCGGCGTATCGAATCTTATGAATATCTATTCCACCATTACCGGCAAGACCTTCGAAGAAATTGAGGCAGAGTTTGACGGTAAGGGATACGGCGTGTTCAAGCCCGCCGTAGGAGAGGCTGTTATCGAGACTCTTCGTCCCATCAGAGATGAGGCTTCCAGGATCATGAAGGATAAGGCATATCTTGAGTCCGTATATAAGGACGGTGCCGCAAGAGCATCCAGAGTTGCCAATAAGACTCTTGCCAAGGTTTGTAAGAAGGTAGGTTTTGTTCCTCTGTCATGATCCGATTATTTATATCAAAAGTAAAACAAAAAGGTTTTAAGACCGTAATGAAGATCTGTTTCGTAAGACTTAAGTATTTTATAAGACAGATCTTTTCCGGAAAGAGTTTGAGAGAGTCCTGGTCTAGAACTCTTTTCTACGGCATCAAACCCGTTGAATACGATGAGCTTGTAAGAGAAAGAGAAGCGCAGATTCCTCATCCCACCGATCTGGAATATCAGCCTCTCGTATCGATAATCATCCCCGTATACAACATCGAAGACAGATTCTTAAGACCCTGTCTCGATTCCTGTATGGAGCAGACTTACGGGAATTTTGAGGTCTGTGTGTCGGATGATAACTCTACGCTTGAGAGTGTTAAGAAGACTCTTACCGAGTACGAGGAGAAGTACGATAATTTCCACGTCTTTTGGAGAAAAGAAAACGGAAGGATCTCGGAAAACACCAACTCGGCACTTTCGATCGCCGGGGGCGAATACATAGCACTTGTTGATGATGACGATCTTCTCGAGCCTTATTCGCTTCTCGAGATGGTCAGATTCTTAAATGAGCATCCCGGAACCGACATGGTATATTCCGATGAGGATATGCTCACCGAGGACGGAAGTAAACGCCACGATCCCAAGTTTAAGCCCGACTGGTCGCCGGACTCTTTTATGTCCATCATGTATACCTGTCATCTGTGTGTGATCAGAAAGGCACTTGTGGACAGTATCGGAGGCTTTGATAAGAGATTTGACGGAGCTCAGGACTACGATCTTGTAATGCGTATATCCGAGATCACCGATAAGATCGGACATGTTCCGCAGATCCTTTATCACTGGAGAGAGATCCAGGGTTCCACCGCACTTGATATGGGTGCCAAAGAATACCTTAAGGCTGCCAGCGAAAACCTCAAGAAGGAAGCTCTCGAAAGAAGAGGCCAAAAGGGTCATATAGTATGGTGTCCGTTAAAAGAAGTCGTTCAGTGCTTCCCTGTTTACGAGACATCCGATGACGATCTGGTAAGTATAGTCATTCCCTCCAAAGATAATTTCAAGGTGCTTAAGAGATGTATTGACAGCATCCATGAAGTTCCTGCGGGAGTTAAGTTTGAAGTCATCGTTGTCGATAACGGATCGAATGACAAGAACAGGGAAAAATACCAAAAGCTTCTTAACGGGTACGGAGATTCGTATGTTTACGAGCCTCTTAAGTTTAATTTTTCCAGGATGTGCAACATAGGTGCATCCCATGCAAAGGGAAATATCATTCTGTTTTTGAATGATGATATCAAGGTCCGCGGAGACGGATGGCTTTCCACAATGGCGGGTCATGCAAAGCTTCCTCATGTGGGAGCGGTGGGATGTAAACTTTATTATCCCAAGGGATGCGCTATCCAGCATTGCGGAGTCGTAAATACCGCAGCCGGTCCCGGACATGCTTTCTACGGCATTGAGGACAGGGATATCGTTATGTACGGCGGAAGAAATCTTCTTCCCTATAACTTCAGTGTTGTCACCGGAGCCGCACTTATGCTTACCGCCGACAAATTTAAAGAGATCGGCGGATTTGAAGAATCACTTACCATCGCTTATAACGATGTTGCGCTTTGCTTCTCACTTCTCGAGAAGGGTTACAAAAATGTCTTAAGACCCGATGTTGCACTCACTCACTATGAGTCTGTCAGCAGAGGCCTTGATGATAAGGACAGTGAGAAGACCAAGAGAAGGATTGCCGAGATGGAGAGACTTTATGAACTTCATCCTGACATGAAGGGATTCGATGCCTGCTTCAATCCCAATTTCAAAAACGATTCGGCTGATTTCAGATACGAGTAACATTAATAATCCGGAGGTGTGATATGGCTCTTAACGATGCTTGTGCAAAACTTGAAAAAGCGGTCAACGCATATGTTTTCCGTAAAAGTGATGAGACGGATCTTGAGTTCAGGGAAGAGCTTGTAGGTTTCATAAACAGAAACGAAACGGTGCTCACCTCCGTGAGGATCCTCAAGAAGGGGGCTACCTTTGATGATGTGGCGGATGAAAAAAATGCTGACGGTTCCCGTCCCATTTCCATCAGCCTTGTAGGGGCTTCCGACGGTGTATGGATCCCTGTGTTTACGGGCAGTGAGCAGAAGAACCTCGGGTACGGACACGAACTTTTGGAAACGGGTATCATCTGGATCCTTGATTATGCCCTTTCCGTAAATGATGTAAAGGGTGTGTCCATCAATCCCTTCGGAGAACAGATTAATCTCGACCGTAATTCCATCAGATCACTTTTGAGAGCTGCCAACGTTGAGGCCGGATTTGGAAACGGAGAAGAAGGCTGAGCCTTATGAATGAAGAAAAATACAGAGGAATAGAATATCCCAAGAGGGAAGCTACCGATGAATTCATCGAAGAGGTAATAGCTCATCTCGACAATGAGCTTGAGATTGGCGCGGTTAAGATGACTGTCGAGATGGACGATCATCAGGAAGAACACGCCAAGGTTTCCCATAAATGCTCCAAGGCCTACGGCAGGGAAGCCACAACAATGATCGCCCAGCTGGACATGATCCATGACCTGTATTTATCTGACATGGAAGAATAGTAATGACGGTGGAACAGGGGGACGGTTCTGTCGTTCCACCAAAATCGTGTGGAACGACAGAACCGTCCCCCTGTTCCACCGTCATCGAAGACTCTTTAATAAAACTTTTAGAACTCCGCAAATGCAGTAAATTCAATACTTACAGAGCGATTGTTAGCACTCTTATTAAAAGAGTGCTAATTTTTTCTTGACTTTAAAAATTGTCGGTCATAAGATGATAATCGTGGTTTAGCATTACGCGCTATAAGGAGGCGATTTTTATGAGCGAAAAAAAGGGAAATCTTTCGATAGACAGCGAAAACATATTCCCGATAATCAAGAAGTGGATGTATTCGGACCACGATATATTCTACCGTGAGCTGGTTTCCAACGGATGTGATGCGGTTACCAAGCTTAAGAAGTTGGACATGATGGGAGAGTACGAGCTTCCCGAAGGCTATAAGGGAAGGATCGATGTTGTACTCGATCCCGCTGAGAAGACCATTTCCATCATCGATAACGGTCTCGGAATGACCGCCGATGAGGTTGAGGAATACATTACCAAGATCGCATTTTCAGGAGCTACCGATTTCATCGAGAAGTACAAGGATAAGAGCAATTCAGACCAGATCATCGGTCATTTCGGACTCGGTTTTTATTCCGCTTTCATGATCGCAGATGAGGTTCATATCGATACCCTTTCATACAAGGAGGGTGCAAAGGCTGTTCACTGGGAGTGCGACGGAAGCACTTCATACAGCATTTCTGACGGTGATAAGACCGAAGTCGGAACCAAGATCACTCTTTATGTTAATGATGACTGCCTTGAGTTCTGCAACGAATACAAGGCAAGGGAAGTTCTCAAAAAGTACTGCGGTTTCATGCCCACCGAGATCTTCATGTCCAAGGTAAACGATGATTCCACCGAGACCATCGATCTTGAGGACAAGAGAGATGACGATGTGGTTGTAGAAGAGATCCATCCTACCGTAGAGAAGAAAGAAGACGGTAGCGAGGAGGTTAAGGGCAAAGAGAGATTAAAGATCAGGAAACGTCCCGAACTCATCAACGATCCTGCTCCCCTTTGGACCAAAACTCCTTCGGAGTGCACAAAGGAAGAGTATCTTGAGTTCTATCGCAAGGTATTTCAGGACTACAAAGAGCCTCTGTTCTGGATCCACCTGAACATGGATTATCCTTTCAACATGAAGGGTATTCTGTACTTCCCCAAGATCAACATGGAATACGATTCTCTTGAGGGAACCATCAAACTTTACAATAATCAGGTATTTATTGCAGACAATATCAAGGAGGTCATTCCCGAGTTTTTGATGCTTCTTAAGGGCGTCATCGACTGTCCCGACCTTCCTCTCAACGTATCCAGAAGTGCGCTTCAGAACGACGGATTCGTAGCCAAGATCGAGGAGTATATCTCCAAGAAGGTTGCCGAGAAGCTTTCCGGAATGTGCAAGACCGAGAAGGAGGATTACGAGAAGTATTGGGATGACATCGCTCCCTTCATCAAGTTCGGCTGCTTAAAGGACGACAAGTTCTGCACCAAGATGAACGATTACATCCTTTTCAAGAATATCGACGGTAAGTATCTGACTCTTCCCGAGTGCCTTGAGACTAAGCCCATCGATGGTGCGGAGGATGAGGAAAACACCGAAGAGAAGACCGAAGATACGGCAGATACCGAAGAAACTGCGGAAGAAAAGGCAGAGGACGAGAAGAAGGAAAAGACTATTTACTACGTCACCGATCCTCAGCAGCAGAGCCAGTATATCGCAATGTTCAAGGCTGCCAAGATGGATGCGGTCATCCTTACCCACCACATCGACATGCCTTTCATACAGCAGCTTGAGAGCAAGAACGAGGGCATCAGATTCAAGCGTATCGATGCCGATGTTACCGAAGCCATGAAGACCAAGACTTCCAAGAAGGCAGAGGAAGAACTTGCAGAGCTTACCACCAAGGTGGAGAGCATCATGAAGAAGGTCCTCAAGAAGGATAAGATCACCATCAAGGTTGAGAAGCTCAAGAACAAGAAGGTAGCTTCAATGCTCACTCTTTCCGAAGAGACCCGCAGAATGCAGGATATGATGAAGATGTATTCGGCAAGAGGTATGGATATGGGTGACTTCGGAAGTGAAGGAGAGACCCTTATCCTCAATGCCGGACATCCTCTCGTAAAGTATGTTACCGAGCATGAAGACGGTGAGAACACCCGAATGATATGCGAGCAGCTCTACGATCTTGCCAAGATCCAGCAGGCACCTCTTTCCGCCGATGACATGGCAACATTCATCACCAGAAGCAACGATATTCTCCTGATGCTCGCAGGTGAAAAATAATACGTAAAATACGGTAAATGCCCCGAAGAAGCCCGCCTTTCTTCGGGGCGTTTTTGGTTTACTAAACAGCCGTTTTTTGGTATACTTTTTATATCTTTGTGAAGGTGGAGAAGGATAATGCGCCGGGTTCTTTCGAGAATATTGCAGGGCAATTACACATCTGAAGATCTTTCTCTTGATTTTTCCTGTTCCAGGATAGAATTGGACGTTCTCGCAGGTGAGGAATACGAAGGTTCCTTTCATGTTTATTCGTCATCAAACGCGATCCCCGAGGGAAAGGTAGTATCATCCGATCTGAGGATGGTGCTGATTTCCGATACCCTTACGGGCAAGGACTCCGAGATCACATACAGATTAAATCCCGATTATTGCAATGAAGGGGACACCGTTAAGGGTGTTTTTTCCGTCATTTCCAATATGGGTGAATACTATATTCCTTTTTCGGTCAATATTGTAAGATCGGTTCCCGATTCTTCAATAGGCCCCGTCAAGAATCTGTTTCATTTCACCAATCTGGCAAGGGCCGAGTGGAAGGAAGCACTTTCTCTTTTTTATTCCAAGGATTTCCCCTACGTCATAGCCGATTCCGATACGCAGACAAAACTGGCCTATAAGGCATTGTCCGCTCAGAGGGGCAATGAACTGAATATGGAGGAGTTCCTTATCTATGCGGGTAAGAAGAACCGTGTGACCTATTCTTTCAGGGCGGGTGAGGTTAACATTTCCGTTCCTTCCGCAGAGCGCGGAATGGGACTTAAGGAAGTTGCCATTGAGATAGGCAAGGACGGCTGGGGCTATACGCATCTTGATGTTAAGTGCGAAGGCGGTTTTATTTTCTCGGAAGTTTCGGTTCTTAATGCTGATGATTTCTCGGGAAATATCTGCCCGCTCAAACTCTTTGTGGATTCTTCCGCCTGTGCGTCGGGGCTTCATCCCGGCAAGATCATCCTTTCCAATTCCTACACCGAGCTGGTGATACCCGTATGGCTCAGTGTCGGCGGAAAGAGCAAGACCGCAGGTGAGGAGCATTCAAAGAAAACTCTCTTTGTAAGAGTTACCAAGCTATATGTTAAAAAGATCCTCGGTGAGATCGAGAGAAATACTTATATAGCCGAGGCGGGAAGGCTTATAGATCATATCCTGACCGTTGATGAGTACGACATAACAGCCAAGCTTATGCAGGCTCACGTGCTCCTGATGCAGGGAAGGGAAAGCGAAGCTGCCTGGACATGCGATTATGCCGCCCAGCTTCTTGAGAAGAATGACAGCAAGAGAGCATCGGATTCCAAATCTCTTGTGCTTGATAATGCATATCTTGATTATCTCAGGATCCTTTCCGGAGAAGATAAGATTCAGGCTAAGGCCCGCAAGCATCTCGATGAAATGTCCAAACGTTTCAGGGATGACTGGAGGGTAAGATGGATCCATGCCAAGGCTCGTTTCGGCGAGACGGGCGACACTGCAGCCTTTTGGAATGCCATGAAGAAACTCAGCGAGGAGGATTGCAACAGCCCCGCTATTTATGCCGAAGGAACACTTCTGTTAAAAGATGATCCTTCTCTTGCTTCGGAACCCGACAGATATACACTCAGAACCATTCTCTTCGGACTTAAGAGAGGAATCCTCGGAGAAGATATCAAAGAAAACCTTCTCTATATTTCCGGAAGAAGCCGCGCGGCAATTCCCATGCTCCTCAGAGCTCTTGAGGAAATGTACAAAGTAAGTCCCGACAACCGTATTCTGGAAGAAATCTGTTCCCAGCTCATAAGAAGCTTCAGGAGAGATGAACAGGCTGCGGTCTGGTATAAGAGAGCGGCTCAGGAAGATGTCAGGCTTACCAATCTTTATGAAAACTATGTCATGAGTCTCGGTGAGGATTCTTTTGAAGACATTCCCATGAATGTTCTTAAGTATTTCTCGATGTCCGACACTCTTGATGCGCTGCATACCGGAAGTCTGTATCACTATGTCATCAGACATAAGAGGGAACTCGGTCCTCTTTTTGATGTATATCTTCCCAAGATGGAAAGCTTTGCCATGGAGCAGATCGGCAAGGGTGTTATCACAAGACATCTTGCTGCGGTTTATTATGACGTTATCAATCCCGCATCCCTGGACAGAAACAATGCCAGGATATTTGCGGATATGCTTTATTCCGTATGGCTTCAGTCTTCGGATCCCAAATATGTAAAGGCATATGTATATCAAAAAGGCTTTAAGGCCCCGTGGGAATACAAGCTGGGGGAAGGAAACGGATGGATCTCCGTATACGGCAATGATTATGTCGTTGCTTTGGAGGATTCCTTCGGAAACAGATATATAAAGAGTTCCGATTACACTCTGGAAAAGCTTATGCTTCCGGGTAAGTTCATCAAAGCCGTTGCGGACTGCGTTTACGACAACGACAGATTTAACATGAACATCCTTAATACCACAAAGGGTGAAGATGAGGTTAACGACGGCAATATTCTCCGATATCAGAATCTTGCTTCCTCGGAAGAGCTTGAGAGAAGCGTGGCTGATTCGTACAAGTTAAAGCTTCTCGATCATTTTGCACTCAAAGGCGACAGATTATCGCTTATCAACGGTCTTAAGACCATTCATCCCGGTCTTATGAATGCCGAGGATAAATGCGAGGTTATGAGACTGATGCTCATGACAGCGGACTACAGGCCTATTTATGATCTGATAAAAGCGTGCGGTCCCTACTTTGCGGATCCCAGATATATGCAGACCTTCCTTGACAGGAGACTTATCGATACGGAGGGCGAGGATGAGATCTTAACCGCATCCGCGATCTACTGTGTAAGCCTTGGCAAAAAGGACGGCATCATCCTTCAGTATCTGTCCGATCATTATGAAGGACAGTGCAAGGACCTCAGGAATATCTGGAAAATGTCCGGAGGTTACGGTGTTAACCGTAAAGGCATCGAAGAGAGAATGATCATACAGATGCTTTACAGCGGAGCGTTTGTTGGCGAGAGGAATGAGATCTTCGAGGACTATCTTATAGACGATCCGGATTCCGAAGTGGTAAGAGCATTTCTTCTTCAGTCATGTTACGACTACTTTGTGCATGAGAAACTGATAGCCCCCGGCATATTTGCGGAACTTGGCAAGTATGGCGGAAGCAGCAAGGATCTTCCCAAGGAAGCTGCTCTGGCATATCTAAAGTATTATTCCGAATCCCCCAAGGAGATCACGGATGAGATCAGAGTCAGGATAATAGAACTTCTGAATGTGATGATGAAAGACCGTATTCATCTCGGAATGTTCCAGAACTTCCTGTCCGAAGATGCTTTCCCCGAAGGGGAACTCAGGACAAATCTTCTGGAGGTGCTTGATGTAATGCATGATCGTACCATCATCGATTACAGGGCATCGGAAGGAAATACAGCCATAATCCATTATACCTTTGCGGGTGAATCCGAAGAGGAATGCAAATACCGCGAAGAGCGTATGAGAGATGTTTGCGGTGGCGTATGCTTCAAAGAATTCGTTCTCTTTTTCGGAGAATGCGTTCAGTACTATATAACCGAGGAGACCGCTGCGGGCTCGGAACTTAAGACCAGCGGTGTTCTCAGGAAAAATGATGTGCTCGGTTCTGCGGAAGGATCGGTATTCGGGCTTATATCCGATATGCTGGTCAGCAATACTCTTCAGGACTACGCTACATTTGATAAGCTTTACGACGAGTATTACAGGAAAGAGTATTTGAACAGAAAATTGTTCAGTCTGGAGTAATATGCTTAAACTTCCCGGGGGCTTTGGAAGCTCCGGAAAACGATATATTGTGGGCTTTGACCTGAGCGATGTTTCCTGCGGGATCAGTTATTGCAGTGACCGCGGAGATATTCGCACGGTCTCGCTTGTTGCGGGAAGCGAGGAGTATGTCATTCCCGTTGCGCTTTCAAAGAGACACGGCGCGGGACAGTGGTTCTTCGGAAAAGAAGCTTATACTTCATCGGAGGCGGGAGAGAGTATTCTTGTTACCGGCCTTTACAGTAAAGCACTTTCGGGCGAGGATACCCAGATAGACGGTCTTGTCTACGGTGCCGATTCGCTGCTTACTCTTTATCTTAAGAGAGCCTTCGGACTTTTGCAGAGTGTCGGTTCATCGGACAGAATGGAAGCCGTAATGTTTACTCTTCCCGAAGTGACCGACAGGGCTATGGAACTTATCAGGGAATGTCTGAAGAGTCTTCATATCAAGACTGACAGAGTTTATTTCCTCAGCCATTCCGAGAGCTTTTTCTACTACGTATCGAATCAGGGTGAAGACAGGATGCATCTGAATCCGATCCTCTTTACCGTAGATGACAGATATATAACGCAGACCAAGCTTCCGCTTAACAGACGTACTACTCCTCAGGTTGTATATGCGGAGAATTCCTACTTCGAGCTTCCTGCGGGCAGAGGAGCACTTCCTGACGAGCTTGATAACCTGCTTCTCAAAGCCGCCCAGAGCTGTAAGGAATTCGGTCAGGAGTATTCATACTATTTAGTGGGCGAGGATTTTGCGGAAGAAGCAATCTCAAATTCACTGAAGTTCATGTGCAGCAGGGGAAAGGTTTACGGCGGAACCAATCTCTTTTCCAAAGGTGCGGTATATGCACTTTTGGAGAAACTTAAAAACACCGGAGAGCCTTCTCCGTACATATTCCTCGGTGATGACAAGCTTTCCGCGAATATCGGAATGAACATCTTAAGCCAGGGAAGTGATGTTTATTACGCACTGCTTGATGCCGGCACATGCTGGTACGAAGCGGAGGCGGGACTTGAATTCTACATATCCGGAGGAAATGATGTGACGCTTACTTTATCGTCCATCATAGGCGGAGGTAATTCGGACGTTATCATTACCCTGGAAGGATATGAAGGCGAACTTACCAGAATGAGACTGACTGCGACCATGTCGGGTCCCGGACAGTTAAATGTAGTGATAGAAGACAAGGGCCTTGGTGTTTTCACACAGACCAAGCCCCGTAAATGGGAAGAGGAGATCAAACTTCCGTAATGGCATCCAGAATATCATTAAGCATCGGAATATATTCTCAGGTCCCCTATGTAATGCCGGCGATCGAAATACCGGTTTATTGCATAGAGGAGCTTTGCGTTGCCTTTAAGGAGAATGCGGTTCTTATCGATGAGCAGATAATGAACAAGTCTCTTTTGGAGTGGATCTACAAGGATCTCGGCTTAAGGGAACTTGCGGATGCTCTGGCGGGAATCATTGCCTCTAAGGGAAGTCTCGGTGATTTCTGCAGATACATTCTGGAGTATACCGGACTGTTTGACAGAAGTACTGTTTTCGAAGTATGCAGGACTCTGACCATGGGTGTCGGAATGTCGACTCTCGAAAGACAGAAGAAGCAGGCCGATAATCTTGCGGAAAGCGGTAACTACGAAGCTGCAATTCATGCATACAGAAATGTGATCGATAAGTGCGGCGGAATGGACAATAATAACTCGCCCGCATCACTTTCGCTTCTCGGAAATGTATATCATAATCTGGGATGTTCATATGCGGGCATGATGAAGTACAGGCTTGCTGCGGCTTCTTTTAAGAAAGCGTGCGAATGCGAGGAAACACCCGCGCACCGCCACAGTTATATTGCGGCGCTCAGGCTTTCCATGCCGGGTCCCGAATTCGTTAATTACATTGCATCCCATCCCGACCTTGGTCCCGATTCCATCACTATTGACGGTGAGATAGATGCTTTGAAAAAAGAATACGAATCATGCGGCGAGGGCATGTCACATCAGATCATGAAGAAGACCAAGGAGTCCATGGATTACAACGACATAGCCCGCGATAACGAACACATCCTTGAGGGGCTCAAGGAAAAATACAGAAGTCAGATGCCTGTCGGTTAAACAGTAAATGGGATTTTTATCTAAGTTTTTTAAAATTGCATCGGGTAAAAAACATGCCTTCACCGAAGATGAAAACGAGGAGATCGTATACGACAGGGAAGGCATTGATTTTCATGACCAGACCCAGCGCACCAGATATGTGGCGGAGTGCCTCGAGCAGATTGCGGAAGGCAGCCGTGAGATGGACAGCCTGAGGGATGAGTACGATCTTGTGACTTCGTATCTGAAGGATATGGAGGAGATCGAAGCACTTCCCGAAAAACAGAGACGTGAGATCGATACTCTGGCAAGGCAGATAGAAAACTACGAAAGCGATATCGAAAAGTTCAGGACGAGAAAATCTCCTCTGACGGACGAGCAGTTTGCTTCATTACGAAGAAGGGAAAAAGAAATACCCGAGGGTCTTGCGAAGATCAAGGAAAACGAAAGAATGGCCGTTCTGATCAAGAAGGACTTAAAACGCCTTGACGGTGAGAGAAAAGCCCTGGCTTTCAGAGAGAACGAACTTGGCGAGACCATGGATAACATGCGCGGAATGGCTGTTATTTTCACGGTATCCGCAACGGCACTTATGATCATTCTTGCCATTATGCAGTTTGCGTTCGGAATGACGGTATACATCGGATATTTCCTGGCCATTGCTACGGTATCCGTTGCACTTACGGTGGTATGCGTTAAATTTATTGATGCCAACAGGGAACTGTCTAAAGCATCCGGTAACATGGGTAAGCTCATTCAGCTTCAGAACACCGTTAAGATCAGATACGTTAACAACAGAAATCTTCTTCAGTATCTTTACATTAAGTTTGACTGTAAGAACGGCAAGGAGCTTGACGACCTCTGGGGAATGTATACGAAAGAAGCGGAGGACAGAAGAGCCTTTAATGAAAATTCCGCGGGTGCGGAGATCGCAAGGGACGATTTGATAAGACTTCTCGGAAAATACCACGTGGCTCGTCCGAGAAGGTGGCTGGATCAGATTCCCGCACTTCTTGACAAGCGTGAGATGGTGGAGCTTCGCCACGGATACATCTTAAGACGTCAGTCACTCCGTGAGCAGATCGAATATAACGAGACAAGAGCCCGCTCCGCCAAGGATGAGATCACAAGCCTTGCCAAGGCATACCCCATGTACGCCGGCGAGATACTTGAAATGACCGAAAAATTCGACCCCGAGACGGAATAAAAACAATTGGCGTCCTGCGAGGCATCATTATTATTTTATGCGACATTTGAGCAAGTCGTGATATTTCTTAGTAATGCTGCCTGGAAGCAGGTGAGATTTTGCCCGGATGGCAAAATCAGCGAACGTGAGACAGGACGTCGAATGTGAGCGACACCGGAACATTTTTCGAACAAAATGCATTACTTAGAAATATCCGACGAAGCGATCATGAGCAGAAAATAATAATGATGTCTCGCAGGACGCGACATCGGATTGTTGTTGCAACCGGGGGCATAAAAGTGTATATTATTTGGGTCTTTGAAACTGACTCAAAAGAGGAGATTGAAAATGGAAGAACTTAAGCCGGTAAAAGAGGGAAAAGTAAGAGAGATCTATGACAACGGAGACTCTCTCATCATGGTTGCAACTGACAGGATCAGTTGCTTTGATGTCATCCTTCACAATATCGTAACCAAGAAGGGCACCGTCCTTACCCAGATCTCAAAGTTCTGGTTTGACTATACCAAGGATATCGTACCCAACCACATGATCACCGTAGACAACAATGAGATGCCCGAATACTTCAGACAGCCTCAGTTTACCGGTAATTCGATGATGTGCAGAAAGCTTGAGATGCTTCCTCTTGAGTGTATCGTAAGAGGCTATATCACCGGAAGCGGCTGGGCTTCATATCAGAAGAACGGCACCGTTTGCGGTATCACCCTTCCCGAAGGACTCAAAGAGAGCGAGAAGCTCCCTGAGCCCATCTACACTCCTTCTACAAAGGCAGAGATCGGTGATCACGACGAGAATATCTCTTATGAGCAGTCCATAGCTCATCTCGAGAAGTTCTATCCCGGAAAGGGCGAGGAGTACGCTGCCAAGCTTAAGGAACTTACCATCACTCTTTATAAGAAGTGCGCAGAATATGCTCTTTCAAGAGGAATAATCATTGCCGATACCAAATTCGAGTTCGGACTTGATGAGGACGGAAATATCGTTCTTGCGGATGAGATGCTCACTCCCGACAGCTCCAGATTCTGGCCCCTCGAAGGATATGAAGCAGGAAAAGGACAGCCTTCATTCGATAAGCAGTTCGCCCGTGACTGGCTCAAAGCCAATGACGGAAAGCACGACTGGACTCTTCCTCAGGAGATCGTCGACAAGACCATCGAGAAATATCTGCAGGCTTACAAACTTCTTACAGGCAAAGAGTTATAAAATAAAACGCGGAGTGTAAAAACTCCGCTGTTTTGCGTAATAGTTTACCGTTTGAATTCAGAAAGGAATTGCCATGGCAACTGATCGTTACACAAGTCCTCTCTCCGAGCGTTATGCAAGCAGGGAGATGCAGTTTATCTTTTCACAGGATAAGAAATTCCGTACTTGGAGAAAGCTCTGGATCGCACTTGCGGAGACCGAGATGGAGCTGGGACTTTCCGAGAACGGAAAACCCGTCATCACTCAGGAGATGATCGATGAGCTTAAGAGCCATGCCGAAGATATTAACTACGATGTGGCTAAAGAGCGTGAGAAGCAGGTCCGTCACGACGTAATGAGCCATGTCTATGCATACGGACAGCAGTGTCCCAAGGCAGCCGGAATCATCCACCTCGGAGCAACCAGCTGCTACGTCGGAGACAATACCGATATCATCCTTATGAAGGAAGCACTCCTTCTTATCCGCAAGAAACTCCTCAATGTTATTTCAAACCTTGCAGGATTTGCTGATGAATATAAGGATCTTCCCACCCTTGCATTTACTCATTTCCAGCCCGCTCAGCCCACTACCGTAGGCAAGAGAGCAACTCTCTGGATCAATGAGTTCATGATCGACCTTGAGGATCTTGATTATGTTCTCGGATCCCTCAAGCTTCTCGGATCGAAAGGTACCACCGGAACTCAGGCTTCTTTCAAGGAACTCTTTAACGGAGACGATGAGACCATCGATAAGATCGATCCCATGATCGCTAAGAAGATGGGATTTGACGATGTTTATCCCGTATCCGGACAGACCTATTCACGTAAGGTGGATACCAGAGTCATCAATGTGCTTGCCGGAATCGCAGCATCAGCTCACAAGATGAGCAACGATATAAGACTTCTCCAGCATTTAAAGCAGGTTGAGGAGCCTTTCGAAAAGAGCCAGATCGGTTCTTCCGCTATGGCTTACAAGAGAAATCCCATGAGAAGCGAGAGAATCGCCTCTCTTTCAAGATATGTAATGGTAGATGCTCTTAATCCTGCCATAACATCCAGCGTTCAGTGGTTTGAGAGAACCCTGGATGACTCGGCAAACAAGAGACTTTCCGTTCCCGAAGGCTTCCTTGCAACGGACGGAATCCTCGATCTTTGCATGAACATCACCGCACCCGGCGGAATGAAGGTATATCCCAAGGTCATCGAGAAGCAGTTCATGGCCGAGATTCCTTTCATGGCTACCGAGAATATCATGATGGATGCTGTTAAGAACGGCGGAAACAGACAGGAACTTCACGAGAAGATCAGAACTCTCTCCATGGAAGCCGGAAAGCATGTTAAGGAAGAGGGAAGGGACAACGATCTTCTTGAGATGATCGCTGCGGATCCCGATTTCGGAATGAACCTCGAGGATCTTAAGAAGACCCTTAAGCCCGAGAACTATGTCGGACGCGCTCCCAGACAGACGGAAGTTTATCTCAGAGATGTCGTAAGACCCGTACTTAAGGCCAATGCAGAGGCTCTCGGACTTGAAGCGGAGATCAATGTTTGATTTAGTACTTTACTAAATGAAAGTGCTGTCTTATAATACATAAGGTTTGTTAACAGACTGGTTTAAGAAAGGCGGAAATGTAAATGGTCACAGCGATCGTAGGCGCTAACTGGGGTGATGAAGGAAAGGGCAAGATGACCGATATGCTTGCTCAGGATTCCGATATTATCATCAGATTTCAGGGCGGAGCAAATGCAGGACACACCATAGTCAATAACTACGGTAAGTTCGCACTCCATACGCTTCCTTCGGGAGTGTTCTATTCACATACTACTTCTATTATAGGTAACGGTGTTGCACTCAATATCCCCCTTCTTGTGGGTGAGATAAACGGCCTCGTGGAGAAGGGGGTACCCAAGCCCCATATTCTTGTATCCGACCGTGCACAGGTTGTAATGCCTTACCACATTCTTTTCGATGAATACGAAGAGGAGAGACTTGCAGGAAAGTCATTCGGTTCCACAAAGTCCGGAATCGCTCCTTTCTATTCCGATAAATATGCCAAGATCGGCTTTCAGGTAAGCGAGCTTTTCGATGATGAGCTTCTTGAGGAGAAGGTACCCAGAGTACTTGTCCAGAAGAATGTTCTCTTAAGAGAGCTTTATCACAAGCCCGAGATCAAGGCAGAAGATGTTCTTAAAACTCTCAGAGAGTACAGAGATCTTATCGCACCTTACGTATGCGATGTTTCTCTTTTCCTTGATGAAGCTCTTAAGGCCGGCAAGAAGATCCTTCTTGAGGGCCAGCTGGGAACCATGAAAGATCCCGATCACGGAATTTATCCCATGGTTACTTCTTCATCAACACTTGCTTCTTACGGAGCTATCGGTGCGGGAATTCCTCCTTATGAGATCAAGAGGATCGTTACCGTATGTAAGGCTTATTCATCAGCCGTAGGCGCAGGTGCGTTCGTTTCCGAGATTTTCGGGGATGAGGCTGAGCAGCTTAGAAAGCACGGCGGAGACGGCGGAGAGTACGGCGCTACCACCGGACGTCCCAGAAGAGTAGGATGGTTTGACTGCGTAGCCTCCAAGTACGGATGCAGACTTCAGGGAACCACCGATGTTGCTTTCACCGTTCTTGATATCCTTAAGTATCTTGATGAGATTCCCGTCTGCGTAGCTTATGAGCTTGACGGTAAGGAGATAAAAGACTTCCCCGTCACTTCCAAGCTTGAGAAGTGCAAGCCTGTTCTTAAGACTTTCAAGGGCTGGAAGACAGACATCAGAGGGATCAAGAAGTATGAGGATCTTCCCAAAGAGTGCCGTGACTATGTAGAGTTCATTGAAAAAGAAATCGGATATCCGATTACCATGATATCCAACGGACCTTCAAGAGACGACATTATCTACCGTACTTCACCTCTTTCAAAGTAAATAACAGACAATGGGGTCAGGGCGCTAAGGCAACCTTGACCCTTTTTTTAGGAGTTTTATATGATCAAAAATATCGTGTTTGACATCGGAAATGTTCTGACTGATTTCAGGTACAGAGGGTTCCTTAAAGATAAGGGACTGGATGATGCCATGATAGAACGTGTCGAGAAATGTACCGTTAATACTTCTTATTGGCATGAATTTGACAGATGTGCCATAAGCTATGATGAGGTGGTTGAGAATTTCGTCTCTCTGGATCCCGAGATAGGAGATCTCCTCAGATCTGTTTTTGCGGATCTTCACGGCATGGTTACGGGGAGGGATTATGCGATCCCCTGGATAGAAAGGATCAAAGCTGCGGGTTATAAAGTATATTACCTCTCCAATTTCTCCGAGAAGGCGTACAACGAATGCAGGGATGCACTTACCTTTGACGAGCACTGTGACGGCGGTATTTACAGTTTTACCGAAAGACTCGTAAAACCGGATCCTGCGTTTTTCAATCTGCTCCTGGACAGATACGGACTTAAGGCGTCCGAATGTATTTTCTTTGACGACACCGAGAGAAATGTAATCGCGGCGAGAGAGTGCGGATTTCATTCATTTGTTTTCACGAATCCCGATAAGGCGAATGAGGACATGAGAAGTCTGGGAGTTACGATCTGAGTATAAAAATTCCCGAGTTGTCACTCGGGAACGGTTTTGTCACAGCAGATTTTTATGGCTTATGGTATACTGATTACTTGGAAACGGACGATTCTTCGGAAGGATCACATTTCTCCTCCGGGTTCTCCGTATCAAGCAATTCTTCACCCTCTACCTTGGGAACCGAAGCAATGGTTCTTTTACCGGTTATCTGAGTGTAGACCCAGATGTATGCGTAGGCAACTATAGGCACGATGACAGTGGCGAAAAGGCACATTGCAAAAAGCTTACCACCGTTACCCGGCCAGACTATAGCCACAACCAGCGTCATCACATATATCATCACCAAAAAGATGATCACTAAGATCGCACATATTCTTTTGGGTGTCCATTTGTTATTGTTCATGACTGCTCCTTGTTTTTGGTTTTTGTACGTTTGACCTTAGTATCATACTATTAACACAGACTGACAACAACACTTTTCTGACATGTGAAAAGGAGCCGTATATGTCCGATACAATCCTTGAATATCTCGAAAAATTCGGAAACAAAACATTCAAACGTCTTCCTTTCGGAGAAGTGGACGCTCTGATACTTTCCCAGTTCTCATATCTGAAATTTGACGGCATCGTACCCGGACCGGACGATGTTGATTCTTTTGTTACTCTTTCGGATATAAAGGCCCATCCGAGATTTAACGATCTTTTCTCCGATAAGAGATATGAAAAGCCCAACCGAAAGCTTTTTAGTCTCATGGAAAAGAGTGTGAGGTTCGGGGGGCTTAAACTGGATTATTATGTAAATATCATAGGAGAGGAACAGGAAATCCAGTTTTCCGCCATTACTTTCAGATTTCCCGAAGGAATAGATTACGTTGCCTACAGGGGAACCGATGAGAATATGGTCGGCTGGAAGGAAGACGCGAACCTTTCCATAATGGATGAGATTCCCGGTGAAAAAGAAGCCGTAAAATATCTTAAGGATGTGGCCGGGGTTCTTGGCGGTAGTTTTTATGTCGGCGGCCACTCCAAGGGAGGACTGAATGCCATATATGCTTCATCCGCTGCTCCGGCAGCCCTGAAAAAGCGTATAATAGGCATATACAGTTTTGACGGGCCGGCCATAAGGGAAGATGTCAGGGGCAAGGTTGACTATGCGGGAGTCAGGGACAGGTATCACAAATTTGTTCCCAAAAGTTCCCTTATCGGAATGATATTTGAGACCGATGACATTTATACCGTTGTCAAAAATAAATCCGCGGGAATACTCCAGCACGATCCCTATACCTGGGTTGTTAAGGACATAGACCTGTGGTATGAGGATTCGCTCAGTAAGAGTGCGGAGATAGTCAAAACCGCCATGGCAAACTGGCTTAAAGATCTGGATAAGAATGCCCGAACCAGATTCATAGATTGCATATTTGAGGTGGCCGATGCGTGTCAGGATAACGATCTTGTATCCATCTATCTGAATCCTGTTAAGAGCATACGTCAGATGCTGGACGGCTATGACAGGATGGATGAAGGCGAGAGGCAGTTCCTTAAGGAAGTTATGAACGGCCTTATCAAAAATACCGGCGGTCTTGCCAAGGATGAAGTTCAAAGCGGCTGGGGTGAATTTACCGAGTCGGTAGATAAATGGATCGTAATGGTCCAGGGTGTTATCGAAGAAAAGCAGGCTTCGAAAAAGAAGACACCCGCTAAAAAGGGAGTAAAAAAGAAGCTTCCGGATAAGAAAAAAACGAAAGGGTAAAGAGTATGGAGCATATAGCTGAAGAGTTAATGGAACAGCTCGAGACAGCGGATGCGTTTTCTTTTACCGTGTCGGGATACACGATAAACATTGCTGAGTCCGTGGTCGTAAGCTGGATAGTTATAGGCATAGTCCTGGTGCTCTGTCTTATACTTACTGCGGGGCTTAAGGTAGATCACATCTCAAGGAGACAGGCTCTGGCAGAGTGGCTTGTGGAGAAGGGTGAAGGCCTCATTGAAAGCATGGTGGGCGAAGAGGGCAAAGAATACATTCCCTATCTGCTGACGGTTCTGATATTCATCGGTCTGTCCAATACAATAGGACTTATAGGTATGAAACCGCCTACAAAGGATCTGAACGTCACAGCGGCGCTTGCCATAATGAGTATCATCATTGTACAGATGGCTGCGATCCGCAAGAAACGTATAGGAGGATGGCTCAAGGGGTTCACGCATCCCGTTGCGATCGTTACGCCTATCAATATACTGGAGCTTGGGATCAAACCCTTGTCCCTGTGTATGCGACTTTTCGGTAACGTAGTCGGAGCCTTCGTAATAATGGAACTTCTCAAAACAGTGGTTCCGCTTCTGGTACCTGCCGTCTTTTCACTTTATTTTGATATATTCGACGGATTATTACAGGCTTATGTATTCGTATTTTTGACATCGATGTATATAAAGGAAGCTCTGGAATAAGGGCGAAAAAAACAGCTGATTTTAGGAGGAAACAAAATGGTAGCACTTGGAGCAAGTATTGCGGCACTCGGATGTATAGGAGCAGGCGTAAGCCTCGGATTGGCAACCGGAAAGGCATGTGATGCATGTGCGCGTCAGCCCGAAGCGGATTCCAAGATAATGAAGCTTCTCATTCTCGGAGGAGCACTTGCGGAGGCAACCGCGATCTATTCTTTCGTTATCGGAATACTTATCATTCTTTTCATGGGCGGCGCATCATAACTGAAAATTCGAGGTGAAAAATGCTCAGATTTGATATCAATTTCGTATTTACGATAATAAATGTCCTGATTCTTTTTGCAGTCGTTAAGATCTTTCTGATCGGACGTGTGCATAAGATCCTTGATGCCAGAAAAGCTCAGGTTGACGAACAGTTTTCCGAGGCTGAAAAGAAGCTTGAGGAAGCCGATAAGACCAGGCAGGAGTATGAGGATTCCATCAAGGGTATCGAGGAAGAAAAAGAGCGTCGCTTTACCGAGGCCAGAAATCAGGCAAAGAGCGAGTATGACCGTCTGATGGAGCAGGCTAAGAAAGAATCCGACAAGATTCTTGCCACAGCACGCAAAGAGGCGGAAGAAGAGAGGCAGATCAGACTCAGACGTGCCAATCAGGAGATCACCGATATGGTAGCCAAAGCAGCCGAGAGGATAGTTACTGCCGATCAGAGCGAAGAAATGGATAAGCAGCTCTATGACAGATTCCTTGAGCAGGCGAAATAAGGGGGAGCAGGTCAATGAGTAAAAAAGCCGCATTCAAAGTGGTTTTATATTATGTCACGCCTCCCACCGCAGAACAGCTTCAGGGTATCTGGAATTTTGTGCTCGGTAAATATGTAACCGAGGAACGAAAAGCGGAAGACATCGATTTTTCCGTTGAGGAAGATGCTTCACTGGGCGGCGGCTTCATTCTCAAATGCGAGAACGAGGTTTACAACTGGAGTACCAGAGGAAGACTCGGGCAGTTTAATGAAAAGCTTCAAAGCATCCGCAGAAAAGTGGGTGCCGATGAAGATGTCGTTTCTTTGCTCAAAACAACCGTAGATGAATTCAAGATCTCGAAACGTTTCAGAAGATCCGGATATGTAATAAGTGCCGGAGACGGGATTGCAAGAGTTAAGGGACTTGAGAGAGCCGAGTACGGTGAGATTCTTATTTTCGCAAGCGGTCTTAAGGGAATGGTTCAGGATATCCGCAGGGAAGACTGCGGCGTTATCCTCTTCGGTAAAGACGATGAGATAAGAGTATGGGACGAAGTTGCAAGAACCGGTATGAGAGCAGGTATTCCCGTAGGTGACGGACTGCTCGGCAGAGTACTCAATTCACTTGGCGAGCCCATAGACGGCGGCAGGGAATTCGATTCCGAAGGATTCAGGCCCATCGAGTCTCCCGCCCCCTCCATTACCGCCAGACAGCCCGTAGATACTCCTCTTGAGACGGGAATTCTTTCCATTGATTCCATGTTCCCCATAGGACGCGGACAGAGAGAACTTATCATCGGTGACAGGCAGACAGGTAAGACTTCGATCGCCATAGATACCATCATCAACCAGAAGGGTAAGGGCGTGAAGTGTGTTTATGTTGCCATCGGACAGAA
>JAEEGI010009054.1_pt1 | contig 21880 bp, 14 predicted proteins | sample 8958751 | NCBI WGS metagenome assembly JAEEGI01 (sample SAMN16246545, study PRJNA631951) | gut metagenome | biome: gut microbiome; feature: rumen; material: KS-attached | host: Bos | place: Iran: Karaj | collected 2018-10 | reverse complement strand
GCCATGCCACCCCAGCCACAGATTACTATGATACCGATTTTTTCAGGATCAATGTTGTCGCGGGTTGAAAGAAAATCTACTGCTGCCATAAAATCTTCGGTGTTGATGTCGGGACTGTTCATGTAACGAGGTTCACCGCCAGATTCTCCTGTAAAGCTTGGATCAAAAGCCAGGGCGATGTACCCACGAGCAGCCATCTGGTTTGCATAAAAGCCGGAAGACTGTTCCTTTACCGCACCAAAAGGGCCAGAGATTGCAAGGGCCGGATTTCCTGCGGGTGCTGCATTCTCTGGGGTGTAGAGGTCTCCTGCCAGTTCAATTCCAAAATGATTGCGGAAGGTTACGGTTGTCCGTTTTACTCCAGGTGCTAATTCAAAAGTGTAATGCTCGTTTGTTCTATCTATTTTTGCAAGATTTGGATTCATAATATTCTCCTTGTGTTTTAGTAACGTTGTGTCACTTATCTAAAGTGTATGACATAAACAGTGACTTGTCAACACTAAAATGCATTTTTAGTGACAAAAAGTTGCTTATTGCAAAAAATCGTTTACTGTGTTATTCTTTAAATATGGCAGATTATATTCGCGCAAGAAGCGACGTACACAAAGAAGAAAGACTTTCTCAAATAAAAGAGGCAACTGCAGAACTTTTTGCAAGCTGCCCTTATTCAGAAATTACGCTTACCACGATTGCAGAAAAATTAGGCTGGTCACGTGCAAACCTTTATAAATACGTTACGACCAAAGAAGAAATCTTTCTGGAAATCTCTGCCGAAAAAATGGCGGCTTACTATGGCTCTCTGCTTTCGGCTTTTCCGGAAGGCAACAATTTTACGCCGGACGTGATTACCGAAGTCTGGGCCGGAATCGTCAATGCAAATCAGGATTACATGCGCTATGTTTCCTATCTTAATCCGGTGATAGAAACAAATGTAACGGTAGAACGCCTTGCCGTTTTCAAAAAGAAATATTATGACCTGGCCTATGCCTTCTGCGACAGACTTGCACAAATGCTGGGCACTAATCAGGATACTGCTTATAAAATCCAGCTGGATGTATTGTTTTATGCTTCATCAAATGCAGTCTGCTGCTATAAAAATCCTCTTGTCCAGGAAGCTCTCAAACAGATTAACATTACTCCGCCGCCAATGGATTTTTACAAGGACATGAAGGACTTTCTTAAAATGCGTCTGGCGTGGAAAGAGTAAGAGCATATCTTATTGAAGAAAAATGCTCGAATGAAAATGTACCCTTTTTGTTAAATTGTGTTAAACTGTTTGCATGAAAGATAAAGTGCAACTTTTTTTACGATTTCTTCTGGTTACAGCTGGAGCTTTGGTGATGGCTGTAAATCTTAATACATTTGTACACACAGCGGGGCTTTTGCCAGGTGGTTTTACAGGAATTACTTTATTAATTCAAGAAGTTTTTGTAAAATACCTGAATATAAAAATTCCCTTTGTACTTTTTTATTGGGGTCTGAATCTTGTGCCGGCTCTTATCTGTTTCCGCTATGTTGGGAAGCGATTTACTCTTCTTTCACTTTGGGCAATTGTTGCATCTGGTCTTTTTACAGATTTAATTCCAGGTCTTGATGTTACAAATGATGTATTGCTTTGCTGTATTTTTGGTGGAATTATTAACGGAATTGCAATCAGTTTCTGTTTATTAGCTGGAGCTACCAGTGGTGGAACCGATTTCATTTCAATTTATGTTTCAGAAAAAACTGGCCGCAGTATCTGGAATTATATTTTGTTTTTCAATGTACTTGTTCTTGCGATTTTTGGCCTTTTGTTTGGCTGGAACAGAGCGCTTTATTCAATCATATTTCAGTTTGTAAGCACTCAAATTCTCAATAATCTTTACAAGCGTTATCAAAAATCCACTATATTAATTATCTCTGATAAAACCGATGAATTGATTCATGTAATCCGCGATGTTACCGGGCATGATGCTACTCTTTTTACTGGTAAGGGCTGTTATCAGGGGGCAGAACGCAATATGCTCTATACCGTAGTTTCCTCAGATGAAGAAGACAAGCTTTTGCGTTCTATTAAGAAAACAGATCCCTCTGCCTTTGTAAATATTCTGCAGACAAAAATGTTGAAAGGTAACTTTATAATGAAACGTCAGGATTAGGCAGAATAAATTTTATTGAAGAATGATACTTTTATGATTCATTCACAAGCTTGCCCGTCATGTGTTCGATTTCAAGTTCAAGGCACTGAACGCGGGGCAGGGCATTGGTAAGTTCTTTTTCAAGATAGGCCTGGTCGTCTGTGAATTTTTGTGTGAGCTTTGTACAGATCTTGCGGGTCAGATCCGGGTCTGTTACAAGGCGGATTTTTCCAAAGACTATTACACTGTTGATATTCAGCGCCCATTCGCCTTCTTTGCGGTAGCCTGAATCATAAACGCAAAAGCTTGCCTTTTCGTAATTTTTGATTGCATCAATTTTGTGGCCTTCTTTTGCGCAGTGAAAATAAATCTTGTTGTCTTCTTCGCTGTAATAATGAGAAAGGGGGAGCCCATAAGGATAGCCATCATCGCCGAGCAGCGAAAGAACTCCGCGTTTTTCGTTTTTCAAAATCTTTTTGCATTTGCTATCCGCAATCTGCTGTTTGAATCTTCGCATTGGTCGGAACATATTGAACCCCTGAGTCAGACCACTGGCGGTTGTTGAAAAATTGTAAGAACTAGGCGATGAGCGGCGTATGCTGCGTTGCGATGGCAGTGCGTACGCCTACGCGCAGGGGCGCTCGACGGTCGGCGAAGCCGACCTAACAAGTTTGGCAGTTCGTAAACTCGCTGCCAAACTTGCGGGGTGCTTATGCGAGTTTGCGTAGCTAACTCGCTAGTTCGCGAAACGAACGTCCGGCGCGTGCTGCGCCACTCGCACGCTTATAATATTCCGCTCTTATTCAGTTGGTCGTTTTTTCAGGTTCTTTGACTCAACAATAGCTTGCCCCTCGCCGACTTGTTGCTCCATGAGGGCGCGGACTTTAAGCGGCAGGCCGAACAGCGTGATGAAGCCCTGCGCGTCCTTGTGGTTGTAAAGGTCGCCTGTCGTGAAAGACGCGATGTTCTCGTTGTAAAGGCTGTACTTTGAGTATGAGCCTGCTCCGCGGATAGAACCTTTGTACAGCTTGAGTTTTACCCAGCCTGTGCATGTTTCCTGCGTCTTGTCGATGAACGCCATGCAAGAATCCATCAGTGTTGTGAACCATTTTCCGTCGTAGATAAGCTCGCTCATGCGCAGGCTTACCTGCTGCTTAAAGTGGTATGTATCCCTGTCGAGGCAAAGATGATCCATCATCTCGTGGGCGGCATACAGAATAGCTCCGCCTGGTGTCTCGTAAACACCGCGGCTCTTCATGCCGACGCAGCGGTTCTCGCAGATATCTACAAGGCCAACGCCGTTTCTACCGCCAATCTTGTTAAGTTCAAGCATAAGGTCGAGCGCGCCGAGCTTTTTGTCGTTAACGCTTACTGGAACGCCCTTCACAAAATCAATCTTCACGTACTCGCCGCTTTCCGGGGCTTCTTCCGGAACTGTCGTGTTCTGGAGCATGTGCTTCCAGTTAGGCTCGTTCTCTGTTTTTTCAAGCTCAAGACCTTCGTGTGAAAGATGCCAGATATTCTCGTCGCGCGAGTAAGACTGGTCTTTCTTCATAGGAACTTCAAGCCCTCTGTCTTCAAGGAACTTGATTTCAGCGTCGCGGCTGTCCATGTTCCATTTGTCGTCGCGCCACGCTGCAATAACTTTCAAATCTGGCGCGAACGCTTTAATTGCAAGCTCAAAGCGGATCTGGTCGTTTCCTTTTCCTGTTGCACCGTGGCAAATTGCAACGGCTTTTTCCTGACGCGCGTACTCAACAAGAATCTTTCCGATAAGCGGGCGCGCCGTAGAAGTTCCCAAAAGATACTGGTCTTCGTACTTGCAGTTCGCTTTCAAAGCCGGCCAAATATAATCTGTGATGTATTCCTCGCGCGCGTCAACAACGTAGCATGCGGAAGCACCAGTCTTAAGGGCGCGGTCTTTTATCGCTTTCCAGTCGTCGCCCTGTCCTACGTCGATACATACGGCGATTACGTCGTAGTCGTAGTTTTCTTTAAGCCACGGAATGATAACAGTTGTATCAAGTCCGCCAGAATACGCAAGAATTACTTTTTCTTTGCTCATATCTACACCTCTATAAATTTGCAGAATTTACAGAAAAAACTGCATAAAAATACACTTTTAATGGGCATAGTATATATATTTTGTATAAAAATAACAATAGCTTTTCAGGGAAACATAATTTCATTTGCAGTTGGACTCCCGCTACATTGGTTCTGTCGGACAGAGAGTGCGGAGTATAAGGTATTTGACTCGCACCGGCGTACCTTGTAACTTTGTTCCTTAGTACGCCGGTTATGCTCGCGCTCCGCAACACTGTCCGCAGCCCCAATTTCGCTAGCGTCCAACTGCCAAAATGTATTTTTTATCACGATATTACTTTTAAAAATCGCTATCTTTCGGAGAACGAGAAAAGCGGAATGGTGCTCGTCACTTCATCAGCGTCAGGGCGCACGTTCTGCCAGTTAATATGAATCTTTCCGAAGGTATATGAAAAATCCCAGTCAGGAATCGGTTCCGGCTCAACAGTCAGGTTATCCTGCCAGAAAGTCTTGTTTGCATCGTCTGGAAGTGCGAACGGATCGATATCAGTTTTGGTGAAAGTCACAAAATCAGTATCCCTGGCTATGTCCTCGACCAAATAATTGTAGGCGATATGCCCAATTCCGGTGTCGTAATCAGAAATGCCGTAGTTTTCGTAAATGTCCTCGGCGGTACAGAAGTATTTTCCGTCGATAAGCTCATAGCTCCTGAGTCCTAGACAGTCGTACTCGCTGAATCTGTGCTCGTATGTTTTGTTTCCGTTCCAGTCCATCTCAAAGGCTAGGTAATAATGATCCGTATCGATATACTCCCAGTATTCATCTGGGGATAATATCTGTCCAAAGAAAGCGATGCCGTCGGGCGAAACTTGGCATTTAGGATAGGTATAAAAGCTGTGCTGTTTTGGGAAACCTTTGAGGTCGATGTCCATCTCATAGCTGCTTATAAAAGTTCCGTCCGCGGCATATCGTGCTATATGTGTCGTGTCGTCGTCTTCCTTTAGGATGCTTACGACGAGATTTTCTTCTGAAGCGTTCAAATCACACGCCCTGATGTCCGAATTGAAGTGTTTGTACGCCCATATTTTGTTCTGCTCCAAATCTTTTGAGAACTGAATAATTACCTGCTTTTCAGAATAATTGCCAGATTTCATGCTGAAGTAAACATAATCGCCGACGGCAGCGAGTCCTGACAGCCAATCGTTTTCATCAGTATGATTCGTAACAGAGTTTATAAGATTGCCGTCCAAATCGAAAGCCATAAGATAAAGATCCCTTCCCGATAATCTTTTGCTTCCGTTGAAGGCGATGTAAACTCTGTCTTTCCCGTTGAAAGCGTAGTACTGCTGTTCGTAAGCATGCTGATCTTGCAGGCTGTAGCCTTTTGCCGAAACGACTTCCCCATTCTTGATTCTGAAGAAAACGAAGCGGTTCGTAGAGTTAGGATAGTAGACAGTCAGAATCAATTCGTCGGGACCGAGCGCGTAAAGCTTTAGAAAATCATAGTGGCTGTAGTACTCGTCGAACTCGTAGTTTATGAATTCGTCCAAAGTGATGCAGAGCGTTGAATCGTAAACGTTGTCCACATATTTGTTGATGAAGATAGGCGTCAGTTCGGAGAAGTCGGATATATCGGTTGAGAGTATGGCTTCATAAGCGATGTTGCCAAATGAGACAAGATCCATCTGCATTGATGTAACGTCTGTCATGACGTTGATTTTTTCAGTCGGTACTTTGTGACGCTGGGCGAACACTAAGTTTCCCAAGCAAAGAAAAACTGCGATAAAAATGAAAGCTGTCTTTTTCATAGCTTCTCCTTAGTCGTCAGTGTAATATGGACCTATCTTAATAATATTAAAATTGAGGCAATCTTCTTTGTCAATCTGGATATAAGGTTTTTCCGAGCATCGCTTGAAGTATATGCAATCATCATGATTCATCCCGTGACAGAAAGAAATGTACGTATTTGAGAAATACACAAGTGTCTCAGCTGTCTCATAATCTATTCTGCTATTAACATAATTCCAGTAACGATCCATAAAATCCGGGCAGGTGTTTATTTCAAGGCACTTTACCAATGTACCATCAGCTATTGAAAAATAGACAGTCTCATAGTGATAGATAACTTCATTCTCATAAACTTTTTTCAATGAGCTTATCATCGGGCCAGGAAGATCCACATTCTTTGGCTCGAAAGAAGAGATTTCTAATCCATCGCCGCTATTAATATTAAAATGCCTCAAATAATTCTCTTGAATTTCTAACTCATAAACTTTGTTCGTATCTGGATTTGTATAAGTAAGTTTCGTTCCTTCTTGATTCAGTTTGAGCGTTTCATCCGTGAAAATTCCTGAATCATAAGTCAATGCTCCGCCTACGTGCGCCACTGGATGCATTTGCCTCATTTCTTGAACCATATCCCAGTACATTGAAAAACTTTCCGTTTCGAAATAATAATCATTTGTATTATATGGAATAGCGCCTGCAAAAATTAGCTTGAGTTTTTCTAATCCAGTAGTCCGTTCGTATTCGTAAAATTCGGCGCTTGTTGCATCATAAGAATCTGATTTGTAGTAATGCGGTCTGTTTTTATTTGCCCTTATGCAGTAAAGATCAAAATAGGAATGGCGGTCCAAAATATCGTGCAAATGATAGGAATCGTAAGGAATAGGAAGATCCGAGTCGATGAAATATTCATCGTAGTCATAAGAATCGTAGTAATACTGATGGGCTCCAATTGTGAAACATCTGTAAGAAGTGTCTTTGTCCGCAAGGTAGCCGCCGAAAACCCAGCCGAACTCCTGATCGTATCCAGACCAAAGATATTGCGGCAACAGGATTTCTACCCAGGCACTATCTATGCCGTCAATCGTTGCTTCTGGGCCGAGGCATGTTACGATTACGTTAAAACCATACGGAAGAGTGCAAATCTTGGAGGCGCTTAGTGTCGGGTCTGTTCTAACTCGGAGCCCTTCCGGAGAATCGATAGACATGATGTTTTTCAAGTCGTCATAACCATCGTAGAATCGTTCAAGTTCTTCGGGAATTGTCGCGTATCGCTCGCGGTTCATGTTTTTCTTTGTGCTTTTTGTAAGTTTTTTTACATTGTTGATGTATGATTGATCGTAAATTATAGAATCCCAGTCTGTATGAGTAATTTCTCTATCCTCAAGGATTGTGTAATCTGCTTCCGTTTGAGCAAAAAGGATCGCGCCTGCAAGAGCCATAGCGGCAAGTGCGATAATTTTTTTAACATTATTTCTCATGTTTTTTCTCCTGCGTTTTATAAAATCATAAAAGAGATTCAATTGCAACTACTGATTGTGAATAATTATTTGACTTTTCTAATAGTTTGGATAAAATAAAGATATGAATGAGTTGACACTTGGCTATGATGCCATATTAAGACTCAGCTTCGATTTTTTTTCGTTGCTGCTCTCCGTATTCGTGCTTATCTATACTATCCGCATCCGTACGCTGGCGACTTTCAGAAACAGGATGTTCCTTCTTTATGTACTTACAGTTCTTTCAATATGCTTTTTGGACTTTGTTCAGTTTATAATATTGCGCCTTTTTCCTCGTTCCACAATGGTGCACCTTGTTTTGGACTGCTTTTATTTCAGTCTTGTTGTTTTCATCTCTGTTGAATTTCTTATATATACTTTCGCGCTCGTTGATTATTTCCAGATGGTTAAGGACGAGAACAAAAACATGCTGCCGTTCAGGATTTTCTTTCCTATAGCGGTAGGTATGTTTATAATCTGGGCGTCAGTTTTTTATCCGGATACTTCTAACGTATTCGAATATATTGACTCGTTTAGTTCAATAAAGCTCAATTTTGCTTCATCCATAAAAGGGCTTTTTGGATATATAGCTGAATTCGCAATTGTATATTATTACATAATCTTTGGTGTAATAACGATGATTCAACATAAGCACAGGCTTGAAAAGTCAGCATTTAAGCTTATGGTTATCGTTTTCCTTATCCTGAACGTCTCCGTTATAATTCAGTTATTATATCCCAATTTTAGAATAGAGCCTGTGGCATTCTCGTTCTCGCTCGTTATGTTCTCGCTTTTTGTTCAAAAACCTGAATATCTTCGTAGCAGCAAGACAGAAGTTCTTAACAGCAAGGCTTTCAATGTGATGGTATCTGATTATCTTCTTCATGAATACAGCTTCAAAGTTATCCTGCTTTACATGGAGGATTTCGCTTTTTACACGGATATACTTGGGCAGGGCGAGCTTAATGAGTTCGAAATCGGTATTGTGCGGAAGCTGCGTACAATGTTCAGAGATACCCCGATTTTGCGGGATGATTCACCAGGTTTTTATTATCTGTTGTTCAAAAATGCCAGCGAAACCGATATAGAAAGATCTTTGGATGCGCTAGAAGAGCAAATAAAGGACAGATGGGGTTACAAAGGACTGAAATTTGACTTTTCGTTCAGAATCTGTGTGGTTAACGGTGAAAAAGATATTAAGTCTGTAACTGATCTTAGGACTTTAGCCTGCGTGTTCACAAGACAGAATAGATACAAGGGACAGATTATAAGGGCAGAAGAAATTGATTATTCGACAGTTCAACGATGTTCAAGCGCAGAGAATGCTCTTTTGAACGAAACTTTTGGAAACCTTGTCGATGTTATGTATCAGCCAATTTTTTCTGTAAGTGAAAAGCGGATTACAAGGGCGGAATCAATTCTGTGTTTTAAGGATGATCCAAGCGTTATTGTTACGACGGATACATTCCTTCCTGTGTTCGAAAAAACGGGTCGTTTTTTCAATATCAATGCGGTGGCGTTCAATTCTGTATGCAGAATTCTGTCTTCGGAAAACTTTTTTTCGTACGGAATTGAAAAAATGGGTATAAACATTTCGATTATCGACAGCACGCAGCAAGATTTGTTCGAACAGATAAAGAACAGACTTGAGTATTACAATGTTTCTCCGTCACTTATCCATTTTGAGATAGTTCAGCCTTCATATACGAATCCTCCTGATATTATAGTGAAGAACTTGCAAAATCTTTCTGGATACGGAGTAGAGATTGTTCTTGATGATTTTGGGCTTGGTAATTCCAATGTTTCGCAGTTCTTACGACTTTCGCTCGGAATGATTAAGATTGATGCTGAAGTAGTTGGCAATGCATGGGGAAATGCGAAAATTGGCATTGCGCTCAAGTCCATGGTAAGAATGGCGCATGAGCTCGGTATTCAGGTTATAGCCAACGGCGTACAGACGGTAGAGCAGCGGATATGGCTTGAAGGCATTGGATGCGATTATCTGCAGGGAAATCTTTTTTCTAAGCCGTTGCCTGAAGCAGAGTTTATAAATTATATGGAAGACATTGCGAAAAATAGAGTGGGGGGGGGTACTCAATAAATAATTGATGTGATAGCCAAAGTTCTGTTTTTTTGTTAAAGTCACGGAATGAAGAACAAAGAGATTCCGAGCGCAAACCGAGGCGCGCTGCCGATGTTCCGGTTAACGTTTCCCATTGCCTTGGAGCAGATTTTCCGAATTCTCGTTTCGTCCGTAGATACGATGATGCTAAGCTCTTACGACAACGATGCCGTTGCCGCAGTAGGGCTCGTTTCTCAATATGTTTTCTTTCTTACCCTTGTTTTTTCGGTTATAGGCACAGGCTGTTCCATTGTTCTGGCGCAGTTTATAGGGGCGCGTAAATCCCGCGACGACTTGAACCATGTAGCACAGGCAAGTGCCGTAATGGTTTTTGTTCTTTCTCTTGTTCTTACGCTTCTTGTCTTGTTCGGAACATCGGCGCTGTTGTCGTGCTACGAACTGGAGGATGCTGTCCGCGGCTACGCATGGCAGTATTTTGTAATATACGGCGGTATATTCTGCTTTTTTAACGCTTTCAGTCTTTTGCAGGGAGCAGTCCTGCGGAGCTACGGTTACACAAAAGAAGCGATGATTGTCTCTGTCGTCGCGAACCTTACCAACGTCATAGGAAACGCGCTTTCGCTTTACGGCTGGTTCGGGCTGCCTGTACTCGGCGTGATAGGCGTGGCGGGCGCTTCCGGACTTTCTATGGTTGTTTCGTGCATCCTTTTTACGGTGTTTATACGCCGCAAAAAAGATGTCGCTTTCAATTTTAAGGGAATTACTAAAGTTCCGCGCGAAAGCTTTCGGCTTGTGCTTAAGGTCGGCGTTCCCACTGCTGGCGAGGGACTTTCGTATAACGTGAGCCAAATCGTTATTATGGCGATGATTTCGACTCTTGGCACGAACGCCATGTCCGCCCAGGTGTACACAATGACGATTCTGCGCTTTGTTTTCGCCGTAGCAATGGCTGTCGGAAGCGCCACTCAAATAAAAGCCGGGTATTACGTCGGCGCCAAAGAGAAGGATGTGGCTTACAAGAAAGTGTTTATCTATCAGATTGTTGCGACTTCCTGCTCAATGCTGATGATTATCATCGCAAACTTGATAAAAAATCCAGTTGTGCGCATTTTTACGGATATTCCGGATGTTCACAGGCTTGTATGTACGCTGCTTATTTATTCCGCCTATATGGAGTTCGGGCGTTCGCTCAACCTGGTTTATGTCGGTGCCTTAAAAGGCGCGGGAGACGTGCGGTTTCCGGTGCTTTACGGTATCTGCTCAAACTGGGGAATCATGGTGTTGGGCAGCTATATCCTTGGTATAAAATGCGGGCTTGGGCTTATAGGGTTCTGGCTGGGTATAGGCACCGATGAAACGACGCGCGGTATTGTCATGCTGCTGCGCTGGCGGAGTAAGCGGTGGCAGAAGTATGCACTGATTGACGCGTAAGTCGCGTGTGTGGTTGGCTGCGGACGCATGGGAACGCGGGCTTGTCTGTGCACGGCTTTACTATGCGCGCCTCCCCTCGCATTTGGCGCTCCACGCGTGAGTTTGTACGGCGCACGGGGCTTCGCGGCGCATACCGTACATGTTTAAAAATTTAGGAGAAAAAATGGAAGAAAAAAAGAAAAAAGTTAGCGCTGTTAAAAACAACTTTTATGCGCTTTCGCTCGTCTGGAAAATGTGTCCTGGACCTGTGATACACATGGCTGTCGCAAGGCTTTTGTCGTATTTCGGCTGGCTTTTTTACAGCGCGTTTTTCATGCGCTACGTAATCAACGCGCTTCAAGCCGGTGAAACCTTCCAGGCCATTATGATTTTCATCGGAATAACGGTCGCTGTTTTTGCGGCGATGGCACTTTACAACAGCTTTATTCAAGGCTATGTATCACCTGTCACGAATGCGACCTTGAACAAGAAGCTTTATCAGAAGCTTTTCAAAAAGTCGCGGAACGTGGAGCTAGAATGCTTTGAGAATTCTGACTTTTACGACAAATACACGCTCGCTATGAAAAACGCGGACACTCGCCTTTACGAGACCGTTGACCAGCTTTTCAGCGTTTTGTTCGGGTTCATCGCCAGTATTTTCGCGTTTATTTTTATGTTCCAGGTTGACGGCTTTTCTGTGCTGTTCATTCTGTTCCCGATAATCGGAAACTTTGTTTTCCGCAGGATGATAAACCACATTGAGTACAAACGCCAGCAGGATATGGCTCCGCACAACCGCCGCATAGATTACATCAACAGGATTATGTACCTGAAAGACTATGCTAAGGAAATCCGCCTGACGAATATCTTCAATCTTCTTAAGCGGCAGTACACAGAGGCGATTACCGGCGTGGCGGACGTGTGCAAAAAGTACATTATGAAGTCCGTGGGGCTGCACTGGCTTTGGGTAATGTTCACTTTCTCGTTTATTTTTGAAGGGCTTCTTGTTTACGGCGCATACAGAACCTTGGTGAGCGAAACAATGACGCTTGCGCAGCTTGCTGTTATTACGAGCATGATGGTTTCTACGACGTGGATTCTTATCGGCTTTACGGATTCCGTGACGGCGAGCTTTAAGAACGGACTTTTTGTAGAATATCTGCGCTCCTTTTTGGAATACGAGGAGAAAATACCGGAAGATTACGACGGCGCGGATCCGGGAACGGAGATTGATTCGATTGAGTTCCGAAACGTCGGTTTTGCATACAAAGACGTTCCTGTACTGAAAAACTTGAATATGAAGTTCGAGGGAAAGAAGACATATGCGCTTGTAGGGCATAACGGAGCCGGAAAATCCACGATTATAAAGCTGCTTCTGCGCTTTTACGACCCGACCGAAGGAGAGATTCTTCTGAACGGCCGCAACATAAAAGAATACAATCTGCAGAAGTATCGCGCGCTTTTTGCGACGGCGTTTCAGGACAACAGAATGTTCTCTATGACTGTTGCGGACAACGTTACGCTCGGCGAGGACATTCCGGAAAACGAGCGCGAGCAAGTTGTGACCGACGCACTTAAGCTTTCCGGCGTTTACGAGAAAGTGATGAGTTTGCCGCTCGGCATAAACACAACGCTTACGCGCGAGTTTGACGATAAGGGCGCGGTTCTTTCCGGCGGCGAGTTCCAGAAAATCGTGGTGTCGCGGGCTTTTGCGCGCCGCTGCCCCATAAAGGTTTTTGACGAGCCTTCAAGCGCGCTCGACCCGATAGCAGAGTACAAGCTTTTTGACAATATCCTTAAGGCGTGTAAGGAAAATACACTGCTTTTTATTTCGCACCGGCTTTCTTCTGTTCAGAACGCTGACCATGTTTTCCTTTTGGAGAATGGCGAGGTGGTTGAAGAGGGAACCCACCGCGAGCTTATGGCGCGGCGCGGGCTTTACGCGGATATGTACCAGAAGCAGGCGGAAAACTATCTTGCCGACAAGACTAAGCAGACGGAGGGAATATGGGCATGAAAAAGAAAAATCGTGTTTCTGGCTTTGATGCCGCGACCGCCGCAGGCAAAGGTTCCGGCGCAGAAAAGCCGCAGAACTCCGGCAAGGGGGCTGGCGCTTCCGGCGCATCCGCAAAAACCACAAACTCGACGAAAAATCGCAGCTCCGTCTGGAAAGACCAGGTTTTCCTTTGGAAACTCTGCTTTAAGACGTGCCCCGGATTTATGATTTATCACCTTTACGACGCTTTCCGCTATCAGGGAATGATTTTCCTTGAGCATGTGCTTGGAATCCGCTACGTTCTTCGCTGCGCGGAGTTCCATGAGCCGTTCATAAATGTTGTTTTTTACATCGGAATAATCCTTCTTATCAACATGATTCAGATTATCCCGGACGGATTTTACTGCTACAGCTGGAAGTTCAAATACAAGCCGCGCCTTTACCGCGCGCTTAAAGAACAGATGTTCAAAAAAGCTTCGGAAATCGACCTTTTCTGCTACGACGACCCGGCTTACTACAACGATTTCGTTCTGAGCGTTTCTGAATCTGAAGGCGCAATAGACCGCTTCCTTGACCTTCTTAACATGGCTGTTCAGGCGATTACGACGCTTTTTACGACAGGTATCTTTTTCCTTGTGCTTGATCCAATCGGTGTTGTGTTCGTGTTTACATCGTTTATAATGCGCTTTTTTGTTTCGAAGAGCCTTAACAAAGTGAACTACGGAAACCGTGTTGCCGTGAACCCGGAAATGCGTAAGCGCGATTATGTAAGCCGTGTTTTTTATCTTAAGGATTATGCGAAAGAGCTTCGGCTTCACCCGAATGCAGGAAAGCAGCTTGAGGAAGAATTTGCCGATGCGAACGACGCGATTATCAAAGAACACAAGAAAATCGCCGGAAAGCGCGTTTGGTTCCAGTTCTTAAAAGATTATGGTGTAGGCGATTTTTTGATTGACGGTCTTTATATCACTTACCTTGTGTACAAGGCTGCTGTCCTTCACTCAGTAAGCTATTCCGATGCGGTAATCCTTTTTAACAGGACGGGAAGCCTTCGCGGAAGTATGGGAAAGTTTGCGGATTTAGGGCCAAAAGCGCACGAGAACAGCATGTTCGTAGACAAAATCCGCTCGTTCCTGGCATATGAGCCGCGCCTTAAAAACGACGTGGGCGATGCTGTTCCAGAGGGAGCAGGCGAAATTTCGCTGAGTCACGTTTCATTCAAGTATTCTGAGGACGGACGCACCGTTCTTGACGATGTTTCTCTTACTGTAAAGCCGGGCGAGCATATAGCGATTGTAGGCTACAACGGCGCGGGAAAAACGACGCTCATAAAACTTCTTATGCGTCTTTATGACCCCACGAGCGGCAATATCACGTATCACGGCAAGGATGTAAGCACGCTCTGCCCGAATGAATACCACAAGCGCATTGGTGTTGTTTTCCAAGACTTCCAGATGTTCGGCGCGAATCTTGGCGAGAATGTAGTCACGGACAATATGACTGAGCAGGAGCTTAAGGAGCGTACCCCAGAAGTGACCCGCGCGCTCGAAGACGCTGGTTTTGGCGAGCGGCTTATGAAACTTCCGGACGGTCTTTTCACCCAGGTTACGACTGAGTTCGACAAAAAAGGTATGGATTTTTCGGGCGGTGAGAGTCAGAAAATAGCCATTTCGCGCGCGTTCTATAAAAACGCGGATATCCTTATTATGGACGAGCCTTCGAGCGCGCTTGACCCAATCGCCGAGTACGAGCTTAACAAAGCGATGGAGACAGCTGCAAAAGGAAAGACGGTTTTCTATATTTCGCACAGGCTTTCTACGACACGTGACGCAGACCGAATCATCATGCTGGAGCGCGGACGCATAATCGAGGAAGGTACGCACGCCGAGCTTCTCGCCCGCGCCGACAAATACGCCGAAATGTGGAACGCTCAGGCGGGTAAATATAACTGAAGCATATGCGAGTTTGCGAAGCAAACTCGTTAGCAAGCTTGCTTGCGTCTGGAATGCACAAGCAGGAAAATACAACTAAACTGACAATTTCAGCGCGATGTTGTATAATCCTGACAAAAGGAAAAACTATGCTCTCATTTGAAAGTGATTACATTGAAGGCGCTCATCCGCTTATATTGGATGCGCTCGCAAAGACAAATATGGAAGCAATGTCCGGGTACGGCGCGGATAAATACACAACCCGTGCAAAAGAAAAAATTGCCGCTGCATGCGGTCTGCCGGAAGCGCAGGTAGCTTTCCTTACTGGTGGCACGCAGACAAACCAAGTTGTAATAGATACGATGCTCCGCCCTTATGAGGGTGTCGTTTCAGCACAAACAGGCCATATAAGCGTACATGAGGCGGGTGCGATCGAGTTTACGGGGCGCAAAGTCCTGACTTTACCGGCTCACAACGGCAAGATGGACGCAAATGAACTCCGTTCTTATTTGCATGACTTTTATGCGGACGGGAACCATGAGCATATGGTTTTTCCGGGAATTGTCTATATTTCGCACCCGACCGAGTACGGAACGCTTTACACAAAAGCGGAGCTTACCGCACTAAGCGAAGTCTGCCGCGAATATGATATCCCGCTTTTCATGGACGGTGCAAGGCTCGGTTACGGTCTTGAAAGCCGCCGCACTGACGTTACGCTTAAAGATATCGCGCGGCTTTGCGATGTTTTCTACATCGGCGGAACAAAAGTCGGCGCATTGTGCGGAGAGGCGGTCGTTTTCACAAAGAAAAACATGCCGCTTCATTTTGAGAATCTTGTAAAAAAGCACGGAGCCTTGCTTGCAAAAGGAAGACTTGTTGGCGTTCAGTTCGACACGCTTTTTACGGACGACCTGTATTTTAAGATAAGCCGGAATGGTATTGACCGCGCGGAGGAACTGAAGTCGCTTTTTGCGGGGCTTGGTTATAAGTTTTTCATTGATTCGCCCACAAACCAGCAGTTTGTAATCTTAGAAAACTCAAAGATGGAAGAGCTTAAGAAAAGCGTGAAATTCAGTTTTTGGGAAAAATATGATGAAACGCACACCGTCGTGCGTTTTGCGACAAGCTGGGCGACTACAAAAGAAAAAATCGACGAGCTTAAAGAAATTTTGGAATCCGCCGGGATGCCCTCTTATCAGAATTGATTACCATGCATACCTGCGGAGCAAATCTACGCAGGCTTGCGGTGGCAGTGGCCGGCTGTACAAAAATCCCTGGATGTAGTCGGCGCCCGCTTTTTCAACGTGCTCCCGCTGAGAGTTCGTCTCGACACCCTCAACAAGAATCTTGAATCCGCCGCTTTTGAACGTGCTAACAAGGTCGTTGAAAAGACTCTTGCCTTTTTCGCTTTCTTCCATCATCAAGACGAGCGAGCGGTCCATTTTTATTGTGGAGAACGGAAGTGCCACGACGTTCGTAAGGTTGGAGTAGCCCGTGCCAAAGTCGTCAAGGTAGAACTTAACCCCGGCTTTTGTGAGTTTGAGCATATTCTGCATGACAAAATCGTAGTTGTCGATGAAAATACTTTCCGTAATCTCCATAACGATGTTCGAAGGAGAAAGCCCGAAACGCTTTATTGTACCAAGAACGTTCTCCACAATATTCGGGTTCAGCATTTGCTGGACGGAAAAGTTTATTGAAACAGTTTTAACAATATCACGGTTTTCGGCGATGAACTTGCACACTTTCTCGAACGCAATGAACCCAAGCCGCTCCACAAGACCCTTGTTTTCCGCGACCTGAACGAATTCCGCTGGAGAAATGTCGCCTAGCTCCGTGTCCTTAAGGCGCGAAAGAGCTTCCATGTACACGAACTTCTTCTCTTTTATGGAATAGATAGGCTGGAACCATACCTGGAACTTTTCTGACTCCAGCGTAAGCTCGCGTTTCAGAATGCGGAAAATCTGCCTCTTCCGTTCCATATCCAGGAAAACCGCTTCGTCGCAAATCTGCAGCGAATAGTCGTTGTTCGTGCGAGCCTTGCCCATCATGTTGTTGATTACGTCTATCATCGTGTCAAAGTCATTGCCTTCTTTTGTGAACTCAAGCGCGGCGGAGCGGCATTCAAGCCGGACAGGAAGACTGGAAAGCATTAAAGAGCTAAGGCTCTTAAAATCGGTGGCGATACTCTTGCTCTTTGCTTTCACTTCTTCTATCGTCTTTCCAATAGCGGCGAACCTGTTTCCAGGAAGGATGTACGCGTCGCGCGGGAAATACGCAAGCAGGATAGAGCCAATCTGCAGAAGAAGATGATCAAATTGCTTTGTGTCAAGATTCGCCTGAATAATGTTCGTTTTCTCTATCTCTATTACGAAAAAAACGCCGCCGTTTTTCCGCATGGAAACCCGCCTTCTTAACCGGCTTTCCCTTGTAAGTCCGCTTCTGTAGTCAACTTCTATCATGTACGACTGTACGGTTATGTAAGCGAACAGAACGGATGTGAACGACGCGACGCCGGTGAGCAGGACGAACGGGTAAAATAACTGAATTCCCAAGAAAACAAGCGAAATGAACGGATAAATCATAAAGACGTAGAAAATGCGTCTGGACATGAATTTGCGCTGCACTATGATCGTCGCGATTATAGAAAGCCCGTATAACGCGGAAAGAATGTAAGTTATGTATTTGAGGGGGCCGCGGACATAGCCTTCGACCGGATCGTAGCGGAAAATCCAGCCTGTCTTTATGTTGATCAGAACAAATATCATGTAGATTGTCTGTATAGTTCCTGCTAGAGAAAAGAAAAACCGCCGTTTCCTTGGATCGGAGAAAGCAATATCAAAAACATAGCACGACATTATGAACGGACATACAAGAAGCACAATAAAATACAGCGTTGTAACTATGGTGTTTAATATAAGCGATGTTTCGCTGAAATGCGAAATCAAATAGACGGATATTATGTTGAGAAGAGATGTGAGAAGCGTGGAGCTTGATGCGTACAGGAAAAAACGCTGCCGTCTGTCGTAGAGCGAGAAAGTCAGGAAAATGTTTATGCAGATAAGCAAAGAAACCCAACAGGTTATAAGCTCACCGATGATGTAATAATTTGAAATTCCGAATTCCATTGAATCAATACTACCATGAAAGATTTAACTGCGCAATTTTTTGGATATATTAGAAATATTTTTGCGGATTAAAGGTAAATTTTACGGATATAGGGAGCAAACTTCTACCTAACGCTGATGTTTTAAATACTCTATGGCGTATTCAAGCAGGTAATCCGGTCTGTCAGGGTCTTCGCTCGTCATAGTAAGAGCCGCCTCGTAAGTAAGCGGAACCTTTACGTCCAGCGGCAACGTGCACGTCCGCGTTTCGTCCGTGTCTATAAGGCGTGTTCCGTCCGGCTCGTACATCCATCCTACCGGATACACAATGTAGTCAATGCCGTCCGTAAGATAGCTCAAGCCGCCCGTCGTCTGGCAAGCACAATTGCTTGATGTAAAGCCCATAACTGTAACGTTCGGGCATTTTCCCAGAACTTTCACAAGATAGTCGCCCGCGCTCACGCAAAAAGCATCGGTAAGAAGGACAACGTTTATGTCGCTGAACGAGCCGTCCGCCTCTACGTATTCAGTCGTAAACTCTTTGTAAACGCCGTCTATGAATGAACCTTTTGTGTCCACGACGAAACGTTCGGACGAAAAAAGCGAAGCCGTTTCGTTTCCCATCGCCGAAAATCCACCGCTGTTGCAGCGCGCGTCTATAATCAAGTTTTTCATGCCTTGCTCGCGAAGCCCTTGAAGTGTTCTTTTCAACTTGTTTTTGATTACTGGATATCTACCGGTAAGGTATGAAAGATTGTCTAAAAGAATGAAATTCGTCTCGCTGAACCGGAGCATGTACGCCGTATCTTCGGTGGCCATAATCGATTCTAAGTTCTTGTCCAGCCAAAAGGCATTGTTATCGTACTGGTGCAAAAGGGAAAGATACGTGAATTCAAGCCTGTTTATGCCGGCGCCGATCGCCTCGACTTCAATTTCTCTGTATTTACCGGAATCTGTTATAAAGCCGACTTTGGCAGGCGAGCGTTCGCTGTCGCTTTTTATCGATGCAGCTGCGATAAGGCGTTCTGTTAAATCCGGAGAGTCGTTTATGCCGCGAGTGGAAAGCCATACAGGACGGAAAAAATCTTCATTTTCTTTTACAGGCCATGTATTTGCGCCGTAAATGCATTCAATTTCGGATGCAGCCTGCGCCACAGGCTTGCCGTTCCACTGCAGAATTTCTGTTCCATTGTGAATGCCCAAGCGGCACGCTTGTGTTTCCGGAGAGCAGGAAACGGCAATAAATCTTCCGTCGTCAAGCTGTACCATGGAAAAACCGTAGTCATTGCCGGCAAGGATAAGAAGCGCAATATACCAAACGTCGGGATCTTCGGCGAACGCTTTTACGTGTCCGTCGTAAAAATAGTAAGCGTAAGCAGACATCGCGGCATGAAAAAGCCCCTTGTCGTTTGTGCGCTCCGCATACTCCACTAACGGAAGAATTTTGTCGCGTACAGCCGGGATATCGGCTTTTTTCCAGTCTTTGAGCGAGTAGTGTTCTTCCATGTCGTGCGTCATAGAAATAAACGATTCTGTGAACGATTCGTAAGTGTGGTTCCGTATCGTGGAACTCCATGCCATTGGGTAAATTATCGTGTGAAAAAAAGCCGCAACAGCAAAAGCCGTTACGAGCGGAGCGCACAGTTTCCGCGTTATTTTAGCAAAGTCGGCTAACGGCAGCGCGGCTAAAAGAACTGACGCAAGATAAAAAATGCCGTAGTAGTGCCAAGTTGCCCACATGTTGTGTTTGTAGCGTGCGAAAATAAAGTGGATAATGCAAACGACACAGGGAACGGCACAGACAAAGATGAAAAGTTTTTTCCTTTTTCGGCGGAAAGCCGCGCTGCAGTCTGTGAAGCGCATAAGCTCCGGCGGTATGCCAAGCGGTTTTTCCCCAAAGACATTCCGCATCATCACCAAAACCACGATGGAATACAATGCCACAAAAAGCGAAAGGAAAATGGGAACCGGGTTTTGCGGAAGAAGGCGGCTTAAAACAAGATTTATCATTTTTTATTTCGAGTTTTTGTTCCGCTGTCGCCGGCTGCTCCGCTGTTCTGGCACGCGCCAGCTCCGTGAATCATATCGTTAAGCCAGCCTGTAACGCCTTTTGGAAGACGCTCGTCCATAATCGTTCCGTCATCAAACATCAGGTTGCAGTGCATAGGGTTTATAAGGCAGTGCTGTCCCATCTCCACACCGAAGTTTATTGATGCTATTCCCTTGTCGCCGTTTTTGACCCATTCTGGTGTGTACAAGAAGCAGTGCTTCATGCGGTTAAGGCGCGGAATGCGCGGTTCAACATTCTCCTTGAACGGATTGAATTCATCACGTTTTCCTATCGCATAAAACAGATGAACGTCGTTTTCGTCGTAGCGGTCAAGTGTTGTATCGTCAGGAATATCATCGGTTCCAATCGGTACAAGCGCGTTGAAAAACGATGTGTATGCATTCACCATTCTGAAGGTCATTGTTGCACCGGACGAATTGCCGAAAACGACTTTTTTGCCTGAAGCGCCGTAGACGGACGGTGCGGAACTGCTCGTGCCGTATGTGTGTGTCTTTATAAAATCACAGATAAGGTCATAGACGGGTTTTGTGTAGCTGTCGTCCCAGTAGCCCTGCACGGCTCCGTTCGGGTCGCGGTATTCGTTTGCAAGCGGAATAAGAAGATACGCGCCACCAAAAGCTGACTGGTAAGCGTCCGTACTGTAAAACTCCGCGCCTGTATAGTTTATGCAGACATCGCCTTCAAGTGCGTTCGATGTGCCGTGCAGGAAAACGAAAAGTGGGTATGATTTTTCTTTGGGAAAGCCGTGTTCGGTCGGGTCAAAAAAGTAGTAGGTCATTTTCCCCTTTTCGGCTGTTGTAAATGAGTCTTTGTGGAACCGATCAAAGTATTCCCCGACTTTGTATGTAGGCTCGTAAGAGATAAATGAGCCTTCCGGTATTTCATCAGCCCAAGGGGGCAATTGTTTTTCGTTCATAATTTTTCCTTATTATGACTTTCGCGGCGGTAACAGCATCAGAAAGCAAAAAGTGCGCCGCATCAATCGAACTTCATAGCGGAGCTATGCGTATTTTTATATTATAAATCAAAAGCATCAAAATATATACGTGTTTTCTCCTAAGAATTCTCACATCTGCGGCGGAAGCCCGCGGAAACAGTGCGCGGAAATGTAAATATATCGACTTTCAATCAATTATAGTATATGGTTGTACCAAGGAAAAGAACATGGATAAAAACACCAAAAAAGGATTTTGGACAATAAGATATACGCTGCTCAATGCGACGTACTTCGCGGCGTTCTGCACGATACATGCGTGTGCCGCAGTTTATCTTCTTGCTAATGGTTTTACGAATACGCAGGTAGGCGTTTTGCTTGCCGTGGCTAATATCGCCTCCGCTGTGTTTCAGCCGGTTATAGCCGGAATAATCGACAAGCAGGGTGCTCTGACAAATCGCCGTTTTATCCTTATCTCCGTTCTGATAATCCTTTTGGGAACGGTTATTCTTTTTTTTGCTCACAGCAGCAAACCTGTCGTTTTTATAATCTACGCGCTCATATACATGGTTCAGTTCGCATACCAGCCTGTAATGACCGCGCTTTGCTTTGAATACCAAAAAGCCGGCTGCAACATTCAGTTTGGAATTTCAAGGGGGCTCGGCTCCGCGAGTTTCGCCGTCACATCGGTTTTTATAGGAAGCGCTGTAGAAAATCATGGCGTTTCAATCCTTATGATAGCGACGGCTGTCATTATGCTTGTATCAGCCATAATAATCTTCACGTTCAGAAAACCGGCGGTCACAGGCAACGTAGTCGCAGGAAAGCAGGCTTCTTCCGCCGCTTCCGGGGATTCTCGCAGTGTTGCGCACAGCAGTTTTACTGGTTTCGTTCGTGCGTATCC
>JAEEGI010009052.1_pt1 | contig 21881 bp, 17 predicted proteins | sample 8958751 | NCBI WGS metagenome assembly JAEEGI01 (sample SAMN16246545, study PRJNA631951) | gut metagenome | biome: gut microbiome; feature: rumen; material: KS-attached | host: Bos | place: Iran: Karaj | collected 2018-10 | reverse complement strand
GCATGATGGTAACATGCTGGCCAATCCAGACATCATTGCCCACAACGGTATCACCCTTCAGAGGCAATTCATCTTTCACTGGAGCAATGGCACTTCCCCAGTCGCCACCAATGACATAAAACGGATAAGTTGTCACACCATCCATCCTGTGATTGGCTCCATTCATGACAAACTCCACGCCCTTGGCAATAGCGCAAAATTTGCCAATAATCAGACGGTCACCGATGAAATCATAGAAATGAGTGACATGCTTCTCGAATTGGTCAGCTCCATCCACGTCATCGTAATAAGTGTAGTCACCTATAATGATACGCGGGTTCTTCACCACGTTCTTGATGAAGCAGAGGCTTGGAATCATAGGATTCGGAAAAGCCTCATTGGGGTTGGGTCTATTATTGATTTCCATAAATTCCGATTTATCGTTCTAATTACGCTGCAAAGATACAATTTTTTTTGTCTTTTGTCACATCGTTCAATCATAATAGTTTTGCCACAAATAAATTGTGGCTTCAATGGGCTGCGCCTCGTCAATATTAATGCAAACATTATGCTGCTCTCGCGTTGAGCCGTTTTGAATCGCAAAGCGACCGAACACCAAGCTTCGCATTATTTATTGGTCAGACGAGGGTCAGACGAGGGTCAGACGAGGGTCGGACGAGGTCGGACTATGTGTGGGTGTTGCATTGGCAACGTAACAGATGGGGCTTGTTGTTTTTACAACTATTTCTTTTTGCGGACTGTCCATCCGAAGTGTCCTATTTCTTCGCCTAGGCGGTAGTAATGGCCGTGGCAGTAGGTGATGAGTCCTGCTTCTTTCAAGTCGAGTGCACCTGTAGTGGGGTTGATGAATCGCTCGTCGGCAATGACGTTTAGCACTTCGGCGATGAACATGTCATGGGTGCCCAGGCGCATTATGTCCTTGACGATGCACTCGATGCTGACGGGTGCCTCGTCGATGTAGGGTGCCGCAACTTTCACACCCTTGACGGGTGTGAGCCCCATCTCTTGCCATTTGTTGAAGTCGCGCCCTGACTTAACGCCACACCAGTCGGTGGCTCGTGCGAGCTGCTCGTTGGTGAGGTTGATGGTGAACGCCATGTTGCGCTCGATGATGTCGTGGCTGTGGCGTTCCTGGCGTATGGAGACGTAGCACATGGCAGGGTCGCTGCAGATGGTTCCCGTCCATGCAGCAGTGAATAGGTTATACTCCTCGGGGGTTGCTCCGCACGACACCAGCACGGCGGGCAGCGGATATATCATAGTTCCAGGTCTCCAGTTTTGCTTCATTCGGTTCGTTTTTCGTTTATCGTTTATGGAAGATAGTGGTGAGATCACAGGTACTGCAACCTTTAATCTCTCACTAATTAGGGTGGCTCTCCACTCTCCACTCTCACTTCTTAACTCTCTTTGCTTTTCCACTCCAGGAGATGATATCGAGGCGCACGATGCAGGTGCGCGGCAACGACTTTTGGGCATATTTCATGCCTAAGTCGAAGTCGTTAGGTGAGAATTTCTTTAGGATTAGTTCGAGGGCATAGAGGCGCTCCTCGTCATAGGTGGGTATGGTGACCTCGCAGTCGAGGATTATGCTCTCATACTCGGTGGTGAACTGGCTGGGCAACAAGTTGACATTGCCAACCACGCAGAACGACACTCGGTCGTGGCACTCGAGGATGTCGATCTTCTTGCCCTCGGGGGCACAATGAAAATAGATGGCATCATCGCCATCCCACACAAAGTTAACTGGCACGCCATAGGGCTTACCATCCAAATCTATCATCGACAAGTACCCATAATGAGCACTGGCAAGGATTTCACGGGCCCTTGCTTCGTCGAGCAGACGGTCTTGCCGTCTGATTTTACTATTGTCGTACTTCAAATCGAGTAATAATGTCCTATAGGCAGTCGCGTTTTAAAGATTAGTATCCGATTTTCTCAAACACTCCACTGGCAAAGCAAATCACGATGAATGCCACCAGAGTGAACCCTAGGCTGTACATGAGGAAGTTGCTGTTGTAATCCTCTTCGTCGAAGTCGTCGCTTGTGTTGGCTGCGCTGGCACTGCGACGGCGCACAAATCTCACGACGACGTTGGTAATGAGTCCGCAGACCAAACCAATACCTAGAGCAAGCAGTGCATAAAGTCCAATAGATGCCATGATGAAGTTTTTTAAGTGGTTAAACTGAACAAGCGGGCAAGAAAATGATTGATCTCTTGAGGGCTTGTCTTCATTCGGTTACCCGACTGCGGCATGTTCACTCCTCGCGTGCTATCTCGCACTGGCACATCTCTTGATACTCTTCCCACTCAGGGTCTTCCTCGGCGTGGAAGGTGAGCGGAAGCTGCTCGTCGATTGTGCTCAGGGCTTCGTTTAGCACTGCCTGAAACGCCTTGAGCGTCACGGCATAAAATACCCAGTTGCGCTCGCCGGCTCCTGTGTAGATGCCGGTCATTACTGCCACCGGGTCGCGGCGAAGCTTGTCGTGCAGCAGGTCGGTAACCACCTCCATTTTACGTGAGGTGGTGAAGTCGGGCATACCTCCCTTGTCGGGCTCGTATTCCCAGGTCATCTCAATGCGATACACATAGCGATGGCTTTCTATTACATTATTGAGCGAGCGCCGCCCAGTCACCATCACCGTGCGTCCTTCTCGGTCTTCGCTCGGTGCTGTCCACCAGTCGTCGCTAATGCTCAATTTTGCCATGCTAAAAGTGTCCCATTTTAAAAATCGCCCTAAAGTACTATAATTTTCTGTATTTTCAAAGAAAAAAGACGAAAAAAATAAATTTTCTTACAATATTTGCGATAAATCTTCGTTAGGCTTGCCTGGTTTTTGTCTTTTTCTCACTAAAGTTTGACGTATTGCCCGAATATTTGTATTTTTGCAATTCAAAATAAAAGGATATCTCATGATTACAACACCTATCTTTATAATTACCTTGGCAGTAGTGGTGGTAGCTGCAGCACTTGTGGCTTGGTTGCTGCGTAAAAATGCCACCGATGCTCGCGACCGACTCAATAGTGCCAACCAAGAACTACGCCAGCAGCTTCAAGCAGCCGACGGCAAGACGCAGATGCTCAGCGATGAGAATGCCAACCTTAAGGCTCAACATGCTGCAGCCAGTGAGACGGCACGCATGCTTAAGGAGCGGGTTGAGGAACTCAACACCTCGGTCACTAGTTTAAAAGATGAGATAAAACAACTCGATGACGTGAAAGACACTCTCGACCGTGAAAAGGCTACGCTTGAGGCGCGGCTCGATGCTGTGACGCGCACGCGTGAGCAGCTCGAGGAGGAGTCGAGGAGCACCTTCAAACTGGTGGCTGCCGAGTTGCTAAACCATAGCCGCAAGGCGATGAACGAAGAGGGTAAGACTAGTCTGGGGCAGCTTCTCACGCCACTGCGTGAGCAAATTGATGGCTTGAACAAAGAGCTCAAGGAATATCAGCACAAGCAGGATGTGAATTCGCAGCTCTTTGGCAAAGAGCTTGAAAAGATGGTTGCTGCCAACAAGGAGATAACGCAGGAAGCGTCGCGGCTGTCGAACGCCCTTGTGAGCAACAACAAGATTCAGGGTGATTGGGGAGAAGGCGTGCTCAAGCGAATTCTTGACCTCTCGGGCCTGGAAGAGGGTGTGCATTATCAGGTGCAGGTGACTCGCAACAGCGACGGCAGTGTGATTACCAACGATGAGGGAGCGATGCTGAGACCTGATTTCACACTGTTTATGCCCGATGGTAAGAACCTGATTATCGACAGTAAGGTGTCGCTCACGGCTTTTGTTGACTATGCCAACGCCACTTCGGCCGAAGAACAGGAACAATCACTCAAGCAACACATTGCTTCGGTTAAAGCGCAGGTCGATCTCCTCGCCAAGAAGGAGTATACCAAGCAAGTGAATAATGCCACCGATTTTGCGCTCATGTTCATCCCTAGCGAACCGGCCTATCTGGCGGCAATGCAGGGTAACCAGCAGTTGTGGGAATATGCCTACTCAAAACATGTGGTGATTGTGAGCCCCACTCACTTGCTAAGCGTGGCACAATTGCTCATGCAGCTGTGGTCGCGTGACAAGCAGAGCAAGAACACCGAAGCAATTGCTAAAGAAGTGATGAAATTGATGGATAAAGTAGATGCTTTTTACACCGACCTTGAGAAGATTCAGAACGGAATCAACGCCATGCAGAACACCTACGATAGCGCTAAACGCAAATTGGAGGGCAAGGGCGGTATACTGTCGAAGTCGGCCAGGATTAAGGAACTGGCAGGGCTGAAAGCTAGTGAACTCACTGAATGATGTGAGAGGGAAGAGGATGGGTCAATCTTTGGTGGCTTTCATTTCGAAGCCGACCATCACGTCGCGGAAGTTCTGGCTTAAGAACGAGAGCGACTTTAACGTTTGACTGTGGCTCAATCCACTCAGTAAGTGCAGGATTACCAATAGGCGATCGGTGTCGAATGCGATGTAGAGTTTAGAGCCATCGCGGTGTACGTGCGACTTAAGAGGAATGCCGTTCCACTTGAGTGTGAGGCGCTCGGCGTCGGGCTCGTAGGTGTAGCGCCCCTTGAGTGGAAGACCTAGTACTCGCATCTCCCAAGCGCCATCGTCGGTGAGAATCATAGAGTTCCATCGACTCTTGAGTTTGAGCTTCTTGTAGGCTTTGTCAAGGTTCTTCTTCAGCTTGCTCTTGGCGATAGGTTTACCCAGTTTGCCAATGAGACTAGCACCGTCGGCATGCACATAGGGTTTGCTGTACTGCCACTGTCCGGCGATTAGGCGGTATGCCGCAAGACGCGCAATCTCGGCGGTGTCTTCTTCGACCACGAAAACTTGGCCGGGATCAACTAAGGCTATGGTGTCGGTCTCTTGGCTCCACATTGTGCTGGTGCAAGCAACCACTGTGAGGAGAAAAAGGAGGATTCGGTAACGCATAATTGTCTTTTTCTTGCAAAGGTATCATTTATTCTGGAAAACGCTGTGTTTTTCGTGAGAAATATCACTAATCGATAGCCTTAACTCCCAAAAATGACGACTGAAGATAATGCAATGAAAAAAAAACTTAAAAAACTTGCACAGTTCAAACCAAAGCAGTAATTTTGCATCGCTTTTCGAAAAAACGGCACCTTCGGGATGCCGATTGCGAGGAGCAATGTTCGGGATGTAGCTCAGTCCGGTTAGAGTACGCGTCTGGGGGGCGTGGGGTCGCTAGTTCGAATCTAGTCATCCCGACATAATAAAAGAGCGGTGGCAATCAAGATTTTGATTGCCACCACTTTTGTTCTTAGGTGTTTCCATGACTGAGTGCTATTTTAGAGGTATCCAACTACGATGTAAACGATGCGGTTTCCTGTGCGAACCACTTTGTAAAAAACTCCATCGGCGAGCCACAGGCGCTCACGGTTGACGGTTACGAATCGGCCCTTAATTGGACGGTTGACGAAGCGTGCTCCCATGATTGGACGGTGAGCAACTACAGCTTTTGGACCAATGTGACGTTTGTCGAAGTGGCGCTCGGTGCGATGCATCTTGCCTCTCATGTCATTGTGACCAATTCCCTTTGCGGCTGCTGTTGTGCCGCTCATCAGCAATGCAACTGTTGCAAATGCTGTGATAAGTACTTTTGCTTTCATAATCTTTAGTTTTTGTGTTAGGAACCAGTTGCCTGGCTCATGACTTGTGAAACATGTTAGCGAATCTCTTTGTCTATTTGACGTGGGGAAAAGTGTAAAGTCGGAACAAGTCCCCTTTTCAATATATTTTTCCCCTTTTTTCACCGATAAACACTCGATAGTTCCATATTAACAGCTGACTCATCAATTAAACCTAATCGGCAATTCGGGCATTTAGACTGGACTGTCCGATAGTTTTTTCTGCGACGATTTGCTGTTGTTAGAAAAGTATTGTAATTTTGCTTGTTGTAACACTTCATTAATAATGTAAAGAAATGAGAAAGATTGGTTTTGATCTACATAAATGGTTTGCCAGAACTGTGGTTGGTATCGGGGCATTGATTGGTCTCTCGGCGTGCTCTAATTGCAGTGGCGGTTCTATAAGCTCGGCAGAGTGTGTCTACGGTCCACCTCCTGAAGTGGAGAAAGAGGTGGAGATGGTTGAAGACGTTTATGGTCCTCCTGTCGAAGGACTCGACTCAGTGAAGGTTGAACAGGGCAAGAGTGAGGATTGAGAAGCTGATATTGACATGTGCGCTGATGGTAAGTGTGCTGCAGCTTGTGGCGCAGCCATCGGGCATTAATCGTAGCGCTAACCGTATTGTGCTTAACGGCGACGACTGGAGCGAAATGATTGAGTCGCTCGAGCACATCGACGGCAAGTTCACCATAGTCCAAATTGGTGACTCTCATGTGCAGCCGGGCATCATAAGTGATGAGGTGCGCAGGGCACTGCAGGCTCAGTATGGCAATGGCGGCCGTGGGCTGATATGTCCGTTGCGGCTTGCGGGAACTAACGAGCCAAGCGATTATGTGATGACGTCGAGCTCCTCTGTCTCAGCATCGAGCAAACTGCTGTCGAAGTCAAAGCCGGCAGGCATGGGAATGACTGGCGTAGCGGTGAAGTTTGCTGGGGCGTCTACAACTCTCAACATCCGCACCAAGCAGGCTGGCGACGAGTTTTATCGCATCACCTTGTTTCATTCACCTGGTGACCGCTTCGAGCTGTTGCAGAATGGCGACAAACTTAAGGCACATCCAGTGAGTGCGACAGCAACAAACTATGTGCTGAACTCCTATGCCGACAGTGTTGCGCTGCGACTTAATGGCGTTGGAGCGCTCTTTGGAATAAAGTTGCTCAACAGCAAGCACGGAGTGGTAGTGGACTGCATTGGAAACAATGGTGCCACCTGTGCTAGTTATTTGAACATCGACGGCTTTGCTCGTCAGCTCAAAGACCTGAAACCGCAGCTTGTGATTATCTCACTCGGCACCAACGAGGCGTATGGCAGTCTGACGTCGGTAGAAAGCAATATTGACCGACTTGTAAAATCGATAACTCATGAGTGCCCTCGCGTTAAGATTCTACTGACCACGCCCCTTGAGACCCACAAGAAGGGGGGTAGGGGGTATGTGGTGCAGGGTGGCGTGGCGACTGTGCGCGACATCATGATGAATTACTGCAAAAAACACCACATTGCCGTGTGGGACTTCTACACTGTGGCTGGGGGTAAGGGAGCAGCAAGCCGATGGCTCGCTCCAAAGTATATGAAAACAGACCACTTGCATCTGACCGATCGAGGCTATCGTTTTATGGGTGGTTTGCTGGGTGAGGCTCTTTTAAACCTGTTCACAGGCAAGGATGACGGCATTGCTGAGCCTGATGCTGTTGGTGTTCCAGAGGTTGAAAACAACGAGAAACAGGAAGTGGAACTATCGGAGCATGATGATGGTGAAGTGGTGACTGAAGAGCCGTCAAACTCTCAATAATAATCCTTGGATGAAAACTGATGCCACCGATTAAACTCTTGGGGCTTTTTCTTGTCAATAGGATAAAGCGACCCCTTAACGTGAAATTTTATAAAAAATTGTGTCGTTGAGGTTGCTTTATAAAGAAAATGTAGTAACTTTGCAAGTTGAAATGAAACGTTTGCTTTACATATTCACCCTGTGTGTTGCGCTTGCCGTTGGTTCGGTGAGTGTGACGATGGTTGCTTCGCCTCGCATCGAGCAGGTGTCGAGCGACGAGACCACAGTGCTTGGTGGCAAGGGCACCATTGCAATGGTTGCCGGTGATAGTGACGTGACATTCAACATTTTCTCTATTACAGGTCAGCTCATCAAGAGTGTACGCGTGAATGCTGGCACTAAGGTCACAATCGATGTTCCCAAGGGTTTCTACATTGTGAAATGTGTGGGCAAGTGGTCGCGCAAGGTGGTTGTGAAGTGACCTGTACTTAGTCAATCAAATTGCAAAAATCATAAATTATGTGCTGGCGGCTTTGCCGTTCAGCCTTTTTTGTTTTTAGTTGCGGAGTTAGCAAATAGGTGGGGGCTTGCGGCAAGAAATTAATGATAATTGAAAAATGTGGGGAAGCTGGGGTTTGCCACTCCTGCGGAGTTGAAATTACAGCTCCCAATTGTCGCTAAAATTTTATCTATAATTATTGCGACTACGTCGCTAAGAATTGTTGCGCGTGGGAGTTTTTTTAGACAATTAAGGATAAGAAGTTATCTAAGTTAGATTATCCTTTTTATTGATGACAATTGAGGCGGGGTAGTGAAAAAGGAATTAAAAGAGTCAAAGGAGCTAATGAAGGAAAAGAATTAAAGGACGACTAGTTATATTAATAAAATAACTCAGAATCATGTTTGAGATTGGAATGAAATGAGATAGAAAGAGGGCGGCCCGATGGGGTCGCCCTCAATATTAGGGGATTAAGTTTAGACTATTGTTTCGCTTAACGAATAACCTTGGTAGTAGTTACTGAGCCGTCGGTGTAGCGAGTTACGACGATGTTCACGCCCTCGAAAGGACGTTCGCTCTCAATACCCATCATGTTCACGTAAGTAACCTTAGAAACCTCCTCGTGCAAATTAACATCACTTACACCAGTAACAACCTCTGAAGGATCTCCAGTTAATACAACATACCATCCAAGTTCAAATGGATAATTAGCAGCATCTCTAGCAGGAACACCAGGATGTGACAAAGTGCCTTCAAATCCTGTATCATAAGTATATGAAATTACACCATTTACCATAACCCATTCATCAGGTAATACATCATATAATCCAAGTGTTAACACATCTCCAGGAATTGCATCTGGATCAAAGAAGTCTGGGTCATCAACTGGTGTAACTTTAAGGGATGGTGCATTGTTTTGCATTGTACCGTGAATTACCATCACCATTCCTTGACCTTGCCCACTTTTATATTTCCATGATTCCTCAGGAACTCTACTTAATTCAAAATCAGTAAAACGAATTGGCTCCATGTATGGTTCCTCATAAGTCACGGTTCTTTTCTTGTTGTTATAACCTAATACAAAATAGTTGTTCACAAGACTTTCAAGAATTGAACTTTCCTCTTCGCAAAAATAGCTGGGTTTATAGTCTTCATCCCATAGTCTTAAGTAAAGGCAATACCTATATTTCACAACTTGACCGTTTTGATGATAGGTATCTATAAGTGCAACTTCGGGCTTAACGTGGCGTTTTATTTGTCCAAGATTACCACTGGAATACAGTTTGCTGCTTGGGCATGTGATTCCTGTCAAATCAATGGAGCTTAATCTGTTGGAACCGAACATTGCTGCACCGGCCCTATTTTCTTGATTATATCCGAGACTCGTGCATCCTTTGATGACTAACTTATAAAGCTTACAGTCAATCACATCAAGATAATAAAGATTAGTGCAGTTCTCAAGATTTAATGTATCATTTTCAAAACGGTTTCCTTCTGCATTAAGATATCTTAATGTTTTCTTGCCATTAAGACCTTTGATAATATTTTGTGAACTTTTCTTCAATGACAACAACTTGAGCTTATTGTTGTTTGACAAATCAATATTGGATTTGAGCAATGAAGCGCAGTCATCAAGTCGTAAATCAGTCATATTGGTTAATTGTGATACATCGATACTTGTGATTCCAAGACCTAACCAAACTGAATCAAGTTTTTCCTTATTTTGTGACAAATCAATGGAAGTGACATTAACCAAACCCTTCACATTAATACAAGACATATTCTCAAAATATTCAATGCCCTGTAATGAGGTGATTTCAACGCACTCGGGATAATTAGTAGTCCATAAATTCAGCATCTTGACTTTATCAATCTCAGCTTGGCTCAACCACCAGTTGTTGTTTTTATCATACTGCTCATAAACAAATTGACGGAATACTGGGTCTGGAAAATGTTCCTCATCAATAGGAATTTTCTCAAGACGGTAAACGAGCCACTTGCTGGCAGTTCCGTTGTCAAGTGTGAAACCGAATGTGTCATCACTATCCACACACAGGTAGTGGCGATTGCCAGGAACCATGTGACTTAGGTAGAAGTTTACAGCCTGGTTGCCTTGAGAATGGGAAATCAAGTAATTCTTGATTCCATTTTCACCTTCCCAATTTTCAATTACAGGAACGTCAACCACAAGATAAACAGAACCATCATCATCGCCAGTATATATCATTTTCATGGTGAACATCTGGTCAAGGAAGTCGATGGGATAATCTCCTGCGGTAAGGTGAGTCTCAAAACTCTCCTTGATAAAATTAAGAGTGGCAATCATGTCGCCATCACCTCGGTATTGCTTCATAACAGAAACAGAGCCATCCTCTTTGAAGTCAAGAGAGATAATATCGGCATTGTCCTCGGTTTCGGCAGTTACATCGGCTATAGTGGAATTAACCAATTGCACATAATTACCAGTTTGCTTATTCTGGATATAATAATACCATGCATCAGTAAACAGAATGCCGCCTTCGGGGTCAGTCTTCACAGGTTCAGCCATCCACTTGCTGGCAGTTCCGTTGTCAAGTGTGAAACCGAATGTGTCATCACTATCCACACACAAGTAGTGGCGATTGCCAGGAACCATGTGACTTAGGTAGAAGTTTACAGCCTGATTGCCTTGAGAATGGGAAATTAAGTAATTCTTGATTCCATTTTCACCTTCCCAATTTTCAATAACAGGAACGTCAACCACAAGATAAACAGAACCATCATCATCGCCAGTATATATCATTTTCATGGTGAACATCTGGTCGAGGAAGTCGATGGGATAATCTCCTGCGGTAAGGTGAGTCTCAAAACTCTCCTTGATGAAATTAAGAGTGGCAATCATGTCGCCATCACCATTTTTCTGCTTCATTGTTGTAACAGAACCATTATCATTGAAAGCCATTGTGATAATGTCGGCTTGAGCCTTATTCTCGGCTGTTACAGTAGCAAGTTGTGAATTCTCCAGTTTCACATACTTGCCAGTCCACTTGTTACTGATATAATAGTCTCCGTCTGTTGTGAATGGGATATCGTTTTCTTGAGTCCCCTTCACATACACATTGCTTGCCCATGCTGTGCTGAAGGCCAGCATAGCAAATAGTAGAAATAGTAGTTTTTTTAGTTTCATCATGATGATAATATATAGTTAATGAATTTAATTTCTCAAAATTTGCATAAAAGTCGACAAAACTTGGACAAAATAACATTAATTGATTTAAATAGACAATATTATATTATTAATTAAGAATGTAAATAAATATAGTTTAACAATATTTGTGTTTCTTAACATTTTGTTTTGATTGAGTTGAGTTTGAAAATGCTATGCAAGCAAGTTTTGTAGGTATGATATTTGGCTGTTTCATAGGTAATCGAGAAAAAAAAGATCTATTTTTTTGTGGGTTGAGGAATGTTGAATAACTTTGCACGTCGGAATGAGATTGAAGCTGTTGATATTGCTTAGCATGATGTTCTTGTCTTTATGGCTGAAAGCGCAGGATGAGGACACGACTTTTGTGCTGCTTCCTGACAGCAGCAACTTTGTTACAGCAAGTCTGATAGTGGCGTCACCAGGCGAAGCGATTTATTCACAATTGGGTCATGCTGCATTGCGCATGGAATGCCCACGGTATAGGCTTGATTATTGCTTCAGTTTTGAAGAGGAACCAGACATGGGAGGAATCCTCAAGTTCTTTCTCGGTAAGACTGATGCTCACGTATTGGCTGTACCGAGTGATTATTTTCTGGAGAGTTTTAGGAAAAATGGCCGTCAGGTGAAGCAATATACCCTGAACCTTACCCTGCACGAGAAGCAGGAGCTATGGCGTTTGCTAGACAACGACTATGTTGATGAAAGCTTGCGCAATTTTAATTTTTTGCAGAACAATTGTTCGTCGGTATCACTGAGGGCGGTGGAGAATGTAATTGCTGACGATACTCTAGACTTTAACAAGTGGCCCGAGCAGTTCCATATGATTAATGGAGAAATATTAAGATATCAAACTCGCGACTGGCCGTGGCTTCAATTTTGGAGCTTGACATTTCTGGGGACTGAAGCTGATGATTTCTGGGAGAATGATGAGCGCATTGGACCTGAATTGCTCGTGCAAGCTATAAAGAATACATCAATCGTCGCTGAAGGTGGCTCAAGACTACCTTTAGTAACTGGCGAGAAAGAACTCCTTCCACTAGTTAATGAAATAAAAGCTTCTCCGTTGACGCCCACATGGGTATTCGGCTTCCTGCTTCTAGTCACAATCCTAATAACTATGGCACAACTCAAGTGGAAGCTAAAATGGTTGCCAATGGCGCTAGACTTCTTGTTGATGACCATTGTCACTCTTGGTGGATTGATGTTGATTTACACTAGCTTTGTGTCTGGACTCTTTGGAAAACACTGGAATTGGTATCTTATTCCATTCAATCCACTTTCATTTATTATTTGGCTCATCTGGCGCAAGCGCAAGGGGTTCTACAAGGTTTATTTGTTCTATTCAGTGGTGCTGGTGCTGTTTATCCTTGCTACACCACTGAGCGAACAGCTAGACCTTTCACATCAGCTTATCACCGCAATAGTGGCTTTGAGGTGCCTATTTAATTATATCTACGGTAAGCGGGAAAATGCGAAAACCATAATAAATAATAACAAGAAAATACAAAAAAAGAATAATTATGTTTAAGTCGAAATTTATTAATTTATTAATGTTGGCGTTTGCCATCATATCCTTTTCACAAAATGCATTGGGAGAAAACAATCTTCCTGTTTACTGTGACTCGCGCCTTCAAGTAAAGGTTAAAACAGGTATGGGAAAAGTATATGCAGCAAATTATAAAGAGACTTCACCATCTGCTAATGATTGTATTTATACAGAATATACGGCAGAGCTTGCAGGTACAAGGAATGGAAGTTATCGTCCTTGTCCATTTAAGATTCTAGCGGTTCCTGCTGAAGGTTATGAATTTGATTATTGGGAATGTAAACAAAATATAGGAGATTATGATACAAACAGTGCAACTGCAGAAGGTACCATTCTACATGTTAGTGATTCTGAGAATGAGGCAGGATCGATATGGAATGTAAATGCCGCATATTCAAAGCGTAAGAATGCTACAGAAAGTAATGTAGGAAACCCATCTAACGTGATAAATGCAATTTGGGAGGTGCATTTCAAAGAAATTGTTAATCAATGTGTTAAAGTTGAATCGGAAAACGCTTCATTGGGATCGGCATCTATCAACAAGGGAAATAATTTTATAAATGATGAAGTTACATTGACTGCAAATTGTAACAGTGAACATATAATGTTTAAAGGCTGGTATCGATTGAATCCAAGTACAGGTCAAAAAGAATTTGTGACGAAGAATAATCCTTACATATTTACAATTGATGCTGATAATCAAGGTACTTACTATGCCCAATTTGAAGATGGATATAACTTTTGGAGAGTTAAAAATGACAAAACAGGTCATTACCTAATGGCAAAGACGGAATTTGAAGGTAGTGTAACTCTTCTTACGCTTGCGGATGCATTAAATACACAAATGGGTTTTGATAACACCCTAAATGCCGCTATCACTGATGAGGGGTCAATGATGAAGATTTTTCTCAAGGGTAATCAACAGGCTACAAATACTGAGATTTGGGATATATATGTGCAAAATGATAATACAAGTAAATACTATAATACTACACCTGGGGACGGCGTTTGTTTTATTATTGTAAAACATTCAGCTGATAATAGTTACTTTTTTCAAGACAATGGCCAAAAAAATTATTTGACAGAATTCTTCAGTTCAACACGGCAAGAATTGAGATTGACGAGTGGTTTACCTAGTGATAAATCTGGCAATTGGCAATTCGAGGGTATGGATAAGGACTTGACTACGAAAGAGAATTATTTTGCTGTGGCTCCAGAAGAGTTTGTCGGTCCTGATGCAGACGGTTATTATTGGACTACATTGAGGGTATGTTTCAATATGCTTTATGAGACTAGTGAGATGACACCTTACATTGTCACTGCCGCCGATGCCTCGACAGGCGAAATGACGCTCACCGAGGTCACAGGCGGCATTATCCCAGAAAAGAAATGTGTGCTGCTCAAGTGCAAATCGACCGACGTCACACGCAATGTGATGATTCCAACTACCAGCACTTCTTCATTCGACATGAGTGACAATCTGCTCATTAGTAGCACTTATTATTATAAGAATCAAACGGTGTCAGGTGATGCTGCCTTTTCGGGAAAAACACCCAAGGGTATCAAGCTTGTTGATGATATGGTTGGTTTTGGTGGAAACACTCTCATTACAGTTGACGGCAACCGAGCTTATTTGAATGTTGCCAATGACGTGGCAGTGGCAAGCGATGCTGAGTCGATAACATTGGCGCAAATGCTAGAGATTGGTAATACCGATAAGAAGTATAGGGTTACCGACTTGACTTGTGTCGATGCCATTGGTAATGTGCTCTATTGCAAGGATGACGACGGCTACCCCGAAAATGGAAAGAGCATAATTCAGGAAGGTGAGCTCGACTATGTGAAAGACTATGCACACTTGCTAGCGCGTGAAGACTGGGACCAGAGCAATTGGGTTGCTGTGACAGTACCTGGAGATCCAACTACCGATTTGTTAGGCTCTCGCCTGAACAATGTGATTGGCCACCTGACCAATACTGTAAATCCAGAGTTCGTTGCTGAGAAGATGCCTGAAGCAGGAGAGCCGAATCCTTACACCGAGAACACATATATTACCTGTAATTTTGTGAGTGAGCATCAGGCTGGTATCATGCTTAACGGACAGTCAAGAAACTGCTTCTTTGTTGCGCCTAAACCTATGGAGATTGCCAAGGTTGAATGGGCAATGTGGGATGCTGACAGAGAAAAATTTGTTAAGCCGAGTAAAGATGCTAGTGCTTTGCAAGGCGAATTCTTTGCTAACTTTACGATGCTGCCACTGCCATTGCAGCCCGAGCTTACTGATGGCGGAGGCTATCATTTTAAGGCCCTTATAAAGAACGAGAATGTGAACTCGTCAACCTTGAAGGGCGAGCCCACCCGAGCTCAGAGTTGGGTGGCCTATCCACTGGAGTGGAGTGAGGAGGGCACAGTTACTGACGTTGATGAGTTATCAGTTAGCAAGGTTGTGAGCCGCATTGTTTATTACAACATGATGGGGCAGGCTAGCATGGTGCCACATTGCGGACTGAATGTTGTGGTTACCGAGTATAGTGACGGCAGTCGCAGTGCTATGAAGATGATAAAGTAAAGAACTATTTAGTTATGATATTTGAGGGTGCCTTCCTATTGACAGGTTGGCACCTCTCTTTTTCAATGAGCTGGGTCGGACTGGGTAAGACTGGGTCAGACTTTGTCGGACGGAGTCGTACAGAATCTCTCATCTCTCACCTCTCACCTCTCACCTCTCACCTCTCACCTCTCTCCTCTCTCCACTCCACTCCACTCCACTCCACTCCACATTCCACTCTACCACTCTTAACTCTTAAAAAATGTTATAGGAGTGGTGCGGTTTTTTGTAAAATTATTAATTTAGCAAGTTAAAATGTAATAGATGAGATGATACTTGCGGAACTGTTCCCTTATTCGCGGTTGATTTTTACCATCTTGTATGGTATCACGGCAGTGGCTATTATCGGGGTGGTGGTGAGCGAGAACCGCAACCCGGTGAAGACGCTGGCGTGGATTACCGTGCTGGTGCTGCTGCCTGTTGTGGGTATCATCTTATACATTTTTTTCGGTCGGAGCTTGCGGCATGTGCGCATGATATCACGTAAGAAGCGTCTCAGGCTCACTAACCGTGATGATATCAAGCACCTGATGCGCTCTCGCCAGGTGGTGCACTACGAGGACGAGAAAAGCGACCGTCAGCAGATGATAAACCTTGTGAACAGTGTTCAGGGCTCGCCCTATCTCGCCAATAACGCGGTTGAAATCTTTACCAATGGCAAGGATAAGTTTGACGCCCTAAAGCGCGACTTGCTGGCTGCTGAGCGCTATATTCACATTCAGTATTACATTATTGAAAACGACATTATAGGCAACGAGATTGCTGATATCCTCAAGCAGAAGGCTGTTGAGGGTGTGAAGGTTCGTGTGCTCTATGACCATGTGGGTTCGTTCCACTTTGACATGTCGTACTTTAAAAAGTTGCGCAAGGCAGGAGTGGAGGTGTATCCGTTCATGCAGATTACGTTCCCTGAATTTGCCAACCGCATCAATTGGCGTAACCACCGCAAGATAGTGGTGATAGATGGCAAAGTGGGCTACATAGGCGGCATGAACATTGCCGACCGCTATCTGGACCGAGGCAAGTTGGGGAAGTGGCGTGACACCCACCTGCGCGTGGTGGGTGATATCGTGGCGGCGCTGCAGGTATCGTTTGCCATTGACTGGAACTTTATGAAGCGCGAACTCATTGAGGAGCCAGTGGCTGTGGTGGAACCAGGGAGCATCGCAAATCCTATTGGTATGCAGCTAGTGACTGGCGGTCCCACTAGCGAGTGGGTGAACATGGCGTTTGTATTCCAGAAAGCCATAGACGGTGCCCGCAAATGTATCTATATCCAGACTCCATATTTCCTGCCTAGTGACAGCCTGCTTAAGGCATTGCAAGTGGCAGCTCTAAGCAAGGTAGATGTGAGGTTGATGATACCTCGCAAGCCTGACAGCGTCTTGCTTCGCTACGCTTCCTATTCCTATGTGAAGCAGTGCCTCACGGCAGGGATAAAGATATACTTCTATGAGCCAGGGATGCTGCATAGCAAGGTTGTGCTTATTGATGACGATTTTGTGACGACAGGCTCGACAAACTTTGACTTCCGCAGCTTTGAGCACAACTTTGAAAGCAATGTGCTGCTCTACAGCAAAGAGTTCAATCAGCGTATGCTAGATTTGATGCGCACTGATATGCAGGAATGCAGCCGCATTAGTTTGAGGGCTTGGCGCAAGCGTCCACTGTGGCAGAAGGCTGTGGAGAGCGTGGTGCGACTCTTCGGACCATTATTGTAATGCATAGTGCACAATTAGAACTGCGCTCAATTAATTAACAATGCATTATTTATTCCGTTTATTTCTTTAACACCCAATACATGAAATCATTTAGACGAATTGCAGTTGCTGTAGCACTCCTCATTACTGTGATGGCAATCGCACAGGAGGCGCCTAAACGCGAGTTTCGTGGGGCATGGCTCCACATTATAGGTCAGGGTCAGTATGCCAAGATGACCCCAAGTGAGACGCAGGACTATCTGCGCGACCAGCTCAATAATCTTGACAAAGCTGGTGTTAACGCTATAATTTGGCAAGTGAGGCCACAAGCCGATGCCGCTTATGTCAGCGAACTAGAGCCGTGGTCGCGATGGATCACTGGTGAGGCTGGCAAGGCTCCCGATCCAGTGTGGGATCCGTTGCAATTCATGATTGATGAGTGCCATAACCGTGGCATGGAGCTGCATGCTTGGATAAACCCTTACAGAGTGACCAGTGGTCCTAATGACCAGCCAGCCGAAGGTCACATCTACTATAAGCATCCCGAGTGGTTCCTCAAGTATGCCGATGGCAAGCTATATTTCGACCCGGCGTTGCCCGAGAGCCGCGACTTCATCAACCTTGTGGTTCGCGATATGCTTACGCGCTACGATCTGGATGCCATCCACATGGATGACTATTTCTATCCCTATCCCGTTAAGGATGTGGAGTTTACCGATACAGCCTCGTTTGCCCGTTATGGAGTGGGTTGGGGCGACAAGGGCGATTGGCGCCGTCACAACGTGGATATGCTCATCGAGCAGCTTCACAATACAATCCAAAGCACCAAGCCGTGGGTTAGATTTGGTATCAGTCCGTTTGGCATCTGGCGTAACAAGAAGAACGATAGCAACGGTAGTGAGACCAATGGGTTTGAGTGCTACGACGGACTATATGCTGATTGTCCCAAGTGGACTGCTATGGGTTGGGTCGACTATATGGTGCCGCAGCTCTATTGGGAATTGGAGCACAAGGCAGCTAGCGACCTCGTGCTGAGCTACTGGTGGAACAACCATGCCAACGGTCGTCACATGTACTACGGTCAAGCGGTGCGCAATGTGATGGACCATCGAGATATTCCCGATACACTCAATCCCACCCAGCTCAACCACAAGATAGAATTGATGCGTGAGTTGCCCAATGTGCACGGCGTGACATGGTGGCCAGGTTATGATGTGGCGAAGAACTATAAAGGCGTGCTGGACTCGTTGAGCAACAACCAGATGAGCACTAAGGCCCTGTGCCCTGCTGTGACTTGGCTTGATAACGAGCCGCCCGCTGCTGTTCAGAACTTGCGCTTCAATCGTGGAGTAAACCAAACTGCCCTAGAATGGGATGTTCCATCAACCACAGACCCAATGCAAGAGACTGTGCGCTATGTAGTGTATGGTTTTAAAGAAGGTGATGAAATAAACCTTGACGATGCCAAGGCTATCGTGGCTGTCACCAATGTGCCTCACATAACAGTATCCAAACCATTGTGGCCTAACAAGGGCAAGAGAGCAAAACCTAAAGGTACTACCTATGTGGTCACTGCTCTTGATCGTTGCAACAACGAGAGTAATGGATGCAAGCCAGTGACTATTCATTTCTAATCTCTCGCAAATTGCGCAAAAAACGCTAATTGTTTATCTCGCAAAAAAAGTGTGGAAATCTCTCGTAAATTGCTCAAAAAACGCTAATCATTTATACTGCTAAACAGTTATATATGAATAATGAAAGATATGACCCAACCTATAAGATAATTGGTGCAATCTTTGAGGTCTATAACCATCTTGGCCCAGGTTTGCTTGAGTCGGTATATGAAATAGCATTGGCTCATGAACTAAGAAATCTAGGTTTTAGTGTGGATTGTCAAGTCCCCATTGAGGTAAATTATAAAGGAGAATCATTGGGCGTATGTTTTAGAGCCGATATCATCGTTGATGATACTGTTGTGCTTGAACTTAAATCGGTTGAAAAAATTGATAATGTTCACCACAAGCAATTATTAACTTATCTAAAGTTGACAAATAAGAAGATTGGTTTACTTGTAAATTTTGGTGATGCAAATATCAAACACGGCATTACTCGCATTGTAAATAAGTTCTAGAATTTAAAAAGGTTTGTCAAATGACATTGTTTGCGTCATTCGCGTTATTTGCGTGAGATTAAGTATATTTTTTCACCTGTTGCGGGATGAGTGAAGCGAAGAGTGTGGGCATGGAGGTGCAATCGGTCGCAGGCTGTGCCGTAGAGCATATCGCCAACGATGGGGCAGTTAAGTCCTTGTGGATGTGAGGCGTGGACGCGGAGTTGGTGTGTGCGGCCCGTGAGAGGCGTGAACTCTACCAATGCTCGGTCTCCATGATGTTCCAGCACGCGATAGCGAGTGATGGCATGTTTGCCATTCTCTATATCTACTACTTGACGTGGCCGGTCATTGAGGTCGGGTCGAAGTGGCAGGTCAATAATACCTTCATTTTTGGCAGGAATGCCATCGAGCAAGGCGAGGTAGGTCTTGTGGACCTTGCGTTGTTCAAACTGCTGACGCAAAGCGCTTTGAATCTCCTTTGTTTTGGCTATCACCACTAGGCCACTTGTGGCTTGATCGAGGCGGTGAACCTCGAGTGCACTCTCGCCCTTGGGCAGCATATTTTTCACAATTTCGAGAAGCGAAATAGCTTTTTTATCTTTGCCTGGTACGGTGAGCATGCCTGTGGGTTTGTCGACCACGATAAGGAACTCGTCCTCATAGATGATTTTCACCTCGTCGTCATTGTGGGTGGCGATGAGCGGATTGTTCTCAACGTTTAGCCCTTGCAGCATGAACTCCATGAGAGGTAGGCACTTGCTGCGGCATGCAGGGTAGAAGTGTCCGTGATGTCGCACCTCGCCTTGAGGCGACTGTCCCACCCAGAACTCAGCCATACACACTGGTGTGAGGTCGTGCAGGAAGGCATATTGAAGGAGCTTGGGAGCGCAGCAGTCGCCCGTGCCTCCTGGTGGCAGGCGGTGTAGGCGTCGCTTAAAGATTGTTGCAATGTCGAGGCTTTCGCCTTGTGCATTGTGAACGACAAAGAGGCGGAACAACTGTTGCTGTAGCTTCTCACTCATGGCCTTGCGCTTCGTTTTCAGCTTGTTGATGGATGCTTGAAGATCACTTAGCTTTTGAGCGATACTATCAATCTCAATGGTGTGGCGTTTTTTGAGGCGTTTCAGTTCAGCTTTCATGAATTGGCTCTCCTTGATGAGTTCCGCCTCTTGTTCGGCTGTGATGTTGCCCTCGCTGCGCAACCTATCGCGCTCGGTTTTTGCTGTTTCCATCGCTTGTCGCATCTGGAGCTCTTCGTTCTTATGCTTCGCTAATGTATCGCTGAGAAGTTCTTCTAGCATCTTTCTTTCAGGGGAATCCTCAATTGCTTTGATGCGATGGTTTATATCGGTGATTTCGGCTTCGCCAGTGCGGAAAAGACCTTGTGGCTCAAGTAGATTATAGATGTGTGGAACGAAGTAGGGGTGTTCGCCGTTGTGAGCTAAATTCCCTGAGTAAGCGGCGAGATAGCCTAGTGAACCGTCGTGGTCTTTTACCACGAGCACTCCGAGCATCTTGCCTGCAAGGAGTTCGTCGCGCCATTGTTCCTGGTTAATGGCATAGTCCATAACCTCGCTTGCGGCTAGTTTGCTCAACTCGTGAGGCGTGTAGTGCATTGGGTAGGTGAAGCTTGATGGCAGCTCAATGCCGCTCACGTCGCTGTGGAATCTATGTATTTTGCTGTTGCTCATAATTAGTGGGACAAAACTACAAAAAAATAGTTTTTTAAAGACAATTAAAGACAATTTATTTTGCTTCTCTTTTATTACTGACAATTGACTCAACGGCGGATTCGGCTGACTCACTTGACTCGGTTGACTCAGTTGGGCCACGCTGCGCGCTAAAGATTACTGCCCTTTGGGCTAAGATTGGTAGTGTGGTGCCTACGGCACTAATATTTATTTTTGCGCTGGCGCGCTAAGATGTCGCTGTGCATGGAATCAGTGGAATCGATGGAATCACTTTGCCTTGAGGGAGGAGGGGCGCTTCGCTTAAAATTGAATGAAAATTTAATTGAAAATTGCATGGACGTGGGATTGTTTTGCCACTCCTGGCGGAGTGGAAATTAAAGCTCCCTGTGGTCGCTAAAATTTTTTTGTTTCATACTGGTGTAATCTCACAAAGCTGCAATTATCGTTGTCGCAAAGCCTGCTTGCGCAGGAATTTTTGAAATATGGAATTGGTGGAATGGGTTTTGTCAAACAACTGGAACAACTCGATAACAACTAAAACAACAGCGGTATTGCCACTCCTGGCGGAGTGGAAATTAAAGCTCCCTGTGGTCGCTAAAATTTTTTTGTTTCATACTGGTGTAATCTCACAAAGCTGCAACTATCGTTGTCGCAAAGCCTGCTTGCGCAGGAATTTTTGGCTACGCGTGGATAGTTTTCTCAGACTATTAAGGACGATTAGAAATGTTTTCATTGGATGCTGGACACTAAGCCATGCGGCTTGTGGTTATTAAAGACAATTGAGGCGGTTGACTCGGGTGGTTCACCTGACTCAGTTGACTCAGGGCCTTAAGGTGGTTAAGGGCTTTAAGGAGCTTAAGGTGTTTTTTGGGCATATCTCACGCACATGGCGCGAAAGGCGCAAAAGGTCCTTAATCAATGCACAATTGGCAGTGCGGTTGATGTAGAGTGGGACAGTTTTGAAAATAAAATTTTTTGAAGTGGTGGCAGAATGTCAAAGAGCGCTTGAGATATTACAAAGATATGGTTAGGTCGAGGATGAGGGCAATATTGAAAAAATAATTACAATAATAGAGAAAATTCTTGTTTTTTATCAAATTAAAGTGTAAATTTGC
>JAEEGI010009050.1_pt1 | contig 21882 bp, 23 predicted proteins | sample 8958751 | NCBI WGS metagenome assembly JAEEGI01 (sample SAMN16246545, study PRJNA631951) | gut metagenome | biome: gut microbiome; feature: rumen; material: KS-attached | host: Bos | place: Iran: Karaj | collected 2018-10 | reverse complement strand
ACGTGCTCGCCGTGGCTGACGATGGGCTTCTGGTTGATGCAGGTGCCCTGGTTGGAGCGCTTGTACTTGAGGAACTTGTACTCGTCGCTGCCGCCCTCGTCCGCCGCGATCACCACTCTGGTGGCGTCGACGAACTCGACGACTCCGGCGCGCTTCGCCATGACTACTACTCCGGAATCCCTCGCCGCGGAGCCTTCGACTCCGGTGGCGACGATCGGGGCGTCGGTCACGAGAAGGGGCACAGCCTGGCGCTGCATGTTGGAGCCCATCAGGGCGCGGTTCGCGTCATCGTTCTCGAGGAACGGGATCATCGCGGTACCGATGGACACTACCTGGCGCGGGGAGACGTCCATGTAGTCGACGGTCTCTCTGGCGTGGAGGTCAACTTCTCCGAGGGAGCCTCTGGCGAGGACCTTGGCGTTGACGAAGCGGCCTTCCTCATCGAGCGGCTCGTTGGCCTGGGCGATGATCAGGTCCTCCTCCTCGTCGGCGGTGAGGTAGTCGATATCGGTCGTCACGATGCCGGTCTGCCTGTCGACCTTCCTGTAGGGGGTCTCTATGAAACCGTATTCGTTGATCACTCCGTAGGTGGTGAGCGAGCCGATCAGTCCGATGTTCGGACCTTCAGGCGACTCGATCGGGCACATGCGGCCGTAGTGGGAGTGGTGTACGTCTCTGACCTCGAATCCGGCCCTCTCTCTGGAGAGTCCGCCGGGGCCCAGCGCGGAGAGCCTTCTCTTGTGAGTGAGCTCGGCGAGCGGGTTGGTCTGGTCCATGAACTGCGACAGCTGGGAGGATCCGAAGAACTCCTTGATAGCCGCGGTCACGGGCCTGATGTTGATGAGGTTCTGCGGGGTGGTGGCCTCCACGTCCTGGATGGTCATCCTCTCCTTGACGACTCTCTCCATCCTGGCGAGTCCGATGCGGAACTGGTTCTGCAGCAGCTCTCCGACGGTCCTCAGCCTTCTGTTGCCGAGGTGGTCGATGTCGTCGACGGCTCCGATGCCGTCCTCAAGCCCGAGGAAGTAGCTCACGGAAGCGACCACATCGTCGAGGATGAGGTGCTTCGGGGAGAGCACGTTCCTTCTGGAGTACATGTAATCGATGAAATCAGCTTCGTCCTTGCCGATGCCTCCGCCCGGATGCTCGGCGGACCACTTGTCGTAGACCGCTCTGAGCGCGGGGAAGAAAGCCTCGACCGGGAGCTTGGCGGCCTTCACGTCCAGACCCGCGTACGGGGTGCCGGCGAGGAAGGCGCTGAGGCTCACGAAGTTGTTTCCGATGATCTTGACGGTGCCGCCGTCGCGGGTCCTGCTCTTGACGAGCACCCACTCGACGCCGGCGTTCTCGACCTTTGCGGCGTCCTCCCTGCTCATCCTGGCGCCCGCCTCGAAGAGCAGCTCGCCGGTGAGGGGATCGAAGACGTCGTCAGCCAGGACGCAGCCCGCGAGCCTGTTCCTGATGCCGAGCTTCTTGTTGTATTTATACCTTCCGACCTTCGCCAGATCGTATCTCTTGGCGTCGAAGAACAGAGCCTCGATGAGGTCGTAGGAGCTTTCGAACGTGGCGGGCTCGCCGGGACGCAGCTTCCTGTAGATGTCCTTGAGGCCCTGCTCGAAGTTCTGGGTGGTATCCTTTTCGAAGGTATCAGCGAGTCTCTGGTTGTCTCCGAAGAGCTCGACGATCTCGGCGTTGGTGCCCTCGTAGAGGGTGGAGGCGGCTTCGGTCCTGAACTCGCCGTACCTTCTTACCTTCTTCCTGAGATCCTCTTCGCTGATGCCGGGGTTCTTGCGCTTCTCAGCCTCGACCTTCTCCTCGACGGATCTGCCGGCGAGGGCCCTGAGTATCGTGGTGATGGGCTGCTTTCTGGTCCTGTCCACGCGCACGGAAAGAGAGAGGCCGGCGTCGGTCTCGTACTCGAGCCAGGCTCCTCTGTTGGGGATGATCTGAGAGCTGAAGAGCTTGTTGTTGGACTTGTCGGTGGTCACGGAGAAGTAGGGTCCCGGCGACCTGACCAGCTGGGTCACGACGACACGCTCAGCGCCGTTGTAGATGAAGGTGCCCTTCTCGGTCATGACCGGGAAGTCTCCCATGAAGACCTCCTGCTCGATGACCTTTCCGGTCTCCTGATTGATGAGCCTTACGCGCACCTTGAGGGGAGCAGCGTAGGTGGCGTCGCGCTCCTTGCACTCCTCCTGATCATATTTAGTCTCGTCCGAGAGCTCGTAGTCGACGAACTCCAGAGCGAGGTTGTCTGCATAGTCTCTTATCGGGGAAATATCCTCGAAGACCTCGGCGAGTCCCTCCTTGATAAACCAGTCGTAGGAGGCCCTCTGGATGTCTATGAGGTTAGGCATGGGCAGTACCGCGTCTATCTTCGAGTAGCTCATGCGCTTTGTTTTGCCTACGTAGATCGGCTTTGGCATTATTTTCCCTCCTTGTGGAATTTTCGCATTTTTGTATTCTCAGAGGCGATTTTTCACCTCATCGAAAAGAACACCAAAAGGGTTGCCCGCTGCGGACAACCCTTTTGTTGTTTCAGAAGGCTTCGCTACTTGAGCTCAACCTTAGCTCCAACTTCCTCGAGCTGCTTCTTGAGGGCTTCAGCCTCAGCGGTGGGAACGGCTTCCTTAACGGTGGACGGAGCCTTGTCTACGAGCTCCTTAGCCTCCTTCAGGCCGAGTCCGGTGATCTCACGGACGACCTTGATGACCTTGATCTTCTCAGCGCCGACTTCGGCGAGGATGACGTTGAACTCATCCTTGGTCTCAGCTTCGGGAGCGGCGCCGGCGGCGGCGACGGCTACGGGAGCGGCAGCGGAAACGCCGAACTCCTCTTCGCAAGCCTTTACGAGCTCGTTGAGCTCAAGTACGGTCATGCCCTTGATGGCCTCGATAATCTCTGCATGTGTCATTTTCTGATTTCTCCTTGATTACACATTCTTCGCCCTAAACGGCGAACGCGATGAAATACTTCTTACTGAGCGGCCTTGGCGTCCGCGACCGCCTGAAGCGTGCGGACGAACTTGCCGAGCGGGCTCTGAATGCTGCCCATGAACTTGGCGATGAGCTCGTCTCTGGAGGGGATGGAAGCGAGAGTCTGGAGGCCCTCAGCGTCGTAGTAGACTCCCTCGACCACGCCGGCCTTGAAGGACATCTTGTCGAAGTCCTTGATGCACTTGGCGCAGACTCTGGCAGGTGCGATGGCGTCGTCGAAGCTGATGGCGAACGCGGAGGGACCGGAGAGATGGTCCTTGATCGCTTCGAACTTCGTGCCTTCGACAGCCCTGGCCATGAGAGTGTTCTTGTAAACTGTATAGTCAACGCCTGCCTCGCGCATCTGCGCTCTCATAGAGGTGGCCTGTTCTACAGTCGTTCCCATGTAGTCGATGACTACCAGAGACTCGGCTCTGTCAAGCTTTTCCTTGATCTCGTCCACGATGGCGGACTTGATCTTGATGCTTTCTACTGACATTTTTCTCCTTTCCGGCTTTCTCTGGTGAAAAGAAAGCCTTTTCGGTTTGTTGCAGACTGAAAAGGCTCTGATTTATGAATCGTAACCTCGGCTGGATATTAAGGATCTCTGCGGATCCACCTGCTGTCTACAGTTTTATATTCTGTTTTGCGTTTACGATCCGGCCTTTCGCCTTAGCCCAGGTTGAGCTTCTGCGGATTCAGCTTGATTCCAGGGCCCATGGTGGTGGCGATGGAAGCCGATCTGATGTACTGTCCCTTGGCTGCTGCCGGCTTTGCCTTGATAATGGCTTCGAGCAGGGCCATGAAGTTCTCCTGGAGCTTCTGGCTTCCGAACGAGGCCTTACCGATCGAGGTGTGAACGATGTTGCTCTTGTCCAGACGATACTCGACCTTACCAGCCTTGATCTCGGAGATAGCCTGAGCTACGTTCATGGTGACGGTGCCGGACTTGGGGTTAGGCATGAGTCCCTTGGGACCGAGGATCCTTCCCAGCCTTCCGACTACGCCCATCATGTCCGGGGTAGCGATGACTGCGTCGAAGTCGAACCAGCTCTCCTGCTGGATCTTCTGAGCAAGCTCTTCAGCGCCGACGAAATCAGCACCGGCGTCCTCGGCCTCGTGAGCCTTCTCGCCCTTAGCGAACACGAGCACTCTCTTGGTCTTGCCCGTTCCGTGGGGGAGGACTACCGCGCCTCTGATCTGCTGATCGGCGTGTCTTCCGTCGAGTCCCATCTTGAAGTGAGCTTCGACGGTCTCATCGAACTTCGCGACCGCTGTCTTGGGGAGCAGCTCGAACGCGGGCTCGATGTCGTACAGCTCAGCTCTGTTTATGAGCTTTGCCGCATCCTGATACTTCTTACCTTTTTTGGCCATTTGTTTACCTCCTGTGGTACTATCGGCTGCTGTTCACAGCCTCCCAACTGTCAGCCCTCTACCAGAATGCCCATGCTGCGGGCGGTGCCCTTGATCATCTCGGTCGCGGTGTCGATGTTCGCGGCGTTGAGATCCGGCATCTTGAGCTGAGCGATCTGCCTTGCCTGTTCAAGAGTGATGGTAGCCACCTTGTTCTTGTTGGGCACACCGGATGCCTTGTCGATACCCGCTGCCTTCTTGATGAGGACGGGCGCCGGAGGCGTCTTGGTGATGAAGGTGAACGACTTGTCAGCGTAGACAGTGATCACCACGGGGATCGTCATGCCCGCCTGATCGGCGGTCCTGGCATTGAACTGCTTGCAGAAATCCATGATGTTGATGCCCTTCTGTCCGAGAGCCGGTCCTACCGGGGGAGCAGGGGTAGCAGCACCAGCGGAGATCTGAAGCTTTACATAGCCATCGATCTTCTTTGCCATTGCTTTTCTCCTTTCTGCGGGGCAGCCCCGCTATTTCGTTATATGGGATCCGAAGCTCCAGAGAGAGGAGGATCAGATCTTGTCTATCTGGTCGAACTCGAGCTCTACGGGGGTGGCGCGTCCGAACATGTCGACCTTCGTCCTGATGGTCTGCCTGTCCTCGTTGACTTCCTCCACCGTGCCCGCAAATCCCTTGAACGGACCGGATATGATCCTGACTGCGTCGCCGACCTCTACGTTGAGGACGATGACCGTCTTCTCGATGCCCATCCTTCTGACCTCCTCATCGGAGAGGGGAATGGGCTCGGAGCCCTGGCCTACGAAGCCGGTGACTCCCTGGGTGTTCCTGACGAGGTACCAGGACTCGTTCGTGACTATCATCTTGACGAGCACATAGCCCGGGAAGATCTTGCGGGTCTTGACGACGCGCTGATTGTCCTTGAACTCGACTCTGTCCTCGGTGGGGACCACGACCTGCAGGACGAGATCCTGCATGCCTCTGTTCTCGACGAGCTTCTCGAGATTGACCTTGACCTTGTTCTCGTGGCCGGAGTAGGTGTGGACTACATACCACTTGGGCTCCTTGCTTCTGATGAAGTGGCCCGCGGGGATCTCGTCCCTCTCGGCGGCCAGAGAAGCGCTCTGAGCGATCTCGCCGCCCTTTTCGCCTTTAATGATCTCTGCCATCGCTCTCTCCTACATGGAGATATTGAGTATCTGCTCGAGGATCGCGAGGATACCCGTGTCCATGAGCCAGAAGAGAAGCGCGAACGCGGCGCATACGACCAGAACGATCAGGGTGTACTTCTGAGTCTCCTTGCGGGTGGGCCAGACGACCTTCTTGAGCTCGGTCCTGACGCCCTTGAAATACTCGGACAGACGGCCCTTCTTCTGGGGCGCTGCGGCATTAGTATTTGCCATCGCGGTGTTCCTTTCTCTTAACTATCTGGTCTCTTTGTGGAGAGTTTCCTTCTTGCAGAACTTGCAGTACTTCATCATCTCGATGCGCTCGGGATTGTTCTGCTTGTTCTTCATGGTATTGTAGTTCCTCTGCTTGCACTCGTCGCAGGCGAGAGTGACCCTTACCCTTTTGCCGTTGTTAGCCATTTTTGTCCTCCGTAATTCATCCGCGGGACGCGGTTTATAGCGTACTCAAAATCGCCCTGTCCCCTTTTAGAGCATAGCGATACCCATATAAGATACCATCGGACCCCGGGGATGTCAACACAAAAAACCATTGAAATATAAATAAAAATTGCGGTTTTTTCTGCCGCCGGAGCCCCTCCGCGGGGCCTCCGGCACATCTTGGTCCGATGCTTTTCTTCAATACTATATGTAGTGTTTGGAGCGCCCCGCCCTCAGGCGAGCTCGCCATCCGCCTTTATGATCCTTTCGATGCTTATCGAAGATATTATCATGACCGCTCCAGAGATGAAGCCTATCCAGAGTATCGGGGAGTAGGAGCCGGCCAGGTCGTAGATCATGCCTATGCCAAGAGATACCAGCGCGCCGAAGGCGTTGGAGATGCTCACGTGGTAGCCGGACATGGTCTTCTGCCCCTGCATGCCATAGGCGGAGACGCAGCACCTGGAGAGCCCGACGGAGCCTATCGCGTAGCCGAAGCCGTAGACCAGCGACGCCACATACAGGATAGCTATCCTGTCGTAGAAGAATATGAAGCAGAGTATGGAGCACATTATCGCCGCCGCCAGGGTTATGACGGCCTTCCAGACCGACAGCCTGTCGGCGATGTATCCGAAGATGATCTTGCCGGAGATGTTGCCTATCATTACCATGGACGAGAGCAGCGCGGCGGTGTCGAGGGTGTAGCCCACGGTCTGCGCGAATACGCTCACGTTGAAGATGAACTGCAGCATGATGCTCGAGCCGGTGAGCGTTAGGGCCGTGAGCGCGAAGCGCAGCGCGAGGTGCGGGATGTAGAGATCCCCTGCCTTCGCTCCCGGCTGGACCCCCGCCTTCGGCCTGTCGTCCTCGGCGAAGAGAGCCTCGTCCTTCTTCGGGAGCATGAGCTCGACGCCGATGAAGCCGACGATCAGGGTGATGACGCTGAACACGCCCATAGCCTTGAGGAAGCCCACCGCTCCGATGAGCTTGCCCGCGACCGGGCTGAAGAGCGCGCCGCCTATGCCGCTGAAGGCCGAGGCGACTCCGGTCATGAGGCCCGCGTTGCCGGGGAACCAGTGGCTGAGCACGTAGGAGATCGAGATCATCGATATGGAGATGAAGAGGCCGATCATGCCGGAGGCGATGTACCACATGACGCCCTTCGCTCCGAGCGTGAGCAGGAAAAAGCCAACAGCCACGCTGAGCACGGCGACCCTGAGATACATCTTCTTGTTGGTCCTGAAGAAGAGCTTGGTCAGATAGGCTCCGCTGAGGGCGCCCGTGATGGCCCTGATGGTGTTGTGCGAGGCGATCTTCGTCATGCTCAGGCCGAGCTCGACCCTCATCTGCGCGAAGAAGACTCCGGACGAGTTCAGTATTATGCCTATTATCGCGCTCTGCACCATGCAGGCGCCTATCAGGACCAGAAGCTGGTCTTTGCTCATCTTTTTCATCGGATCATTCTCTTTCTTCCTGCATGCGTCCGGCGGCGTGCCCTGAGAGGCGCGGACGGTCTGCCTGATATCAAACGGTATAATGCCGCATAAACGGCTATATCATGATAACACGGCTGTCAAGGACGCGGGGCGTCCGGGACCGCGCGGCCGCAAGGCGGGCAGGAAAATGCCGCGCCCGGGGGCATGCGCCCTGAGCGCGGCACTGCATTTCGACAGCTCTGCGCGCATCCGGGATCTACGCCCCGAGGTACGCCTTTTTGATCTCGTCGCTCTCGAGCAGCTCGCGGCCGCTGCCGCTGAGGACTATGCGCCCGGTCTCGAGCACGTAGGCCCTGTCGGCGACGGAAAGAGCCGCCCTCGCGTTCTGCTCTACGAGGAGTATCGTGGAGCCCGCGGCGTGGAGATTCTGTATCATGTCGAAGATCTGCTCGACCAGTATTGGGGCGAGGCCCATAGAGGGCTCGTCCATCATTATCAGCCTGGGATGGCTCATCAGCGCCCTGCCCATGGCCAGCATCTGCTGCTCTCCTCCGGAGAGTGTGCCGGCGATCTGGCGGCGGCGCTCCTTGAGCCTCGGGAACAGCTCGAAGACCCTCTCGAGGTCAGCTTCGAGCGCGGCGGGCGGCTGGGTGTAGGCGCCCATCTCGAGGTTCTCCTCGACCGTCATGCGCAGGAATATCCTCCTGCCCTCGGGGACGAGGGAGAGCCCCTGCGAGACTATGCGGTTCGCGGGGGTCCTGAGTATCGACCCGCCCATGAAGCTGATCTCGCCGTTCCTGGGCCTGAGAAGCCCCGCGATCGTGTTCAGCGTCGTCGATTTTCCGGCGCCGTTGGCACCTATCAGGGTAACTATCTCGCCCTCGCGCACCTCGAAGCTTATGCCCTTGATAGCGTGGATGGAGCCGTAGTAGACGTCGATGCCGTCGACCCTGAGTATGGGCCCAGTGCCGCATGTATTCTGCTGCGCCATCAGCTTCGCTCCTTTCTGCTTCCGAGGTAAGCCTCTATGACCGCCGGGTTGTTCTGTATGTCTTCAGGCGTGCCCTTGGCGATGATCCTGCCGAAGTTGAGCACCGCGATGCCGTCGCATATGCCCATGACGAGGTTCATATCGTGCTCGATGAGCAGTATGGCGATCTGGAACTCGTCGCGTATCCTCCCTATGGTCTCCATGAGCTCGGCGGTCTCAGCGGGGTTCATGCCGGCCGCGGGCTCGTCGAGGAGCAGCAGCGAGGGCTTGGTCGCAAGCGCCCTGACTATCTCGAGGCGCCTCTGCGCGCCGTAGGGCAGCGAGCCGGCCTTCGCGCCGGCCAGGCCCTGCAGTCCGAATATGGAGAGCAGCTCCATCGCCCTCACGTGGGCGTGGCGCTCGGCCTTCCAGTACTTCGGGAGCCTGAATATCGCGCTCGGAAGGCCGCAGCTTATGGAGTTGTCCATCGCGACCTTGACGTTGTCCTCGACGCTCATGTTCCTGAACAGCCTAATGTTCTGGAAGGTCCTCGCGATTCCGGCCTTGTTGAGGTCGGCCGTGGTCATGCCCATGGTGTCGCGGCCGTTGAGGAGTATGGAGCCCCTGCTGGGCTCGTACACCTTGGTGAGCAGATTGAAGACCGTGGTCTTGCCGGCGCCGTTCGGGCCTATAAGCCCGGTGATCTCGGTGGGGCCTATGGCGAGGTCGAACTCGCTCACGGCCTCGAGGCCGCCGAAGTTGATGCCGAGCCTCCTGCACTCAAGCACGGGAGGCCGGTCGAGATCCCTCGCCAGGAAGAGGTTCTGCGAGGGCTGCGGATAGAGCTTCTGGATCTCTCTGGTCCTTGCCATGTCACTGCCCTCCCTTCCCGCTTCTTCCGGCGGCGCGGTTTATCAGTTCCTCGATCAGACCGGTCATGGAGAAGTCGTAGCTTCCCATGAGGCCGGTGGGCCTGAATATCATCATTATGACCAGCAGGAGGGAGTAAGCCACCATCCTGTAGTCGGAGAACGCCCTCAGGAGCTCGGGGAGCACCGTGAGGACCGCGGCGGATATGACGGAGCCGAGCATCGAGCCCATGCCTCCGAGCACCACCATTACGAGGATCTCTATCGACTTCATGAACTTGAAGGTCGAGGGATAGAGAGATCCGAGGTAACCCGCGTAGAGGCAGCCCGCGATCCCCGCGAGCATCGCGGAGACCACGAAGGCCATGGTCTTGTAGCGGGTGGTGTTGACGCCGACGCTCTCGGCCGCGATCTCGTTGTCGCGGACGGCGAGTATCGCGCGCCCGAAGCGCGACTTCATCAGCATGTGGATGAGCCCCAGCGACAGCACGACCATGATGAAGCAGTTCCCCAGCGTGGTGTACTTTGGGATCCTCGCGAGGCCGGCCGCGCCGTAGGTGAACTTGAAGCCGAGCAGGGAGTCGATGTTGGTTATCGTGACCCTTATTATCTCGCCGAAGCCGAGGGTGATTATGGCCAGATAGTCGCCTTTGAGCCTGAGCGCGGGGATGCCGATGAGTATCCCGAATATCCCGGCGACCAGCGCGGATATCGCTATGGCCGCGAGGAGATAGGGAAGCGCGGCGCTCCTGCTGCCCGAGCGTATGAGCTCAGCAGCCGGGGTCGACTTCATGTAGATCGCCGCGGAGTAGGCGCCTACGGCCATGAAGCCCGCGTGTCCGAGCGGGAGCTGGCCGAGGTAGCCCACGGATATATTCAGAGACGCCGCCAGTATGATGTTGATGCCGACGGTGATGAGTATGCCCTTCCAGTAGTTCGTGATGACGCCCGCGTTCACGAGGGAGCTGATGAGCAGCCAGAGCCCCGCGATGAGGCAGATGTTGATGAGGTAGCGCACCGGCATGGGGATGCGGATCCAGGAGGAATCGTTCTTCATGGCTTTTCCCTCCCTATACCTTCTCCTGAGTCTTGTGACCCAGGATGCCGCTCGGCCTGACGAGCAGCACTATGATGAGCACCACGAACACCACGGCGTCCTTCCACATGGAGAGATGGGCCGCGGAGATGAGCGACTCGAGGAGGCCGATGATGAAGCCTCCGAGCATGGCGCCGGGAAGCGAGCCTATGCCGCCGAGCACAGCCGCTATGAAGGCCTTGATGCCGAGCATCGAGCCCATGGTCGGGGACGCCTGGGGATAGGCGCAGAGGTAGAGGACGGAGCCTATGCCCGCGAGGGCAGAGCCCAGCGCGAAGGTGAAGGATACCGTCCTGTTCAGGCTTATGCCCATGAGCTGAGCCGCGCCCATGTCCTCGGAGACCGCCCTCATCGCCTTGCCCATCTTGGTGCGGGTGACGAGGAAGGTCAGCGCGAACATCGCGACCACCGAGACGGCGATCGTTATCATAGCCGCCTTGCTCACGACGACAGGTCCGAGGCTGAGGTTGCCCGGTACCATGGGGTCCATGCTCTTGGTGTCAGCGCCGAAGAGCATCTGGGCGCCGTTCTCGAGCAGGAAGGAGACGCCTATCGCTGTTATGAGCAGGGAGAGCCTCGGAGCGCTTCTGAGCGGAGAATAGGCGACCTTTTCGACTATAACTCCAAGAGCCGTGCTGCAGAGCACGGCCAGGAGCACCGCTATGAGCGGATGCAAGGCGAATTTTGTGACGGAATAGAACACGACGTAGGCTCCGACCATGATGATGTCTCCGTGGGCGAAGTTCAGCAGGAGTATTATCCCGTACACCATGCTGTAGCCAAGGGCTACCAGCGCGTAGATTGAGCCTGTCTGCAGACCGTTTACGATCTGCGCCAGCAGGGTCGTGAGATTCATTTCATTTCCTTTCGGGAAAGATCAAAGCGGCGGACAGCGCCCGTCTCCCGCGCGGGGAGAGGGCGCGCCGCGTATGGACCGGGAGCGGGTCAGGCCGCTCCGGTATCCGGTCTAGAAGAACTTGTCGAACTCCTCGTTTCCGCCGGAGAGCTTGATGACCGCCACGGACTTGACGGGATCGTTGGTCTCGTTGAAGGTGTAGGAGCCGGTGATGCCCTCAAAGGCGTCCATGCCCTTGATGGTATCGATGATGCACTGCTTGTACTCGTCGCTGCCGGCCTTGAGACCCGCCTCCTCGGCGGCCTTGATGCCTTCAGCCATGATCATGGAAGCGTCCCAGGCGAGCGGGGCGAACATGTTGGGAACGGCCTCGCCGTAGGTCGCCTGATAGTCGGCCTCGAACTTGGCCACGGACTCGGTTCCGGGAGCGTAGCCGGAGAAGTAGACGGTACCCTCGAGGTCTTCAGCGCTGGCGTAATCCTTTACGGAGCCGAAGCCGTCGCCTCCGATGACCTGAGCCTTGCAGCCCGCGGCCCTGAGGGCGGTGATGGCGAGACCCGCCTCGCCGTAGTAGATGGGCATGAGGACGACGTCGGGGTTGGAAGCCGCGATGTTGGTCATCTGGGACCTGTAATCCTTGTCGCCGGTGGAGAAGGCCTCCTTGTCGACGACGGTCAGGCCGAAGTCGTTCATCATGCTCTCGAAGCCGGTGACGATGGCCTCGGAGTAGTCGGAGCCGTTCTCATAGAAGATGGCGACGGTCTTGGCGCCGCACACCTTGGAGGCGTACTCGGCCATCTTCTCGCCCTGGAACGGATCGAGGAAGCAGGCTCTGAATACGTTGGTCTTGACCTCGGGAGTCGCGGCGTCGGGATCCATGACGGTTACCTTGGGGCTGGTCGCGGAAGCCGTGATCTGCGGCATGTTGATCTCGAAGGTCGCGTCGGACAGGGCAACGGTGGCGCCGGTCAGAACGGAGCCGACAATGGCGGTGGCGCCCTTCTCTACCGCGAGGTTGAGAGCGTTTACGGTCTCGGTGGGATCGGCCTTGTCGTCGTATTCGATGAGATCGATCTGCTTGCCGTTGATTCCGCCCGCGGCGTTCAGCTGGTCAAAGAACATCTTGGTGGAGTTGCGCACGGGGATGCCGTACATCGCGTAGTCGCCGGTGGTGTTGCCGATGAACGCGACGGTGATGGTCTCGGGCGCGGCGGGCTCGGGAGAGCCGGAGGGAGCGGGCTCGGAGGACTTCTGTTCTCCGCAGCCTGTCAGGCACATGGCGAGCATCGCCATAGCGAGCAGGATCGAAAGCAGTTTCTTCATTTTCATTTCTCCTTTTTTATAAAAAACATTGAGAGCTAAATCAAAAGCGGCCCGCTGTATGCGGACCGCCGGTCGAACTTGTTTATAAGCTCTATCCCTACAAGGCCCGCGTCTTTGTGTCTCCTACGATGAGCACTACAAGCAGCGCCGCAATGATTACGACGCTTACGATGACGATGCCTACTACGCCCTGAGGCTGAGCGGCTATGGAGTTCTGAGCGAGGGATCTGAGCATTTGACGCTTCCTTTCAGAAAACTTGTTCCTATGATACGACAACAAAAATGGCTTGTCAATACTGTTTTTATCAACAAGCCGCAGGGTTTAGACCACAGCTGTTGCCGCGCGGAGCGATAAATGTGGCGTTCCCATAGAAAACTGGTATCGCATGAGGCGGAGCTCTGTATCCGGGAAACACAAAAGCCGGGGCGCTGAGGCGCGCTCCGGCTCATAAATATCTTTCTCCTCGCGGGCGGTTCCGCCTGAAACGGCCTTCAGCCTTCTCTATCCGCGGCGTCCGCTCGGCCTCCTACTTTACCGCGACGGCCTCGATCTCGATCTTGGCGCCGGCGACGGGCAGCTCCTTCACGGCGAAGCAGCTCCTGGCGGGCTTGGAGACAAAGAACTTGGCGTATACCGCGTTGAAGGCGGCGAAGTCCTTGATGTCGGTGAGGTAGCAGGTAGTCTTCACGACGTCTTCGAATCCGAAGCCTGCGGCCTCGAGGATGGCGCCCACGTTCTTGCAGGCGTTCTCAGCCTGGACGGCGATGTCGGGATCGGTGCCGCCGAGCTGGCCCGAGGTAAAGCACATATTGCCGGCCTTGATGCCCGGGGTATAGGGTCCGATGGGGGGATTTCCGTTTGCGGGTGTGATGTGTTCCATGATGTTTCCTTTCTGTGAAAACTCAGACGGAGTTGAAATAACAGCTGTGTAAGGGGCGGGACGCGCCGGGGAGCTCAAAGGGTTCACACCGCGCGAAGCACGCAGGCGGAGATCCCTTAGGGATCACTCGAAGAAGTATCCCATGAAGTCCAGGCACATCCTGAGACCCTGCCTCAGGCTCTCGGTCTCGAGGTACTCCTCGCGGGTGTGCAGGCCCCAGGCGGTGCAGACTCCGATGCAGATCGCGGGGATACCCACGGCGAGCGCGGAGTTGCAGTCGGTAGATCCGGGAGCGTAGGTGCACTTGAGGCCGAGCACGTCGTTCGCGGACCTCTCGGCGAGGTCGGCGAGCGCCCTGAGCTTCTTCTCGTCCACGTCTCCCTTGCAGGGACGGTCACCTATCATGTTGACCTCGACGGAGACGCCCATCGCGGAGTACGCGGCTATGACCTTCTCGAACATCTCCTTCATCTGCGCGAGGCATTCCCTCCTGCTGGAGCGGTACTCGTAGGTGAACGTGACGTCCTGAGCGATGGTGTTGACCGAGGTGCCTCCCTTGATGGTGCCGACGTTGTAGGTCGTGCGGCTGTCCTCGATCACGGGGACCTTCATGGCGTAGAGGCTCGCGATGATCATGGACGCGTAGTAGATCGCGTTGCGGTTGCCGAAGGCGAGGTACGAGTGGCCGCCCTCGGTGCGTACGGTTATCTCGTACCTGTGCGAGCCGACGCAGTCGTCGTTGGTGTGGTTGAGCTTGAGACCGTCGAAGGACACGAAGTCGGTCATGCGGCTTCCGTAGCGGGCGACTATAGCCTTGCTGCCCTTGAGGTTTCCGAGGCCCTCCTCGCAGGAGTTAGCCACGAAGAGTATGCCCTTGCCATCCTTCGGCTCGATCTTGTTTTCTACGAAATATTTGGCGCAGTACATGAGGACCGCGAGGTTGGCGGTGTCGTCGCAGACGCCGGGGCAGTACATGTACTTGTCGTCCTCCCTGAAGGGGAGAGGCTCCAGCTCGGGGAAGACCGTGTCGGTGTGAGCCAGCCAGGCGCTGAGCTCGTTGTCCTCAGTGACGCGGTAGGGGAAGACGCAGTTGAGCTCGTCGTCGATGTAGACGCCCTCTGCGCCTATCGACTCGAACCACGCCTTGCAGAACTCGGCGCGCTTCTCCTCGTGATGGGAGGGCGCGGGGATGGCGCAGAGATCGCGGATCAGCTGCTTGAGCCCCTCAAAGTTCTCCTCCACGTAGCGTTCCATCTTCTCGTTGAGATTCATCGTGACCACCTCCGTGCGCGTGAAACGCGGGCACCGCGGCACAAGACCGCGCCCGCTATCTCTTCTTTCTGCTGGCCTTTCTCAGGTCGTCGGCGGCGCACTCCCTCTCGTGAGCAGCGCCCAGATCGAGATCGCTGCGCCGGGCTATGTTGGCCTCCTCGCGCAGCTGCTTCGCCAGCCAGTCGTTCTTCCTGTCCTCGAGCATGACCCCGGTGAGGTCCCTGAGGCTGCTGCGTCCGCTCACGGACTCCGCGGGACGGGCCGGAGCGGTCTTCAGCTTGCCGGAGGAGCTTATCTTCCGGGGCATATGGGAAGCGGAGCTCTCCTCGCGGGAGCTCTGAGCCTGCCCGGTATAGGGGCTGTCCTCGCGCCTGGACGGGGCGCCGGGATTCGGCCTCCCGGCCTTGCCCAGCTTCGTGCTGATGACGGAGAACAGTATCAGTATCCAGGCGGCGCTGAAAATGAAGCTTACCAGTTCAAACATGGCACTTACCTCAGATCAGAAGCGAGCCTATTCGCTCTCCTTGGTCGCGCTCACGGCGCTGCCGACCGCGGCGAGGGTACCGGCGAGGTTGGCGATGTCGGACGGAACGACGATCTTGGTCGCGTTGCCGTTCGCCATGCTCTCGGCGGTCTCGAAGGACTTGAGGGTGAGGTACTCCTTGGAGGGCTGAGCCTCGTTGATGAGCTTGATGGCCTCGGCCCTCGCCCTCTGTACGGCGAGCAGAGCCTCGGCTTCTCCTTCAGCCTCGCGGATCTTCTGCTGCTTGGCAGCCTCTGCGCGGAGTATCGCGGCCTCCTTTTCACCTTCGGCGAGGGTGATAGCGGACTGCTTCTTTCCCTCGGCGGTGAGGATGGCCTCTCTCTTCTCTCTCTCTGCCTTCATCTGCTTTTCCATCGCGTCCTGGATGCTGCGCGGCGGGTCGATGTTCTTGACCTCTACGCGGCTGACCTTGATGCCCCACTTGTCGGTGGCGTCGTCTAGGATGGCGGTGATGCGGCTGTTGATGTCGTCGCGGCTGGTGAGGGTCTCGTCGAGGGTCATGCTTCCGATGATGTTCCTCAGGGTGGTGGCGGAGAGGTTCTCGATCGCGGCGATCGGCCTCTCGACTCCGTACGCGAAGAGCTTGGCGTCGAAGATGTAGAAGAACACGACCGAGTCGACCATCATCGTGACGTTATCCTTGGTGATGACCGGCTGCGGCTCGAAGTCCGCAACCTGCTCCTTGAGCGAGACCTTCTTGATGATCCTGTAGAGCACGGGGATCCTCAGGTGGAGTCCCGCCTGCCAGGTGGTGTAGTACTTTCCGAGATACTCGATGACCCAGGCGTTCGCCTGCGGAACTATGCAGATGCCCCTGATGAGGATCACAATGATCACGAGCAGAAGCACAAGCAGTACGTATTGCATCGTTTTTCCTCCCTATATAAATAATACATGAATGAGTTCGAGCGGCTTTCCTGCCGCGTCCGGGGCAATTATCCGCGCGGAGCGCGGCCTTGCGCCGCTTTCCGCACCCTGTCCCATGATTACTATACCATCTTTCCGTGAAGAATTACAGAAGCAGCTCGCATCGCGCGTGAAGAATTGCGGAAGAGCGCAGCGCGGGGAACGAACTTCGGCGCGCGCCGCTGAACCGGGAAGCCGCGCGGCACAGCACCTCGGCGCCAGGGGCGGCGCGTTCCGGAAGGTCCGTCTGCTGCCCTCCCCCTGTACAATCCGCAGGGGCGGTGATAGAATATGCTTGTACTAAAAAATGAACAAGGTTTCAACGGAGGCTCTCATGGCGAACGACAGGACCAACACCCTCTGCGTGCTGCAGGTGCTCAAGGATTACACAGACGCGGACCACATACTCCCCTTAAGCGAGATACAGCGCCATCTCAAGCTCGAATACGACAAGGATCTCGACCGCAGGACCCTTTACGCCGCCTTCAGGGCGCTCAACGACTTCGGCATCGAGGTCAGCCGCTACGAGGACAACGGCAAAGGCTACTACCTCCTCGAGCGCGAGTTCAGCGCCGCCGAGGCGAGGCTTCTGATCGACGCGATATACTCCTGCGAGTACATCTCCAAGAGGCAGACCGAGGAGCTGATCTCAAAGCTGCGCGCCCAGCTGAGCGTCTACGACCGCAAGAAATACAATTACTCCAACATCATCGTCGGGGAGCGCAAGTCGCCCAACCCGCAGGTCTTCCTCAACATCGAGATACTCGACCAGGCCATAGACGAGAAGAAGAAGGTATCCTTCATCTACCTCGACTACGGCTACGACAAGAAGCTCCACCCGCGCCGCGAGGAGCGCTACGTCGCGAGCCCCTACTCGATGATCTGCGACAGCGAGCGCTACTACCTCGTGATGATCGCCGACGGCCACGAGGACCCGAGCTTCTACCGCATCGACATGATGAAGGACATCGAGATACTCGACGAAAAGATCGCCATCTCCAAGAGAGAAGCGAAGCTCAACAGCGCCGCCAGGGTCATCTACGCCCACGCGGGCGAGCCCGAGACCATAGTGCTGCGCTGCAAAAAGGCCGCCCTGCGCTACGTCATCGAGCGCTTCGGCAGCGACGTGAACATAGAGCCTCACAGGGATGACGACGGCTTCGACGCGACCTTCCGCGCGGCTCCCGAGGGCCTCAGGTACTGGGCTCTGCAGTATCTTCAGAGCGTGGAGGTCATCCGCCCCGAGTACGTGCGCGAGGAGCTGAAGAAGGCGGTCGCGGAGAGCCCGTACCGCTGAGGCGTCCGCGGGAGGTTATCACAGTGAACGAGTTTAACGAATATGTCCGCGAGGCTTTTTCCGCAGCAGGCGATATCGTCATAAAACCCATGATGGGCGGATATCTCGTATACCTCGGCGGCAAGCTGATAGGCGACATTTGCGGCAATGAGCTGTTTTTGAAGAGAACGCCGACATCGGACAGGCTGCTTGAGGATTCCGAACTGCGCTATCCGTATGAGGGCTCAAAAACACTTATGCGCGTATTCGACAGATTTGAGGACGCGGATCTGATCGCAGAATTGCTGGAAGGCATGTACGCGGAACTGCCCGAAAGAAAGCCAGATCTGACTGATCCGAGGGCCTCCGGTACCGGGCTCGCGCGATGGCGATGGAAACACATGGTGTGCGTCTGACAATACCGGGTCTCAGAGAGCGATGGAAAAAGCCGGAATGAAGACGGTACGATCAGACAAAGGCTCCCTGGAGATCAACGGGAAAACTTATGATAAACAGTTTTTTGAGTACGCCCGGCAGTAAAGAATACAACAATCGAGATCGCGCTAAATCGGGATTTGACGAGGTGACCAACTATGAAAAACGGGAAAAACCCAGATCCAAATGTGATCCATCCGATCGCAGGATATGACAAAGAGATATATGTGAAACCAACCATTACAAATCCGAATATCATTGTCGGAGATTTTACCTACATTGCAGACTCCCAATTTGAAAGCCATGTCACACACTTTTATCCGTGGAGTCGAGATAAGCTCACAATTGGGAGGTTTTGCCAAATTGCTTCAGGTGTTGAATTTGTGATGAACGATGCAAATCACCAGATGAACGCCGTATCTACATTCCCGTTTTACACGCTGGAGGGTTGGGAGATGGAGCCTCCCGCTGCATCGGATATGCCGTTCAAAGGCAATACCGTAATTGGCAATGACGTGTGGATCGGTCAGAATGCCGTTATTCTGCCTGGTGTTAACGTTGGTGACGGTGCAATTATCGGCGCATACAGTGTTGTGGGGAGCGATGTTGCACCCTATACCATCGTAATTGGGAATCCAGCGAAAGTCCTGCGGAAACGTTTTGATGATGAAGAACTAATCAATCTGCTTCTTTACTTCAAGTGGTGGGATAAGAGCATTGAAGAGATAAATAGTCTGATTCCGATCTTAACCTGTAGCGATATCCAAAAAGTCAAGGTTGAATTAAAGAAACGGCTGGATCGCTAAATTCCGGTTTGTCGGGATGAATCACACAGAAAGAATGATAAAAATTGAGATTTGCGGAGGTGTGTGAAATTGTTATATGCATAGAATGAAATAAAGCTACAGGGTGTGGCGGGTAAAACAATTAAGAGTTTGGAAGATTGATTTTGCTAATCGGGATTAATAATTTTCGGCAGGGAAACGCAAAATCAAAAGAGGAGTTCATTCTATGCCTTTAAAGATTATCAGTTTCATTACTGCGATCATAATGACGGTTGCCGGATTCATTACCGGTTTGACCGAAAATATTAAAAAAGTTTTTGACAGAGAACCTCCGGTAACGTATTTCAAGACCGAGGACGTTCAGGCAAAATACGGCGAAGCGGTGCGGGCGATTGATAAATATGCGGATTACGGCTTCGTCGATGTAAAGGCGGAACCGCTTGCCGATATTTCGTTTGATAATATCGGAAATTTAAGCGAACTGAATGCCGAGGGTATCGGTATTTCCAATGCAGACGGCGCCCATCTTGTCACGGGCAGATTCGGTCTGCGCAAAGCGTTGGAGTTCTCGACTGCGGATACTCATATCACTCTTCCCGATCTCGGCGAGCAGGATGCGCTGACAATCTCTATGTGGGTAAACATCCGTGATCTTCAAACCCGTGAAAATATCGATGAGCCTCGCGTCAGCACGCTGCTGGATACCGCAACAGGCGCGGGCCGCGTCACGCTCAAATTCGTGCATACCGGCACCCCGACATACGAGGATCCGGACAGCGGAGAGATTATCATGGGCACAAACAGCACACGTCTTGTTTTCTCGGTTGAAGGCAATTCCGGCGGTGAATTTGAAAACAACGGCGTATATTCCAACAACACACACTTCTGTGATTTTGAATATGACTTATGGGAAGATTTTGTCGGATATTATGATGATTGGGTCGTGCACCCCGAGGGACACTGCTGGTTCCATATCGGCGTCGTCTATGAGCCCGAAAACGGAACTGTGACATTTTATCATTGCGGCAAGTTTGATTCCGTAAAGAAGTTTGATTCCGCCGCGAAGCCCGTGCTCAATGGAATTCGAATCGGTGCAGGCAATGCGGAGAACGAGTATTTTGACGGTATAGTAGATGATATTCGCCTATACGGGCAGGCGCTCACACAGGCGGATATGGATATTCTCGCCGATTATGAGCGGGATATGTGGGCCAACCGCACCACCGATGAATGGGAGACTCCCAAAACAGTGCTTTATGTCAACGGCAAAACAGGCAGCGACTCAAACCCCGGAACCGAAACCGCACCGTTTGCGACTGTGAAAAAAGGCGTAGAATCCATTACCAAACCCGGCACGTGGCTGATAATTGCGCCGGGCGTATATCGGGAAACAGGGATTAATCTCCATACAAGCGGAACTGAAACTCAGCCCGTTATAATAGAAGCTGAAAAACCGGGAGAAACGGTTATAAACGCTTCCGTTCCTTTCGACGGCTGGAAACAGACAAACTCATTTTTCATTTATGAAAATGATTGGAACTATGATTATCCGTTCCAAGCCGGCACACCGGGCAACGAAATCATCGGCAGAAGCGATCTTATCATTGTTGACGGCAAACCGATAAAGCCTGTTCTGACAAAGAAAGATTTGAAAAACGGAACCTACTATATTGACAAAGAAACAGGGAAAATCTATCTGAAAACAGTAAAATCTCCCGACAAATGCGAAATAAAGCGTGCGCTGCCGGGTGAAAACGGTGAGGGCGCCTATATTCTCAATACAAACAGTAACGAGTATGTAGTGCTGCGAGGACTGACCTTCACGGACTGCGCCTGCCGCATCTGGGACAGAGCAATGGTAAATATGGGAAAGCCTCAGCACATTCTTGTGGAGAATTGCGTATTCAATAATTCCGGCAGTGCCGGTCTCGGATTTGACCACGGCTCGAATGACAGAACGGTTGAGGATGTTCTTATCCGCCGCTGTGCTTTTGACAATGACTGCATAAGCGGAATCGGTGCCGGATTCAGAAGTATGAATTTCGTTGTTGAGGATTGTGTTTTTACCGATATAGGCAAAAGAATCGACTGGGGTAAATATGACTCTGCAGATCCCGCTACAACGAAAATGATGGTTTGCAAGAATATAACATGGCGCGGCTGTTATTTTGACGATAACATTTCCAACGATCTGTGGTTTGATAATTACAACTGGAATATTGATGTGGATCACTGCGGATTCTTTGATAATCATTCGGGCATTGCGGTCCATATAGAGATAGATGTGCCCGGTGTTCGTGTGCGCAACAGTGTGCTTGACGGAGGCGTTCGCTTTGCAAGCGCGGAGGGAGCGATACTTGACGGCAACATTATCTTTGCCGATGACAATCCGCTGATTGACAACTGGGGTATGGAATACCGTTTCGGAGCACTTGGTCCGGTGTATTCCTGGAAAAATACGGTGATTACAAATAACATTTTTTATTGTGAAAACAAATGGAAGACTGAGTTAATCTTTGATCTGCCGCCCTATGCGTCATTCTACGATATGTATGCCGACGGCAACCGCTTTTTTGTGAAAAACGGTATGAAATTTGAAAAAAAGTATCGCATTATGGACGAAAAATGTGATTGCAACACAATGCTGTCTTATCTTGAAGATAACAACGCGGAATACCTGCGCGAAGATCCGTTTAAAAGCGGCGGCACGTCAACGGTCGGCTTTGCGGATTCCGCTTCCGTATCGGGAGGCAGGATTCCCATGAAGCTGTCAAAGCCCGTGAATGAGGAATGTAATGTTTATTATACCGTGTGGGATTATGATTCAGGCAGTGTGCTTCGCGAAGGAACGCTTCATTTTGACAGGTTTGAAACCGAAAAATGTATTTATGCCGGTGAGAATGAAAACAATATTCTGATTGAAATCAGCGGCGTTCAGAATATTGCACGCGGCAAAAACTGCTTCCATTACCTGAAATAAAAAGAAATCAGTTTAGTCGGAATTCTGAAACAAGAAAGGAATACTTATGGAGTTATTTTTCAAAAGAATCGCCTCGTTTTTTCTTTTCATTTTCATGGTTCTCGGCTTTTATAAAGGAGGGATCGAGGTGAAAAACGAAATATCTGTTCCGGAACTGAGTCTGTCTGCCGAAGATGTTACAAACGGTTTTACGGTAACGCTTCCGCCGAATTCGGGAACGATGAAATTCAACCGCATCTCGTTTTCTTACGAAGCCACTGCGGCCGCTCGCGCAGTCATATCATACAGGTTGGAGAGAGAAAC
>JAEEGI010009049.1_pt1 | contig 21885 bp, 31 predicted proteins | sample 8958751 | NCBI WGS metagenome assembly JAEEGI01 (sample SAMN16246545, study PRJNA631951) | gut metagenome | biome: gut microbiome; feature: rumen; material: KS-attached | host: Bos | place: Iran: Karaj | collected 2018-10 | reverse complement strand
TGATTCCACTGATTCCACCGATTCCATGCACAGCGACATCTTAGCGCGTCAGCGCAAAAATAAATATTAGTGCCGTAGGCACCACACTACCAATCTTAGCCCGAAGGGCAACAATCTTTAGCGCGCAGCGCGGCCCCACCGAACCAACTGAACCAACCGATTCCATGTTCTCTCGCAAAGTTCCACCTATCGGTGTCGCAAAGCCTCGCAAGCGAGGAGTTTTTAATTTCCGGCGTAAGCCGGCTTTGTGACGAGCTCTGCTCGCAGCTTTGTGAGATTAATAAAGCATCCGCGCGCAGCCCCATTATGCATTGTGCATTATGCATTTTTCAAAGCTCTCCACTGCAAACCGCTTACAATCCGTAACCGCGCATTTTTTGTGCAAACTGTCCCACCCACTACGAATCATTAAGCAACGCAACTCTCATTCCTTAACATCTAAAACAAATTTCATTCATTATGGCTACAAACTCTCAAACTCAAAAATTTTTTTTTCAAAAGTGTCCCACTTTTCCCACTTTCCCAAAATCCCCACTTACAATCCGAAACCAAATTTTAGTGCAAAATACCATAAAGATTTTAGAGTCTCAGGCTCTCTAACCTTTAGCTCGGGGAGATTCCAAAGCATAAGTCACGCGAAGCGTGGTGTGCGGTGCCCGAAGGGCATTGTAACTCGACTCAATTTCCACTCCGCAGGAGTGGCAAAATCGAGCCAACCTAGTCCAAAAAACTAATAACTAAAAACTCTAAACTTGAATTTCTCTCCCCTCTGCACTCTGTACTCTATACTCTCCACTGAAAATGCATTATGCATTAGAGAAGCTCTCTCCTTAATTTTGTTCCTAAATTAAAAATTACTATCTTTGCACGTTAAATAGCGGCGACGTTACGATTGTCTATAATATCCTGTTAGGAAATTAATATAGTGTTAACTAATAAATTATTCATTTTTTAATTAATCAACATTATGAAAAAGTTATTTTTAATGTTTGCAGTTGCAGGTCTTATTGCTTCCTGCACAGGTAATGGAACTACTAGTGGCAGCGCTAGCGGCGAGGCTAAAGACGGTGAAACTACCGAGAACACCGAGGAACCAAAAGAGGAGAAAGACACAGTAAAAGGTCCCGTGACTATCGACAACCCAACCTGGACAGTCGACGTGCCCGAAGGATGGTATGTTCAGAGCGAGAGCAAGGGCGATAGCCAGAAGAGTTCGTCTTACCTGCGCTTAGAGCCAAACCAGAAGCCTGAGGGCGTGTTTGGCCTGGCCTTTATAAAGATTTCTTCTTATCCTTACAAGAGCAATACTGTTGAGGACTCACAAGAAACATTTAAGAAAGCGTTTAGGCTTGAGAATGTTAAGGTTGAGGATCAGACCCTTGGTGGAGTGAAGTTCGCTAAGATCTCAGTTCCTGCTAGCGACAAGGGCTCTGAAATGCATCACCTTGCTGCTCCATTGACACCCGAAGGCGTAGTTTCTATCGAGGTTCATGGCTATAAGCTCGACAATCCTGCTGTTAAGCCTTTGCTTGATAGCTTCAAGATCAAGCCTGCTGAGCCCGAGGCAAAATAATTTTTATTGGCTAATTCATTGTGGTGGAAGGGAACCCATCTTTGCCCTTCCACCATTATACTAAAGTTATAAAAAAGGATGAAAAACGCAGTTATCTCTTTTCTGGCAGCGTTATTAATATTCTCTCCGTTACAGGCGCAGTACTATGACAGCGATAATGCGCAACCGCGCAAGAAGGTAGCTGTCGTGCTCAGTGGCGGTGGGGCGTTGGGTGCCATTCACGTGGGTGCACTCAAGGTGATTGAGGAGGCTGGAATTCCCGTCGACATGGTGGTGGGAACAAGTATGGGAAGCATTGTGGGTGCTCTTTATAGTGTGGGTTACACTAGTGACGACATCGCTAAAATGTTTCGCACAATGGATTGGGTTGAGCTATTCCTTGATCGTAATGCACAAAACCGACTCACACTGAGCGAGCGTGACGACCAGAATACCTATATCTACGAGCGCGACTTCTACGTTGGTGGCAGTCAGGACCCACGCCCAGGTGGTGTGATTCGTGGCACTAATGTGGAGCGCGTGTTTGGGTACTATCTGCAGGACTATGCCGACAGCATCAACTTCCTTCGCGATCTCCCACGCCAGTTTGCATGTGTGGCTACCGACCTTGTCGAAGACGATCAGGTTGTCCTCACTAGCGGCTCGCTTGTCAAGAGCATTCGTTCGAGTATGTCCATTCCAGGAGTCTTCACTCCTGTGCGCTTAGGTGACATGGTGCTCGTCGACGGTGGCGCAAAGAATAACTTTGCAGCCGATGTGGCAAGGCAGTTAGGTGCCGACATCGTGATAGGTGTGAAATTTGACGGAGTGATTAACCCCAACAAGCAATTCCGCTCTCTCATGGATGTGATGGAACGTTCGGCAGGCAGCGACGTGACGCGTCGGTCTAAGGAGAATGAGAAATACTGCGACCTGCTCATCAAGGTACCTGTGACAGGCTATTCGAGTGGTAGCTTCTCTAGGAAAGCTCTCGATACCTTGATGGAGCGTGGAGAGAGTGCTACACGAGCTAAGCTCGACTCTTTGATGATACTGAAGGATGAGGTCGGTGTTGACTATGAGCACAAAAATATCAAGCAACCTCGAGAAATAACCTCTTTGATTGATATAGTGGACGAGGATTGTGGTTTGCTCGATCTGCGAAAGAATAACACTATAGTGGCATCAATCGGCGCCAGGTATGACAATGAAGACATCATCGCTTTCCAACTTAACGGGCATTACTACATGGGCGGCAAGGTCAACAAGGATTTGGATCTGACTTTGCGTTTGGGCTTGCGCTCAATGCTTCGATTGGGCTTTGACATGGAGCCATGGAAGTTTAGGAAGATGGGATTGGGGTATGAGATATGGTATAAATATAACGATATTTTCACACGAGGGCATCGCAGTGCCAACATGTCGGTCATTTATCAAAAGGCTAATGTAAAACTTTTCTCGCTCGATGCCATGAATTTTGATTGCGAACTTGGACTAGGGTGGGAGCATTACCACTTTTTCAAGGGCCTATGGAATGAACATAACGAGCTGAAAATCAATGATAATGAGCACTACTTCAACTATCATCTGCGCTTGCGTTACAACAACGAGGATAACCGCTACTTCACTCACCGTGGCATGAGAGCCGAAGCACAGGCGGCTTATTACACCGATAACCTGGCTAAATGGAAAGGACACAGTGGCTTTACCTCGCTCATGGCGATGTGGCAGATGACATTTGCACTCTCCCATAGCACCCATATCCGACCAAGGTTGCAAACTCGCATGGTATTTGGCGATGACCTACCATTGACTGCCTATAACGTTATAGGTGGTCCCACCTATGGCAAGTATTTTCCACAGCAGCTGCCACTTGAAGGTTTCGGTCACTCCGAGTTCTTCGATAGTAAGTTCGTTAGTGCTTCGTTGCGAGTGCAGCAGCGCATCATTGGCCGTCACTATGCAATGCTCGACGCTAGCGTTGCTGAGCATAACGACAAACTTGGCGACATCTTCAGTCGCACCCCAATCTGGGGAGTGCAGTTAGGCTATTACTACAACACTGGTATCGCAGGTCCTCTTGGATGTTCATTCGGATGGAGCAGCCACACCCATCGCCTCCACTTCTATGTCACACTCGGCCTCGATTTCTAACAGATCAAGTAGATAAAGACTATATAACCAAGTGCGTGATTAGATCTGTAATCAATTCACGTACTGGTTTTTTATATCCTTTTTCGTGTTTTAATCTAAGGCTGTCCTCTTCCATATACACCTTTTTGTTGACCTCAAGCATCATCGATTGGTAATGGAAGGGACAATCGGGAGTCTCTGAGTTGCTGTAGGGATTGTTTATACCCACTTTGTAACCATTCTCCTCAAAGAGATTTAAAGTAGTTTCGATTGTGTCTCTGCATGGTTTTGACCAGTCTTCGTTGAAGCCTATGCATATGTCCACGTCGCCCATGTTGCTTGGAAAGGAATGGCAGTCAAGCAACAGAGCATCGGTGCACAGGTTCTTTCTCAGCTTCTTTTGGTGCCAGAGCCACAGGTTCAGCAGCACTTCTTCTTGTTTTTTAGGAATTTCACGTGTGTAACCCATGAAATGCCTGTAGAGGATGCCCTGACCCTGCTTTTCGAGCGGATCGTTCCACAGCCTCTCGGCATCTACAATAAAACGTGAAAATGGAAATCTCACAGTTCTCACTCTTTCATTCTTGCATCCATGGAATAGATAATCAGTGTGCCAATCGGTCCATTTCAGCACAATTTCGTTGATGAACCAGTCATCAATTTTCCAAAAACTCAGTTGATTGTCATACAAACCTTCTATAGAGGCATGCGGCTCATTGAGCACAATTCTATCATACTTCATAGCGTTATTATTTTAGTTAAACTTAACTCGCATCATCAAGACCACCGTGGCATAACGTGAGCTCGGTTGGTGTGCCCTAAAAGCACTCTTGATGCATCTTTTATGCAAAGATTATATAATTTCCTGAATCTAAGATTTTCAGCTAATTATTTCCCACTTATTATTTGTATTTGTCGCGGATATTGTAGATTGCTTCATAGATCGTGCGGTCAGCATCGGTGAGCTCTATGCCACGGCGCGACATAACGCGCTCGGCCGTTGCGAAGAAGGCTTCGAGCTTCACGTTCTTAAAGCCAGCTGTATCACTACCTTCGTGGAATGAGCCCACAAATGGCCTTGGGAAGCCTGCGCCGTGAAGGTTCACGCCCACACCCATCACAGTGCCTGTGTTTATCATGCAGTTAACACCAGTCTTGCAATGGTCGCCCATAATTAGGCCACAAAACTGACGGCCAGTGCGAAGGAACCGTTTGCTGGCATAATTCCACAGCTTAACTTCGCTATAGTCATTCTTGAGGTTGCTTGCCGACGTGCCGCCGCCTATATTACACCACTCGCCAATCACAGCGTTGCCAAGGAACCCGTCGTGAGCCTTATTGCTGTAGCCCAAGAATACCACATTCGACACTTCGCCACCTACCTTACAGTATGGACCAAGTGTGGTAGCCCCATACACCTTGCAGCCCATCTTCACTACGGCGTGGCGGCAGGCGGCAAAGGGTGCGCGTATGCAGCTACCCTCCATCACCTCAGCATCAGCGCCAATGTAGATGGGACCTTCATTGGTGTTTAGCATCGCTCCTTCCACTTTCGCTCCCTTTTCAATGAATATCTTCTTTCTGTCGCCAATTACCGTGCAAGAATCTGGGATGTGCTGCGACTTACGTCTTGCGGTGAGTCGTTTAAAGTCGAGCTCCATTGCTTTGCCGTTCTGCTCAAACACATCGTAGGGGTAGTGCAGCATGATAGGAACCACAGTGGGATGTATAATACTCGTGAAATGACGGTTGTCGAAGTCGCGTGCTGCACCACGAAAAGCTATCAGCTCTTCGCCAAGCATCAGCGCCTCACCGCTCTTGAGCGCGAGCACCTGCTCTACGAGTTCAGGGCTAGGTAGCACATGGCCGGCAATCATTAGATTGGCACGACGTGCTATGAGCGGGAACTTTGCCTTGAGATAGGGCACTGTCAGGAACGAGTATGTCATGTTCTCGCTTCCTATAGCTGCTTTCCATTTGCTAGCAATAGTTGTGATGCCGCATCTAATCATTGCAGTGGGCCTAGTGTAGGTGAGTGGCAGTAGGTTTTTACGTACTTCGTTGTCGTCAAAGAATATTATGTTGCTCATATTATATAATATAAGGTGTAGCGTTGATTGGCGCTAGGTGGTTTTTTATTACATAGTGCAAAAGTAGTGGTTTTTTCATTATAAACGAATTTTTTTTGTTAATTTTGTGGGCTATATAATATATAAGGTGTAAATGGAACACGATTCCACAACTCATAACCCAAAAGACAAATAACGATTATAATGGAATTTCAAGAACTGGAAATTAAAGGCGTGTGGCTCATCAAGCCGCAGCGCTTCGGCGACAGTAGGGGATACTTCAGCGAGACGTGGAAGCAGCAAGAGTTTGAGGAGCATGTCGGTAAGGTCAACTTCATTCAAGACAACGAGTCTCAGTCGATCTATGGGGTGCTACGAGGCTTGCACTTGCAGCGTGGTGAGTGGAGCCAGGCCAAACTGGTGCGTGTGTCGATGGGAAAGGTGCTTGATATTGCTGTCGATTTACGAACAGGCAGTCCCACACGTGGCAAGCATGTGGCGGTAATCCTATCACAGGAGGGGGGCGAGCAGCTTTTCATTCCCCGTGGCTTCGCCCACGGTTTTGTGGTACTGAGTGACTTGGCGCAATTTCAGTATAAGGTTGACAATGTGTATGCTCCGCACAGCGAGATGACTATCGCCTTCAATGACCCCGATTTGGGCATCGACTGGATCTTATCTCCCGATGAAATGCTGCTGAGTGAGAAGGATAAGATGGGAATGTGGTTAAAAGATGTTAAATCTTTAGAATTTTAGTAAAATTATATAAAGTTGTAAACTCCCTGAATTCTACCAAGTTAGGTGGTTTTAGGGAGTTTACATTATATATAATATAGTCTTTTCTTGGAGTTTTGTGAATAAAAATATTTGGTTGTTAGACAATTAGTTAGTAACTTTGCATCGCTTTTGGGCAAAAAGCGACCCTTTTTCTTTGGCTAAATCGTTGATTTAGTGAGAGATAAAAAGGAGTGTGCTTATGTCTAAAGGCGTTTTAGAAACTAAGTAATAATTAAAAAACAAAGTAAAAACAGAACTAAGATGCCAACAATTCAGCAATTAGTAAGAAAAGGTCGCACTTCTCTGAGCTCTGCCAGCAAGTCGCCTGCTTTGGATTCTTGCCCACAGCGTCGTGGCGTGTGCGTGCGTGTTTACACCACCACACCTAAGAAGCCAAACTCGGCTATGCGCAAAGTTGCACGTGTGAGATTAACTAACGGTAAAGAGGTGAACTCTTACATCCCCGGCGAGGGACACAACCTCCAGGAGCACTCAATCGTGATGGTGCGCGGTGGTCGTGTTAAGGATCTCCCAGGCGTTCGTTATCACATTGTGCGCGGTACTCTTGACACCGCTGGCGTAGCAGGCCGCACTCAGCGCCGCTCGAAATATGGCGCCAAGCGTCCTAAGGCTGCTAAGAAGTAAGCAAAAGACCAATTTTTTTACTACAAGAACAAACAAAATTTTTAAACTTAGTTTTTGATTTTTTTGGATTGACTTAATTTGGGTTGAGTAAATGGTCGAAGAGTCGACCGTTGAAGAACAAAGAAGCAAACAACCAAGCGGACAAAAACTACAACTTTTTAAAAAAATGAGAAAGGCTAAGCCAAAGAAAAGGATCATTTTGCCCGATCCTAAGTTCGGTGACGTACGAGTTTCGAAATTCGTCAATCACCTTATGTTGGATGGTAAGAAGAACACTTCTTACCGAATCTTCTACAGCGCACTCGATCTCGTGGGTGGCAAGATGAAGAATGAAGAGAAAGCTCCTCTTGAGATTTGGAAAGAGGCTCTCGAGAAGATTACACCTCAGGTTGAGGTTAAATCTCGTCGTATCGGCGGTGCTACATTCCAGGTTCCTACTGAAATTCGCCCCGATCGCAAGGAATCAATTTCTATGAAGAACATGATCAACTATGCACGCAAGCGTGGCGGCAAGACTATGGCCGACAAGCTCGCTGCCGAGATTATGGATGCCTACAATGAGCAGGGTGGCGCTTTCAAGCGCAAGGAGGACATGCATCGCATGGCCGAGGCTAACCGTGCATTCGCTCACTTCAGATTTTGATTAAAGGAAACAGGAAGATATAGAGATGAAAGCTGACGACAACCTGAAAATGACTCGTAATATCGGTATCATGGCACACATTGATGCTGGTAAGACGACCACTTCAGAGCGCATATTGTTCTACACCGGACTCACCCACAAGATAGGTGAGGTGCATGATGGTGCCGCTACTATGGACTGGATGGTCCAGGAACAGGAGCGTGGCATCACCATCACATCGGCCGCTACAACAGCTTTCTGGAACTATGACGACAAGAAGTACAAGATCAACCTTATCGACACTCCAGGACACGTTGATTTTACGGTTGAGGTAGAGCGCTCGCTGCGCGTGCTCGACGGTGCTATCGCCACTTTCTGCGCTGTGGGAGGCGTTGAGCCTCAAAGCGAGACTGTGTGGCGCCAGGCTGACAAGTACAACGTGCCTCGCATTGCCTACGTCAACAAAATGGACCGCGCAGGTGCCAACTACCTTGAGGTAGCACGACAGCTGCACGACGTGCTGGGTGCCAACCCTTGTCCAATCGAGCTGCCTATTGGCGCCGAGGAGCATTTCAAGGGCGTGGTTGACCTGGTGAGGATGAAAGCCCTGTACTGGCACGACGAGACTATGGGTGCCGAGTACTCGGTTGAGGAAATCCCTGCCGACATGCTCGACGAGTGCCAGCAGTATCGCGATGAGATGCTGGAGAAAATCGCTGAGTTTGACGACGACCTCATGGCTAAATACTTCGACGATCCCTCGGCTATCACTGAGCAGGAGATTAAGAACGCGCTGCGCAATGCTACATTGCAGATGGAAATCGTGCCAATGCTGTGCGGTAGCTCGTTCAAGAACAAGGGCGTTCAACCACTGCTCGACGCAGTGTGCGCCTTCCTGCCTAGCCCCGAGGATTCTAAAGAGGTGACCGGCCATGCCATCGACGACCCCGACAAGTTGGAGGCACGTCGCCCCCTCTTCGAGGAGCCAATGTGTGCACTGGTGTTTAAGATTGCCACCGACCCCTATGTGGGACGACTCGTGTTCTTCCGTGTTTACTCGGGTCAAATCGATGCTGGCAGTTACGTTTTCAATTCGCGTTCGGGTAAGAAGGAGCGCATCTCGAGATTGTTCCAGATGCATAGCAACCATCAGAACCCCATGGAGGCGATTGGATGCGGCGACATCGGTGCTGGAGTTGGCTTTAAGGATGTTCGCACCGGCGACACTTTGTGCGACGAGCGTCATCCCATCGTGCTTGAGGCTATGGACTTCCCCGAGCCAGTGATTGGAATCGCTGTGGAGCCTAAGACTCAAAACGACCTTGATCGCCTGGGCGTAGGTCTGCAGAAGCTCGCCGAGGAGGACCCAACCTTCCAGGTTGAGACCAACGATGAGACCGGACAGACCATCATCCGCGGTATGGGTGAGCTTCACCTTGACATTATCATCGACCGTTTGCGTCGTGAGTTCAAGGTGGAGTGCAACCAAGGCTTGCCTCAGGTAAGCTACAAGGAGGCTATTACCAAGGCTGTGGAGCTGCGTGAGGTATTCAAGAAGCAGACTGGTGGACGTGGCAAGTTTGCCGACATCATCTGCCGTGTTGAGCCTGCCGACGATGACTTTGAGGGTTCGCTCCAATTCATTGACGAGGTGAAGGGCGGAAACATTCCTAAGGAATACATCCCCGCAATCCAGAAGGGTTTCTCTACTGCAATGCGCAATGGTGTCCTCGCCAACTATCCAGTCGAGAGACTCAAAGTGACTGTCATCGATGGCAGCTATCATCCAGTCGACAGCGACCAATTGTCGTTCGAAATTTGCGCAATTCAAGCTTTCAGGAAGGCGTGCGCCCAGGCCAACCCCGTGCTGCTCGAACCTATTATGAAGGTCGAGGTGGTAACACCCGAGGAGAACATGGGCGACGTGATTGGCGATCTTAACAAGCGCCGCGGTCAGGTGCTCGGTATGGAGACAAGCCGCACCGGTTGCCGCATCGTTAAGGCGACAGCACCTCTGGCCGAGATGTTCGGCTATGTGACTGCCCTTAGGACAATCACTTCGGGACGCGCAACTTCCACTATGTCGTTCTCTCACTTCGCACAGGTGAGCACTGCCATTGCTCAAAAGGTGCTCGCTCAAGTGGGAGGTAGAGTTGATTTACTGAAATAACTTTATTTTATTAAACTAATATGAGCCAAAAAATTAGAATTAAACTAAAATCTTACGATCACAACTTGGTTGACAAGTCGGCCGAGAAGATTGTCAGAACAGTTAAGAGCACTGGCGCCGTGGTTAGCGGTCCTATCCCCCTGCCCACTCACAAGCGCATCTTCACTGTTAACCGCTCGACTTTTGTTAACAAGAAGTCGCGTGAGCAGTTCCAACTCAGTGCCTACAAGCGCCTCATCGACATCTACAGCTCAACTGCTAAGACTGTTGACGCTCTCATGAAGCTTGAGTTGCCAAGTGGTGTTGAAGTTGAAATCAAGGTGTAATAGCGATAAGTGCACCACAGTTTTTTTAACAAGAATCATCAAAGTGATTTAGTAAGTAATTTTAAAAATTAAGAGAAATGCCAGGATTATTAGGAAAGAAAATCGGAATGACATCCGTTTTCAGTGCCGACGGTAAGAATGTACCGTGCACTGTTATCGAAGTTGGTCCCTGTGTAGTTACTCAAGTGAAAACAATGGAAAGCGACGGCTATGAGGCTTTGCAGCTTGGCTTCATCGAGAAGAAAGACAAGCACACTACTAAGCCCGAGGCAGGTCATTTCAAGAAAGCTGGAGTGAAGCCACAGAGACACTTGGCCGAGTTCAAAGGGTTTAATGGAGAGTACAAGACTGGTGACGTTTTCACCGTCGAGTTCTTCAATGATGACCACTACGTTGACGTTATTGGAACTTCTAAAGGTAAAGGTTTCCAGGGTGTGGTTAAGCGCCACGGCTTCGGAGGTGTAGGCCAAAAGACTCACGGTCAGGACGACCGCTTCCGCGCACCAGGTTCTATCGGTGCGTGCTCTTACCCAGCTAAGGTTTTCAAAGGCATGCGCATGGCAGGCCAGATGGGTAACGAAAGAGTTACTGTTCAAAATCTCGAGATCATCAAGATTTTGCCTGAGAACAATCTTCTCATCGTGAAGGGTTCGGTTCCAGGTAGCAAAGGTTCAATCATCTCAATCATGAAGTAAACTATGGAACTTGCAGTATATAATATTAACGGACAAGATACAGGTAAGAAGGTGACTCTTAACGACGAGGTATTTGCTATCCCCGAACCTAACGAGCACGCCGTTTACCTGAGTGTGAAGCAGTATCTGGGCAACCAGCGTCAAGGCACTCACAAGTCAAAGGAAAGAAGTGAGATTATGGGCTCTACCAAGAAGCTCGGTCGCCAGAAGGGCGGCGGCGGTGCTCGCCACGGCGACATCAAGTCTCCTTTGTTCCACGGTGGAGGCCGCGTGTTTGGTCCACGTCCACGCAACTACTACACTAAGCTCAACAAGAAGGTGAAAGACCTCGCTCGCCGTTCGGCTCTCACTTTCAAGGCTCAGAACAATCAGATTATCGTTGTTGAGGACTTCAACTTCGACGCTCCAAAGACTAAGGCTTTCGTTAACATGACCAAGGCTCTTAATGTTGAGGGTAAGAAGGTGATGCTCGTGCTCAACGACATCAACAAGAACGTCTATCTTTCGGTTCGCAACGTGGAGCGTGCTAGTGTTTGCACTGCTCGTGAGCTCAACACTTACCGCGTGCTCAATAACCGCGCTATGATTGTTACCGAGAGTAGCATCGACACTATGAACCAATTTTAATCATCTTAAGGAGAGATATAAAAACAATGGATATTCAAATTATTCCTATCGTATCGGAAAAGGCTAACGCCTTAAGCGAGAAAAATAACCGCTTTTCGTTCAAAGTATCTCCCGAGGCCAACAAGTATCAGATCCGCGACTTGATCGAGGAGCTCTACGATGTTAAGGTGGTTGAGATTAAGACTATGAACTATGACGGTAAGAAGAAGCAGCGCTACACTCGCACTGGCATCCAGCGCGGTAAGACTGCCGCCTTCAAGAAGGCTATCGTAACTCTTGCCGAAGGACAAACTATTGATTTCTATAGCAACTTATAATTAATAAAATGGCAGTAAGAAAATTGAAGCCCACAACACCGGGGCAAAGACACAAGATTATTGGTGTATTTGACAACATCACAAGCACTACACCAGAAAAGTCTCTTACAGTCGGACTGCGCAAGACGGGTGGTCGCAACAACGAGGGCCATCGCACTTCCTATTACCGTGGTGGTGGTCACAAGCGTCGCTATCGTATCATCGACTTCAAGAGAAATAAAGACGGTGTGCCAGCTAGAGTAAAGTCGATTGAGTACGATCCTAACCGTTCGGCTCGCATTGCGCTGCTTTACTATGTAGATGGCTTTAAAGCTTACATTATTGCACCCAACGGACTTGAAGTTGGCGCTACAGTAGAAAGCGGTGAGAACGTAGCCCCCGAAGTGGGAAACGCGCTTCCACTCAGTAACATCCCTGTTGGTACTTTAATTCACAACATCGAGATGCGTCCCGGCCAGGGAGCTCGCATCGCTCGCAGTGCTGGTACCTTCGCTCAGCTCACTTCGCGTGAGGGAGCTTATGCAATTATCAAATTACCTTCGGGTGAGACTCGCAAAATCCTTGCAGCTTGCCGTGCTACCATCGGTGTAGTTGGCAACAGCGACCACGCTCTCGAGCAGTCGGGTAAGGCTGGACGCTCACGCTGGCTCGGACGCCGTCCTCACAACCGTGGTGTTGTTATGAATCCTGTTGATCACCCAATGGGTGGTGGTGAAGGACGTCAGTCGGGTGGACACCCACGTTCGCGCACTGGTATCTACGCTAAGGGCTTGAAGACCCGTGCTCCTAAGAAGGCATCTTCTAAGTACATTATTGAAAGAAGAAAGAAGTAATTTGATTTAATGTTTTATACACTATGAGTCGATCATTAAAAAAAGGTCCATACATCTGTGTCAAGCTCGAGAAGAAGATTGACGCTATGAACGAGAGCGGCAAGAAGGCTGTGGTCAAGACCTGGTCACGTGCTTCTATGATTTCGCCCGACTTCGTGGGTCACACCATCGCAGTACACAATGGTAACAAGTTTATTCCCGTTTACATCACCGAGAACATGGTAGGACACAAGCTTGGAGAGTTTGCTCTCACTCGCACCTTCCGTGGACACAGCGGTAACAACAAGTAATCAGGACCCGGGAACTTTAATTGACAAAAAAAGAATTAAAATACAATGGGTAAAAGAAAAAGAATATCAGCCGAAAAGATTAAGGAAGCTCGCCGTGAGCAATGCTCTGCAAGGCTCATGAACGTGCCTAGCTCTCCCCGCAAAATGAGGCTCGTTGCCGACATGGTACGCGGACAAGAGGCTTTCAAGGCTCTGGGTCTCCTTCACTTTTCTAACAAGCAGGCTGCTGCCGACGTAGAGAAACTCCTCAAGAGCGCTATCTCTAACTGGGAGCAGAAGAATGGTAAGAAAGCCGAGGACGGTGAGCTCTACATCAAGTCAATCTATGTTGATTGCGCTCCTATGCTCAAGCGACTCCGCCCAGCTCCTCAAGGACGTGGATATCGCATCCGCAAGCGTTCTAACCACGTGACTATCTATCTCGACACTATTAACCAAAAAGACGCATAACAAGAAGATATGGGACAGAAAGTAAATCCAATCAGTAATCGTTTAGGCATCATCCGCGGTTGGGATTCCAACTGGTTTGGTGGCAGTAATTATGGAGATACTCTGCTCGAGGATAGCAAAATCCGCAAGTATCTCAGCGTGCGTCTGGCTAAGGCTAGCGTGTCGCGCATCGTTATCGAGAGAACCCTCAAGCTGGTCACCATCACCATCTGCACCGCTCGTCCAGGCCAAATCATTGGCAAGGGTGGCAAGGATGTTGACAACCTCAAGGAAGAGCTCAAGAAGCTTACCAGCAAGGATGTTCAAATCAATATTTACGAAGTTAAGCGCCCAGAGCTTGACGCCGAGATCGTGGCCAACACTATCGCTCGTCAAATCGAGGGCAAGATTGCTTACCGTCGCGCCGTTAAGATGGCCATCGTTTCTACTATGAGAGTAGGTGCCGAGGGTATCAAGGTGCAGGTGAGCGGACGACTCAACGGAGCCGAAATGGCACGCTCCGAGATGTTCAAGGAAGGACGTACTCCTCTCCACACTCTGCGCGCCGACATCGACTACGCTCTCGCTCCAGCTCTAACCAAGGTGGGCCTCATTGGAATCAAGGTGTGGATTTGCCGTGGTGAAGTTTATGGCAAGAAGGATCTCGCTCCTAACTTCGCAACTCAGGGCAGCGATCGCCGTCAGGGTGGTGGCAACCGCCGCGGTGGTTTCCGCAACCGTAAAAACAACCGTTAATCATTATTGTGTGATTTTTTAAAAAGTCAAGAAAATGTTACAACAACCAAAACGTTTAAGATACAGAAGGCCTTCCGATGGCAAGGTGCGTCAGTACAGCAAGCGTGGTAACCAGCTGGCTTTCGGCTCGTTTGGTATCAAGGCGCTTGACTCGAAGTGGATCACCGCTCATCAAATCGAGGCCGCTCGTGTGGCTGTGACTCGTTACATGCAGCGCGAGGGTAATATTTGGATTCGTATTTTCCCACACAAGCCTATCACCCGCAAGCCAGCCGACGTGCGTATGGGTAAAGGTAAAGGCGATGTGGCAGGATATGTTGCTCCCGTCTTCCCAGGACGCGTCCTGATTGAGGTCGACGGCGTTAGCTATGAGATTGCTAAAGAGGCGCTCCGCCTGGCTGCTCAGAAGCTTCCTATCCCCACCAAGTTCATTGTTCGTCCCGATTACGACCCATCTCAAAATGTGTAAGTAATTAAAAAAAGTTTTATTCACTATTATGAAACAGAAAGAATTGAGAGAGTTGACCGACAAGGAACTCCGTGAACGTCTCGAAACAGCCGAGAAAGACTACGTGCAACTCAAGATTCAGCATTCGATTTCTCCTCTGGACAATCCTGCTAAAATCACTCTCGACCGTCGCGACATCGCTCGCATGAAAACCGAGTTGAGGGCACGTGAGCTCAAAATTAATAAGTAATCCCCAAAACAATTTTTAATAACATCCACACATGGAAGAGAAAAGAAATTTAAGAAAAGAAAGAGTTGGGGTTGTCTCTAGCAACAAGGGTGACAAGACTATCACAGTTACTGTGAAGTACAAGGAGAAACACCCAATCTACGGTAAGTTTGTCAACAAGACAAAGAAATATCACGCTCATGACGAGAACAACGAGTGCAATGTGGGTGACACCGTACGCCTCATGGAGACTCGCCCATTGAGCAAGACCAAGAGATGGAGATTAGTTGAAATAATCGAAAAAGCTAAGTAATTATGATTCAAGCAGAAAGCAGATTAACAGTTGCCGACAACAGCGGTGCAAAGGAAGTCCTCTGTATTCGCGTGCTTGGAGGTACAGGACGTCGTTATGCTTCGGTAGGCGACATGGTTGTCGTTACCGTTAAGAACGCCATCCCTTCGAGTGATATTAAGAAAGGTACAGTTTCGCGTGCTGTCATCGTGAGAACTAAGAAAGAGATCCGCCGTCAGGATGGTTCTTACATCAGGTTCGACGACAACGCTTGCGTGCTGCTTACCAACACCGGTGAGCTGCGTGGAACACGCATCTTTGGCCCTGTAGCCCGTGAGCTGCGTGCCACTAACATGAAAATCGTTTCACTTGCTCCCGAAGTTCTTTAATTTTAACAACGCTAAATACAAAATTTAAGAAATGGCTAAGTTACACATACAGAAAGATGACACCGTCTATGTTCTCGCTGGTGACGATAAGGGTAAAACTGGTCGCGTCTTGAGCATCGATGCCAAAAACAATAAGGCTATCGTTGAGGGTGTCAACAAGATTAAGAAGAGCACTAAGCCTAATGCCCAGTACCCACAGGGTGGCATTATCGAGAAGGAAGCACCTATCCACATCTCTAACCTTAACGTTGTTGACCCTAAGAGTGGTCGCAATGCACAGCCCACACGCGTTGGCTTCAAGGTTGAGCGCGACGAGAATGGTAAGGTAGTTAAAAAAGTTCGTTATTCTAAAAAATCAGGAGAGGAGATTAAATAATGGCTACTACACTCAAGAAACAATATGACGAGAAGATTGCTCCAGCTCTCATGAAGCAATTCAACTACAGCTCGCCAATGCAGATCCCAAGGCTCGTGAAAATCGTCCTCAACGAGGGTCTCGGCGATGCTACTCAAGACAAGAAGATAATTGAGACCGCTATCAGCGAGCTCACTACTATCACCGGACAGAAGGCTGTGCAAACAGTTTCGAAGAAGGATATCTCTAACTTCAAGCTCCGTAAGAAAATGCCTATCGGTGCACGCGTCACTCTGCGTCGCGACCGCATGTATGAGTTCATGGAGCGCTTCATCCGCATCGCTCTCCCTCGCATCCGCGACTTCAAGGGCATCGAGGGTAAGCTCGACGGACGTGGAAACTACACCGTTGGTGTTACCGAGCAAATCATCTTCCCCGAGATCAACATCGATAACGTGAACAAGATGACCGGTATGAACATCACCTTCGTTACCACAGCTAAGACCGATGAGGAAGGTTATGCACTGCTCAAGGAGTTTGGTCTTCCATTCAAGAATGCTAAATAATTTTTAAAATTTCAAGATTTAGATTATGGCAAAAGAATCAATGAAGGCCCGTCAGGCCAAGAGAGATAGAATGGTGGCTAAGTATGCTGCTAAGCGTGCCGCACTGAAGGCTGCTGGCGACTACGATGCACTCCAGGCACTCCCACGCAACGCTTCTCCTGTTCGCTTGCACAACCGCTGCAAGATCTCGGGACGTCCAAAGGGCTACATGCGTCAGTTTGGCATTTCTCGCATCAACTTCCGCGAGATGGCTTCGGCAGGACTTATCCCAGGCGTGAGAAAAGCTAGCTGGTAACTACTACCACAAAATCTCACACATTTATAATTAAAATTAAGTAGTATTAAATATTGTTCGACCCAAAGTTCGAATTAATTTAAAACAACATTTCAAAATGACTGATCCAATTGCAGATTATTTGACAAGATTGAGGAATGCGATCAAGGCACAGCACCGTGTCGTTGAAATCCCTTCTTCGAAATTGAAGAAAGAGATCACTAAGATTCTCTTTGATCAGGGCTACATCCTTAACTACAAGTTTATTGAGCCCGAAGACGCTCCAGTAGGTACCATTAAGATCGCGCTCAAGTATGACGCTGTCGACAAGGTAAACGCTATTAAGTGTCTCAAGCGTGTTTCTCGTCCAGGTCTCCGTCAGTATGCCGGTTACAAGGACATGCCACGCGTGTTGAATGGTTTAGGTATCGCTATCATCTCTACCTCTAAGGGTGTGATGACCAACAAGCAGGCTAAGGCCGAGAAGGTTGGTGGCGAAGTTTTGTGTTACGTTTATTAATCAATAGGAGGATATAATTATGTCAAGAATAGGTAAATTGCCAATCGCTATCCCCGCAGGCGTAACAATCGATATTAAGGACAATATGATTAATGTTAAGGGTCCTAAGGGCGAGCTCAAGCAGTCACTCAACCCTAACATTAAAGTAGAGGTCGAGGATGGACAAATCACCGTTTCTCGTCCCGACGATAACCGTGAGTCGCGTGCTCAGCATGGTCTTTACCGTGCCCTCATCAACAACATGGTGACTGGCGTGAGCACCGGTTTCAAGAAGGAGCTCGAAATAGTTGGTGTCGGTTACCGTGCCACTATGAAGAACCCTCAAACTATTGAACTTGCGCTGGGTTTCTCCCACGTGATCTACATTAAGATGCCTCCCGAGGTTAAGGCCGACGCTAAGTCTGAGCGCAACAAGAATCCGCTCATCACTCTCGAGTCGTGCGACAAGCAACTCCTTGGCCAAATCTGCGCTAAGATTCGCTCGTTCCGCAAGCCTGAACCTTACAAGGGCAAGGGTGTTAAGTTTGTTGGCGAGGTTATTCGCCGCAAGTCAGGTAAAACGGCTGCTGCCAAATAATAATTAAGACACTTTTCACTACTATGATATCTAAAGAACAAAGACGTAGAAAAATCAAAGCTCGCATTCGCGGTAAAATAAGTGGCACTGCACAGCGTCCTCGCTTGTGTGTCTTCCGCAGCAACAAGCAAATCTATGCTCAGCTCATCGACGACGTCGCTGGTAGCACTATCGTTTCGGCTTCGAGCAAGGGAATCGAGCAAGGTACTAAGAGCGAAATAGCTGCTCAAGTGGGCGAGAATGTAGCCAAGAAGGCTATCGCCGCTGGTATTGATACTGTAGTTTTCGACCGCAACGGTTTCTTGTTCCACGGACGCGTTAAGGCGCTCGCCGATGGAGCTCGTAAGGGTGGTCTCAAATTTTAAAACAAAGTCATGGCTAAGAATAATAGAGTTAAAATTTCAAGCGATGTGGAACTCAAAGATCGCCTCGTGGCTATCAACCGCACCACCAAGGTTACTAAGGGTGGACGCACTTTCACTTTCGCTGCTATCGTTGTCGTTGGTGACGGCAATGGTGTGATTGGTTATGGCCTCGGTAAGGCCAATGAGGTTACTACCGCCATCTCTAAGGGTATGGAAGTGGCTAAGAAGAACCTCATTCGCGTGCCCATCTACAAGGGCACTATCCCTCATGAGCAAACTGCCAAGTTCGGCGGCTCACGCATTATCATGCAACCTGCTACTCCAGGTACTGGTGTGAAGGCTGGTGGTGCCATGCGTGCCGTGCTTGAGAGCGTGGGTGTGACCGACGTGATCTGTAAGTCGAAGGGTTCGTCTAACCCCCACAACCTCGTCAAGGCTACTTTCAAGGCGCTCGCCGAGCTCCGTAGCCCCATGACTATCGCTCACTATCGTGGTGTTTCTCTCGACAAAGTGTTTAACGGTTAAAATTTTGACTATCGATATGGCTAAAATTAGGATTAAACAAGTCAAGAGCCGAATCAATCGTCCGGTTCGACAGAAGAAGACCCTCGATGCGCTGGGCCTGAGAAAAATGAACAAAGTCGTTGAGGTTGAAGCTACACCTCAAGTCTTGGGTATGGTTAACCAAGTGCGTCACCTCGTAGAAGTGACTGACGCTGAATAATTTATACAACAATATGGAATTAAATAATTTAACACCAGCTGTTGGCTCTAACAAGAGCAAGCGCCGCATTGGTCGAGGACCAGGTAGCGGAATGGGTGGAACTTCTACTCGTGGTCACAAGGGTGCTAAGTCGCGCTCAGGTTATAAGAAGAAAGTCGGCTTCGAGGGTGGTCAGATGCCACTCCAGCGCCGTGTGCCTAAATTCGGTTTCAAGAACATCAACCGCGTTGAGTATAAGGCTATCAACATCAACACCATCAACGACCTTGCTGTTAGCAAGAATCTTGATAAGGTGACAGTTGCCGACCTCATGCAGGCTGGTTTCGTTCGCAAGAACCAATTGGTTAAAATCTTAGGCGTGGGCACTCTCACCAAGAAGGTTGACGTAGAGGCTAACGCATTCTCCAAGAAAGCTGAGGCTATTATCACCGAGGCTGGAGGTACCATCAACAAACTTTAAGTTTAAGAGATAATGAAACTCATTCAAACAATAAAGAACATTTGGAAGATAGACGAGCTGCGCAGGCGTCTGGGTATCACTTTCCTTTTCATCCTTATCTATCGATTCGGATGCTACGTGGTGCTCCCAGGTATCAACCCTTCGGCTCTAACAGCCCTTAAGAAGTTTACCGACAGCGGTCTTATGCAGCTGCTCGATATGTTCTCGGGTGGTGCCTTCTCGCAGGCCTCTATCTTCGCGTTGGGTATCATGCCCTACATCACCGCTTCTATCGTTATCCAGCTGCTCGGTATGGTAATGCCAAGTTTCCAGAAGATGCAGCGTGAGGGTGAGAGCGGTCGCATGAAGCTCAACCAGTACACCCGATATCTTACCGTGCTCATCCTTCTCGTCCAGGCTCCTGCCTACCTTATCAACCTCAGGGTTCAGGTACAGAGTGCCGGTGGCGTTGTTGAGATGGGACCTTGGACAATGCTCTTCCTCACTATCGTCCTCACCGCTGGTGCCATGTTCATCATGTGGCTTGGTGAGAAGATTACCGACAAGGGTATTGGTAATGGTATCTCAATGATCATCCTCGTGGGTATCATCGCACGCCTCCCGGGAGCTTTCGCTCAGGAGTTTGTCGGTCGTCTCACCAATGCTCAGGGTGGTCTCATCATGTTCCTCGTCGAGATTATCGTGCTCTTCGCTATCACTGCTGGTGCAGTGATGCTTACCCAGGGAACTCGCAAGGTGCCCGTTCAGTATGCTAAGCGCATTGTGGGCAACAAGCAGTATGGTGGTGCACGTCAGTACATCCCTCTCAAGGTGAATGCTGCCAACGTGATGCCTATCATCTTCGCTCAGGCACTTATGTTTATCCCTATCACTCTCGCAGGTTTCGGCGCTCAGAAGAGCGGTTTCCTCGGCAGTGTGGCACGCATCTTTGGCGATATGAACGGTTTCTGGTACAACCTCGTCTACTTCTTGCTTATCGTCGCTTTTACCTATTTCTATACTGCCATCACAGTGCGACCCACTCAGATGGCCGAGGAAATGAAGAAGAATAGCGGCTTTATCCCAGGCATCAAGCCCGGAAAGAAGACTGCCGAGTATCTCGACTCTATCATGTCGCGCATCACCTTGCCAGGTTCTATTTTCCTTGGCATCGTGGCTATCTTGCCAGCGTTTGCACGCCTGTTTGGAGTTAACCAGAACTTTGCACAATTCTTCGGTGGAACTTCATTGCTCATCACAGTGGGTGTGGTTCTCGACACGCTCCAGCAAATCGAGACTCACTTGCGCATGCACCACTATGATGGTCTCATGAAGAGTGGTAAAATCAAGGGACGCGCTTCTTGATAAGCAACCCCATTTTTTCGTGATGTGATATGATTTATCTTAAGACCGAAGAAGAGATTGAGAAACTAAGGGAAGCTGACCTCGTGGTGGCGCGCACTCTTGGTGAACTTGCCAAGTGGGTCGCCCCCGGGATCACCACCCGTAAGCTCGACAGCATTGCCGACGAGTACATTCGTTCCGAAGGATGTGTTCCTGGTTTTCTAGGGCTTTACGGCTACCCAGCTTCAGTCTGCATCTCGGTCAACGAAACAGTGGTTCACGGCATTCCTTCGGGATACGTTCTGCGCGAGGGTGACATAGTCTCTATCGACTGCGGAGCAGTGACCAAGGATGGGTTTAACGGAGACTCTTGCTACACATTCTGCGTTGGTGAGGTTTCTGACGAGGTGAAGCAACTGTTGATAACCACCAAGGAGTCTCTCTATGAGGGTATCAAGCAGGCCGTTCCTGGCAACCGCATTGGCGATATAGGGCACGCAGTGCAGCAGTATTGCGAGAAGCGTGGCTACAGTGTCGTGCGTGAAATGTGCGGTCACGGAGTGGGACGCAAGCTTCACGAGGATCCCGATGTGCCCAACTATGGACGTCGAGGCACAGGACCGCTCATCAAGAACGGAATGACAATAGCCATTGAGCCCATGATCAATATGGGAAGCAAGAACATTGTCATCGAGCGTGACGGATGGACGACTCGAACCAAGGACTTCAAGCCTTCGGCTCACTTCGAGCATTCGGTAGCCATTCACAATGGCAAGCCCGATATACTTTCCTCTTTTGATTACATCAAAGAGGTACTCGGGGAGAGATTCATTTAAATTATTATCACACACACAACTTTTATCACTACTTTATATTACAATTTTATGGCTAAACAAAATGCAATCGAACTGGACGGAACTATCGTGGAGGCACTCTCCAATGCCATGTTCCGAGTTGAGTTGGAAAACGGTCATCAAATCACCGCACACATCTCAGGCAAGATGAGGATGCACTACATCAAAATCCTGCCAGGCGACAAGGTGAGGGTCGAAATGTCTCCCTACGATCTTTCTAAGGGAAGAATTGCGTTTAGATACAAATAAATTTGATTTCACACTTTAC
>JAEEGI010009040.1_pt1 | contig 21904 bp, 14 predicted proteins | sample 8958751 | NCBI WGS metagenome assembly JAEEGI01 (sample SAMN16246545, study PRJNA631951) | gut metagenome | biome: gut microbiome; feature: rumen; material: KS-attached | host: Bos | place: Iran: Karaj | collected 2018-10 | reverse complement strand
ACGGTTCCTGTTATCTCGTCGATGGTGGTTGCGTTGTCACGGGTGACTGCAACCATGGCATCCATGTTGCTGCGGATCTGTCCGAACTGCTTGCGGATGTGTTCGATGATGGTGTACTCGCGGTCCACCTTCTCCTTGGCAGTGCCTGTGGTGGCAGTTATGTTTTCAAAAACAGTGAGGGTGTCCTCGACCTTCTGAACGCTGCTGCCTGCGGCTTCAGCGCCGGCGGTGATCTCCTTGGCAACGTCGTTTATGCGGTCTTTCAGCTGTTCAAGGATGTTTCCGATGTTGTTGGAAGCAGTGGCGCTCTGCTCGGAGAGCTGGCGTATCTCTTCGGCAACTACTGCGAAGCCTCTTCCGTGTTCACCCGCACGTGCTGCTTCGATGGAAGCGTTAAGCGAGAGCAGGTTGGTCTTGGATGCGATGGAGTTGATCTGATCAAGGATGGATGTGATCCTGCTCATCTCGTCCAGGAGGGATTCGGTGGAAGTCTTCGCACCGGATACGGTTTCTTCCATGCCGCTGATGAATTCCTTGGCGGTCACAACGGTCTCTGTGCCGTTCTCGACTGCGTTAAGTACATCCGAGAAGCCTGCATCCATTTCCTTCGCGAGGTTGTGATTGTCGTCAATGTCTTTGCTTGCGTTATCTACGGAAACAACCACGTCTGAAGCGGCTTGAGTCGTTGTTTCCATGAGTCTGCCCATCTTTCCTGTGGAATTCTCCACGTTTTTGCCTGCGTCCACAAGCACCTTCAAAACGTTCTGCGAACCCATGATGGAAGCGTTTAACTGTTGCGCGATATTGTCAGCAAGCTGCTCGTTCTTCTGAACGATGGCCAGCGTCTTTTCGGTTTCGTCAACCACCTGGGAACCGCGCTTCACGCAGTTGTAAATGAGGATCGATGTGATGATGTAAAGGGCAATCTTAGTCATTCCGCCGCCGAAGCTGCCTGTGGACCCGTCGACGATCCTTGCGTCGATGAAGAGTGATATGATGGAGATCAGGATGAAGGAGCCGGAAAAGTAGAGCACCAGCCTCTTCATGAAGTAGGTGGAGATCATGGCCAGCAGTACGAAATCCGCAAAGAAAGCGACTCCGTTTCCGCCCGAAAGCCACGAGAATACCAATGTACCCACAGCTGCGGGCATTACCAGAAACATTGCTTTCCGCATGTCAGGCATATGGATAAAGAACGCAACCGTTGAGACTGCACCGCAGGTCAGCATGGTTATTGTTTCGATAATGGTAGTCTTTGACATTCCGAAATTAATAACTGCCAATGCAATAAGAGCAAGAATGGCGCCCCAGATGATGATAAAGTTTGTCTTGTGTATTTTTTTAACAGACATATATTCTCCTTATAAAATAAAAACAATTGAAAAAAATTTGCGAGTGAAACAGTTAATTATAACCCAAGATTTCAAATCGGTCAAGTGGAGCTGTGGAGGCTTGATCTTTCAGGCGTTTCACCTGCCTTCTGTGTTTTGCGGGCACCATTTCGAAGAGATATACGAAGGCAAAAAATATAAAACACAACAATTTCTTAACATATGTATCTTTGTTTTCTGATATAATGCTTTAAGTTTACGGGTTTTCTGTTGGCAGCTCCGAGCTGCTTAGATCCGTATCGCTTTGGTAAAGGAGAATTAAAATGTACGAATACAAAGGACGGGTCAGATACAGCGAGTGCGACAGGTTCGGCCGCCTCAGCATAGCGGGCGTCATCAACTACCTGCAGGACATTGCCACGCTTCACTCCGAAGACAAAAACGTGGGACTTTCCTATCTTGCCGAGCGAGACCTGGGCTGGGTGGTCACGAATTACACCATGAACATCACGGAATTTCCCAAAATGGGTGAGGAGATCACGATCAGGACCTACCCTCATTCCATGAGAGCCTGCGTGGCATTCAGAACCTTTGAAATGCTTGACGGGAGGGGTGAGCGCTTCGCAGAAGTGATCTCTTCATGGGCCCTCATGAACATTAAAGAGATGAAGCCCGTGAAAGTCACGGATGAAATGCTTGCGGCCTACGATCCCCTCATCTGCCCGGATTTTTCGCCCGCGACCGTAAAAGCAAAGCCCGAAGGAGAAGAAAAACGAGTCGGATCCTTCACGGTTTCCGAAGCCGAAATAGACACAAACGGGCATATGAATAACGGAGCGTACGCACGTATCGCGGAAAAATTCCTTCCCGAGGACTTTAGGTTTACAGGCTGCGTTTACATCTTTAAAAAAATGCTGTTTTTGGATGAAAAGGCCGAGGTGTTCACATCAAAGACGGAAGACGGCAGTCTTCAGATTATCTTCCGTAAAGAGGGCGAAATGTGCTTCATGGCACAGTTCAAGCAGGTTTGATAAGGTCAGGAAGCGAAACAAGGCAGAGTGTTCCGAAGCGGTTCACTCTGCCTTGTTTTTTCGGTATTAAGAATTCTGCATCGATCAGGCCAGGCACATTTAAGCATATGAGCTTAACACTATGCTGTTGCTTTTATCCCCTACGCGATGTCTTCCATCTGAGCTGTGTAGAGCTTGTAGTAAGCTCCCTTCTTTGCCAGCAGTTCCTCGTGAGTGCCGCATTCCTGTATGCCTCCGTCGGAGATGTACATGATCTTGTCGCAGTTTTTGATGGTGGAAAGCCTGTGGGCGATGATGAAGGAAGTACGTCCCACAAGCATATTGTTAAGGCCCTGTTGCAGGTCACGCTCCGTCTGAACGTCGATGGAGGAGGTCGCTTCGTCAAGAACCAGGATCGCGGGATCCGAAAGGAGGGTTCTGGCGAAGGAGATCAGCTGCTTCTGTCCCTGTGAAAGGAGAGAGCCCCGCTCCTTGACCTCGGTCTGATAGCCGTTTGCCATCCTTTCAATGAAAGGATCCGCACAGACGACTTCACTTGCTTTTTTGATCTCTTCGGAGGTTGCATCCAGCTTTCCGTAACGGATGTTGTCCTCGATGGTTCCGGAGAAGATGAAGCTGTCCTGGAGCATTATGCCCATCTGGGAGCGAAGGGACTCTATGGTAACCTTCGAAATGTCGTGACCGTCGATCAGGACACTGCCCTTTTGAACATCGTAAAATCTGGAGATCAGATTTACGATAGTGCTCTTTCCTGCGCCGGTAGGACCGACGAGAGCCACGCTTTCACCGGGATTTACGGTGAAGGAAAGATCCTTTAAAATATCATGACCTTCTTCGTAGGCAAAAGTAACATTTTTAAATTCTACCTTGCCTTTAATGGGAGGGAGGACTGTTGCGTCAGGCGCATCATGGATCTCCACGGGCTCGTCCAGAGTCTCGAAGATACGTTCAAGGTACGCCATGTTGTTCAGGAAGTTGTTAAAAATGTTTCCCAAGTTCATTATGGGCTGCCAGAAACGAGCTGCGTAGGATGAGATACCGAGTATGGTTCCCACGGTGTAATGACCGTTTGCAAAGACGATCAGGCCGAAGATGAATATGCATGCGCGGATGATGACCGAAATGTTGTCGATTCCGGGCCAGATGAGGTTGGAGTAGGAAACGGCCTTCATCCATGTCTTTTTGCAGCGGCCCGAAAGTGTGGAAAAGATCTCCGCATTTTCGTCTTCACGGGCAAAGATCTGGGTAACACGGGCACCTACGATGTTTTCCTGCAGGTAGGCGTTCAGGTTCGAGTTCTTGTTGGAAACCTGCTGCCATGCGCGTCTCTGCTTGTTCTTGATCCAGAGGAGGAAGGCTCCGAGGAAGGGAACACCTGCCAGAACCACCAGTGAAAGCTTCACATCCATGATGAACATGAAGATGATGATGAAGATCAGGTTAAAGGTTTCCAGGATCAGGTTGATCAGGCTGTTGGACAGCATGTCGGAAACGGAGTTCACGTAGTTTACCACCCGGACAAGGATCTTTCCGTGGGGCCTGTTGTCGTAGTACTTGAAGGACAGTTTCTGCAGGTGGGCAAAAAGGTCCTTTCTTATGTCGTAAACGATGTTCTGTCCCACCTTTGTCATGATCTTTGATCTGACGGTGGTGAAGAACACGCTGATAACTGTGCAGATCACAAGCATTCCCGCAAGAACGAAGAGCATTTTCGTGTCTCCGTTGGGGATCGCTTCATCCAGCGCCTGTTGCTGGAATCTGGGTGAAAAAAGACCTGCTATTGCGCCCATGGCACTTAAGGTCAGGGCGAAGAGCATCTTCTTTGCATATTTCTTAATGTAGACCCAGGAACGTAAGAGGTGCCTTATCTCAAAAGGGGTTTCAAGCACTTCGTCTTCTTTGTATGTGTTTCTTGCCATGCTACTGATCACCTCCTGTCTGAAGATCTACAATACTCCTGTAGTAACCTTTCTTTTCGATAAGCTCCTGATGGGTGCCCATTTCAAGGATGTGACCGTCCTTAAGGACCATGATCTTGTCTGCGGTCTTTGTGGTGGAGATCCTTTGGGCAATGATGATCTTTGTGCAGGGGAAATCAAGGTGCTTGAGGCTTTCCTGGATTTCTTTTTCCGTTTCCATGTCCACCGCGGAGGTGGTATCATCCAGGATCAGGATGGCAGGACGGATGGCAAGGGCGCGGGCAAGGGAGATCCTCTGCTTCTGACCGCCGGAAAGTCCCACACCGCGCTCTCCTATGATGGTGTCGTAGCCTTCCGGCATCTTTGCGATGAAGTCTGATGCTGCCGAGTAGCGGGCAAATTTCACCACTTCATTCTTGGGAAGGTGGTCATCTCCGTAGGCGATGTTACCGTCGATGGTATCCGAATAGAGGAGGACTTCCTGAGTAGCAAGTCCGATGTTCTTCCTGAGCTGCTGAAGCTTAAGCTCCCGAACATCAACATCGTCCACCAGCACCTGTCCGCCGGTAACTTCGTAGAATCTGGGGATCAGGTGTATGAGGGATGTTTTTCCGCAGCCTGTCTCTCCCATGATGGCAAGGGTTTCACCCGGTTCCACCGTAAAGGACAGGTTTTCCAGAACGGGAAGCTTTCCGTCTTCGTACTTAAAGCTTACATTCTTAAATTCCACTTTGCCCTTGAATCTTTCGGGCTTGTCAACTGCGTTGGGCGCATCCTTGATCTTGGGCTCCGAGTAGTAGATCTCCATGACCTTTGCGGATGCTGCCTTGAAACGCTGAAATTCGTTCATTATGGAACCCAGGTTTCTCATGGGGTTCGCAATGGCCCAGATGAGTCCCGAGAATGCGGCAAACTCACCCTTTGTAAGTCTGCCGTTTATTATGAATATGCCTCCCACTACCAATAATATGATAGGCATAAGGTTAGCGAAGGTTTCAATGGCCGGGTAGTACTTGAGCCATGTGAGAGCTGTCACCTTGTTTGTTTCGCTGTATTCCGTGTTTCCCCGGTCGAATTTTTCGATCTCGTACTTTTCACGAGCAAAGGCTTTCACCACGCGGTTACCGGAAATGTTTTCCTGAGCGTTGGTGTTGAGACCCGAAAGCTTTTCACGGAGAAGAGCGTGCTTCGGTCCCACATCCTTACGGAATCGAAGGATGACGATGAAGATCAGCGGAGAGATGACCAAAAGGATGAGGGCCAGCTGCCAGTCCATGAAAAAGAAGTAGACCATGGTGGCTGCGTAGAGGGTGACTGATTCGATAATGGTCTTGATGACCCAGGCAATCATATGCCTGACTGCGTCAAGGTCTCCCGTCATTCGTGTCATCAGATCGCCGGTACGATAGGTGTTGTAAAAATTCATGTCCTGACGCTGCACCTTGTCGTAGAGTTCGTTCCTTATCTTATAAAGGAACCACTGGGATGCGGATTCAAAAATCATTCCCGTTCCGTAGACTATGATCGTACGGATCAGTGTGAGTCCCACCATCGCTCCGATGTAGAAATAAAAGAGACTGCGGTTGTGTTCAAGGTTGTAAGCGGCATTTTCACCATCGATAAATGTATCGATGAGTTTGGCAACAAAAAAGGGAATGGTAAGCTGCATAACATTGAATGTTATGGATCCCATGATTCCCAAACCGTAAAATGCCCGTTTTCCCTTGAGATTGGTCCAGACCCAGGTGACCCTGGAAGGAATGGACGCTGTTGCTTTGGAAGTAGTACTGTCCATAAAAGCTCCTCACAAGTTAAAATTTTAAATTTGCACTCCCTACCGCAAATTATCAGTGTTATTGAGGGCAAAACCCCTTCAAATACAGATATTATGCGGTTTCTGAAAAAAACAGTTAAAACCGTCCGCGTATTGTAACATGTATCCCGGGGAAAAACAACAAGTAAAAAATGGTTTTTACGTTAAATTTCAGTTAAACTTTAGAGAATCTTCCACAAAGGACTTTACCAAACGGAGACGAAAAGGTAAAATAACGGTACAAGGGTTTATTTCTGCGTTATTCAAATAATTAACATTAAAGGAAACGAAGAGATGAAGAAAAAAAGTGAACAGTTTAGAAACAACAGAGCAGTACTTGTAGTTTGGGGCATTGTGGCGTTTATTCTTGTTGCTGCCAACTTCCTTGAAGTAGTTAAAGGTAATCATGACATCGGCTGGTACGGTGGTTTTGTCGGAGTCATGATTGTAACCTTCGCCCCCGGAGTTGTAGAGTTCGTAAGGACCAGGGGTGAGAGCAGGATCTTTAAGTATTTTGTGGCTGTGGGCTACCCTTTGTTCTGCGGCTATTGTCAGTTACAGGCAAATACGAGTGTTTCCAACCTGTACCTCTACCCTGTTTTTGTCCTTGTGCTTCTTTACCTTGACGTTAGGATGGTCTGCATATTAAGCGGCATCAGCGCTGTCTGGAACATTGCGGTGCTCATTGTCCATCTTGGGAAGGCGGGGGACGGAAGAGCGATCCTTATCACCGAATACGAGATCATTTTTGCATCGCTGCTCATTTCTACAGTGGGCGTTATAGTTGCGATCCAAAATATAAAATACAACAATCAGAAAAAGCTTGATGAAGTCAATAAACTTTCGGAGGAAGCAAAGCAGAGAAACGAACGGATCGTTATCGCATGTGCTGAAGTCGACAAGAAGATGGTGGACATTGAGAATGCGGCAAATGAAAACGCTTCCAGCATGCGCAACATGTCCGAGAGTATCCGGGACATCAGCTCGGCCATTCTCAGCATTTCCGATAATGTTCAGGACGAAGCAAATGCCATGAGCGAAGCAAATCGTGAAATGAGCAGCATTAAGCAGAATGCGGACGAGCTTTCAAAGAATGTTAAGCTCATTCAGGAAAGCAACGATGCAAACGCTCAAAAGATCTCCGAGATCAACGTTCAGGCCGGCGAACTTCTTGAAAAGTCCGGCATCACAAAGCAGAAGGTTGACGACGTTAAGGAACTGGCCACCAAGGTTACGGAAGTTATAGGAGTCATCAGACAGATCTCCGGCAAGACCAATCTCCTTGCGCTTAATGCTTCCATCGAAGCTGCAAGAGCAGGCGAAGCAGGTAAGGGTTTCGCAGTGGTAGCGGAAGAGATCAGAGCACTTGCGGAAAGTACCAACAGTTCCGTTGTGGAGATCGAGGACAGCATCACTCAGCTCAATGAGTCCTGTGACGTTGCCGCAAACAGCATGGAAGAGAGTGTTATCGCCATCAACAGCCAGACGGAGAGTATCACCGAGATCGATTCCTCCATCAGGAATGAGGCTGCTGCCATGAGACAGATCTCTGACGGTATCGATAACATCAATAAAGAGATCAACAGAGTTGCTGATGCAAACAACAGCATTTCCGAGCAGTCCAACAACATCTCGGCGGTTACCGAAGAGATCACAGCAAGTGCGGAAAATGCAGCTTCCATGAGTATTGAAGTAAAGAACATGAGTGAAGGCATCCTTGAAAACATCAAGATTGCCACCCAGGAACTTGAAAAACTAAAAGAATCATAAAATGTTGTAAATGCAACATACTTTCCTCAAAAATCGGATATAATGCAATCAAATAAATTATTCAGGAGGACAAGTCAATGGAAGTTTTACATTTTAATAGCGACACATTTAAGAAAGAAGTTTTGGAATCCGATGTACCTGTACTTGTGGATTTCTGGGCAACATGGTGCGGCCCCTGCCGTGCATTCGCTCCCACTCTTGACAAGCTTGCCGCTGAAAGCAACGGTGAATTTAAGGTTGGTAAGGTCGACGTTGACGAGAACGAAGACATTGCTGCCGAGTACGGGATCCAGAGTATTCCCACAGTGATCGTGTTCAAGGGCGGCGAACCTGCTTTCAGACACACGGGAGCTCTTCCTTTACAGGATCTTCTGGCACAGGTAAAATAAGACGAAAATTAAACAAAAAGATGAGCCGGGAGCAGTGTACTCCCGGCTTTTTTATGCCCGAAAGACGTTTGAGGATTTTTTGACGATTCACTGCCGTTTCCGTTTGACAAAAATCGCCTGTGCATATAAAATAGATTTACTTGTATTTTTGTAAACTTTTCTGGAGAATCAGGCGCGGCTGAGGGAGCCGCAGAGGGAGGAAAGCTTATGTTTCCGGAGCAATGGTGGATCATATTGTTGGTCGCTCTTGTCTTTAACAGTGTTGGGTTTAAAAAATATGTCTGGTTCATGACTATCGGATACGGCTTGTCTGTTGGGGGCATCAGTCTTTGCCTGTTGGTCATGTCTATAGTAAAGGGGCAGTTTGGCGGGTGGTATCTTACACTTTGCCTTCTTCTCATGCTCTACGGATTTCGTCTCGTTTTCACTTTTCTTCTTCGTGACAAGAGGAACACGCCGTCCAACAGAAAACTCATGGACAATTTTGAAAAGAACGTTTCCCCCACGGGGCTCGTCTTCATGTGGCTGTTTGACTCGGTTGTCTACTACGCTATCATGTCTCCCGTCTTTTACAGACTTGCGAACGAGCATACGAAGAACAACGGCGCAAGCATGTACATCGGAATCATTATCGTAGCTGCCGGGATCGGCATTGAAGTGTTGGCAGAATTCCAGAAATTCTTCCAAAAGAGAGAAAATCCCAATCTTCCTGCAATGCAGGGACTCTACAAGATTTCACGCTGCCCGGACTACTTCGGAGAAATCCTTGTCTGGACAGGCGTTTGCGTAACGGGCATCAAGACCACGGTGGGATTTCAGTGGCTGATCGTGCTCTTCGGTTATGCCTACATCATTCACATGATGCTGAACGGCGCAAAGCGCATCGAAATGCAGCACATTAAGTTTTACGGAAGAAACAGGATCTACGTTGATTACGCAAACAGGACTCCGGTTCTTTTTCCCTTCGTTCCCATTTACCATCTGGTAAAGACGGAAAGTGTCAAAAAGCAGCCGAAGCAGCCCAAGATCCTTAAAAAAAGCGAACAGATGAATTAAATTAAAAAACAGATCGGGAAGCGAAAACTTCCCGACTTTTTTTGCGGCTTATAAGGTAAGGTACTTTTACCGTTAATTCTATTATGTTATAATAAAACGATGCAAAGGAGATAAAGATGAAGAGAAGAGTTTTAAAGAATGTAGCATTGACACTTTGCACAGCACTTTTGACTACTGCATTTGGCTGTGGAGGGGCTAACGGAGATCAGGCACCGGAACTGACTCCCACTCCCAAGATCGCGGAAAACGTAAAAAATGCGCCGACAGCCGAGCCCAAACTCACAACTTCTGTGAACCTCATGGCGGACGTTGATGCGGGAAAAGCGGAAATTGCGGAACTCACCGAAGAGTTTCTTAATGCCCAGAACAGATTTGCCGTAAAGCTTTTGCAAACCCAGTATAAGAGCGGAGAGAACACCATGATCTCACCCGTATCCGCTATGCTTGCCCTGGCAATGACAGCAAACGGAGCAAGAGGAACGACTCTTTCGGAGATGGAAAAGGTTCTGGGAAGCGGGATAGGGATCGAAGAACTTGACAAAATGCTGTTTTCCTTTGTTTCTTCCCTGGACACAAATGAAAAATGCAAGGTACACATTGCGGATTCTGTCTGGTTTTCGGATGATGCGGACATGATCCGCGTGAAGGAGGATTTCCTTAAAACCAACGCAAAATACTTTAATTCCGAGATCTATAAAGCACCCTTTGACGATACGACTTTAAAGGACGTAAACAACTGGGTCAACAAAAACACAGACGGCATGATCCCGAGCATATTGGAAAAGGTCAAGAAAGAGGACGTTATGTACCTCATCAACGCCATTTCCTTCGATGCGGAATGGAAAAAGCCTTATGACGAAGCGGGTGTTTTTGACGGTACCTTTACAAATGCGGCAGGTAAGAAAGAAACAGTCAAGATGATGGCTTCAGAGGAAGGCACATATCTTGAGGACGATACATGTAAAGGCTTTATGAAGGATTACGCAGGAGGATACGCCTTTGTGGCACTTCTTCCCGACGAGGGCGTTTCCATAGACGAGTTTGTGGCTTCCCTGACAGAAGAAAAAGTCATGAAGCTTTTGAACAATCGTATTTGTACGAAAGTCAGGACCAGGATGCCTTCCTTTGAAACGGAGTGCTCCTTCACGCTGAATGATGGTCTCAAGGCTATGGGAATGCCCACGGCTTTTGACGGTATGGCAGCGGATTTCGGCAATATGGCTTATGACGACGGAAACGGCAAAATCTGCATCGACAGAGTCATTCAGAAGACCTACATAAAGGTAGATGAAAAGGGAACAAAGGCAGGGGCCGCAACACTGGTTGCAATGATGAAAAATACGGCATTTATCATAGAGGAGCCCAAGGAAGTGTTCCTTGAAAGACCGTTTGTTTACATGATAATTGACACGGAAAATTTCCTGCCCCTTTTCTTCGGAGCAGAATGTTCCGTAAAGTAAGCAACAAGGCTTTAAGATTGGGAGTGAACCGCAGTTTTTAACTGTGGAATCGGAAGGTGGTTATGGAAGATATTAATCTGGTTATGATGAAGCCTGCGGAACCGAAGAAAGAGATCAGGGTTCCGCAGGCTGTTAAGGGAGTATTGGCCGAACTTGGGGGAGAAAAAGAGGAGATCCTTGCATTTTCCTCCACAGACATGAATGAAAAGGGTGAATACGCCGACGGATACCTTGTTCTTACGGAAAAAGCCATGTATGTGCTTAAAAGCGAGGCTGACAAAAATGCAGTCCATTCATTTAAGGGCTTTTTGAACCGTAAGGACAGGGACACGGAAAAAGAACGGGACTGGAAATGTACGAGATATCCCGTTGAAGAGATCAAAAAAATGACAGTGGAGCCGCAGGTTGCTTGCGGTATTCTTGTTGTGGAATTCAGCGACGGTATTGAAAGAACCGTCGCTGTTTTTTCTAACCTTTACAGAAAAGAAGTCCACGTTCTTGCGAGGAGTTTTGCCAATACCTTCGAAAAACGCGAAGAGAGTGAGGGTGAAGAAAAGGGTGAAGGAAAAGAAAAGAAGGGGAAAGAGCGTGGCGGACGCGGACACGGAGGGCCGGAGGGCGGAAACGACGATGATATCTACTGCCCTATCTGCGGGATGATGTATCCGAAGCCCGAAAGAAAGATCTGCCCCAGATGCATGGACAGAAAATCCATCTTCATCCGCACTTTTGGCTATTTTAAGCCTTATGCCTGCAAGATGGTGATCATGATGCTGATCTATGTGGCGGTGGCGGCTCTGAACCTCGTATGGCCCTATCTGAACGGTACTGTCCTCTATGATCACATTCTGGAGAAGAACAACGATTTTCTTCTTTCCGTAGGGATCAAAAACGGGGATTTCATACTGGCGCTTTTGCTTGTGATCCTCACCATGTTTGCGGCGAGGCTGACATTACAGGTCCTCACGATCATACAGGGAGTTTTCACCGCCCACATCGTTTCCTACGTGGTGCGTGACATAAAAAAAGACATTTTCAGCTCCATGGGAAAGCTGTCCATCAGCTTCTTCAGAAACCGCCAGACAGGCGGACTGATGACCAGAGTCCTGAGGGATGCGGACAGGGTTACGGGCTTCTTTATCGACGGCTTCCCCTACATTTTCATCCATTCCTTCTCTCTGATAGCAACAGTCGTAATGATGTTTTCCATAAACTGGAAGATGACGTTGTGTGCTCTGGTTCTCATGCCCGTTGCCTTTGTTTTCATGTTCTTCATGAGACCCAAAATGTGGACGGCCTTCGGACACAGGCACAGAGCGGAAAGGACTTTAAACAGCCGTGTAAATGACAACCTTACGGGAGCCAGAGTCGTAAAATCCTTCGGTCAGGAAGCAAAAGAGGAAGAGCGTTTCGTCTCGGTGAACAAGCGCCTTAAGGATTCTGAAATGTCCATAGTCAGCGTTTCAAACTTCCTCTACTTTACATTTAACTTTACACACAGTGTCTCATCCATTGTCATATGGATCCTGGGCGTCTACATGATCCTTGTGAACCGTAGCATGACCCTTGGTGTGCTCATCACTTTCATCGGATACGTGGATCAGCTGAACGGCCCCATGAACTTTGCATCCAGAGTCTTCAGATGGTGGTCGGACAGCATGAACGCCGCACAGCGTATGTTTGAGATCATCGACGCCATCCCCGAGATCAGGGAAGACGATGAGCCTCTTGGGATGGACAAGCCCCGGGGAGAGATCGAGCTTAAAAATGTGACCTTCGGTTACGAGATCAACCGCCCTGTTCTCAAGGATCTGAATCTTAAGATCCCCGCAGGCAGCATGCTGGGCATAGTGGGACGTTCGGGAGCCGGAAAGACCACTCTCGTAAATCTCATCTCCCGCATGTACGATCCTCAGGAAGGAAGCATACTGATCGACGGCGTGGACATTAAAAAGCTTTCCTTTCACGATCTCCGCCGTAATGTTGCCATGGTGTCCCAGGAGACCTACATCTTTATGGGAACCGTGGAAGAGAACATCGCCTACGCAAATCCCGCAGCTACCAAGGAAGAGATCATCAGGGCAGCAAAGCTGGCAAGTGCCCATGAGTTCATTCTGCGTATGCCCGACGGATACAACACCATAGTCGGAAGCTCGGGAAGAGAGCTTTCCGGAGGAGAGAGACAGAGGATCTCTATCGCAAGAGCGATACTCGCGAACCCCAAGATCCTGATCCTGGATGAGGCCACCGCATCTGTGGACACAGAGACGGAAAGAGCCATTCAGGCAGCCATCAATTATCTGATAAAGAACAGGACCACCATCTCCATCGCCCACAGGCTTTCGACACTCAGAGACGCGGATTTCCTCTGTGTCATCGATAACGGAGAGATCACGGAGAGGGGCACTCACAAGGAACTGGAGGCTCTTCACGGAACCTACTACAAACTCATGGAACTTCAGACCAAGGCACTGGCATTAAAAGAATGACAACTGCGACCGTTTACATAAAGTGAGGACATTATGGAAGAAAAAGAATTTGATCTTGCCGAAATGGAAAAAGAGACGGAGGAGATGTTAAAGATCAACCTCCTGGACGAAAAAAAAGCAAAATTCACCCGAACGGAAGGGGGCTTTCTGAGCCTTAAAACGGAAGGAAAGGATTACCCCAGAGTCCTGGCGGTAAGGATGTTTCCTTTCACGGATCCCGACAGGTACATATCCATCCGCACCACAGGCGAGCACTCAAAGGAGATCGGTATCATAGAGGACATGAAGTCCCTTTCGAAGGAAGTCCGGGAGATCATCGAGGAGCAGCTTTCCCTCAGGTATTTCACCCCTGTGATCACGGGCATCAACAGCATTAAGGACGAGTACGGCTATGCCTACTTCGATGTGATGACGGACAGAGGCCGCTGTCGCTTTGCCATCCACATGGGGGGAAGCGATGTGGTGCATCTTACGGAAACCAGGATCATCATCACGGACATCGATGAAAACCGCTTTGAGATCCCCGACATCCTGCAACTCACGCCGGCAGAGCGAAAGAAGCTCGATCTGTTCTTGTAAAGGGGGCACCACGTGGAACTGCGAATCACGTTATCCGAAAAAAACAAAAAACTCCTTCCCGTTGATTTTGACCGGGTGCTCTACTGCGCACCCTACGACATCGGAGAAGACGGGAAGTTTTTAAGAGACTCCTATTTGGCTGTCTCTGATACAGGCATATACATCCTGAACGAGGGAAAACTCACAAAAACCTTTAAAATCGCGGATTACGATACCTTTAAGGCAGAAGTGGGAGTTTCCTGCGGTATCCTGTACGGGATCCCGAAGGGGGCTGACGAATCCGGGGCTCAGATCATAGTAAAGTATTCATCAAGCCATCTGGCGAGATATGCCTACATCGCAAAGGGCTGCCGCTTCCTGGTGGAGGGAAGAAAAGACAGGGTTGTGAGCGAAGAGTACGAAAAGTACTGCCCGAAGTGCGGACGAGCTTTGCCCGGAACCAGGACCTGCCCCAGATGTGCAGGGAAGAAGGAAGGCCTGATCCATGAGCTTTTTGAAATGATGTCGCCTTACAAGCCACAGCTGTTTGTGATATTCATCCTCATGCTGCTTGCGGCACTGACTACGCTTTTAAATCCCGAGATCCAGAAGCATCTGATCGACGATGTGCTTAGAAAGGAAGAAGGGGACATACGCCTTGCAATGCTGTGTCTGGGAGGCATGCTGGCCATGAGCGTGGGGATCGCGGTGGTGAATCTGTTAAAGAATTATTTCTGCGCAAAGCTTGGCTCCGTGATCAGCATGGATCTGAGAAAAAAACTCTATTCAAAGATCCAGCTGCTTTCGCTCTCCTATGTGAACGAAAGAAAGCCCGGAGACCTCATGAACCGTATTACGAGAGACACTCAGAGGATCAGTGATTTCATGGGGGACACCTTCTGCAACCTTTTCACGGTGGCGATCATCCTGATCTGCGATGTGGCTTATATGCTCTTTCTTGATACAAAGCTCACATTGATCTCCATGGTGTTCATCCCTCTTTCGGTGTTCATTTCCATCGCGTTCAGACACAACATCCACAGGCGTTTCCATATGCAGTGGGTGAAGGACGACAAGATCAACAGCGATCTTCGTGACGTTCTTTCCGGAATGTCGGTGGTAAAAGCCTACGGTAAGGAAGAGGAGGAATCGGAGCACTTTAACGACACTGCGGATGACTACGCCAAGACACAAAGAAGAAATGAAACTTTTTGGGCTGTGTTCTTCCCTCTCATGCAGTTTATGATGGGAGTGGGGATCTACCTTGTGACCTACTTCAGCGGAAAAAGCGTGCTGCTGGGGACGAAGGCACCGGGTGAACTGACACAGTTTGTAAATTACACATCCATGATGTACATGTACGTCGGATGGCTTTCCAACATGCCGAGAATGCTCATGAATCTGGTCACAAGCGTTGAGCGTATCAGCGATGTGATGCAGCAGGAACCCAAGATCGCGGACAGTGAAGGGGCCGTGGAACACAAGATAAAGGGAAACATCGAATTCAGGGATGTGACCTTCGGCTACAAGACCTACGAACCGATCCTTGAGCACATCGATCTTAAAGTAAAGCCCGGAGAGATGATCGGCCTTGTGGGAGCTTCCGGTGCGGGGAAATCCACTCTCATAAATCTCATCATGCATCTTTACGATGTGGATGACGGAGAGCTCCTTGTGGACGGGATCAACATTAAAGACATAAAGCTTGCAAACTATCATTCACAGATAGGTGTGGTTCTGCAGGAAACCTTCCTTTTCTCGGGAACCATCCTGAACAACATCCGTTTTGCGCGTCCCGAAGCGACCACCATGGAAGTCATAAGAGCAGCCAAAATGGCAAACGCCCACGACTTCATCTGCAAGACTCCCGACGGCTATAATACCTATGTGGGAGAAAAGGGATACAATCTGTCCGGCGGAGAGAGACAGCGTATTGCCATTGCAAGGGCGATTCTGAACGATCCACGGATCCTGATCCTGGATGAAGCAACGGCGAGCCTTGACACCGAAAGCGAGTACCTGATACAGACCGCCCTTAACCGTCTGACGGAAGGGAAAACCACCTTTGCCATCGCCCACAGGCTGTCCACGTTAAAGAACGCAAACCGTCTGGTGGTGATCGACGGTCACGGTATCGCAGAAGTGGGATCCCACAACGAATTGATGGAAAAGAAGGGCATATACTACGGCCTTGTGACCGCCCAGCTTGAAATGCAGGGAACACCTGCTACCGAAGCCATCGCCTGACAAAGAGATCAAGTTTTTTCGATTTGTTGGACTTGATGTGATATAATAACCAATTGTATTTGAAAGGGGAAACATAATGGAAACAGTACTTGAAAGATTTTTAAGATACGTGAAGGTGGACACCCAGTCTCAGGAAGAAGTTGAGGCGGTGCCCAGCACATCAAAGCAGTTCGACCTGGCGCATATGCTTGTGGACGAACTGATCGCTATGGGAGCTCACAATGTGAGACTTTCCGACAATTGCTACATCTACGCAGAGATCCCCGCGACAACGGAAGAAAAGTGGGCTTCCCTCGGATTCATTTCACACATGGACACCAGCGATGCCGTGTCGGGTAAAGATGTAAAGCCCAGGATCATTGAGAATTACGACGGCGGAACCGTTGTCATCAACAAGGAGATGGGACTTTCAATGGGACCTGAAGAGTATCCCGACCTGCTTACCAGAAAGGGAGAGGATCTCATTGTTACCGACGGCACCACCCTTCTGGGAGCCGACGACAAGGCAGGCGTTGCTGAGATCATGACCATGGCAGAGTACCTCCTTCAGAACAGGGAGATAAAGCACGGAAGGATCATGATCGGCTTCACCCCCGACGAAGAAGTGGGACGCGGTGCGGATTTCTTTGACGTTAAGGAGTTTGGAGCTGACTTTGCTTATACGGTTGACGGCGGAGCCGTGGGAGAGATCGAGTACGAGAACTTTAATGCTGCGGCCCTCACAGTGACCGTTACGGGAAAGAGCGTTCATCCGGGCTCCGCAAAGGATGTCATGAAGAATGCCCTCACTCTCGGCATGAAGTTTGATTCACTCCTTCCCGAGAACGAAGTTCCCGAGCATACGGAGGGCTACGAAGGCTTCCACCACCTGACCAATATGGAAGGAAATGTGGATAAAGCCGTGATGCATTACATCTTAAGAGATCACGACGAAGCAAAGCTTGAAGAAAAGAAGCGTGTTGTTCGTGAGACCGCCGACTACCTGAACAAGGTCTACGGCGCCGGAACCTTTGCCATTGAGATCAAGGATTCCTACAGTAACATGAAGAAAAAGATCGAGCCTCACATGTTCCTGATCGACAACGTAAAGGACGTGATGAGGGAACTGGGCATAGAGCCCAGGGTCTGCGCGATCCGCGGAGGCACGGACGGTGCGAGACTTTCCTTCATGGGACTTCCCTGCCCCAACCTTTGCACCGGTGGTGCGAACTACCACGGAAGGTTCGAGTATGTCACCACCCAGTCCATGGAAAAGTGTGTGAATATTCTCATCGGACTTGCAAAGAAAAAGATTGAAAAGAAGTAAGGGATTTAAATGATACAGCTGTCAAAAAATGCAATGTTCCATGTCCACACCTACAGGTGCAAGCATGCCACAGGTACGGACAGGGAGTACGTTGAAAGAGCCATTGAGTTGGGAGCGGACGAGATCTGGTTTACGGATCACGCTCCTTACCCCGGTGATAAGATCGGAAAACGCATGCTTTATACCGATCTGCCGGAATACGTTGAAACCATGAAGTCGCTGAAGAAAGAATATGCCCGGGAGATAGATCTGAAGATCGGCCTTGAAATGGAGTACCTGCCTTCCTACCACGATTACATTAAAGAAACCAGGGAATCAGGGATCTATGACGTTCTTGTTCTGGGAGAGCACTTTTACGAGCGTGCCGACGGAAGCATATACTTTGCGAAGGAAGAGCTGGGCGACGATGTGATGAACGAGCGTTTCGGTCAATGCGAAGGCATGATCATGGGGATAAAAACGGGCTTCTTTGATGTGGTGGCCCACCCTGACCGGATCTTTAGAAACTGCACGAGCTGGACGCCTGAAATGGCGGAGCTCAGCCAAAAGATCATTGACGCGGTCCGTGGTACGGACATTTATCTGGAGCAGAATTACAGTTCCTCCATAAAAAAGGATCATTACTGGACGGAGTTTTGGGATATGGTCCCCAAGGACGTTCATGTTTTTAAAGGATTGGATGCACACAAGGTGGAAGCCTTGATGATGTTGGATTTTGAGTTTAAAGCTACGCACTGAGCCGATCATTCGGAGGGAAGCATGGGCTATCAGATCTACAAATACATCATATATTTTCTCTACTGTCTGCTGATCGGTGAACAGATCATCGTTATCATGGGCAGAAAAAAGAGGAGCGTCTATCACATGCTGCTCTGCGCACTGGTCATTATGACGGTGGGGGGCTACATGGTCATGATGAACGCGCAGAATGCCGAGGTGGCGCTGGAAGCAAACAAGGTCACCTATCTCGGCGGCTGTCTTCTGCCCATCGTGGTCTTGAAGATCGGAGCCGACCTTTGCAATCTGAAGATGAAAATGTGGATCTATGTCATGATCTCCGTTGTGGGCATCATCGCAATGGCTCTGGCCTGGTCCGCGGGATATGTGGATCACTACTACTCGGACTACAGCATAGAGATCGTGAACGGCATTACGATCCTGCACAAGGTCTACGGTCCCTGGCATGCTTTTTACTACTTCTATCTTGCGCTCTACTTTGCGGTAACTGTCGTGGTCATCATCCATTGCGTGAGAAACAGAAGGAACTACTCCAACAGGATGGTCATCATCTTTACCGTCATCTGGGGAACGATCTACTTCACCTACTACGGCGAAAGGCTTTTAAACCTTAACGTCAAGATAATGCCCATTGCACTGGCTGTGGGAATGACCTTCTTCGTTGCTTTCTTCAGAAGAGCAAATCTCCTCAGCATGAACACAAACATGCTGAACATCGAGGAAAGAGAAGAGGAAAACGGATACGTAGTCGTCAATTACTCCAACAGGCTTATGGGCCTGAACAGGAAAGCTGCGGAGTTTTTCCCGGAGCTTTCGGGACTCGGTATCGATGATAAGTTTGAAAAGATAAAGGACACCTGCTTCTGCGAAAAGATCATTGAACCCGCTTTTTCGAAAGATGAGAATCTTTCCGAAGAGGTGGAGAACAACGGCTATCACCTTAGGGTGATAGTACGTGAGATCAAAGCCCCCGGACAGGTGGGGGATCGTGGCAAAGTAGTGGAGATCCGTGACATTTCCGCGGAAGCAAGATACAAAGAAATGCTCCGGGGCTACCGTGAACGGCTGGAGGCAGAGGTTGCGGAAAAGACGGAAAGCCTTGACAGGATCCGTCAGACCATCGTAATGGGCATGGCCAGCATGATCGAAAGCCGTGACTTTTCAACGGGAGGACACATCCGGAGAACAAGCGATGTTGTGGATGTTTTTGCTCAGGAGCTCATGGATGCGGGAACTTCTTTAAGCAGAAAATTCCTGCACATGGTTGTGATCGCTGCACCTATGCATGATCTGGGAAAAATAGCGGTGGACGACGCAGTTTTGAGAAAAAAAGGGAAGTACACCCCTGAAGAATACGAAGCCATGAAGATGCACGCCGCAAACGGAGCTGTCATTGTGCGCCGCGTGTTTTCCGGCATGGACGATGAGGAACTGGTGAACGTGGTTGCCAATGTGGCTCACTTCCACCACGAAAAATGGAACGGTACAGGCTATCCGCTGGGACTGAAGGGGGAGGAGATCCCCATTGAAGCCCGGATAATGGCTTTGGCCGATGTTTTCGACGCCCTTGTCAGCAAGAGATACTACAAGGATGCCTACAGTTACGATGAGGCATTTAAGATCATAGAAGACTCTATAGGAAGTCACTTCGACCCCGAGCTGGGAAGGATCTTTTTGAACGCCAGGCCCAAACTTGAGGAAATGTACGACAGATTCGCAAAGGAAACTGTGGATGAAGTGGGAAGGGAGGAGACGGAATGACGGTTATCGGATTTTACGGTGCGGCATTTCTGCTGAACCTTCTGATCTTCTTCAATTTCATATGCAGAAAGGAATTTCAGAGCGGCCTTAACTTTTTCATCAGTCTTGCCCTTCTTTTAAGAAGCTACGGACAGCTGATGGTGGCACTTTCGAAATCTGTGGAGATGGCGATCTTTGCCAATGAGATCTTCTACTTCGGAAGTGCGTTCCTTCCCGCGTTTTTGTTCCTTTCCACCGCCCGCCTGGGAAAGGTGAAGCTTCCCCGGGTCATTGAGGTCGCATCACTTGTCTATTCGGGCGTGATCATGCTTCTGGCCATCACCATCGGTAAAGTGGGCATATACTATGCAGATGTCACCCTTATCAGACATCCGGAAGGCTATTCCACTCTTGGCAAGGTGTACGGACCGTTGCATATCCTCTATCCCGTAATGCTGGGATGCTATGTTGTGGGCTTTATCTGGCTTTTTGCCCGCTCCTTTAAAAATAGGAACATCGTGTCCAAGAGAGTGATCACGGGAGCCTCTCATCTGGCCCTTACGGTCATCGCACTGTATGCTCTGGACAAGGTGGTAGACACGTCCATATCCCTGACTTCCGTGGCCTACGTCATCGCGACTGTTGTTTGCATCAGGATCATGGGGGATGCGGAAATGCATGACCTTACAGGCTGTATTCTGGAAGCCATGTCCGGAAATGAGGAAGAGGGTGTCATTGTTTTTGATAACGGAGAAAAGTTCATTAACGCAAACGATAAGGCAAAAGAGATCTACCCCGAGATCAGACACCTCACAGTCGGAAAGCTGGTGGACAAGAGTGCCGGGAAGTTCTACGACCAGGTGGTTACAAAGGTCAGAGCAATGAACGTGGGCATATACAATCCGGAGAACAGCGAGATCGTTGAAGTGGGGGACAGGAAGTACGAGATCGGGATGAACGGGATCACCATCCGAAAAGGCGAATCCCGTGTCGGAACATTTGTGGAACTTGAAGACGTCACCACCCGTGAAAAGATCGCGGAAATGGAAGCGCGATACGGAAAGGAACTGGAAGAGGACGTCAGGAAAAAAGAGCTTGAGATTACGGACATGCAGAACCGTCTGGTGCTGGGACTTGCATCTCTGGTTGAGAGCAGGGACAGCAGTACCGGCGGACACATCGTCAGAACCCAGCAGGGAGTCCGGATCTTCTCAGAGCAGCTTAAAAACGTTCCTGCCATTGGACTTTCAGATGATTTCTTAAACAATGTGGTGCTGGCTACACCCATGCATGACCTGGGAAAGATCGCCATCGATGATGACATCCTGAAAGCAAAAGAAAGGACCCCGGAGAGGGAAGACGCCATTATCAAGCTTCACACCGAAGAAGGTCCCAAGATCGTAAGAAAGGTGCTGGCGGGTATCGGCGAAACAGATAAAGGAAGCCGGTTCGTGGAGATCGCGGTGAACATCGCAAGCTACCACCATGAACACTGGGACGGCAGCGGAGCTCCTTACGGCCTTCGTGGAAAAGAGATCCCCACGGAAGCGAGGATCGTGGCATTTGTGGACAAACTGGACTACTATCTGGATGAGGAACACAGAGAAGAGACACCTTCCTTCGATGCGGCTTTCGAACGCATAGTGAACGGCATCGGAACGGAATTTGATCCCGAACTGGGCGCGGAATTCGTGAAATGCAGAAAGCAGCTCAGGGAGATCTACATGGGACTGGGAAACTGAGAGATCATGATAAAAGATGAAACAGATGTAAAAATGAAATATAACAGATGCGGAAACAGCGGGCTCAGATTGCCCGCTGTTTCCTTGGGGCTGTGGCACAGCTTCGGAGACTCCGGAAATTCCGATACACAAAAAGAACTCGTCCGGACCGCCTTCGAGCTGGGGATCACAGCCTTCGATCTGGCGAACAATTACGGACCGCCTTACGGAGCTGCGGAGGAAAATTTTGGCAGGATCATGAAAGATTTCGCGGATCATCGGGATGAGATCCTTGTGTCCACCAAGGCAGGCTTTGACATGTGGCCCGGACCTTAC
>JAEEGI010009036.1_pt1 | contig 21907 bp, 25 predicted proteins | sample 8958751 | NCBI WGS metagenome assembly JAEEGI01 (sample SAMN16246545, study PRJNA631951) | gut metagenome | biome: gut microbiome; feature: rumen; material: KS-attached | host: Bos | place: Iran: Karaj | collected 2018-10 | reverse complement strand
CAGACTCATGGTCATTCCTGTTGAAGCTATCGGCTTCGGTCATCCCAATGCTCTGGTCGTCGTAAAGACGCTCAATGAACTCAGAAAAGAATTCCCGTACGGCGACGGCGACAGACCGATCTTCTTCCTCTATGCCATCCGCTACTTATGCAGATGCCAGAAAGAAAGATCCACCGATCACGTCAAGAACATCATCATGAAAGAAAACGCCAAAGGCGAGATCCCCGAGATCCCCGACTATGCCTATGACATGCATACCAACAAGGGACGCTTCGAACTGGGCAGAGACATCTTCTACTTCCTGGATGAAGCATCCAAGGTGGAACCTCTGTGGGATGAATACGATGACACCTACTTCAAACAGCTCTACAAGATGTACGAAGAGGAAGCAAAGGAAAACAAGGAATAAACAAAAAGGCTTATGGACCAGAATCCATAAGCCTTTTCTTTTACTCACTTACCTCGTACGGTTCATATCCTGCTTCGATCAGCTGTCTGTCGAAGTCGACTCTTGCCAGTCTGCAGGCTTCTTCGAAATCCTTTCCGATCTTCACCAGGGACAGGATGTTGTCGAAGGCAAAGCCTCTGTCCTCGATCCCGTATCCTTCTTTATCATAAAAGATACCGTCATCTTCAATCCTTTCGATCTTTCTTTCCAGCATCGTATCGGGACCCCCGTAGAAACCATAGGAAGGCATGTCTTTGGCAACGAACCAGCCAAGTTCCCATAAGGTGCCGCTGTCAGGCTCATGGCCTCTCCAGTCATCCAGCTGGGCGATGCACATGTCGCAGTGCAGCATGTGATTGAAGTCGTGATTGAAGACTCTCTGCCAGAAGTTCTCACCGGGTTCCACCGGATCGCCTTCTCCCGGGAAAAGACCGATCAGACCGTACTTCTCACAGGTTTGCTTCCAGTATTTCACCGTCTCATCGCAGGTCGGCAGGAACATTTCAAAGTCGGCCAGATAAACGACGGGTTTTCTGACATTTCCCTCTTTATCGATAAACATCAGGCTTCTCCTTTCTGCAGATCTTCACATACTTTCCGAAGTGCTGTTTCCAGATCTCCTTCCACGATGCAGGAAGAATACTCCAGCATCAGGTTCAGAGGACCCGGTTCAAACGAGATCCCGTCCTTGTCGACCAGTCTGCCGTTTTCGTTCAGATGCTTCTCGACGCTGTAACGATCGTCACAGACCCTGGTATCGGGCATATAGGAATACAGTTTCTTTCCCAGGGCATAAGCCATGCCCAGTTCCAGTGCACATTCGCTGTAAGGCTCCAGATAGCTTCTGAAGTCTCTGGTATCCGCGATCATGATGTCGCACTGTTTCAGCAGTTCCAGCCTCTTTTCAGCCAGCGGCAGACTGTCTTTGGGATCGCCTTTCAGATCGAACAGCTCATCGGGATATTCCAGCAGTTCAAAGCCGTACTTTTCACAAAGCTGTTTCTTTTCCTTGAACAGATCCCGGGCATTCTTTCTTAAACGGTCGGGACCGGACAGATAGATTTTCTTCTTTTCCATAGCAGTATCCTTTACCTGATGACATTATATCAAAAGAAAAGCGGATCGCTCCGCTTAAAGTCTGACCGCTGTCTCCAGAGCGATCTCGATCATATCATTGAAAGCCGTCTGTCTCTCCTCAGGAGATGCCTCCTCTCCCGGTTTGTCGGAAACTGTCAGAAGGCCTGCCGCCTTCTTGCCCAGATATCTGGCGTTGGCAAACAGTCCGAAGCATTCCATCTCGCCGGCAATGATGTCATAAGGTTCCTTCTTCTGTACGGCAGGATCACTGTAGAAACAGTCTCCGCTGTGGACGATCCCTTTATAGACCTTCTTTCCCTTTTCACTGACCGTCTCTTCCAGCATCTTTGTCAGACCCTCATCCGGATACATCAGATCCTCCTTGTAGGCAAAAGCGGTATCTGCAAAGGATGAAGTCGAATAAGCAGCCTCCACAAGGATCGTATCGAAGATCTTCATCTCATCGAGTCTGCCCCCGCAGGAACCGACACGGATGATGTTTTCCACTTCATAGAACTTGTAGAGCTCATAGGAATAGATCGCCATCGAAGGGATGCCCATGCCGTGTCCCATGACCGATACCGGTACGCCTTTATAAGTTCCCGTGTATCCCAGCATGTTCCTGACATGGTTGAACTCCTTTGCGTCTTCCAGGAAATTCTCGGCAATATACTTCGCCCTTAAAGGATCTCCCGGCATGATGACAGTCTTGGCGATCTCTCCGAGCTTCGCCGTGTTGTGCGGTGTTCCGTTAAATTCTTTCATTGTGTTTCTCTCTTTCTGCTTCTATTATTTCATCAGATCCATTTGAATCTCAGTACAGTTTCAGTTCATAAGTCTTACAGATACTATCATTTCCCAGATATATGCCGAAGAGATCTTTCAGTTCCGTATCAGGGAATTCAAATCTCTCTGAATCCAATGTCACTTCAAGATGATTGTCCTTGCGCTCAATAACAAGCTTATGAATGCCTGACCCCATATTGAACGGATAAGATGCCAGGACTTTTTCTTTCTTTTTCTTTTCGATCAGGACAAGTTCCTTTCCCATGATCCCGAGCCTGCAGAGATCCAGATAGCCTCTCATGCTGAATACGACAGAAAACTCATCGCCCTTTTCAGCTTCAAATACCCATTCGATATGAGAATAGCTGTTTCCGTAGCAGCCCGAAGAGATCAGGGCGTGTTCGTCAGAGACTCCTTTCAGACAATGATCCATCTCCCATTCCCCGGAATGTTTCACGAAAGCCCTGATATTGTTCATGCAGTCACCGCCGTAACGCGGTCCGTAATGATCCACGGGATAGTCGCGGAAGTCGTAATGCAGGATGGCTTTTCTTGTCACCCGGATGTCTTTAATCCGATACGGTCTTTTTGCCCGCAGACCGATCCTGTTAACGACGAGATTCTTACCGGTCGGGACCTCGATGTTGATCGTGTCATCTCCTTCGACAAAATAAGTTTCCCGATACTCATTCCCTTCGCAGTCTCTGACATAGGATTCATAATCACAGAGATTGTCATTGAACAGATCGATTGATACGATATCACCCGGTTCAAGGATCGGTGAGAACTCCGGATCATATCTGGCATCGTAAAGATCATCTGCCAGATAGTAGGCATAGGTATAGATGTCCTTGCTGCTGACATACAGCTGATCGTTCTTCACTTCGATCGATCCGTCATTGCAGCGGATGGCTCTGGTCGCATAAGGAAGTTCAAATTTTCCAAACTTATCGATCTGAATGCCCTTCAACTGATATGCCAGCTTCGTGAACAGCACCGCTGATTCCGAAACATACTGGATGTTGAGACAGCCGATCGCACTGGATGAATTGATCAGGTCGTTGATCGGACGGATCCATTTCTCATCGATCCCGTCCAATCCGAGCAGGGCACCGAGGATGCTGCCGACATTGCCGCAGTTGCAGTCGGTATCCCATCCCGACCTGTTGAGCATCACCATCGTCTTGTCAAAATCATTGTCGCCGTAGGACATCGCCATGATCATCAGGGCCATGTTGGGAATGATGTGGCAGACGCCCGGGTATTTATCATATCCGTAGTTTTTCTGAATGTAATCGAGACACTTCTTCCAGTCATTTGGATTCTCTCTGTAGAAACGGATGATGTCTTTCGCAACTCTGCAATACTCCATATCCTGATCCAGATATGTCAGGGCCTCATCGATTATTTCATGGATGTCATTCCTCTGCATCGCCAGGGTGATGGCGACCGCCACAAAGATACCGCCTTGGATTCCGTTTCCGTCATGGGTGACGCTGGAAGCCATGGCTGATAATTTCTTCGCCAGCTCAGGATCATATCCGGCCACGTAGCCCCAACAGTCGGAGAAGATCTGACCGCCAATCTGTTCCGCCATCGTCAGTCCGTTTGTCTCCCTGCTTCCGGACAAGGGCGCCCTGATCCCTTTCTTCAGATTTTCATAGGCCGTATGTTCACTCGAGACACCGACGCCTCCCCACCAGAAGAATCCGTGATACTCGCAAAGATAATTCAGGAAAGCATCACCGATATTTTCGGCACTGATCTGCTTTTCATCCAGCAGTGCCCTGACAAAAAACAGAGGACCGTTGCTGTCATCATCGGCGGCATAGACGTCGTAATCCACAAGATATCCTTCCTCATCGGGATACTTCTCCATGATCTGTTCATGGCTCCAACCCTCCACCGGTGAACCCAGTCTGATGCCGATCAGCTTGCCAAGCCACGAGGCATAGACCTTGTTCAGATACTCGTTTCTTCCTTCGACAGTCAGTTTCATAAGAGGTGCTCCCTGAAGAAAGCAATCGTGCTGTCCGTCAGGATCTTTGACAGATCGGGACGTCCGTTCCAGGCACCGAAGCCGTGATCGGCACCTTTAACTGTCACCAGTTTTCTTTCCTTCGCATTCACCAACCATTCATATGCTTGCACAGATACCTCATAAGGTACCGTCACATCCTCATCGCCGTGCACCAGGATCGCCGATCCCTCAAATTCCTTCAGCCCTTCCATCGGCGAATACTCTTCCATATCCAGGATCAGTTCCCTGTTCAGTCTGATATCGGTATCATCAAACTCGTTATGGAAATCGCAATAACCCTTTTCTTCCGCTTCCTTTTTCATCTGCTCCAGAGGAACACCTAAAAACTCATCGGACCCACCGAAGCCGTCATAGGAAGCAGACGTCCATAAGCCGATGCAGGAGATCTCCGGATGTTTCCGGATATAGAGACAGGTCAGTCTGCCGCCCATGCTGTAGCCGATCATGCCGACATCGCTCAGGTCAAGTTCATAAAGATCTCTGACACACTCATAAACGCTGTCGATGTCATCCAGACAGTTTTTCAGCGTGTAATTGATGAAATCATCGGTCGATTCATCGCAGCCCGGGAAGCCTGGCATGACAGAAAGAACACCTTGCTTCGCCAGCTCTTCGGCCACCTGTACGAAACGTCCGTCTTCTGTCCGCTTGGCCTTGAAGCCGTGGGCACAGATCAGCAGCTTTGCCGGAAAACGATCCGGTTCAATGATCGTCAGAGGGATCTGCGTTCCCCTGTTCGATGTAATGGAGGTATCGATTCTTTTCATTGGCTTTCCTCTCTTTTTTCTCTATTACGCATCCTGGGTCAAAGGTCCCACTTCTTCCTGCGTATCTTTTCTCCCTTTGAATCGATGACGTCTCTGTACCAGTCATAAGACTTCTTCGGTTTTCTTTTCAGATTATCATCAAAGTCAACGGCCACCAGTCCGTATCTTTTCTCGACACCGTTTTTCCAGGAATACAGATCGAAGGTCGACCAGGCAAAATAACCCCTCACATCGACACCTTCGTCCATCGCGTTCATGATCGCATTCAGATGATCGTTCATGAAGCTGATACGGTAATCATCTTCCACTTTTTCAGCAGAGACATCTTCCCTGACACCGATGCCGTTTTCGGTAATGTAAACAGGCAGATGATACTTCTTATAAACTTCCTTCAGTCCCTTATAGAGACCCTGGGGATAGATCTGTGTTCCCCATTCCGTATAGATGGCATCGGGATTGTCGAAGATCTGTTCAAACCAGCCCTTGATGATCAGGGAATTGCTTCCGCCCTTGCCGGTATTGTTGACGACGAAACTGGTCTCTCCTTCCGTATAAGGCTTTACCAGCGTATGGGAATAATAATTCAGTCCGAGGAAATCGACCGTATTCTCTCTGATCGTTTCCAGCTGATTCTCTCTGATAAAAGAAAGATCATATTTCTGTGACAGTACACAAAGCAGATCAAACGGGATCTCGCCTGTCGCTGCCGTATCCAGTACCCAGTTATTGGCGTAGTTGTCCGCATAGCGCATGGCGATCCTTGTCTTCAGAGAATCATCCACACCGTTGACCGGACCGAAGGAATGAACGATGCCGATCGTTCCTTTTCTGCCTGAAGCCCTGAATGCACGCACGCCCAAAGCACTGGCATACATGACATGATAGGCTGCGGTGATGAACTCCTGAACGTTCTGATGGCCGGGAGGATAGTTGCCGATCAGATAACCGGAAGCCGTGAACCACTTCGGTTCATTGAAAGTCACCCAGTGATCGACCAGATCACCGAATGCTTCAAAACAGACTTTCGCATACCGTTCATAGGCATGACAGGTCTCAACGTTGAGCCATCCGCCTTCCTCCTCCAGATACTGCGGCAGGTCCCAGTGATATAAAGTCACAAAAGGAGTGATCTTATGATCCAGACAGGTCCGGATCAGTTCTCTGTAAAAAGCAATGCCTTTTTCGTTGACTGTTCCTTCTTTATCTTTGATGATCCTTGGCCAGGACAGAGAAAAACGATAGGCGTTCTGCTTCCCTTCAGCCATCATTTTGATATCTTCCCTGTAACGGTGATAATGATCGGAAGCGACATCGCCGTTTTCCAGATGATTGTCATGAAGATAGCGGTCCCACATGGATTCAGCCTTGTCATCTTCGTTCCAGGCGCCCTCGCACTGATAAGATGCGGTGGCGGAACCCCATAAAAAATCTTCTCTCATGATCTCTTCCTTTCTGACAGTGTCATTTTATCACAGCTGATACAGACAGCCTTCCTTTCCTCTTGCGCCGATGATCACTTCTTCGATCCTGACATCTTCCATCGGAAAATGATCTCTGATCCTGTTTAACATCTCTTCCAGTTTCTCACCGTCATCATCCCGGAACAGCGTGACATGGGGATGATAGTTTCTGTCAAATTCATCCACCGGGATCTGATATCTTTCCAGAAGATAATCATCGATCCTTTCATGGATCTTCAGCAGTTCTTCTTCGTTCTCAAAACCAAGCCAGATCATATCTTTGACCTTCATCGGAAATAAAGAAGTACAGTCAATCGGACCGTATCCCTCCAGCAATTCCTTCAGATCATCCCTGATCGTTTCAAAACGATCGGTATAGAAACTTCTCTTGAACGAAACATGCAGAGGATAAATCAGAAAATGATCTGAAAGTTTCAGATCATCATTGTTTGCGATACACAGATCTGTGATCTGCTTCCTGATCTTTTCAGGGAGCAGTCCCTGTATCCACATCAGCTGTCTGTCTGATGAATTCATACCTCTATTTCAGGATCAGCGACATGATCCATGACAGCAAAGCAGCCAGCAGCGGATAGCCCACCAGTGTCGATACCCACTTGCCGATGAGTGTTTTGCCATAAATGTAAGGCATCAGATCCTGCGTCCCTTCAATGATCCATGCTTTTGTTTTTCCTACCCAGTACCAGTCGACGAAGAGCCTGTCAAAGAGTCCTTCGATCAGAAGAAGGATGCACAGCTGTCTGAAGCCTTGTGCAAATCCTCTGGCACCGTTGATGCCGTAGACCGCATACAGGATAAACGCAAAAAACGGGATCATGCCGAAAATGACGAATAACGTTGCGTTCTTTCTGATCTTTTCCTTTGTGATCAGACCGAGTTCCACGACTCTTTCCTGCACTTCCTTTTCATACAGACTGACCAGATTGACCGGTCCCTGTGCAATGCCGACCACACATGATATCAGCAGGATAAAACAGCCGATTAATCCTTCTATTACCAAAATCATTTCAGCCTCTTTCTATTCCAGATTCCACTGGTGTTTCTTCAGATCGACATGACCGTTTTCCCTGAATGTGACGCCTTCGCTTTTCAGCAGTGCCTCCTGCCTGTCAAAACCAGGTGCCAGTCTGCCGTTGTGATTCACGACTCTGTGGCAGGGAAAATCGCCGTAGGAACTGGCGTTGCTCAGGACCTTTCCCACCAGACGGGAATGATTCTCTTCGCCGATCAGTTTTGCGATCTGTCCGTAGGTCACGACCTTGCCTGCAGGCACTTCTCCTACCAGGGAGAGTATCCTGTAAGCCAGATCATCGTCCAGTACTTTTTCCATCATCTATATTTTCTCATAAAAAGAAGATCTTCCGATCCCCTTATTTGCGATATGCATATTCCTGATAAGTCTCTCCCGTTTCCACATCCTTCCAGGAGAAGACGCCGTCTTCCAGCACCATATAGCTGTGTTTTGATTCCTTTTTGGGAATGGATACCGAACCCGGATTGAGATAGACGAAACCGTCACACTCCTCGATCTTGGGCACATGGGTATGTCCGCACAGCATGACCCCTGTCATACCCGGCAGAGGTTCGTTCTGATTGATCACGTGACCGTGTGTCGCATAGATCTCGATCCCGTCGACATAAAGCAATGCATAGTCAGCCATGATCGGAAAATCCAGTACCATCTGATCCACATCGCAGTCGCAGTTTCCCCTGATACACAGGATCTGATCTTTGATCGAGTTCAGCATGTCGATCACGCTTTTCGGTTCATAGATATCAGGCAGGGCATTCCTCGGACCGTGGTAAAGAAGATCTCCCAGCAAGAGTAGTTTGTCCGGCTTTTCTTCTTCATAGCGGTTCATCATCATTTCACAGTAATAAGAGCTGCCGTGAATATCGGACGCAATCATCAGTTTCATCGTTTTCACCTCAACAAGATTATTGTATCATTTTCCTGCCATACAAAAAGAATACGGAATACCCGTACTCTTGTTTAATTCATGTCGTAGACAAACACTTCATGGATCTCCCTGTCATATCCCTCATAGAAACCGGAAGGCATGCCCAGGATGATCCTGGCTCCGCGGTTGTACAACAACAGAAGCTGATTTCTTTCTTTATCGAATGTCAGGCCCTCGATCTCACCCTGTCTTGTGACATCATCGAACACCTTTTCCTTTGTGATATCGGCTGTCTTGCAGTCCTCGGACACAGTCACTTTGTACATATGGTCAGGCAGATCATCTTCCGCATCGCCGTCATCGCAGGTCACATAGAGATTTCCATTGAAATAAGCAACTCCCTGCAGCCACTGCGGATAGGGTGTCATATGCATCTTCCCCAGATAAGATCCGTCTTCCAGAGAATACATGTAAAGATAGGAACTGGAGACATGATCGATCCAGGAACACATAAAGACGATCTTATGATCGGGATCGACTGCGATGCCTGAACATTCCAGCTGTCCGGTCCCGCTGTTGAACGGAAAGACTCTCTTCAGCTCCAGAGTATCGCCGTCATAGACTGCGACCTGGATGTTGCTGCCGACACCGTCCATGAAGTATTCGACACCCAGATAAAGCTCGTTATTGTAAACATCGATATCGCCGATATGGTTCACTTCCAGCTCATAGCCTTTGAAGGGATCTGCATTTTCCGCAACGATGTTGAAATCCTTATCGTATTTTATCAGCGTCGTCGAACCGCTGACCCAGTAATAATCGCCTTCGGAAGCGATGCCCTGTCTGCCGCCAACTTCATGTACGCTGTTTAACACATAAGAAACTTCCTTCATTTCTTCAGGTGCCTCCGCTTTTTCTTCCTGTTTCTTTTCTGAAGCACATCCCCACAGCAGGAACAGGATCATCAGGACCGTCACGATTCTTTTTCTCTTTGACATCAGCAGCTCCTCATCCGTTCAGGATATGTTTATAAACATACCTGGCAAAGCCGTCATCCTTCGCTTCGTATTCACTGATATCATCGGCCAGTGCCTTCGTGTCATCGGTTCCGTTGAGCATGCATACGCCAAGACCCGCTCCTGCGATCATCTCGTTGTCGTTTGTCGTATCACCGAAAGCTGCGACTTCTTCCAGAGGAATGTCATAACGCTCGCAATACTTTTTCAAAGCATACAGCTTGTCCGATTGGGCCGGGACGAATTCCATCGCTCCGGGAGATGTCCTGATCAGCTTGACTTCGCCTTCACAGCGATCCAGCACCGGCTTAAAATATCCGCGGTATTCATCCATCCTCTCATCCGGAACATTGATCAGGATCTTGGCGGTTGGTTTCCGCCAGAGATCGGAAAGATCTTCTGCGACCGCGAAACTTCTGTGCGCTGTATTTCTGATTTTCAGATAACGCTCCGATATCCTGGAAAACAGCGTGATCCCGTCGACATAGATATGACAATCCAGACCCAGACTGTCGATCGCTTCCACGACCTGCCGGATATAAGAGACCCGGATCTCGAAGAACTGTTCATCCTTCTTCGTCTTTTCATCATACAGGGAGGAACCGTTGAGCCCGATGATCATGTCAAAAGGCTTCGGAAGATCCCAAAGCGTCTCGTTGTTCTTGAGGTCTGCATAGCCCCTTCCCGAAGCGACACCGAAAAGGATACCGCTGTTCTGCAGGTCGATGATGGCCTGCCGGTTTGCTTCAGAGATCCCGGAAAAGCCATAGGTCAGTGTTGCGTCGATATCGGAAACGACCAGTCTTATCTTTCTTTCTGTCATGATCGGATCTTTACTTCTTTCCTGTCTCCTCCAGAATGATATCGGCGATATCCTTCTTGTGGACGATATAGCTTCCGTGTCCCGCTTTCGGTATGATCCTGAGTTTTGCCTCAGGAATGGAATCGGCAATCAGTTTTGTCTCTTCGTAAGTGACCATATCTTTTTCTCCGGCAACGACACTCACCGGTACACTGATCTTCTTGAGATCCTCGGATTTGATGTCCGGTTCCCTCAGCATCATTTCCATCTTCTGATCCTTCGTGAAGAAATAAAGGACTTTGATCAGCAGCTTCAGTGCCGGCTTGACACCGTTGACCGTCATGTTGGCGCCGCTTAAGACCATCCGGGCAATGCGGTCCGTCTTCATCGCCGCCAGCAGTCCGATAATGCCGCCGTCGGAAAAACCGTAGTAGACGACATTCTTCAGATCCAGTTCCTCCATGAACTTCACCATGTCGTCTGCCATGTCATCGTAATGCAGTTCCTTTACTTTGTCACTCTGACCGTGGTCTCTCGAATCGATCAGATAGACCTTGTAATAGTCTTTGAGAACTTCGCTGGCGACATCGAAGATCTCATGCGTCTCGCTGTTGCCGTGGACCATCATCAGAGGCTGACCTTCGCCTTTCACCTCATAATACAGATTGATATCGTTGACTGTTACAAACATAATTCATACCCCTTATATCTGAACCTATTATACCCGTATTTGACCTGTTTTCTGTTACAATGCAGATATGGAAACAGAAAAACTGATCGCTCATTTTCGCGGTACCGATGTGGATATCGAAAACATCCTCAGGTCACAGGACATCGCCAGAGACTGCCTTTGTCATATGGAAGACTTTCTCAGGCCCGGAATGGATCGGGAAGAGATCCACAGAGAATGTGAACGCTACATGCTGGAAAAAGGATCTGAAGGCTGGTGGATCCACAACGATCCGGCCCTCATCCTCTTCGGCGATCTTACGACTTATTCAGCCCACGAAGATCCTTCGCCTCTGTTTGAAGGAAAGAGAGTACAGGAAAATGATCTGATCACCATCGATGTCGCACCCTCCATAAAGACAGGCTGGGGAGACATGGCCAGATCCTTTGTCATGGAAGAAGGAAAGATCGTTTCCTGGAAAGACTGTCACAACAAAGAGATCAGGGAAGGCATGGAGATGGAAATGATCCTGCATGAACTGTTCATTAGTTTTGTCAATGAGAATACCACGTTCTCCCAACTGCATCAGATGGTGAATGAATATCTTCAGGAACACGGCTATTACAACTGCGACTACCACGGCAATTTCGGACACACGATCGAAAACGATCAGAAAGACAGGGTCACGATCGATGAAGGCGTCGATATCGGTATCGTTCATTACCGCAAACCGATCACCTTTGAACCCCATATCTGTAAGAAGAACGGCCGCTACGGCGTGAAATATGAAAACATGTATGTCTGTATCGACGGAAAGATGAGGGAAATCTGATGTCTTATTCTTATATCTGTTCGGGAATCTCCATCATCAACGACATCCGCTACGCGGACGGATCCAGCACATACAACAGACTCGGCGGAAGCATCTTTGCCTATACCGGCATCGCTCTTTTCACCGACTCTGTCATCTACATCAGCAGCGGCGGACCCGATTACTTTGACTTTTACGGAAACTATTTCAAAGAAAACGGGATCGATCCCAAAGGCATCACGATCAGTATGCCTCATACCCATCACACGCTGCTGCAGTATGAAGCAGACGGTACCTGGCATGAGGATTCGATCTACGGCCCGACTTATTTCGCCGATCAGTCCGACAACGTCCGAACAACATTAAAGAAACTCAAACCCTTTCTATCCGAAGAAACGAAAGGACTTTATCTGGATTCTCACGCATATGAGGGCATCTTCAGGGAGATCCCTGAGATCAGGACTATTGCCCCGGACATGAAGATCCTCTGGGAACCGCCGACACTTTCTTCCACGAATCCCGCCTATCATGAGCTGATCCTGGAAGATCTGAAACAGGTCGATTACTACTCGATGAATCTCAACGAAGCATCGATCTTCTTTTCCGCTTCCGCAAGAGATGAGATCATTTCAAGGATCATGGAACTGAATATCCCCTGCTTCCTCAGGGAAGGAGAAAACGGATCCTCCTGGATCGAAGATCATGAAATCACATCGCTTGGGGCATACAGACCCGAAGAAGCGGTCGATGTGACCGGCTGCGGCAACTGTTCCTCAGCGGCAGCGCTTTACTGGAAAACCGCGACAGATGATCCGGAACAGATCGTCATGAATGCCAACATCGCTTCCAAATTCAATTCCATGTCCGACGGTCCCTTTGCCGTGAAAAAAGCACGTGACGAACGTGCTTATCTTCCTTTGCAGAAAATGTATATGAGCCTTTAAAGGTTCTTGATATAAGAATTGCTCTTTTTCACGAAACCCTGGTTGTTGAGATAAGCCAGGTGGTTTTCATCCGGTCCCTTATAGACGACTTTTCTGACATCCTTTTTCTTCAGATAATCAAAGAGGAAGGAACCGATCGAGAAATCCCTGAACTCCGGGATCGTATAATCCAGCTTCAGATCCAGGGTGTCGTCATCCTCCGCGTTGCCCAGCGTGATGCCCACCGGCTTGCCCTGACACAATACGACATAGGCTCTGTCGATCTGTCTTAAATTCAGGTCGATGCCCGGAAAGATCTTGCTGATGTCATTGCGGTAATGATCGACCAGATATTTCAGCAGGACATCGTTCCTGTCACATTCCACGATCTCATATTCCTTGTCCATCCTCGACATCTTCCACAGGAAACGGAGATTGATCAAAACCAGACAGAAGTTCATGAGCGCTGTCGGATAAGATTTGATGATAAACGCATAGATCGTAAAGATGACGCTGCCGATCGTATTGATGATCCTCAGTTTGACCACCGATGTCATCAGCATCGAGACCAGTACCAGAAGGCTTCCCAGATAACCGAAAGCCTCTATCAGCATGTTTATATTCATAAATACCTCCAGATATATTTCATCTGCTTATCTAAACTCATTATAAGTTCTTTTCGGGAAAATGATAATCCGAATTGATCCAGCGCCAGACATCCTTGTGGGGAGAAGGATATCTGCCCATCAGCGTTTCTTTTACATCCTCAAAACGATCCGGCGAGATACACTTCACTCTTCCCCTGATCTCATAATAATCCTTCATGGAAGTCATGATCGCTACCGTGCCCAGTTTCATATCCTTTGATTCATCATGGTTGTGCAGGAAACGGTGCCGGTACTTCTTGGCCTGGGATGTCACATACTGATAGCTGTCATCATCGATGGATCTCGTCTTGAATTCAATGATGCCGATCCTGTCAGCACTTAATAAGATCACATCCGGCCGCACACCGTTTTCATTGTCAAAATCCCATAGGACATATTCAAAAATGATCTGCAGTCTTCCGTATTCCTTATTTGTCCTGACTGTCTTTCCTAACTGTCTGTGTAAGACATCATATTCATCCTTCCAGGCATCGATCTGTTTCTGATTCAGATCGTAGGGCGTCACATAGGAATAATTCTCCTTCATGGCCTGAAGCCACTTCTTTTGATCCAGTTCTAGAAACTCATCGATCGTTGAATAGTAACAGAAACTGTTGATATATCTCATCTTTTTCATCTTAACATTTATGCGTCGGCACATACAGTTTTTCCTGTCTCTGTTATAATGTTAAAAAGATAAGAGGGGATGACTTATGGAATTTGATCTGAACAAGAAATACTGTTACTACTTTAAACAAATATCCGATATTCCAAGAGGCAGCAGGAACGAAAAAGCGATCAGTGACTATGTCGTGGAATTCGCAAAGAAACACAATTACAGATACATACAGGATGATGTTTATAACGTCATCGTGTACAGACCTGCTTCCAAAGGATATGAGGACAGTGAGCCCATCATCCTGCAGGCCCATATGGATATGGTCTGTGAGAAAAACAAAGATGTTGAACACGATTTTGAAAAAGATCCTCTGGACCTTTATGTGGAAGACGGTTGGCTGAAAGCCAGAGGCACGACTCTCGGTGCCGATGACGGACAGGGCGTTGCCTACATGCTGGCGATACTGGATGATGAAAACATCGAGGCACCGGCTCTGGAATGCGCCTTCACCGTCATGGAAGAGATCGGTCTGTTCGGAGCGATTGCCTTGAAGAAAGAATACTTCAGCGCAAAACGCTATATCAACCTCGACTCGGGCGGAGAGATCGAAACAGCTGTCACTTCCTCCGGCGGAGCCAGAGCGCTCATCAAAAAAGATCTTCATTATGAAGACAACGGCAGGCCCTCTTACCGCCTGGAGATCAGAGGACTCAAAGGCGGACACTCCGCTTCCTGCATCCATCTGGAACTGGGCAACGCCATCATTCTGGCAGCCAGGGCCTTGGAAGAACTGCGTACACAGTTTGACGATATCCGCATCGCTGATTTCAACGGCGGCATGAAATTCAACGCCATCCCCAGGGAAGCAGACATCAGCTTCTCAACAGACGCTGATCCCAAGAAACTGATGAAAGCGGCTGAGCAGATCTTCCGCAATATCGCTCAGGAACTGCAGTATTCCGATGAAGGCTTCAGCGGAAAGATCATTTCGACCGATATACTTCCGAAGGTTGTCACTCAGAAAGAAACGGCCGACATCCTGAAATTCATGTATGTCATGCCCAACGGTTTCCAGCACAAATCGATGGCAATCGAAGGACTCACCGTCGCATCGCTGAATGCCGGTGTCATCTTTATTGAAAACGGTCAGCTTGTGATCAACGATCTCATCCGCAGTGCCATCTCTTCCCACGGTGACATCATGATCCATCAGCTGGAGACATTATGTCCGCTCTTCGGTTTCCGGTTCGAAGTCCATGACCGTTATTACGGCTGGGATTACACGAAGGATTCAAAGATGAGGCAGATCATGACGCAGGTCCTGAAAGAAAGAGGTATCGATCTGAAAGAACGTGCGACCCACGGCGGACTGGAATGCGGCATCTTCAAGGGACTGATCCCTGATCTTGACATCATCACCCTGGGACCGATCTCCAAAGGAGAACACACACCGGATGAAAGACTGGATCTGGCATCCTTCGACAGAGCCTACGGCGATCTGCTGGAAGTGCTGAAAAGAAGCAAATAAAACAAAAAGCTTACAGAGTCACAGGACGATGTAAGCTTTTTAAATATGTTCCTTCACATAATCGGCGATGAATTCCGCACCGTTGCCGATACTGTGGGTGATCGTATTCCCGAGACACTTCTTGAGACCGCCGTTGTGAATGAAATCATTCAGCACATCATAGATCTTTTCCGGATCCTCACACTTCAAGCCGTAGCCGTTATTGACGATGTACTTGTAGTTGTGATTCTCCTGGCCTTCGATATGACCGCAGATGATGACGGCCGTGCCGCTGCGTATCGATTCGATGATGGCGTTGGGACCGGCCTTGGTCATGACGATGTGACTGTCCTCCAGGAATTCGTTGATATTGCTGACAAACTCATGGATCTCGATCCTGTCTGAAAGTTCGCCGTTTTCCTTCATCTTCATCAGTGTTTCATAAAGCACTGTATCCAGGCCGCAGGCAAAACGCACCTCGACATTTTCCATCCTCAATACTTCCTTCACGAAGCGGACATTCTTTTTCAGATCCGTTGAAGGATTGACCATCAGTATCCTGATCGGTTCTTTGATCTGTTTGGCAGTATTGCGGATGATGATGTCGTCTCTGACCGGGAAACCGGATACCACTACCCTTTCAGGGTCAAAACCGTTTCTCAGATATTTCTCCCGGATCGTTTCTGTCGGCACGAACGTCATATCGGCTTTCTTATCCTTCCAGACGCTTGGCGGATCGATCAGATCGATGACCCCGACATAGAACGGGATATTGAGCCTGTTTTTCCTTAACAGATAAGAGATCGACTTGGTGAACATGCACTGAACGGAAATGATCAGATCGGGCTGATAATCACCGATCTCTTTGAGAAGACCGTCCTTGACTCTGCGGTACATCATCTCATGGATGATATCCGGAAAATATTGCGAAAACCGCTGACAGAGGAAATACACAAAAGGCCTTCCTGTTGTCAGAGGAATATAGCTGTCTTCCATCGTGATGCCGATCTTTCCCATCAGAGGAAAGACATCGATCTGTCTGCAGTCATATCCGGCATCTTCCAGTTTCTTCTGTATCGCGTTGGCAGAAGACTTGTGACCGGAACCTGTTTTGACAGATGTAAGGATCAATACTCTTTTCACGTCCTTTATTATAATGTACCGTTCGTAAAATATAAATGAACAAATCCTTAAGAATTGTATAGGAATCACTGAATCATTCTGAAGAGAAAAACCATTTGGTGATATAATTGCCGTATGCGCAAGTATCTGTTTTTCGATATCGACGGAACGCTCGTTCCCGGCGGACAGGAGATTTCATCTCTCCCCGCTTCCACTGCTCTGGCTTTGAAGAAGCTGAAAGAAGCAGGCCATTTTCTGTGCATCGCCACAGGCCGTTCCCAGGCAAAGGCCTATGATCTGATGAAGGGGCTCGGCTTTGAGAATATGGTCTCGGACGGCGGATACGGTGTCACCATCAACAACGAACTGCTCGGCATCACGCCTATGAACAGGGATGATATCGCCGATCTGATCGAAGAATGCGACAGACTGGGTTTCCCCTGGGCGATACAGACCGACAACTCCAAATTCAGAAGCGCACCGGATGAACGCTTCTACGAAGCAACCCATGACACCTATATGGGAACCAAGGTCATACCCGGTCTTGATCCGAGAAAATGCCCGATCATCTATAAGGCCTATATCGTCTGTGATACCGGAGAGGAACAGAAACTGGAATCGCTGAAGAAAGTCACCTGGTGCCGCTATCATCCGGAATACTTCTTTGTGGAACCGACTGATAAGGCTTACGGCATCAAACAGATCATGGATCATTACCATGCGGATTATAAAGATGCCATCGTCTTCGGTGACAACAATAACGACCTGTCCATGTTTATCGATGACTGGTATAAAGTCGCCATGGGCAATGCCACCGATATCATCAAGGAAAAAGCAGACCTGATCACGGCCGACATCATGGATGACGGCATCTACAAAGCCTGTGAAAAACTTCATCTGTTTGATTCATCATATGGAAAATAAAAAGACGGGATTAAAAGATTTCTATCTCCTTTGGGGAACACAGAGTCTGTCACAGCTCGGAAGCAGTATCACTGCTTTTTCTCTGACACTGTGGCTTTATGAAAAGACGGGCTCCGCATTAAGCACGGCTTCGCTGACGATCTGTTCCTATTTTCCTTATGTCATCATGAGCATCTTTGCCGGTGCGATCAGCGACCGTTTCAACAAGAAAAAGACGATGCTGATCTGCGATGCCTTTGCGGCACTCATGACTGTACTGGTCTTTGTCTTATACAAAGCGGATCTTCTGCTGCGCTGGCACCTCTATGCGATCAATGCGCTCTTAGGCCTGATGAACACGATTCAGCAGCCCGCTTCGGAAGTCGCCTATTCTCTGATCATACCCAAAGAAGAATATCAGAGAACCGGAGGGCTTCAGTATCTGTCGAGATCCCTTGTTTCCATCGGCAGCCCGCTGATCGCATCCATGCTGTATGGCTTTGCCGGACTGGATGGCGCGATCCTGACCGATCTGCTCACCTTCGCAGTCGCTTTCCTGTCCCTGATCTTCTTCATCAGGATCCCTGAGATCGCTTCGGAGAATCAAAAGGAAGAAAGGATGCTGGAACTCGCAAAGGAAGGCATCGGCTTTCTGAAAAACAATCCGCTGGTACTGAATGTGATCCTGTTCATGTCAGGAGTCAATCTGATCGCTTCGGCATTCGATGCCGTTCTGCCGGCCCTTGTCATTCCTTCCCCCAGGGGAGGCAATGCCGTGCTCGGTGTCGTCACTTCCTGTTCCGGAGTTGCCATGGTCATCGGAAGCGTTCTGGCAACGATCATGCCCAAACCGAAAGACAGAGTGAGGATGATCTATCTGACCATGCTGTTTTCCCTGGGAACGGAAAACTTCCTTCTGGCCTTGTCCAGAAATCCGATCGTCTGGTGTGCCGGACAGATCCTGGGATGGATCTTCGTTCCCGTCATGAGTGCGAATCTGAATGTGATCATGAGGAATTCGATACCCATCGAACTGCAGGGCAGGGTCTATGCCTGCCGCAATACGCTGCAGTTCTTTACGATCCCGATCGGACTGCTCTTGGGCGGTTATATGGTCGATGAGATCTGTGAACCCTTCATGGCAGCTCAGTCAGCAGACGGTCTCATGCGTATTCTATTCGGAACAGGAAAAGGTTCCGGAGCCGCACTGATGATGTTCATACTCGGCGTTGCCGGAATACTCGTATGTCTGCTGTTCAGAAACAGACTGAAACAATATCACTATACCGATACAGAAGAAAAGTGATTCCGAAGAATCACTTTTTTAAACGATGGAGCGAGCGACGGGAATCGAACCCGCGTCACAACCTTGGGAAGGTCGGGTTCTGCCATTGAACCACGCTCGCACATCTCTATTATACCTCAAAGGTCTTGTTTAGTAAGATGCTTTTCCAGGCAGACCAGACCGACATCCGGTATACCGTTAAAAACACAGGGAATGATATCAATTTCTTTATATCCCAGTCTGGCATACATTTTTCTGGCGATCACGTTCTTTTCGTTGGTATCAATCCTTAGTTCGTGACATCTGTTTTTCAAGGCATAATCTTCATAGAAGGCAACAAATTCTTTTCCGTATCCTTTTCCTGAAACAAAGGGGTCGACGATCAGAGTATGCAGCACCATGACTTCTTCATCTGCAGCTTCATATTTCCATTTCACATCATAGTATTCAGGGACCTGTATCCTGTTGATGACCGCGGTCGCAACGATCCTGCTGTTGTCTTCTCCGACAAAAAGATCATCTCTTTCAAGAGCTTTTTCTGCTGTTTCCCTGATCGGATATACGTCTCTGATCCAGCCGATCGTAACAACACCGGATTCTTCAAAATCATGAATATGATCATAGATTCTTTCGATCTGATCGAGATCAGCTGTTTTTGCTTTCCTGATTTTCATTCGATCCATCCGAAATGACGGCAGGCATTCCTGATGCCGTCATCTTCAGCCGCGTCCGTCACATAATCCGCGATCTTCAGAAGATCCGGGTAGCCGTTGCCCATGGCAATGGAAATCCATTCCTTTCCGAACATGATCATGTCGTTTTCACCGTCACCGAAGACGGCGACGTCTCTGACGTCGCCGCCGATGAGTTCCATCATGTCCCTGATCCCCTGATCCTTCTCATCATGCTGGTACCAGAAATAATCATCTCCCATGCGGATATGTCCCAGAAGATCCAGATTCTTCAGTTTGTATTCATCTTTCTCCGGCATGGAGATGTATACCTTGTTGATGGTCTTTAGTTCATCATATTCCATATCCGGATCATAGATGTAGTTGGTGTCTTCTTTTCTGTTTCCGAACTGTTCCAGAAAACGGTGATCTCTCATGATGACGTCATGGGAATCCTGCGTTGCCACCAGGATGCCGTAACCAAGATCATCTGCCTCATGAATGATCTGCAGAGCTTTCTCTCTGTCCAGATAGGAGTTCTTCAGAAGCTGATCATTGACGACAAGCGCTGCTCCGCCGTTGGCCACAAAATTGTGTATCCCTGCCTGATGAGCGATATCCGTGCTCTTGTAGTAGGCTCTCCCGGTACAGATCGCAATGAAATGACCCTTCTCTTCCAGTTTTCTCAGGGTCTCAACACCGCTTGGTACCAGCTGACCGGTGTGGATATTCGTCAGTGTTCCGTCGATATCAAAAAAGAAGTACTTCTTCATCATCTGCATTATATCATCTTGATTGAAAAGAATTTTAAATCAACATATCATGGAACCATATGGAAAACAAAGAGTACTATCAGTCAATATTCAAACGCAAATCATTTCATCTGTTCAGAGATACGAAGAAACTCAGCGAAGAAGATCTGAATGATCTTTCAAAGTTCCTGGAAACAGTCGTTCCTTTGCATCCTGAGATCCGCACAAAGATGAAGATCGTGAAGGAATCAGAGACCACCTGCAAGAGAGGTGCTGAGTACTGTATCCTCTTTTATTCCGAAAACAAAGAGGGATATCTGAACAACATCGGCTACATCGGCGAACAGGTCGATCTGTATCTGGCGGCCCATGATATCGGTGCATTGTGGTTCGGTATCGGCAAGACCGACGCCGGGCAGGATGAGGGATTGGATTACGTCATCATGATCGCCATTTCGAAGATGGACAGGGGAAAGTTCCGCAAGGATATGTTCAAAGCCAAAAGAAAGCCGCTTGATGAGATCTGGACAGGCGATGACATGAACATCGCAGACATCGTCCGTTTCTCACCCAGTGCCTGCAATACCCAGCCCTGGATCATTGAAAACGATGATCGTACATTAAAAGTATTCCGTTACCGCAAGCCGGGCAAGAGAGGCATCATGCCGGCAGTGCTGGTCACTTTCTATAACCGCATCGACATGGGCATCTTCCTCTTTCTGCTGGAAGTCTGTCTGAAGAATGAAGGATATGTTTTTGAAAGAGAAACATATCCCGATCAGGATGATGAAGCACAAAAGGCTCTGATCGCACAATACACATATCATAAATAAGACCGGTATCCCGGTCTTATTCTTTCTTTACATTGTATTTTTCAGCGGCCCTCAGCAGATTCTCTTCGATCTCAAGCTTGTCTTTGGCCCGGATCCTTTCGTATTCTCTTTTTGCCTTGGCCAGTTTTTCTTCTTCTTTTTCCTTGTCGGCCCTTGCTTTTTCGATATCGATCTCTTCCACATCGACGATATTATCCGCAACGATCTCGGCGACGTTGTCCTTGAAATACATGACACCGCCGTTGATCGCATAATGCTTCAGACCTTCTTCTTCATCGGTCTCGATCACGCCTACCTGCAAGGGTATCATGATCGGCATATGATTGGCCAGTATCGTTCTTCTGCCCTCTGATGTAGGCAGGTTGAGCTTTTCCGTCTGTATGGAACGATAGACACCTTCGTAGGTGATCAGATCGGTCTTGAATTTCATGCTGCTTCCTTGTTTGCCTTGGCTACGACATCTTCAATGGTGCCGCAGTACATGAAAGCCTCTTCCGGATAGGAATCATACTCACCGGAAAGCAGGGCTTTGAAGGAACGGATCGAATCGGGGATCGAAACGAATTTGCCCTCGATACCGGAGAATTTCTCTGCGACCGCAAACGGCTGGGAAAGGAAGTTCCTGATCCTTCTGGCACGGTTGACGATCGCCTTGTCTTCATCGGAAAGCTCATCGATACCCAGGATGGCGATGATGTCCTGCAGGTCATGATACTTCTGCAGGATCTTCAGTACTGCCAGAGCCGTCTCATAGTGTTCTTCGCCGACGATGTTGGGATCCAGTGCTCTTGAAGTCGACTGTAAGGGATCGACTGCCGGATAGAGTCCGGAAGAAGCGATCTTAC